>WNGD01000034.1_pt1 | contig 101647 bp, 106 predicted proteins | sample 5400671 | NCBI WGS metagenome assembly WNGD01 (sample SAMN13153369, study PRJNA577476) | soil metagenome | isolation source: 40 cm soil or saprolite under grassland replicate 2 | place: USA:California | collected 2016-06-15 | reverse complement strand
CGACTGGGCCGGTCACCGGGCCGGTCAGCACGTGGACGTGCGCCTGACCGCCGAGGACGGCTACCAGGCGCAGCGCAGCTACTCGATCGCCTCCGCGCCGGAGGACGGCCACGTCGTGCTCACCGTGGAGCGGCTCCAGGACGGGGAGGTCTCGCCGTACCTCACCGACGAGCTCGAGGCGGGAGACGAGCTCGAGCTGCGTGGCCCGATCGGCGGCTACTTCGTCTGGGAGGAAGCGCTCGGCGGGCCGCTGCTTCTGCTCGCGGGCGGCTCCGGGATCGCGCCGCTCCGCTCGATGCTGCGCCACCGCGCCGCCACCGACAGGGCCGCTCGTCTACATCTGCGGTCCGACCCCCTTCGTCGAGGTCGCGGCGAGCACCCTCGTCGAGCTCGGACACGATGCGGGGCGGATCAGGACCGAGCGGTTCGGGCCGACCGGTGGCTAGGGTCGTCCGGGAAGGGCTGGACGGCAACGCGATCGCCGGCCTGCTCTTCGACGTCTTCGGAGGCGAGCTGACGACCGCAATCGGCGAGTGCGCGAGCTGCGGCACCCGCGCACCGGTCGCCGAGACGGAAGTCTACCTCCGGGCGCCGGGAACCATCGTCCGCTGTCGAACCTGCGGCAACGTGCTGATGGTGCTCGTCACCGTGCGGGGGACGACGTGCGTCGACCTGGGCGGCCTGGCCCGGCTCGAGCGCACATGAGCCGTAGCCAGCGGCTGACACTCGTCGCCGCGATCCTCGGCTCGGCGGTGGCCGCGATAGACGGCACGATCGTCAACGTCGCGCTGCCGGCGATCGAGCGCGACCTGGGAGGCGGGTTGCCCGCCCAGCAGTGGGTGTCGAATGCATATCTACTGGCGCTGGGCTCGCTGATCCTGATCGGCGGCTCGCTGGGAGACATCTACGGCGAGCGACGGATCTTCGCGATCGGCGTGGCGGCATTCGGCCTGCTCTCGGTCGCCTGCGCCCTCGCGCCGACGATCGGCGCTCTGATCGCGGCGCGTGCGCTGCAGGGCGCAGCCGGCGCGCTTCTGACGCCGAGCTCGCTCGCGATCATCGTCGCCGCCTTCTCGCCGAAGGAGCGTGGCGCGGCGATCGGCTCCTGGACGGCCTGGGGAGGGATCGGGGTCATCGTCGGGCCGCTCGCGGGCGGCTGGATCGTCGACCAGGTCTCCTGGCGCTGGGTCTTCGCGCTCAACGTCCCGGTCGTGCTCGTGACCCTGGCGCTGATCTTCTCGGCCGTGCCGCGGACCGCGCGCGTGGCCGGCCGCCGAGTCGACGTCCTCGGCGCGGTCCTCTGCGTGCTCGGGCTGGGCGGGATCGTGTTCGCGCTGATCGAGCAGCCGCGCTACAGCTGGACCAGCGCGGCCATCGACGTGCCTCTGATCGGCGGGATCGCCGCGTTCGGCTGCTTCCTCGTCTACGAGAGCCGGATCGCAGAGCCGATGCTGAACCTCGAGCTGTTCAGACGCCGTAATTTCGCCGTCGCGAACCTCGAGACCCTGACGATGTACGCGGGGCTCTCGATCCTCTTCTTCTTCCTCGTCATCTTCCTCCAGCAGGTCGCCGGCTACAGCGCCCTCCGGAGCGGGCTGACGACGGTCCCGGTAACAGTGATCATGTTCGTGCTCTCGCGCCGCTTCGGCGCACTCGCCGACCGGTACGGCCCGAGGTTCTTCATGGGCGCCGGCCCCCTGATCGCGGCGGCGGGCATCCTGCTCTTCCTCCGGACCGGCATCCACACCTCCTACGTCCGCGACCTTCTGCCGGGCCTGCTCGTCTTCTCGCTCGGGCTGTCGATGACCGTCGCTCCGCTCACCGCGACGGTCCTGGCCGACGCGAACCAGAGCGACGCAGGGATCGCGTCCGCGATCAACAACGCCGTCGCCCGGGTCGCCGGCCTCGTCGGCGTCTCCGTGATCGGCGTCGTGATCGCGGGCACGCTCGTCGGCGACACGTTCGCCGCGAACGCGGCGTCGGTGCGAGCGTTCCACGAGGCAATGGCCATCTGCACCGCGCTGATCGCGGCCGGGGGCCTGGCGGGCGCCGTCGGCATCACCAACCCGAGGCGCGCCGTCAAGGCCGAGACCTGCCCCGGCGGCCACCTCGTGGGGTGTCCGCTGCCGGCCGCGGAGTCGGCTTAGCTCAACCGTTGTGGCGCGGGCCGCAGGCCCAGAGCCCGCGGCCGTAGCCGCGGTCCCAGGAGCGCCAGAGGAGCGGCCGCACGACGAAGAAGAAGAACAACGGGAAGGCCAGCCAGACGAGGTGGCCGCCGCTCAAGGCGATCGCCGCGATCAGGGCCAGCGGCAGGAGCGCGAGCGGCCACGGCGGCCGCTGCCACGCCCGCCCGCCCCGACCTTGCTCCGCCTCCGCGCCGGGAAAGTCGGCGACGAGCTCGTCCAGCTCGGCGTAGGTCTTCGCCGCCAGGCAGCGCTCGAGGCGCTCCTGGAACTCGTCGCTGTCGAGGCGTCCGTCGAGGTGCTGCTGACGCAGAATCTCGCCGACCGCCTCGCGCTCGCTGTCGCCGACGCGTAGCCGGCGATCGCGCGGGCCGCCACGCCGGTCGTAACGGTTGTCATTCGTTGCTGGCATTTCTGTCCTTTCTGTGTGGTCGGATCGGTTCGTCCTCGCGCGTCCCGACCCGCGGCGGTTTTCCTACAGCGCGCGGCGATAGCGCCAGACGCTGATGGGGACGAAGACGAGCAGAATGCCGGCGACCCAGGCGAGCACCTGGAGGACGTCCGAGGTGGCCGGCGTGCCGAGGATCAGCGCCCTGGCAGCCGAGGCGGTGACCGAGACGGGCTGGTGGGCGGCGAACGGCTGCAGCCAACCGGGCATCGAGGCGACCGGGACGAACGCCGAGGAGGCGAAGACGAGCGGCGCCATCACCGGGAAGGCGGCCGCCTGCGCGGACTCGGGGTTGCCCAGGAGCAGGCCGACGGTCGCGAATACCCAGGTGAGCGCGTAGCCGAAGAGCAACACGAGCAGCATCGCGGCAACCAGCTTCGCCGCGTTCGTGTGCACGTGAAAGCCGACGAGAAAACCGACGCCCGTCATCAGTGCGACGACGAAGACGTTGCGGGTGAGGTCTGCGAGCGTGCGCCCAACAAGGACCGCCGAACGTGCCATCGGAAGCGAGAGGAATCTTTCCAGCAGTCCACTCTGCACGTCCGTCGCGAGCCCGATCGCCGTCGCGATTGCGCCGAACACCGACGTCTGGACGAAGATGCCGGGCATGAGATAGTCGACGTAGTCGACGCCGGGGACGCGGATCGCGCCGCCGAAGACGTAGCGGAACATGAGCACGAACACGACCGGCTGAATCGTCGAGAAGACGAGCAGCTGCGGCACGCGCCGGTAGGTGATCAGGCCGCGCCAGGCGATCGCGAGCGCATCACCAACGATAGTCGGAACGAGGAGCCGGGAGCGCTCGGCGCGAACGCTCGAGGCAAGCTCGCCCATGCTCATGCCGCATCCTCCGCGTGGTGACCGGTGAGGGCAAGAAAGACGTCGTCGAGGCTCGGCTCGCGCACGGTCAGCGCGACAGGGACGATCCCGTCCGCGTCGAGCGTCCGCAGTGCCTCGATGAGCAGCCGCGCGCCGTCGGCGCTGGTGAGCCGCACAGTCGTTCCTTCCAGCTCGGGGGAGCCGGCCCGCGTCCGTGCAAGAAGTGCGTGTGCACGTTCGGCCGACGGTTGGTCGGCGAGGCCGAGCTCGATCACCGTGCTGCCCAGCCGCGCCTTCAGCGCAGCCGGCGTGTCATTCGCAATCACCCGGCCCTCATCGACGACGGCGACCCGGGCGGCAAGCCGATCGGCCTCTTCCAGGTACTGCGTGGTCAGAACGACGGTGGTTCCGTCGGCGACGAGCTCGCCGATCATCGCCCAGACCTCGTTGCGGCTGTACGGATCGAGCCCGGCCGTCGGCTCATCGAGAAAGAGCACCGGCGGCCTGTTCACGAGCGCCGCGGCGAGGTCGATGCGACGGCGCATGCCGCCGGAATACGTGCGCACCGGCCGGTCGGCCGCCTCGGTCAGCTCGAAGCGCTCGAGCAGCTCGGCCGAGCGGGTGACGATCGTCCGCCGCGGCAAATGGACGAGCCGTCCGATCAGACGCAGGTTCTCACGTCCAGTCAGATTGCCGTCCACCGCGGCGTTCTGGCCGGCCAGGCCGATGCGGCGCCGAACCGCCTTCGCCTCGCGCACCACATCGAGGCCGAGCACCTCCGCCCGGCCTGCGTCGGGCTGCAGCACCGTCGCCAACACACGGATCGTCGTCGTCTTGCCGGCCCCGTTGGGGCCAAGCAGCCCAAAGACCGTGCCCGCAGGTATCTCGAGGTCGATCCCCGACAGCGCCTCGACCGAGCCGAACCGCTTGGTCAGACCGTCGACGCGAATCGCGGGCTCAGGCATCCGGCTCGTCCTCGGCGAGCAGGGAATAGAGCGCGCGACGCGCGTTCGCAAGCACGCTCCGCGCCTCCGTGATCTGGTGCGCGCTGCCCATGTGCGCGATCTGCCCGGCCGCCATACCCACCTGGCGCATCTCCTTGAAGAACGAGGCGACGTCGTCGTCGACGGAGCCGCTCATCTCCTCCCAAGGCGCGACGAGGTCCTCGCGGCGCTCCTCGACGTAGGCACGGCCGGCGTCGGTCAAGACGTAGATGCGACGGCCCTCGCGCTCCTCGAGGTGCACCAATCCCTCGTCCTCGAGTAGTGCGAGCGCCGGATAGACCGAGCCCGGACTCGGACGCCAGACGCCACCCGAGCGCTGCTCGATCTCCTGCATGATCTGGTAACCGTTGCGCGGCTCTTCGGTCAGCAACAGCAACGCCGCCGCACGCACATCACCGCGCCGCGCCCGCGGACCACGCGGGAACCCGCCCGGGCCGACGAAGAAGGGACCGAACGGCCCTCCGCGCCCGAACGGCGGACCGTGACGGTGACGGCCACGACCGCGCGCCGCCATCGCAAGCATCACCGCACCCGCAAGCAACCGGCGCGTCGGGCGCGGGCGCGCCTCGACGGCGGGCAACGCAACGACAGCCGCGCACATGATCCCCACCTCCGGGCCGACTCGAACACTTCTTAAGTAACAAGATATATCGTTATAGCTCGCCCCGTCAACCCGCTGCGCTGCTACCAGTGGGTCGGGAGCCGCCGAGGTGGCGGCGACCGCGGTAGACGAGGGCAGCGGCCCCGTCTCACAGCGGCGGTCAGCGTTCGGGAATCTTCAGCTCGCGTCCGATGTAGAAGCCGGAGCTTTCCTCGACGACGAAGGGTGCCATTGCCTGACGTCGTTCGACCTCAACGTCTGAGAGTCGATACCGCTCCCGCGACTCCGGCGAGTCCCAGATCGAGATCCCGACGACCTCGTTCCCATCGGCCGCGTAACACTCGTACGCGCGGAGCATGCCCTCGGGAAACTCTCTCGGACGCCAGGCCCGACTGAACTCCTCGCGTGCGCCCGACTTCAGTCTTCGTGTCGTTATCCAGACGTACTGCCGCTCGAACTCCACGATCCTGCTCCCTTCGAGCGAGGCCAGCGGGAAGGCAACGTTATCGCAGAAGCGGCGAAGCGCTGCAATGGCCTTCCAGGCCCGGGTTAGTACGGCGGCTGTGGGTCGTACTGGATGTAACGGCGGACCTCACGGGCCTTGTCCGGCGAGCCGAGGCGGCCGACGAGGTGCAGCGCCATGTCGATCCCGGCCGAGACGCCGGCTGCGGTGATCACGTCGCCGTTGTCGACGAAGCGGTCTTCGGGCCGCGGCGTGATGTCCGGCCCGAGCGGCAGCAGCTCGTCGAACGCGCTCCAGTAGGTCGTCGCCGGCTGCCCGTCGAGCAGGCCGGCGTCGGTGTAGAGGAGCGCACCGGTGCAGACGCTCGTCATCAACGTCCCCCGCTGCCGCAGCGCTCGGAGCCGGGAGCGGAACCGCTCGTCGCCGAGCTGCGCTCGGATGCCCCTTCCGCCCGGATAGACGAGGACGTCGAACTCGCCGGCCTCGTTCCAGCTGTGGTCGGGGAAGACGCGCATGCCCTTGGCGCAGGTGACCGGCGCGCTGTCCTCGCCGACCAGGAAGACGTCGACAGGGATTCCGAACGCCGGGAAGACCCGCGTCCGCAGGTCTCTCCCCCGGCTGGCGCGGCGCGCGCTCCGCTATGACTTCACGATGAGGTCGCGCGTATGGTGACGCTCGACGAGGTGCGGTCCTTTGCGCTGGGTCTGCCACGCACGACCGAGGCGCTCGTGCGGGGCCGGGTCAAGTTCCGCGTCGGCCGCATCGTCTATCTGGCGTTCTCGCGCGACGAGACGATGATGGGCTTCGCGTTCCCGAAGGATTGGCGCGAGGCGCTCGTCGGCTCCGAGCCGGACAAGTTCACGATGCCGGATCCGTCCGACCTCCGCTACAACTGGGTGGTCGTCCGGCTTGCGGCCATCGACGCGGTCGAGATGCGCGAGCTCGTCCTCGATGCCTGGGCGATGGTCGTGCCCAAGCGCGTGGCCGCTGCTTACGACGGTTCCTCGGCGCCCCCTACGTGAGCCGGCGGTCGGCTTCGATCGTGTCCAGGTAGCTCCGACGTGGGATCGCGCCGGCGATGCACGCGGCCCAGAGCTCGACGTTGCGCCGCGTGCGCTCCTTCAGCGCGCGGCCGCTGACGATGTCGGCGATCGCAACTCGCCCGCCGGGCCGAAGGACACGCGCCGCCTCGGCCAAGACCCGGCGCACGGCCGGCCGACCGCGAAGTGGAGGTCGGCCTCCTGCTCGCGGGCAACCTGGCGATACATATCCTTCACCTGGGCCTCGAGGACGTCGCGGTCGACGAGCGAGCTGGCGTCCGCCTGGGACAAGGTCTCGGCTTCCGCCATCGCGGCGTCGGTTGTCATCGGATCAGAGCTCATGTCGACCTCCTACCGGGGTGAGATGTGCAGTCAGGTGCCCACGGACGCCGAAAGCCCGGTCGACGTCTCGGGCGGCTCGCATAGGAGCGCGGAGCAAGAAGCATGCGCAGAGGCCGAGAGTCAGCAGTTGCTCTGCGACCATCACGATCCCGGCGAGCTGCTGGTCGCCGAGCGGAGAGAGCCCGAGCAGCCGCGGGCCTGCTCCCGCGTACGCCGGATAGAGCGGCGCCGACGCGAGGACGAGCACGCCCGCGAGCAGCGCGCCCGCGCCCGAGAGCCCGAGCATGTACCCGACCCGCTGCGAGAGGCGGAGGCGGCGCCGGCGCGCCGGGTCGACGATCTGCATCCAGACGAGGAAGCCGACGACGACGAACGAGCCGTGCTCGACGTCGTGCACGGCTTCGTGGCCGAGCGCGTAGTCGTACGCGGCGGGAACGTGCCAGGCGGCGATCACCGTCATCCAGGCGACGAAGCTGACGGCGGGGCGGAGCACGAAGCCGAGCGCGTCGCGAAGCCGTCGCACTCGCGCGAGCGGCCGAAGCACCGCGCACGGGAGGAGGAAGAAGAGGAGAGGGCCGCGCAGCGCGACCACGGCAAGCGCCGGCGCCGCGTCGCCGATGAGGACGTGCTGGAGCATGTGGCCCGAGAGGAGATACGAGTCGCCCACCTCGTCGAGCGGGGAGACCAACGGCAGCGTCCCGACCGCGACGGCGAGAACGAACAGGAGCAGCCGCGAGAAGCCGGCGTGGTCGGTGCGACCACGCCGCCGCACCCGAACGAATGCCTGTCCGAACAGCAGGAGGGCGACTCCGGCGCCGACGAGAACCATCGGCGCCGGGTCCCACGCTGAGCCGAGAGGCGGCTCCGTCACTGGAAGATCTCGGTGGTGCAGTCGCCGTTCTGGAGGCGGACTTCGTGCGCCCGGGCGGGTCCGCCGGGACGGTCGTCGAAGTCGACGAAGAAGTCGGGGTCGACTTCCATGCCGCCGTCGGGGCCGCAGTTGACGCGCAGCAGCCAGGAGCGAAGCCCCGGATAGAACTGGTTGTCCCAGGTGGAGTAGAGCGAGTTGGTGACGTAGAGGCGGCGCCCGTCGAGTGAGAGCTGGATCATCTGGGGGCCGCCGTTCAGCTCGCGGTCGGTGTCGCTCGGCTTGCCGAGCACGCCGCCGAGCCAGAGCTGACCGGTCAGCTTCGGGTTGGCCGGGTCGCTGACGTCGTACTGGCGCAGGTCGCCGTGGAGCCAGTTGGAGAAGTAGAGGAAGCGGTCGTCCATCGAGACCAGCAGGTCCGTGATCAGGCCGGGCACGGGGAACGGCCAGCCCTCGAGCTCGACGCTTTCGACGGCGATCACCTGGTCGGCGTCCCAGCCGCCGTTGTCGCGGCGGAAGCGCCACATCGTGCTCGAGAGCGCCGCCCCGACAAAGCCCTGCTCGGCGTCGGGGTCGTGCAGCCAGCGCACCTCGAGGGGGATCAGCCCGGTCTCGCCCAGCTCGACCGTCTGTTCGAGCTGCCGTTCGGCCAGGTTCCAGAAATGCAGGCGGCTGCCGTAGCGGCCGGCGGTGACGTCGTCGAGGTCGAAGCCCTTCTCGTAGGCGTTCGGCTCGCCGAACTCCGACGAGATCAGCACGTTCTTGCGCGGCTGATACCAGAAGTCGTAGTTGAGCGACGGCTTCTCGCCGCCGTCCTCCCAACGCCCCTTGATCTCGAACGTCTTCGCGTCCAGCACCGCGAACCCGCCGGAGCCGTTCCCGTCCGCGTCGCCGAGCGTCGAGACGACGACGTTGTCGCCGGGCATGCAGTGCACCGTGTGCGGCCTCGTGTAGCCCGTCTCCGCGACCAGCTCCTCCGGCTCGATCACCTTCTCGATCCGCGGTGCGCGCGGGTCGTCTGCGACGTTGACGATGTGGATCCGCGAAGAGCGAAACCCGGGCACGATCAGATGCGAGCGGTCCGGGCCGTGGCAGGCAGAGCTGCAGCGGTTCCAGCCGAAATGGTGCAGCTCGTCGCCCACGTTGGGCATCGGCGTCTCGTGCACGATCCGGCCGTGCTCAGCGTCGACGACCGCCAGGAAATCCGGCGCCTCGACACCGGTGCCCTCGTGCAAACAGGCGAGATACAGGAACTCCTCAGGCGGCGCCTGCAACGCTTCCTGGGGCGACGCGTAGAAGCTCGCCGGCTTCTCGTGCTCGTGGCTCATCTCAGGCCTCCTCGATCAGATCGAGCAGCTGTTGCCGCTCATACTTGCCGACCATCTCGGGATGGTCCCGGCGGATATGCGCTTCGAGATCCGCGACCACATCCTCGTCGCTCTCGCCGCGAGCGAGGTAGCCGCACTCACAGTTGGCGATCCTGGCCATCTCTTGCCTCCTTCTGGTCGGCGCGGCCATTGTCGATCGACCTGCTTGCGGGTAGGTTGCAGCAAAGTTGCAGGCGATGGAAGGTGCGCGGATCCAGGCGATGGCAGACACGCGGATCCAGCTCTGCGGTCGGATCGCGATCGAGATCGCGGGACGCCGGCTCGACGAGAAGCTTCCCGGGCGGCAGGGCACGCTTCTCTTCGCCTTCCTCGCCGCGAATCGATTCCGTCCGGTCACGCGGGCGGAGCTCGCCGCCGTCCTCTGGCCCGACGAGCCGCCTCCGCGAACGGCGGAGACGACCCTTGCCGGGGTGATCTCGCGGCTGCGCCACACGCTCGGCGCGAGCGTCGTCCAGGCGGGAAGCGAGCCGCGGCTCACGCTGCCCGCGGATGCATGGATCGACCTCGAGGTTGCGGTCAGGGCCGCCCACGGTGCCGAGTCGGCCGTCGCACGAGGCGACTGGCCGCAGGCATGGATCAGCGGTCGGGTTGCACTCCACATCGCGAGGCGGGAGTTCCTCGCGGGCTTCGACGCGCCGTGGATCGAGGAGCGGCGTCGATCGCTGCAGACGATTCAGGCGAGCGCGTTCGAGTGCATCGGCGAGGCCGGGCTCGGGATCGGAGGCAGCGAGATCGCCGCAGCCGAACGATGCGGGCGCGGCCTGATCGCGAGCGAGCCGTACCGCGAGAGCGGCTACCGCCTGCTGATGCGAGCGCTCGAAGCGCGGGGAAACGTCGCCGCCGCGCTCGCCGTGTACGACCAGCTTCGGCGCCTCCTCCGAGACGAGCTCGGGACCGCTCCCGGCGCCCAGACCCAGGCACTCCACAAGGAGCTGCTCGCCGTCTAGCTGAGGTCCTCACAGAGGTTGTGAACGGCTGACGGAAACGTCCGGCCCTACGGCGGCGGGATCGGAGACGCCTTCCTGACGATCGTGCGTTTGCCCTCGATCTCATCCCTTCGGAGGAGGCCGCTCTCGTCCTTGGGACCGAGGCGGGCGTACCGCCGTCTCGCTAGCGTGAGGGCCATGATCGAGGCCAGCGGCCTGACGAAGGACTACGGCCAGAAACGCGCTGTCGACGACCTCAGCTTCACCGTCCAGCCGGGCGTCGTCACCGGCTTCCTCGGACCGAACGGGTCCGGCAAGTCGACGACGATGCGATTGATCCTCGGGCTCGACGCGCCGACCAGCGGCGATGTGACCGTCAACGGCAAGCACTATCGCGAACATGCCGCGCCGTTGCACGAGGTCGGCGCGTTGCTCGAAGCGCGCTCGGTGCACACGGGCCGCTCGGCTCGGAACCACCTGCTCGCGCTCGCGCACACGCACGGCATCCCGCGCGTGCGCGTCGACGAGCTGATCGACCTCGTGGGGCTGCACGACGTCGCGCGCAAGCGCGCCGGCCAGTTCTCGCTCGGCATGGGCCAGCGACTCGGCATTGCGACGGCCCTGCTCGGCGACCCGCGCACGCTGCTGCTCGACGAGCCGGTCAACGGCCTCGACCCCGAAGGGATCCACTGGATTCGCAACCTCTTGAGGGCGCTCGCGGCGGAAGGTCGCACGGTGTTCGTCTCCTCGCATCTGATGAGCGAGATGGCGCTGACTGCGGATCACCTGATCGTGATCGGTCGCGGTCGCCTGATAGCCGACACGAGCGTCGACGAGTTCGTGCGACGCGCGTCCGGGACCCTCGTCCGCATTCGCTCGCCGCAGGCGACGCGGCTCCGCGACCTGGTCCTCGCCGACGGCGTCACCGTCGAGAGCGCCGAGGGGGGCGTGCTCGAGATCGGCGGCCTGACGGCCGAGCAGATTGGCGAAGCCGCTGCGGCCAACGGGATCGTCCTGCACGAGCTGACTCCGCTCCAGGCCTCCCTCGAGGAGGCGTTCATGGAGCTGACGCGCGAGGACGTCGAGTTCAAGGCGGCAGCTGCGTGAGCAGTGTCGCGGTCCCCGCTGTCCCGCCGCTCGCCTACAGAGGAAAGGTGACGCAGGCGCGCGTCGTCGTCTCCGAGTGGACGAAGTTGCACTCGCTGCGATCGACGCGCTGGTCGCTCGGCGTCGCCGTGCTCCTGACGATCGCGTTCCCGGTGCTGTTCGCGGCCGTCACGTCCTCGCACTGGGGCAGCATGAGCGCACACGAGCGCAGCGACCGCCACCCGCTCGACATCGCGCTCGCCGGCGTCAACGTCTCGCAGCTCGCGATCGCCGTGCTCGGCGTGCTCGTGATCACCGGCGAGTACTCGACCGGGATGATCCGCGCCAGCTTCACGGCGGTACCCAAGCGGTTGCCCGTTCTTTGGGCGAAGCTCGGCGTCTACGCGGTCGTCTCGTTCCTACTCGTGCTGCCGCCGGTTGTGATCGCGTTCTTCGCGAGCCAGGCGATCCTCTCGCGCCACCACATCCTGCAGATCTCGTTCGGACACGGCGGGGTCGCGCGCGCGGTGATCGGCGGCGCGGTCTACCTGATGCTCGTCGGGATCTTCGCGCTGGCGATCGGAGCGATCGTTCGCAACACCGCGGGCGGCATCGCCGTCTTCGCAGCGGTCTTCTTCGTCATCCCGCCGCTCCTGAACGTCCTGCCGACCAGCTGGAACAACGCGATCTCGCCATACCTCCCGGATAGCGCGGGGCGGGCGATCTTCTCACTCACGCACGGCGCGCACAGCCTGGCGCCGGGCCCGGGCGCGGCGCTGTTCGTCGGCTACACGGCGCTCGCGATCGCGATCGCGGCCGTACTGCTCGTTCGGCGCGACACGTAGTGCGGCGCTGAGCGCGCCGGCTCGGGCTTGCGCTCGCTCGCGATCCTTGGTCGCGAACCTGCGCGAAGGGTCGGGTGCTCGACAGCTGGGAGTCACTGGTTCGAGGCCGGTAACGCAGCCCCCGGCGCGGCCCGAGATGGCGTAGGATGTTCCGGACTGGCCCTGCATCAGGTTCCGGCCCGAGCCCGCAACCCACCGACGCGCGACCCGCGCGCGAGGCGAGGAGCTTCTAGGCGAACGGACTCCGTTGCGGGGCCAGCTTCTTGCCTACAGCATCGAGGCGCATGGCCGATCGTCAGCGCCGTCTTCGCCGCGGCCGCAGTCGGCGCGCGGCGAGCTCGTCCACGATCATGATCGTCCCCGGGCGATCGGGGGAAGCGAGCGGCTCGCGTCTGACCGGAGTCCACCGGTTTGTCCCGCACATCGGACAGACAGGCGGCGGGTCGCTGACGACGATTCCGTAGGCGCAGGTGGCGCAGCGATGCTCGGTCCGGCCGCTCGACGGCTCGGTATCCGCGTCAGGCAGTCGCGCGATCAGCAGTTCGGTCACGCCATGACTCGAGCCGGTACCAGGCGCAGGCCGAGACGGAGGCTCCCGCGCCAGAGGGTGGCGACGAGCAGGATCGCTCCGCCCGACAGGATCCCGAGGGCCTGGCTGGCCAGGGTGACGCTCAGCGCCTGCGAGGCGCCGACGCCGGACGCGATCAGGACGGCGGCGCCTGCGCCGGCCTGGGTGGCGGCACCCGCAGGGCCGATCGGCAGCGCTGCCGCTGCGGCGCCGGCACAGAGAAAGAGGAGCGCGAGCGTGAAGGAGTAGCCGAGCCCGAGCGCGCCGAGCAGCAGGCACAGGGCGACCGCGCGGACGAGCCAGCAGGCGCTCACGAGCGCCCACGCCTGCGACGCGGCGCGCAGCGAGGTTGTCCGCGGACACAGCCAGCGCCCCACTCGCGAGCCGAGCACGCGCCTCGATCCGGACACGCGCGGGAAGACGACGATCAGCGCGGCGGCCGCGACGCCGGCCGCGCCGACGAGCGCCAGGCCTGCGCGGAGGCCGACAGCAAGGCCCGGAAAGCCCACCGCGGCGAAGGCAAGCGGCGCCAGGGCGGCGCTGTCGATCAATCCCAGCATCACCAGCGAGAGGCAAAGCCCGCGCACGCCGACTGGACAGCCCGGGTAGCGACGGACGATCGCGACCCGAACGACGTCGTCGAACCGCCCCGGTAGGGCGAGGCCCAGCACTGAGGCGCCCCCGTTGGCGGCCGCGAGCGCGAGCGGCTGCGGGCGCTCACCCGCCGCGAACAGCCGCTGCCACCCATACGCCTTGAAGGCATACGCACACAGAAAGAGCAGCCCGACGGCGACGAGCAGGGCCGGAGCGCCGCTCGCAAGCGGCCAGGAGGTCGCGGCGAAATGCCGCACGGCCAGGGCAACGAGCCCGACCGCGAGCGCTCCCGAGCCGACGGTCAGCACTAAGCGGATCCGGCGCGAACGACCGAGCCGGCGCGAAAGCGCGAGCGAGACGTGGAACCACTTGACGGTACCGGCTGCGATAAGAGCACCTCCCTTTGTCCTCGAACGGATAGGGAGGGCGCCGAAGAGCGCCGTCGGTACTCGTCCTTGTGTTCCGCCAGTCTAGCTGGGTCGCGATCCGGCCGGCACGTCGTCAGACGAGCTCGCTCGTCCTGGCCGCCAGCTCATGGTCTCGTTCGGTGATCGCGCCGGCGGAATGAGTCCACCAGCGCAACGTGACCAGGTTGTAGTGGATCGCGATGTCGGGATGGTGGTTCGCGGCCTCGGCGAGCTCGCCAACGCGGTTGACGAACGCCAGCGCCTGCGCGAAGTCGTCGAAACGGAACTCGCGCTCCAGCGCCCCGTCGACCTCGCTCCAGTGCTCGGCCACGAGACGAAGTATCGCCGCGCCTACGCCGCGCCGCAATCGGTTGAGCAATCGGTTGCGCCCGGTCGCGGCACCGTCCAGAATGGCGCCGGTGGCGATCGGCTCGCAACGGACCGAGCCGGACCTGCGTCTCGCACGGGACGGAGGCCCGCCCGCCCGCACCCGCCCCGAGCGGCCGATGTTCCCCGGCGGGATGGAGGTCGGCGACGAGGAGCTGCGCGCGCTCGAGCGCGTGATCCGGAACCGCAACCTGTTCCGCTACTACGGCATCGGGGACGGCCCGCACGAAGTCGCCGCCTTCGAGGGCGAGTTCGCAGCGCACATGGGCGCGCGGCGCGCGCTCTGCGTCAACGCAGGATCGTCGGCGCTCATCTGCGGCCTGATCGGCAGCGGTGTCGGTCGCGGCGACGAGGTGATCGTCCCTGCGTACACGTGGAACGCGACGCCGAATGCAGTCCTCGCGACCGGGGCCGTGCCCGTGCTCGCCGAGGTCGACGACTCGCTCACGCTCGACCCGACGGACGTCGAGCGCAGGATCACGCCGCGAACGCGCGCGATCCTGCCGGTGCACATGCGCGGCAACGCGGCGAACATGCGCGCGCTCGGCGAGCTGGCCGCGCGCCGCGGTCTCGCTCTGGTCGAGGACGTGTGCCAGGCGGCCGGCGCGTCGTTCGAGGGGCGACGGCTCGGCACCTTCGGCGACGCGGGCGCCTTCAGCCTCCAGTTCAACAAGATCATCACGACCGGCGAGGGTGGCGTGCTGATCGCGAGCCGCGACGACCTCTACGAGCTCGCGATCGAGGTGCACGACTGTGCGGGACCCGTCCGCGAGGGCCGCGGCCTACCGCGCTTCCCCGGCTGGAACTTCCGCGCCTCCGAGCTGACGGCCGCGGTCGGGCGGGTCCAGCTCGGCCGGCTGGACGGCCTGCTCGAGCGGATGCGTGCGAACCACGGCCGGCTGGCGGCGGCGGTGGCCGAGCTGCCCGGCCTGACCCTGCGGCGCTCGAACGACGCGGCGGGCGATGCGGGGATCGCGCTGATCGCGCTCGCCGAGACCGCCGAGCTCGCGCGCGAGGCCGTCGAGGCGCTGCGCGCGGAGGGCGTCCCGGCTATGCAGATCTACTCGCCCGACGTGGTCGACCTCCACGTCTATCCGTTCTGGCGGCCGGTGCTCGACGCGATCGAGACGGCGGGCCTCGAAGCGCCCGAGTGCCGGCGGACGCTGGACCTGCTCGGCCGTGCGGTTCACCTCGACGTCCCGCCGCAGCTCGACGAGCAGGACCTCGAGGAGATCGAGCTCGCGTTGCGGAAGGTGGCGCTCGGGGTCCTCGCTTGACGCTGAGGGTCGGCGTCGTCGGCGGCGGTCTCGTCGCGCAGGCGATGCACCTCCACTATCTCGCTGCGAAGCCCGACCGCTTCGCGATCGCGGCGCTTGCCGAGCCGAGCAGAACGGTGCGGGAGGCGCTCGGGGCCCGCTACGGCATCCCGGATCTCCACGCCGACTACCGGGAGCTCCTCGGCGCCGGCGGCGTCGACGCGCTCGTCGTCTGCTCGCCGGCCGGGACGCACGCCGAGATCGTGCTCGCGGCGCTCGACGCGGGCGTGCACGTGTTCGTCGAGAAGCCGATGTGCATCACGCTTCGCGACGCCGACGCGATCGTCGCCGCCCAGGATCGCACGGGCCTCGTCGTCCAGGTCGGGACGATGAAGCGCTTCGACCGCGCCTACGAGCGGATGCTCGCGGAGCTGCCCGCCTCAGCCGCGCAGCTCCGCTACGTCAGCGTCGTCGTCAACGATCCCGAGTTCGCGCCCTTCTTCGGCCCGGGCGAGATCGTGCGCGGCGGCGACGTGCCCGCGGAGGTGATCGAGGCGACGGTCGCGAGCGAGCGCGAGCAGGTCGAGGAGGCGGTCGGCTCGGGCGATCCCGACGTCGTCCGCGCCTTCTCCGAGAGCTACCTCGGAAGCATGATCCACGACCTCAACGTCGTCCACGGCCTGCTCGAACGCATGGACGAGCCGCTGCCTGCGGCCGTCGTGGACGGGGCCTGGTGGAACGACGGCCGCGCGGTCACCGGCGCCGTGCGGCTGGCGAGCGGCGCCCGCTGGGACAGCGCGTGGATCCAGCTGCTCGACACGTTCGAGTACCGGGAGTCGATCACGCTCTACTTCGCCGACTCCGTGCGGTCGCTGCTCTTCCCGTCGCCGTGGCAGAAGCACCGGCCCACGGTCTACCGGCGTGCGGAGCGCCGCGACGGCGCGAACGCGGTGCAGGAGACGACGAGCTACGAGGAGGCGTTCTCGCGTGAGCTCGACCACTTCCATGCCTGCGTCAGCGAGGGCGAGCCCTGCCGGACGCCGCCGGAGCAAGCGCGGCTCGACATCGAGGTGCTGACCGCGATGTTCCTCGCCTCGCGCGCGTGACGCGGGCCGCGATCGTCGGCACGGGCTACGTCGCACGCGTGCACGCGTGGGCGCTGCGCGAGCTGGGCGTCCCGGTCGTCGCCGTCTGCGGCCGCTCGAGCACCGAGCCGTTCGCGCAGGAGCTGGGCGCGGCGCCCTATGACGAGCTCGTCCGCTTGCTGGAGACCGAGCAGGTGGACGTCCTCCACGTCTGCACGCCGAACGCGCTCCACGCCGAGCAGGCGCTCGCGGCGCTCGCGCGCGGCGTGCACGTCGTCTGCGAGAAGCCGCTCGCCGTCTCCACCGCGGAGAGTTCGTCGATGGTCGAGGCGGCCGCCCGCGCCGGCCTCGTCGGCGCGACGTGCTACCACGTCCGCGGCTATCCGCTGGTGGGGCAGATGCGGGGGGAGGTCGAGGCGGGCCGGATCGGCGCGGTCACCGCGGTGCACGGCCGCTACGCCTGCGACGACCTGTTCGTCGCGCCCGCGGGCTGGCGCGTCGACCCGGCCGCGGCCGGCCCGTCCTATGTCGTCGGCGACCTCGGCACGCACTGGCTCGATCTCGCGGAGCACGTCACTGGCCGGCGCGCGGTCGAGGTGCTGGCGGAGTTCCGCGGCGAGCCGCTCGAGCACTACGCGGCGCTGCTGCTGCGACTCGAAGGCGGGATCGCGGGCTCGCTCGTCCTGTCGGCAGGCTTCGCCGGGCGCAAGAACCAGCTGCTGTTCGAGTGCGAGGGCGAGACGGGCGGCCTCACCTGGGACCAGGAGGAGCCGAACGTGCTGCTCGCCCGCTCGGCGACGGAGCCGCCGCGGATCGTGCCGAAGGACGCGGGCCCGCTCGCCCGTTACCCGGCCGGGCACGCCGAGGGCTACGGCGACGCGTTCCGCAACGTCTTCGCCCGGGTGTACCGCGCGGTCGCCGGCGAGGCGAACGACGGCTACCCGACGTTCGCCGACGGCCATCGCGGCGTCGCGATCGTCGAGGCGGCGGTCAGGAGCGCATGCGAAGCGCGCTGGGTCGCCGTCGAGTGATACGTCGGACCGCGCCAGGCAGGACGAACGCGAGCCCGATCAGGCAGAGCGAGGCGGCGAGCAGCAGGGTCGCGAGCGCGTTCACCTCGGGCGTGATCCCGAACTTGACCTGCGTGTAGATGTAGATCGGCAGCGTGTTGTTCGCCCCGATCAGGAAGAGCGTGATGATGAACTCGTCCAGCGAGAGCGTGAAGGCGAACAGTGCACCGGCGAAGACGGCGGGCATGATCAGCGGCAGCACCACGTGTCGCAGCCGGCGGAACGTGTTCGCGCCGAGGTCGCTCGCGGCCCGCTCGAGCGCAGGGTCGAAGCCCTGGAGCCGCGCGGCCACGAGCAGCAGGACGAACGGGGTCGTGTAGACGCTCTGGCCGATCACCGCCGTCTGCGGCGACAGCTGCCACTTGAGCACGCTCGTGAAGAGCACGAGCAGGCTGATCCCGATCAAAAGGCCGGGGATCATGATCGGCAGCGTCATCCCGATCCGGATCCCGTTCCGGAACGGCAGCCGCGACCGGACGAGCGGGAAGGCGGCCGCCGTGCCGACGAGCGTGCTGATCGCCGTCACCTCGGCCGCGATCGTCAGCGTCGTCGTCAGCGCGTCCTTGATCTGGTAGTCGCCGAAGACCTGCCCGTACCACTTCGTCGTCCAGCCCGTGAACGGAAACGTGCCGTACTTGTTCGCGTTGAAGCTGAAGGCGACGAGCAGGATCACGGGTGCGAACAGGAAGACGTAGACGAGCAGCGCCCAGCCTCCGAGCAGCCCGCGCATGAGCCCGGCGCGGGGCGAGACGATCTCAGCGTCCCGAGGCATACGGATCCTTGATCTCGAGCGAGCGGCGGAAGATGACGAGCAGGACGACGATCAGGACGGCGATCAGGAGCGAGGCAGCCGCGCCGCGCGTGTACTCGGCGCCCGAGAAGAAGTTGACGATCAGGTTGCCGATCATCAGGCCCCGGGTGCCGCCGACGAGCTGCGGCGCCAGGTACTCGCCGAGGATCGGGATGAAGACGAAGATGACGCTCGTCGTCAGTCCCGGCTTGATCTGCGGCAGCAGGATCCGGCGCATGGCCTGAGCCGGCGTCGCGCCGAGATCCATCGCCGCCCTGAACTGGTCCCAGTCGAAGCGCTCGAGCGACGCGTACAGCGTCAGCGCGGCGAACGGGAAGTAGAGATAGACGAGGACGAGGACGACGGCGGGCCGGTCGTAGAGGAAGAACGAGACCGGGTGACCGGTGATGTGCGTCCACTGCAGGAAGCGGTTGATCGCACCCGCTGGGCCGAGGATGTTCAGCCACGAGTAGACCCGCAGCAGGTAGCTCGTCCAGAACGGCAGGATCACGAGCACGAGCAGCGTCCTCTGCAGCCGCCGCGGAACGTGGCGGACGAGCCAGTAGGCGAACGGGAACGCGATCGCAATCGTGAGCGCGGTGGAGAGGACCGACACCCAGATCGTGGCCCAGAGCGTGCGGACGTACGTCGGGACGCTGAAGAAGTAGTGGTAGTTGTCGAGCGTCCACTGGTGGACGACGTTGTAGTCGACGACCCGCCAGAAGCTGTAGGCGACGACGATCCCGAGCGGGACCGCGAAGAACGCGCCGTAGAGGACGAACGCGGGGAGGAAGCCCGCGTACTCGCCGGGCGCGAAGGGGCGCGCGCCCACCCGTCCGCCTGCCGGGCGGGTGGGCGCGGTCGCTTCCGGTGCTACGTCCAGCTCAGGCCCCGAGCGCCTCGTTGAACGCGTCGACGTAAGCCTGCTCGTCGCCGGCCGGGCCCTTGATCGTCATCTTCAGGGCCTTCTGCGGCTGGTTGTAGAGCAGCCGGCGCCCGCGGTCGCCGTGGCCCTGGTTGACGAGCATCTTCCAGGCCTTCTCGTTGAACAGTGGCCGGCCGTTGGTGAGGAAGTTCTGCGCGATCCACGGGGCCTGCTCGGTCGTGTTGATGAACTTCTCGAAGACGGACTTGTTCTTCGAGGCCTTCACCATCTGCTCCGAGTCGATGAAGCCGATCGTGCCTTCCTTCGGGTAAGCCGTCTTCACGACCGGGCCGCCCGCGTCCTTGACGCGGTCGTCGGTGCCGAGGTTCGTGATCCCGATCCACGCGGAGCCGTCGGCGAGCGCGCGCACGACTTCGTTGTTCTGCGACGCGAGCTTGAGCACGTTCGGCTTGAGCGCCTTGAGGTAGTCCTTCGCCTTCGAGATCTCCGCCGGGGTCATCGAGTACGGCTTCTTCGCACCGGTCGCGCGGGCCGCGATCGCCATCACGTCGGTCGGGATGTTCTCGAGCGAGATCTTGCCTTTGTAGCGCTTGTCGAGGAGCGCGTGCCAGGAGTCGGGCTTCGTCTTGACGTACTTCGGGTTGTAGTAGATCTGGACGGTCGACCACGAGAACGGGTAGCCCATGTAGTTCGACCCGTCCTGCCAGAACGGGAAGTGGCGGGCGATCGAGAACAGCTGCTTCGACACGGGCAGCGAGGACAGGTCGAAGGACTCGGTCAGCCCGTCGTTGTTGTACTTCGGGACCCAGAGCGCGTCGCCGGAGACGATGTCGAACTGGCTGCCCGTCCGCTTGATCCGCAGGTACGCGTCGGCGTTGTCGCTGAAGAGCGTGGGGCGGGCCTGGATCGCGATCTTCTTCTTGACGGCCGCGAGCTGGTCGTTTGCGTAGTGGTCGGACCAGGTCAGCCAGTTGAGGGTCACTCCCTCGTGCTGGAAGCTGCCGGCCCGCGCGGGCCCGGCCACGTAGAGGCCGAGAGTCCCGGCGGCGCCAGCTTTCAGCAGGTCGCCGCGGGTGATGCTGCGTTCGGTGAGGGTCACGTGTGCTCCTCCTCGTGCTCGTGCGGGGAATGCGGTTCGGGAAGTAGGACGGCGTCGTCAGGCTCCCACCAAAGCGTCACCTCCATGTCGGTTTTCAGGTCTCGCTCGTCGGTCCGCTCACGGCCGAAGAGCGAGGCCACGATCGGGGCCTCGACCGCGCCGCAGGCGACGGCGACGCGGGTCTGGTTGCCGAGAAACGACGTCTGCAGGACGCGCCCGCGCAGCCCCGGGCCCAGTGCGTCGGCTGCAGTCGAGATGCGAATCGACTCCGGCCGCACCATCAGGGAGGCCTGCTTGGAGCCCGGCTCGGCGCTGCCGTGCCGGCAGGGGACGAGCGTGCCGTCGCCGAGGCGGACGACGCCGTTCGCGGAGCCGCCGAGCTCGACGTCGAGGAAGTTCGACTCGCCGATGAAGTCCGCGACGAACCGGGAGATCGGGCGGTGGTAGATCTCGCTGGGCGCGCCGATCTGCTCGACCCGCCCCTCGTTCATGACGGCGATCCGCGTGGCCATCGACATGGCCTCCTCCTGGTCGTGCGTGACGTAGACGAACGTCGTGCCCACGTCGCGGTGGATCTGCGCGAGCTCGATCTGCAGCCGCTTGCGGAGCTTGAGGTCGAGCGCTCCGAGCGGCTCGTCGAGCAGCAGCACCGCGGGCCGGTTGACGAGCGCACGCGCGACCGCGACCCGTTGCTGCTGCCCGCCGGAGAGCTGTCCGGGGAGCCGGTCGCCGAGGTGCTCGAGACCGACCAGCTCGAGCGCCTCCTCGATCCGCGTGCCCGCCTCCTGCCTCGGCACGCGCGCCATCCGCAGCCCGAAGGCGACGTTGTCCCGGACCGTCATGTGCGGGAAGAGCGCGTAGGACTGGAAGACGGTATTGACCGGCCGCCGGTGCGGGGGCAGCCGGTCGACGCGGCGGTCACGAATGAGGATCTCGCCGGTCGTCGGCGCGACGAAGCCGCCGATCAGGTTGAGCGTCGTGGTCTTGCCGCAGCCGGACGGGCCGAGGAGGCAGAAGAACTCGCCCTCGGCGATCTCGAGATCGGTCGGCGTGAGTGCGAGCTGTCCGCTGTAGCGCTTGCTCACACCGCGGAGTGCGATTGCGGCCGCGGTCGCGCTCATCGTGCACCGCAGCCGCATGAGCGGCGCCGGACGAGGGTGATCGGGACGCGCACCTCCCGGCGGCCCTTGCCGTGGTCCTGCATGGCTTCGACGAGGAGGACGGCGGCCGCACGCCCGACCTCGCGCGGGTCGTAGCCGACCGCGGTGAGCGGCGGCTCGAGCAGCGCTCCGAAGTCGGGATCGTCGAAGGTCACGAGCGCGAGCTCGTCCGGCAGGGAGACGCCCTGCTCGCGGCAGGCCGCGAGGCAGCCGAGGGCGAGCTCGACGCTCGAGGCGATCACGGCCGTCGGCGGCCGCTCGAGCGCGAGCAGAGCCAGGGTCGCGCCCCGGCCCGCGGCCTGCGTCCAGGCGCACACGCGGACGAGCTCCTCCGACCGCTCGGCCGCGACGAACGACTGCAGCCGCTCCCGGCCCGAGGTCTCCTGCTGCGGACCGGCCAGAAGGGCGATCCGCGTGTGCCCATGCTCCCGCAGATGGTCGACGAGGAGGGTCATCCCGGCCGCGTTCTCGAGCATGACGGCGCCGACGCCCGCGCCGTCGAGCACGTTGTCGAGGAACACGCAGGGCGTGTCGGCGCCGCCGACCGCCTGGTCGAACCGCGTCCGCTCGACTCCAGCCGTGGCCACGAGGAGGCCGTCCACCTGGTGGTTCGCGAGCGTCCGCAGCGCCGCCACCTCGCCCTCGATGCTCTGGTCCGAATCCATCAGCATCACCCGGTAGCCGGCCGCCTCGAGCGCGCCCTGGGCGCCCTTGAGCGAGGCGGCGTAGAACGGGCTCGCGACGTCCGGGACGACGAAGCCGACCGTGTAGGTCTGGCGCGTTCGCAGCGAGCGTGCGAGCGGCGAGGGCTGGAAGTCGAGCCGCTCGGCCGCCTCCAGCACGGCGGCGCGCGTCGCCGCCGACAGCTCGCCCCGGCCGTTCAATGCGCGTGAGGCAGTCGAAGCCGAGACGCCGGCCGAGGCGGCAACGTCCGCGAGGGTCGCGGCCCGTCGCCTGCCGGTGACCTGCTCCCTCAATCGATTGCGCAAGCGATTTCTGACGCTGACATACTCGAAACCGGGTTGTCAAGAACTCGTTTGAGAATGACGCTTCGTCGCCGGCACAAGGCGTTGTTCTGAAGCGAGTTCCAAGCCATCGCGAAGTCTCCGAGACGCGGCTCGGAGTCGCCGGCCTCGGCGGCATGGGCGCCCTGCACGCGCAGAACGCCCGGAGCCTCCAGGGCGCGCGGCTCGTGGCCGTCGCAGCCGTGCGGCCGGGCCGGGCCGCGGCGGTCGCGGCCGCGCTCGGGCCCGACGTCGACGCCTGCACGTACGAGGAGTTGCTCGCCTCCGACCACGTCGACGCGGTCGTCGTCGCCGCACGGTCGGTCGACCACGCCGACCTGGCCGCTGCCGTGCTCGCGAGCGGCAAGCACCTCTTCCTCGAGAAGCCGGGCGCGACGACCCTGGCCGGGCACGACCTGCTGCGCTCGGCGGCGGCGGAGCATCCCGAGCTCGTCCTCCAGCTCGGCTATCAACGGCGCTTCGACGCGGACTTCGTCGAGGCGCGCCGTCTCGTCGACTCGGGCGCGATCGGCGCGCCGCTCCTCGTCCTCGCCACGAGCCGCGACGTCGAGTGGCCCGAGGACGAGCGGCCGGCGGACACCGGCGGCTTCCTCGTCGACATGGCCGTGCACGACTACGACCTCGCCTGCTGGTTCCTCGGAGGGCGGCCGGTCGAGGTGTCCGCCGTTCGCCAGGCGCGCGTCTATCCGCGGCTCGAGGCGCTCGGCGACCTGGACAACGCGCTCGTCACGATCCGCTTCGCGGACGGAGGGGCGGCATTCACGCACGTCTCGCGCACGTCCGCGTTCGGGCACGACGTCCGGTGCGAGATCGTCGGCAGCGAGGGCTCGGTACTCGTCGGCGGTCTCGACGGCGGCGAGGGCGTCGTGGCGCTCACGGGACGGGACCGTGCCCGCTTTCCCCAGGACTTCCGCGACCGCTTCGCGGACGCCTACCGGGCCGAGCTCGCCGCCTTCGTCGCCGCCTGTCGGGGCGAGCCGAGGCAGGGGGCGGGCCTGGACGAGGACCGGCTCGCCGTGGAGGTCGGCGTCGCCGCCCGGGCGAGCGCGCTGGCCGGAAAGCCACTGGAGGTCGGCCTCGACTGGCCTTGGTCCTAAAGCACCGCTTGGCGGTGCCGCCTTCAGGACGTGCGGGCTCTGCCCGCGCGTCCGTCTGAACTGACCGGTCGACCCAATTGGGGTGATCAAAGAAACCGCCGAAACGCGGAAGGCCCGCAAGAAGCGGGCCTTCCGATCCGGCTACGAGTGCTGCGGGGTCGCGTACCTAGGTCGCGGCCTCCCTGTTGATGCCCGAGCCGAGGACGCCGCCGGTGGCGAGCCTCGTCAGCAGCTCGTCGGCGTTGCTCTCCTCGTCCAGTGTCTCGTTCAGCAGCTGCTTCGCCTCGTCGAGCCCGAGCTCGTCGGCGAGCGTGCGGGCGGTGCCGTACGCGGCGATCTCGTAGTGCTCGACCCGCTGGGCGGCGGCGATCAGCGCGGCATCCTTGGCCGCCGGGTCGCCGCTCGCGGAGACGATCTCCTCGCCCTCGCGGATCAGGCCTTCCATTCCCTCGCAGTGCTCGCTGGGCGAGCTGATCCCGACCGTGCCGAAGATCTGCTCGAGCCGTCGCACGTGACCCTTCGTCTCCTCGAGGTGGTGCTCCAGGCCCTCTCGCAGCTCGCCGTTCGACGCGGCGCGCGCGACCTTCGGGAGCGCCTCGACGAGCTGCTTCTCGGCGCTGTACAGATCCTCGATCTGCTCCATCAGGACATCGTTCAGCGACCTCAGCTCGATCGGGCTCGGCTGTGAGGCGGCACGCGGCTGCGCCGTGGGTACGGCTGGGGTTCTCGAGGCGACCGGCTGCCTGCTCGCGCTGCGGGGGGAGCGCCTGCCGACGGTCGCGAGGTTGACCTTCCCCGACTCGACCCCCTGGACGAGCTTCTCGAGCTCGTCCCGCTTCAGCCGGCCGAGCCGCCTGTCGAGCCGCTCGACGAGCTCGTCCTTCTTCAGCGCGCTGAGCCCGTCGCCGCCGCGCGCCGACTGCGCCTTTGCCGAGCTCTTCGCGCGGGCCGAGACGCGGCTCTTGGCTGCGGTCTTCCGGCTGGTGGTGCCCATCTTCGATGCGGTCTTGCGGCTGGAACTGCTCGCGGTGCGACCCTGCTGCTTGCGCGTTCGCGCCATGTCCACCTCCTGGTCTGGGCTGGGAGTGAGCGTTTTCGCTCTACAAGACGCGTGCCCGCCGGGAGACATCTGAATCCTTTAAGAACGAGTTCTAGAGTCCGGCGACCTCGGCGAGCCAGCGGCGGTTGCGCGCCTGCGCGTTCGCGGCGGCCGACGCGTCCTCGCCGGGAGCCGGGATCAGGTCCTGCTCGACCACGAGCCAGCCGCTGTAACCCGCGGCGGCGAGCTCCGCGAAGAACGCCTTCAGGTCGACGTCCCCCGTGCCGAGCTCGCAGAAGACGCGGCGGCGCCAGGCCTCCTCCATGTCCGCGGCGTCGGCGATCACCGACTCGAGGATCGACCGCCGGTAGTCCTTGACGTGGACGTGGTCGATCCGGTCGCCCCAGTCGCGGAGGCCCTGCACCGGGTCGCCGCCGCCGAGGGCCAGATGGCCGGTGTCGAGCAGCAGGCCGACGTCCGTGAGCTCGAGCAGGCGCTCGATCTCCCAGGGCGCCTCGACGTGCGTGGCCGTGTGGTGGTGGAAGGTGGGCTCGAAGCCCCGCTCCCGCGCGCGCTGGGCGGCGCGGGCGACCCCTTCGGCGAGCCGCCGCCAGCCCGCGTCGTCGAGCCCGAGGCTGCGGTCCGTGGCCGCCGCTCCGGGCCGCGCCGCCCGCTGCGGCGAGCCGGCGTCGGCGAACACGGGCCTGGCCTTCGGTGCCGCCGCCGCCTCGAAGAGGTCCAGCGTCGCCGCCATCGCGACGAGGTCGTCCTCGAGCGCGTCAGGCTCGCTGAAGTGCATCGGGATGTAGCCGCCGACGAGCTCGAGCCCACTGCCCTCGAGGCGCTCGCGGAGCACCGTCCCGTCGCCGAGGTATCCCGGCGGGCCGAGCTCCGTGCCCTCGTAGCCCGCCTCGGCCATCGCGCCGAGCACCTCGAGCGCGTCGGGGACGTTGGGTAGCCGGCCGACGGTGATCTCGAAGGCGCCGAAGCTGCACGGAGCGTTGGCGACGCGGACGCGGCTCAGGAGAGACCCTCGGCTACCAGGCCCGCCAGGCCTGGCGGGAGATGAAGAGCCCGTGGCCCTGCCGGTTTCGGCAGGTGACGCCGGTGACGCGTGACCAGCACGTGAACGCGCCGTGGCTCCAGCTCTTCCCGTAGGGCAGGGTCACGTAGCTCGGGCGCTGCGTGTCGGGGTTGTAGAGGACGCCGCCGGAGCAGCTGACCTCGCCCTTCCGGACGGCGCCGAGCGTGAAGCCCGCCCAGTCGAGCTGGATCGGCGGGGCGCCGCAATGGGCGACGAGCCGGCCGGTGTACGCCGCGTGCGCGATCCGGCACAGCAGCATGCTGGGCCGTCCGGGGACGAATAGGCAGGTGATGTTCCCCGAGGGGGAGCGGATCCCCGGCAGACGTGTCGCCGAGGCGGCCGGGCCCGACGACGAGAGGGCGAGGACGCAGAGTGCCGGCAGGAGGACGAGGCGACGCCGCATTGGGCCAGCCTAGCTTTCCGCCGCGGCGAGAAAGTCGAGGACGGCCTGCGACCACGCGCCGGAGTGCTCGGGCTCCAGGAACGGGAAGTGGTCGGCGCCGGGCAGCATGACGAGCGTGGCCTCGGGCAGCGCGTCTGCGGTCTCGCGCGCGGCCCTACTCGACCCAGATCAGGGCGGAGAAGCTGGCCGACGTCCAGTTCGAGCTCGTCCAGTTCGAGCTCGTCCAGTTGGAGCTCGTCCAGTTCGACGACGTCCAGTTCGACGACGTCCAGTTGGAGCTGGTCCAGTTCGAGCTCGTCCAGTTGGATGAGGTCCAGTTGGAGTTCGTCGCGACGACGCTCGACCAGCCCACCGCGTCGAAGGCGGGCTGCCCGGTCGCCGGGTCGACGCCGACGAAGACGTCGAGGTTCTCGTTCGGGTTCGGCGGGTTCGAAACGGCCGCGGCGGCCGCCGCATCGATCTCGCCGACCCCGGCGGCGAGGCCGGCGAGCGGCAGGTAGCGGGCCCTCAGCATCAGCGCGCCCTTCACCTGGTCGGGCGTCCAGTCGGGGTGACGGGCGAGGAGCTGTGCGGCCGCCCCTGCCACGATCGGCGCGGCGAACGAGGTGCCCGACATCCACATGTAGCTGTGGACCCGGTAGGTGCCGTTCTGGGACATGATCCGCGCCGGCGCGATGTTCGGGAACGCCGAGGCCGTGTTCACGGAGCCGATGAGATAGCGGCCGGGCGCGGAGAGCTCCGGCTTGGCGAAGCCGTCGGCGGTGTGGCCGTAGGCAGACCAGGGAGCGACCGTATCGTCGGTGGCAGCCGCGGTCGAGTGCTGGTCGACGGCGCCGACGGAGATGACGAATGGGTCGTTAGCGGGCGCGTAGGACATGTCGACCTCGCTGCCGGCGCTGCCGAAGTTGCCGGCCGCCGCGACGACCACGATCCCCTTGAACCACAGCCGCTCGACGGCCTTGTCGAGCGGGTCGACCTGGAAGCTCGTGCGCGTCGTGCCGACCATCGAGAAGTTGGCGATGCGGATGTTGTACTGGGCCTTGTGGGCCAGGATCCAGTCGCAGGCCGCGATCACGTCGCTCGTCAGCGACCTGCCCACCCCGTCGGCCGTGCGCACGTCGACGAGCGGAGCCGTCTGCGCCACGCCGCCCCAGAACTGCGCCCGGTTGTTCTTCACGTTGCCGCTCGGAGGCCCGCCCGCGGCGAGACCGGCGACCATCGTGCCGTGGCCCTCGCCGTCGCCGCTCGCGCCCGGGGCGAGCGACGAGAGGTTGACTGCGGCGACGATCCGGCTGCCGAAGACGGGCGTGTCGGTCGCATCGATGCCGCTGTCGACGATCGCGATCGACGGCGCCTGCGGGGCGGGCGCGCTCGACGTGCCGAGCAGCGGCGTCGCGTCGACGCTGCCGAGATACATGGTGGCGTCCTCGTAGCCCGCGCTCGCCAGCGGCGCGTCGGCGCTGATCGCGGTGACGTGCGAGTCGTGCGCGAGCTTCAGGAGCTCGGCGCCGGACAGGTCGGCCGCGACCCCGCTCAGCGAGAGGAATTTCTGCTTCACCTTGCCGTGCCGGTCGGTCACCTGCTGGGCGACGGCGTCGCTCGAGTCGCTTCTGCCGCCCTGAACGACGACGTGGAAGAGCTGATCCGGGCTCGCCTGCGCCTGGGCAAGCAGATCGGACGGAACCTGCGCGTCGGCTTGCCCTCCGTCTGCGAGCCCCGCCGCCGGGAGAGCGAGGGCGATCGCGGCCGCGCAGGTGAGCGCGACGCCGAGGCCCGTGCTTCCGCGAAAACGTCCGATGCCGCCACCCCGCCGCAGTGTCATGCCCTCACCTCTCACCCCTGATTCGACTCCGAAGCCGCCGCCGGCTCCGGAACCCCTGCTCAACCTAGGCTGGCGAGAGCCGGACCCCATCCCCTTTCCGAGGGAGCGGCGCCCCCAAGGGGGCAAGTTCCCTTGATCGAGGGATCTCGACCGTCGCGTATCTGCGGCGCCGCCGCCGACGTTTCCAAGACGAGCCGCGGCAGCGCCGGCCTGCGCCGCAACGGCGGCCCGTTCCTGCTGGGGTGACGAGCCTCAGGGGGCTGACGGCGGGCCGCTGCCAGCACGGCCTGCGCGCCGCGGCTCACGGTCTCGAACTGCGCGCAGGGTTCGGTATGCGTCGGTGTCTAGTGGAAGAACGCCCTGCGGCGCCGTCAGTCCCCTCGGGTTGCTGGAGGGCCGGGGCCCCCGGTTCTCCAGCGCCCGTTACTCCTCGAGCGGCAACGCGCGGCCCGAGACCGCGGACGAGTGGATGATCGACGTTGTCGTCTGCCCGAAGGGCGTGAACCGGTCGAGGATCTCTTCGAGGTCGTCGATCGAGCGCAGGTGCAGCTTGAGCAGGAAGCAGTCCTCGCCCGTGATCCGGTGGCACTCGACGACCTCCGGCGTCGCGCGGGCGACCTCGGGGATCCGCTGGAGCTGGCGGCTCGCCGGCCGCACGCGGACGACGGCGGCGATCGGGAACCCGAGCGCCTTCGGATCGAGCTCGGCCCGGTAGCCGACGATCACGCCGGCCCGCTCGAGCCGCTGGAGCCGCTCGGCGACGGCGGGTGCCGAGAGGCTGACGCGGCGCCCGAGCTCGGCGATCGAGAGCCGCGCGTCGCGGTCGAGCTCGCGGAGCAGCCGGCGGTTGGTCGGGTCGAGCAGCGAGCCATCGAAGGCGGACCCGCGATTACTCCTCTGTTCCAAAGGCATCCCGAGCCGATTCCTTTCCGTTTGTCATTCCGAGATCCTAATCCGCCGCGGATCATTCCGGGATGCGCGTGCCGCCGCAGGCGTACTTCGTCGTCAGCGCCGTCTTCCACTACCTCGGCCCGGCGTTCGCCGTCCTCTTGTTCACGCGCGTGGACGTGCTCGGCGTCGCCTGGCTCCGGATCGCCAGCGCCGCCGCGATCTTTGCGCTCTGGCGGCGGCCGTGGCAGGCCTTCGCGGCCCTCGACTCCGAGGGACGCCGGCTCCTCGTCGCGTGGGGCGCCGTGCTCGCGGTTATGAACGGCTGCTTCTACCTCGCGATCGACCGGCTGCCGCTCGGCACGGTCGCGGCGATCGAGTTCCTGCCCGTGATCGGCCTCGCGGCGGTGGGAAGCCGGACGGGCCGGAACCTGCTGGGGCTCGCATTCGCCGTCGCGGGCGTCTACCTGCTCACCGACGTGCGGATCGCCGGCGACCGTCTCGGCTTCGCGCTCGCCTTCGCCAACGCCGGCCTCTTCGCGCTCTACATCGTGCTCGGCCACCGCGTCGCCCGGCGAGGGCCGGCGGCGGGGATCGACGGGCTCGGCGCCGCGATGCTCGTCGCCGCGGTCGCGATCACGCCGGTCGGCGGCTGGACCGGCGCCCGCGCGCTCGCCGACCCGGTCGCGCTCGGCGCCGGAATCGGCGTCGGGGTCGCGTCCTCGGTGATCCCGTACGTCTCCGACCAGCTCGCGATGGCGCGCCTGCGGCGCTCGACTTACGCCTTGCTCGTCGCGCTGCTGCCGGCGACGGCGACGGTCGTCGGCCTCGTCGTGCTCGCCCAGTTTCCGACGCCGGCGGAGGCGCTCGGGATCCTGCTCGTGATAGCCGGTATGGCTGCGCACCGGGAGCCAATTGGATCCGAATTCCAGACATTAGGATCCGAGAATCCGAAGGCAGCCACGGAATATTGCGCTTGACGGAATCCTCCAGGCCATTCTAGGATCCGAGACAGGACCCGTTCACCTGCGCCGAAAGGATCCGCCATGACACTCGCGATCGAAGCGCCGCTCGGCCTTCTCACCGAGCCGCGACGCCCGGCCCTGGCGCCGCGGCACCTGAAGACGAGCTCGGTCGGCTCGCTCGAGCCCTGCGAGGATGCGGACTGCAGCGCCGGCGCGGACGGGGTCGCGTCGTCGTGCGGACGCCTCGCGTGCCCCGCGTGCGGGTGCAGCGGGGTGAACCTCTCGACGATGCAGCTCGCCCACGTGTGGCAGGGCCTGCGCGTCGCGTGCAGCTGCGGCTATTCGTGGATCCCGTTGCGGGGCCGGCGGCCCCTGATCGTCACGTCGGCGGAGCTCGCCGAGTGCGCGTGCCCGGACCCCTGCGACCGCGACCACGGCAATGAGTAGCGCCCGGGAGCACCAGGCCGAGCGGCTCGCCCGCGACTGGAACGAGAACCCGCGCTGGCGGGGCATCTCGCGTCCTTACGGACCCCAGGAGGTCGTGCGCCTGCGCGGCTCGGTCGTGCCCGAGCACACGCTCGCCCGGCTCGGGGCGGAGCGGCTCTGGCGGCTGCTCGACGAGGAGGCCTACGTGGCGGCGCTCGGCGCGCTGACCGGCGGCCAGGCCGTCCAGATGGTCCGCGCCGGCCTGCGGGCGATCTACCTGTCGGGCTGGCAGGTCGCCGCGGACGCGAACCTCGCGACGCACACCTACCCGGACCAGAGCCTCTACCCGGTGAACAGCGTCCCCTCCGTGGTGCGGCGCCTGAACAACGCGCTCCTGCGGGCCGACCAGATCGACTGGTCGGAGAGCCGGAACGGCACCGACTGGCTGGCGCCGATCGTCGCGGACGCGGAGGCCGGCTTCGGCGGGCCTCTCAACGCGTACGAGCTGATGAAGGCGATGATCGAGGCCGGCGCGGCGGGCGTCCATTTCGAGGACCAGCTCGCCGCGGAGAAGAAGTGCGGCCACCTCGGCGGGAAGGTGCTCGTCCCGACGAGCCAGTTCGTGCGCACGCTGACGGCGGCGCGGCTCGCGGCGGACGTGCTCGGCGTCCCGACCGTCCTCGTCGCCCGCACCGACGCCCTGAGCGCGGCGCTGCTGACGAGCGACGTCGACCCGCTCGATGCCGAGTTCGCCACCGGCGAGCGCACGCCCGAGGGGTTCTTCCGCGTGCGCGACGGCCTCGAGGCCGCGATCGCGCGCTCGCTCGCCTACGCGCCGTACGCCGACGTGCTCTGGTTCGAGACCTCGACCCCGGACCTGGGCGAGGCCCGCGCGTTCGCGGAGGCGATCCACGAGCGCTACCCGGGCAAGCTCCTCGCCTACAACTGCTCGCCCTCGTTCAACTGGAAGCGGCACCTCGACGACGAGCAGGTCGCCTCATTCCAGAACGACCTCGGCGCGCTCGGCTACCGGTTCCAGTTCATCACGCTCGCCGGCTTCCACGTGCTCAACGCGTCCATGTTCGAGCTCGCCCGCGACTACGCGGTCGAGGGGATGACGGCCTACGTGGGCCTCCAGGAGCGCGAGATCGAGCTCGAGGCGGACGGCTACACGGCGACGCGCCACCAGCGCGAGGTCGGCGCCGGCTACTTCGACCTCGTCGCGCAGGCGGTCAGCGGCGGCGCGGCCTCGACGCTCGCGCTGCGCGGCTCGACGGAGGAAGCCCAGTTCGAGGCGGCCGTATGACGGCCGCGTGGAGGGGGCTTGGGGGGAACCGGGAGGTTCCCCCGTTCCGAATCCGTCCCGGGAGCGCGGCGCGGGACGGCGTGCCTCCGAGAAGAAGGGGCTCGTGGGGGAAACATGTTTCCCCCACGCGACCGAGCCGAAGGTGAGGGAGGCGGCCTAGGCTCAGGCATGATCGTCTCGTCGATGGTCGAGGTGCTGGCTCCCGCAGACGCGGACGTCCTCTCCAGCGAGGCGCTCGACTTCGTCGCGCTGCTTCAGCGGGAGCTCGGACCGCAGCGGCGGGAGCTTCTCGCCCGCCGCGCCGAGCGGCAGCGCGAGCTCGACGCGGGCGCGCGGCCGGACTTCCTCGCGGAGACCCGCGGCGTCCGCGAGGCGGACTGGCGCGTCGCCGAGGCCCCGGCCGACCTGCGCGACCGCCGCTGCGAGATCACCGGTCCCGTAGAGCGCAAGATGATGATCAACGCGCTCAACTCGGGCGCCCGCGTCTTCATGGCCGACTTCGAGGATGCGAACTCGCCGACGTGGACGAACGTCGTCCAGGGCCAGCGGAACGTGATGGACGCCGTGCGCCGGACGATCACCCTGGATACCGGCGAGAAGTCGTACCGGCTGAACGACGAGACGGCGACGCTGATGATCCGGCCGCGCGGCTGGCACTTGCCCGAGCGGCACGTGGTCCTCGACGGCGAGCCGGTGTCGGGCAGCCTGTTCGACTTCGGCCTCGTCGTCTTCCACAATGCCCGCGAGCAGCTCGAGCGCGGAACCGGGCCGTACTTCTACCTGCCGAAGCTGGAGAGCCACCTCGAGGCGCGCCTGTGGGCGCAGGCGTTCGCGCTCGCCGAAGACCGGCTCGGCCTGCCCCACGGCTCGATCCGCTGCACCGTCCTGATCGAGACCGTGCTCGCGGCCTTCGAGATGGAGGAGATCCTGTACGAGCTGCGTGACTACGGCTGCTCGCTCAACGCGGGGCGCTGGGACTACATCTTCAGCGTGATCAAGAAGCTCGGCGCCGTCCTGCCCGATCGGGCGCAAGTGACGATGACCGTGCCGTTCATGCGTGCCTACACGGAGCTGCTCGTCCGCACGTGCCACCGCCGCGGCGCGCACGCGATCGGCGGGATGGCCGCGTTCATCCCGTCCCGCAGGGATCCGGAGGTCAACGAGCAGGCGCTCGCGAAGGTGCGCGAGGACAAGGAGCGCGAGTCCGGCGACGGCTTCGACGGCACCTGGGTCGCCCACCCCGATCTCGTCCCTGTTGCGACCGAGTGCTTCGACGCCGTGCTCGGCGAGCGGGCGAACCAGCTCGAGCGGCAGCGCGACGACGTCGAGGTCGCGGCGGCCGACCTGACGGACTTCGAGGTCCCGGGCGGCTCGATCACCGAGGACGGGCTGCGCGTCAACGTCTCGGTCGGCACGCGCTACCTCGACGCCTGGCTCCACGCCGTCGGCGCCGCGGCGATCGACAACCTGATGGAGGACGCGGCCACTTCCGAGATCTCCCGCGCACAGGTGTGGAGCTGGGTGTACCGCGCGGGCCGCTTCGACGAGGGGCGCGTCCGGGAGGAGCTCGCGCGCGTCGAGGCGGGCGACGAGGCGAAGGAGCTCTTCGCGCAGGTCGCGCTCGCGCCCGCGTTCGTCGAGTTCCTGACATTGCCCGCGTACACTCACCTCGAGTGACTCAGGACAGCACCAAGGCAGACGACATCGCGCTCGCGATCGAGGAGGCGATCGTCTCCGGCGAGCTACCCCCTGGGACCGTGCTGCGTCAGGAGCAGCTCTCGGAGCAGTACTCGGTCAGCCGCACGCCGGTGCGCGAGGCGCTGCGGCGGCTCGCCGCGCTCGGACTCGTCTCGTTCGAGCCGAACAGGGGCGTGCGTGTACGGACGCTCTCGCGCGAGCGGATGTGGGAGGCCTTCCTCGTCCGTGCCGAGCTGGAGGGGCTCGTCACGGGGATCGCAGCCGCGAAGGTGACCGAGGCCGACCTGGCCGAGCTCGAGCGGGCGGAGCAGAAGTTCGCGCGGCTGACGCGCGCGCTGCGGGCGCGCGAGCCGGGGAGCGACCGCCGCGCGCTGACCGCCGACTGGATGCGCTCGAATCACGGCTTCCACGACGTCATCTACCGGATCGCCGATCTCCCCTTCGTCGAGGAGATCGCGAAGAGCGCCCGGCGGACGTTCTCGGGCCCGGCGATCTGGGCGCCCGGCGACGAGCGGATCGACGAGCTCTACGCGCTGAACGAGCGCCAGCACCGCGCGATCCAGGCGGCGCTCGCGGCGCAGAACGCCGAAGGCGCCCGCGTGCTCGCACGCGAGCACGTCCTCTCGTCCTTCAACCTGCTGGAGACGATCCTCGAGCAGGTCGGAGTTGGGCCGCGCGGCTGGCGATCCTCGAGCGACCTCGTCACTCCCTGGTAGGGAAGAAGCCCGGCCTGCGCTCGGCAAGAACGTCGCGGGCTCCACGCTCGTCGGCACGCAAGGGCCCGACGTCCAGCTGCTCGGATGGCGGCGCCGGCGAGCGGCGCCTAGTGGGGCCGGCCGTAGCTCTGCCGCGTCGGGGTCGGCCCGACCAGGTGCCGGTCGACGGTCGGCGCATGACGCCCGAGGGCCACTGCCGAGATCGCTCCGCCCGCTGCGAGTCCGGCCGCCGCGACAACGGCGGCGGCGGCGATCGCGATCGGCCGAGCGTCCATCGGCAACAGGACGGCCGCCGGCGCAGCCTTCTTCCCGGGTGCGCCCTACGAGCGTGGGTCGCTATTCGAGCGTGTCGACCGGTCGTTTCGGACGGATGCGCGGCAGAGCCGCGCATCCTGAGGGCTAGGCGATCTCGACGAGGTACGGCGCGGGCGCGAGGGCCTCGGTGACGGCCCGCTCGAGCTCGGAGCGCCGGAACGGCTTCATCACGTAGGCCGCCGGCCGCAGCGCGAGCGCTTCGGACGATTGCGGCGCGACGCTGACGCACACGATCGGGAGCCGCTCGAGCCGGCGCCGCAGCGCCCGCGCCTGCCGCAGGTTCGCGGGTGAGGCCGGCTCGAGGAGAAGCAGCTCGAGCTCCTCGCCGGACGCCAGGTCGCGCGGGCCGACGGGTCGATGGCCCAGCCGCAGTATGAGGAGCTCGAGCAGGGTTCGCGTTTCCGGATCGGGATCGCTGATCAGGATGCTCGCCACAGGAGGAGCATCGCCCGCGGCGGTCGGAACGGCAGATGTCCGTGGTATGAAGATGGTATGAAGGGCGCCCGCATCCTCGTCGTCGACGACGACCCCGACGTCCGCGGCCTCGTCGACGCCCTCCTGACGCGGGCGGGGGCGCTCGTCCGCCAGGCGCCTGACGGCCGGACGGGCCTCCGCGAGGTGCACACCTGGCGGCCCGACCTCGTCGTCCTCGATGTCTCGATGCCGCACCTGGACGGGTTCCAGACGCTCGAGCGCATCCGAGACCTCAGCGAGGTGCCCGTGCTGATGCTGACGGCCCGAGGTGACGAGCTGGAGCGGGTGCGGGGCCTCCAGTCCGGTGCGGACGACTACGTCGTCAAGCCCTTCGGACGGCAGGAGCTCGTCGCCCGCGTACAGGCGCTGCTCCGGCGCGTGCCGCGCGAGTCTCGCGGCGACGAGGCGGACACCTACGCGGACGGTTATCTGGCGATCGACTACGGCGAGCGCGCGGTCGCCGTCGGCGACCGGGAGGTGCGCCTGACCCCGCTCGAGTTCAAGCTGCTCGCGACCTTCGTCCGCAATCCGCGCCAGGTGCTCTCGCGCGACCAGCTGCTCGAGCTCGTCTGGGGCGACCCCTACGGCGTCGGCGGCGACCAGGTCAAGCTCTACGTCGGCTACCTGCGGAAGAAGCTGAGCCCCGAGCGTCCCGAGGATGTGCCGATCGAGACGGTGCGCGGCTTCGGTTACCGCTACCGGCCGCCGGAGTCCTGAAGCAGCCCCTCGACGCGGGCGGCCAGCTCGGCAGGGCTGAACGGCTTCTTCAGGTAGACGTCGGCGCCTGCGTCGAAGCCCCGCTGCACGTCGGCCTCCTGCGCGTTCGCGGTGAGCAGGATCAGGCCCGTGCCCCGCGTCGCCTCGTCGGCCCGCAGGCGGCGGACGACCTCGAGGCCGTCCAGGCCGGGCATCGAGACATCGAGCACCGCCACGCGCGGGCGCCGCTCGCGGGCCGCCGCGAGCGCGCTCTCGCCGTCGCGCGCGACGACGACCGCGAGGCCGGCCCGCTCGAGCCGGAGGCGGACGAGGGCGACGATGTCCTCGTCGTCATCCGCGACGAGGACGAGCGGCGCTTCGTTCACCTGACCAGCTCCTCCGCCGGCTGCTCAGCGCGCACGGCCGCAGGGAGCTCGATCCGGAACGTCGTGCCGCTCCCGACCTCGCTCTCGACCGAGATCGTCCCCTCGTGCGCGTCGACGATGGCGCGGGCGATGTAGAGACCCAGGCCGGTTCCGGGGATCTGCCGGTCGACGGCGGTCGACGCGCGGAAGAAGCGCTCGAACAGCCGCTCCTCCTCGGCCGCGGGGATGCCGATCCCGGTGTCCCGCACCTCGAGCGCGACGCGGTCGCCGGCGGGCCGGACGGCCACGGTGACCGTGCCTCCCTCGGGCGTGAACTTGACCCCGTTGGAGATCAGGTTGTCGAGCAGCTGGAAGAGCCGGCCCCTATCGCCGAGCACCGGGGGCGCCTGCGCGAGGTCGAGCACGAGCTCGACGCCGTGCGAGGACGCACGCGGCTTCGACTCGTCGCACGCCTGCCGCACGATCGGGCCGAGGTCGAGCTCCTGCCGGGCGAGCTCGAGGCCGCCCGATCGGAGCCGCGCAGCGAAGAGCAGGTCGTCGACGAGCCGCAGCAGCCGCTCGGAGTTGCGCGAGACGACCTCGAGGTACGAGCGCTGCTCCTCGTTCAGCGGGCCTGTCTCCTTGTCCAGCGCGAGCTCGAGGAAGCCCATGATCGACGTGAGCGGCGTCCGCAGATCGTGCGAGATCATGGCGACGAACTCGTCCTTGAGCCGGTCCGCCTCGCGCAGCCGCTCGTTCTGCTCGGCGAGCTGCCGCCGCGCCGCCTCGGCCTCGGCGCGCGCGGCGCGCTCGCGCACGCGAATGCCCTCGAGCGCGCGGACGATCCCGGTCATGCGTGCGACCACGAGCAGCGAGGTCGCGCCCGCGGCCGAGACGACTGCGAAGACGTCGAGCGGCGCCCCCCGCAGGCGCTGGACGAGCAGCGCCGCCGGCGCCGTCAGCAGCGCGCCCGCGAGCACCGCGGCTCTCCCCGCGCTGATGCGTCGCCGGCCCTGGCGCCGGTGGACGCCGAGGTTGCGCATCGAGGGGTGAAGGGCCGCGGCCGCGAAGAACGCGTACGAGAGCATGTACGCGGCGTCGACCCAGTCGCCGCTCGAGTACGTGTCCGGCGACAGCCCGTAGATCTCGTCGGCGACCAGGAGCATGATCAGGGCGGCGGCGAGCCAGCGGTAGGAGGGCGTGCGCCAGGCGGGCGTGATGAAGAACGCCGCGAGCGCGGCGAGCAGCACGATGTCGCCGGCGGGATAGGCGACCGCGTTGACGGCGCGGTCGGCGACCGAGCGCGTCTGGTCGTGCACCGGGCCGTCCATCAGGAACACCCACTGGAGCAGCGCGAAGGCGACCGAGACGATCCCCGCGTCCACGAAGCCGGCGAGACGGCGCTCGATGCCGAGGCCGCGGATGAGCAGGACGAGCCCGGCCGCGATGAACGGGTAGCCGCTGAGGTAGAAGACGTCGGCGGCGGATGGGGTCGGCGGCGAGCCGCCGAGGCGCTCGTAGACGTCGAAGATGACGTCGCCGATCGCGAAGGAGAGCTGCCCGGCGGCGAACAGGAGCCAGGGCAGCGGGCGGGCGGGCCGGTTGAGCGCGACTCCGGCGACGATCGCGAGCCCGGAGGCGACGGCGATCCCGTCGTAGACGACCGACTGTGCGATCGAGCCGTGGCCCAGCGCGAAGTAGATCGCGGTCAGCACCACGCTGACGCCCGCGTAGACCTCGGCTGGGGTCCGGAGGTTGGGGCGAAGCCTCGCCACCACGGTCCTCTCACTGTAACGGGGGCCGTGGCGGACGCTACTTCGAGTCGCTCCAGCTGCCGCCCGCGGAGCTCGCGTTCCCCGCGGCGTCGTGCGCCGTGACGCTGATCGTGCCGCTGCCGGTCTTGACGCTGCCGACGCTTGCGGTGAACGTGCCGGACGCATCGGCCGTGCCGCTCGGGTTGAGGCCGCGGATGCTGACGGTGACGGTCGCGCCCGCCTCCGTCGACACGATCACCTGATCCTGCGTCGGGTTCTTGTTGTCGACGTACGTGACGCTCGCGATCGCGGGCGCCGCGGTGTCCTTCGGCGCCGTCGTCGAGCGCGCCGTCGAGACGTTCCCGGCGAGGTCGGTGGACGTCGCGGCGATCGTCACCGTCCCGTCGGGGAGGATCGACGCGTCCATGTTCGAGACGGTGACAGAGCCCGCGCCGCCCGTCGCGGCGGCGGTCTTCGAGACCGTCTGGCCGCCGGAGCTCAGGGTCACGGTGACGGTGTCGCTCGCGAGCGAGCCGGCGGGGAGAGAGACCGAGACGTTGACGCTCGCGGCCGTGCCGCCGTTGATCCAGCCGGCCCCGTTCGTGAGCGAGACGGCAGTGGGTTGGGCGGGCGGGGTCGCGTCCGCGGTCGCGGTCGCGGTCGGGCTGTCGAGGCTCCAGAGCGGCAAGGCGTCCGTCGAGACCGCCTGGATCTTGTACGTGTACGTCGTCCCGTCGACGGTCGACGGGACCGTGTCGTCGTAGCTCGTGCCGGCGAGCGGAGACGCGTTCAGCTTCGTGTACGAGCCGCCGCCGCTGACGCGGAGGACGTCGTAGCCGGCGAGGTTCGTGGTCGTCGTCGACGCGCCCCAGGCGAGCGCGATCCGGCCGGCGGCCCGTGCGGTCGCCGTCAGGCTCGGCGGCGCCTCGGGCGCCTCGGCGATCGACACCGGATAGGTTCGGTAGAGCCAGCCGATCCCGCTCAGCGCCAGGCGCAGCGTCCCGGACGCGCGGCCGGCGATCGTGGCAGAGGTGGTGGCGGAGATCGTCGTCGACTCGCCCGCCGCCAGCGTCACGCTCGTCGCGCTGAGGGCGACCTGCGGGACGGCGGTGAGGGTCAGGTTCGCGGTCTGCGTCTGCGCGGCGACATTCCTGATCGTGAAGAGGGCGGTGAACGTCTGCGCCTTCGGCACGGTGCCGAAGACGAGGGCGAGCGTGTCGACGCCCCCGCTCGCGACCGGCGTCGAGGTTCCGGCCTGCACGGCCGTCCCCGGAGTGACGACGAAGTAGTTGGCGAGCTTGTCGACCGTGAGCGTGTTGCTGCCGACGACCTTCTGAGCCGTGAACGCGGCCGCCGTCGTATGAACGTGGAGGCCGGCCACCAGGAGGCTCGCGCAGGCGGCGGGGAGGAGCAAGGTGACGGCGCGGCGCAGCATCGCTCAGGCGGCCGCTTCTTCGACGTCCGGCGAGCGCCAGATCCGCTTCAGCAGCGCCACGAGCACCGTGCCGCAGGCGAGCAGGATCAGGACGGTCCGGATCTCGCGCGTGCGCGCGTACACGAGCGCGTAGCCGGCGTAGGGGACCCGGAAGGAGACGCGGCCGACGGTGCCGTGGAGCCTGATCGTCCACGGGTCGCGCGTCGGGTTCGCGTCGCCCTTCGTCCGGTAGGCCAGGCCGTGGGCGGTGTGGAAGATCCGGATCACGCGGTGGGTGACGACGCGGCCCGGGACGTAGGGATCGCTGAAGGTGATGACGTCGCCGACGCGGACGGAGGCCGCGGGTACCGGGCGGTCGACCGCGAGTCCGCCGACGGGGATCGCCGGCACCATCGAGCCCGAATAGACCGCGACGGGGTGATAGCCGGCCAGGAGCAGACCGGCGTAAGCGGCCACGAGGAGGACGGCCAGCCCCGAGAGGAGGCTGGCCGTTCCCCGTGCGATCGTCCGGAACATCCGCATCGTCGGCTCCGGCGTCCTACGCCTGCGTGGCCGACCAGGTGAACGTCGCGCTCGACGACAGGCCCTGGAAGGCGTTGTCGCCCGCGTCCGTCCCGGTCGTCGGCAGCGCGACGTGGAAGTAGTACGTGTGCGCGTCGCCGTTGGCGGCGAAGGTGCCGAGCGCGGCCGAGACGAAACTCGCGAGCGCGCCCGAGTAGACGGGCGTGCCCGTGTTGTCGGCGTCCTTGTAGATCGTCAGCTGCAGCTGCCCGGCGAGCGGGGAGCTGCCGCTCGTCGAGCCGGCGAGCGTGTAGACGCCGGCGAGGTTGCCGGTATTCGTGATCGTGACCGAGCCGGTCGCCGTGTCGCCGATCTTCATCGTGCTAGCGGTGAAGATCGCGCCGGAGCCCGAGCGGCTCATCGTCAGAGCGCCGCTCGCGAAGGCGTTCGACGCGATCGTCGTCGGCGTCGCGGTGAAGTTGGCGTAGGTGCCGCCGATGGCGACGACCGAGACGGCGCCGAGGGCCGCGGCCGTGAGCAGGACCTTGCCCTTGAGGAGTGTGTTCCACTGAAGCATGTGCGGCGGTTTCCTTTCTCGTACGGGGACATGGCTACGTTCGCCCCTGCGGGAAAGGACGCGGACGGCATCCGGTATGAGGACGGTAGGGGTACCCCGTTTCAGGAATGCTCCCGTTCCCCGTTTTGCAGACCAGGGGCTCCCGACGCGCGCCCGGCCCCGCGAAGACCTCGCCCGCATGGACGAGTATCGCCGTCCCCGGCGCGCTCGCGGCCCGCTCCACCGCCCGAAAGAGCCCTGCCTATGGATGAATCGTCACGCTTCCGGCACACTCGACCCGGCCATCCGGGCCATGTCCCAGGGTCAGACCCTGGCTCGGGTCCGGAATGGACGTGGCCGGTCTAGGAGCGCCGGTTTGTATGGGCGCGTGTCGACCGGTCGTTGCAGACGGACGCGCGGCAGAGCCGCGCGTCCTGAGGGCGGCGCCGGCAAGCGGCGCCTAGAGCGGTCGGTATCACGTCGAGCGTGTCGACGGGTCATTTCGGACGGACGCGCGGCAGAGCCGCGCGTCCTGAGGGCGGCGCCGGCAAGCGGCGCCTGGAGCGGTCGGTATCACGTCGAGCGTGTCGACGGGTCATTTCGGACGGACGCGCGGCAGAGCCGCGCGTCCTGAGGGCGGCGCCGGCAAGCGGCGCCTGGGGGCGGACGGTCAGGACGGCGTGCATGCCGCGCGGGCGGTGGTCGGCGATCGAGCACCAGAGAACGAACTTGCCGGCGGCGAGCTTCGTCTCGAGGTCGGCGACCTCGCCGGGCTGGACGACGCCGATCGCGTAGGTTCGCGTGCCGCCGACGCGGCGCAGGCGCAGGTCGTGCGGATCCTCGCCGAAGTTGATCGCCGGCCCGGCCTTGATCGACTGGCGCGAGAGCGCGGAGCTCACGCTTCCTTTCAACGGCTTGGGCTGAAATCGCCCCGGTAGACGGCGACCCCGGCATGCATCACCGATATCGGCGCCGTCTGCCGGGACTCGAGCGGGAAAGGTTGAGCGGAGGGCGGGGCCGACCGTCCCTCCGCTCGGCTTACTTCTTCCGGCTCGTCGTCGAGCGCTTCGCGGTGCTGCGCTTCCGCGCGGCCGTGCCGCGCTTCGTCGTGGTTGCCTTCCGCGACGCCGCGCGGCGCTTGATCGTGCTGCGCTTCGCGGTGCCGCGCTTCGCGGTGCTGCGCTTTGCCGTGCTGCGCTTTGCCGTGCTGCGCTTTGCCGTGCTGCGCTTCGCCGTGCTGCGCTTGGCCGTGCTGCGCTTCACGGCCGAGCCGGCCTTCTTCGCCGTCGACCTTGCCTTGGTGCCGGCCTTCTTCGCCGTCGACCGCGCCTTCGAGGTGGCCTTCTTCGCGGTGCTGCGCTTCGCCGTGCTGCGCTTGGCGGTCGTCTTCTTCGCAGTGGACCCGCGAGTCGTGCCGGCCTTCTTGACGCCGGTGCGGCGCGAAGCGGACTTGCTTCGTGTCTTCGAGCTTCTGCTCGCCATTCAACTGCCTCCTGTTCGGAGTTGTTGACCGCCGGCGCCTCCGCGGCGCGCCGCCGGCCGTACGAGTGAGGCTACTGCCCGCATCGGTCGTTCTCCGTCGATGCCCAGCCTCCTTGTCGGCCTGCGCAGCTTTGTGCGCCTGCCTTACTTCGAGATTTCCTCCACCATCTTGCCCGTCTGCTTCTCGTTCGCATGCTCTGCGATGTCAGCCTGGGCAACGATACCGACAAGCCGGCCGTCCTCTTCGACAACCGGCAGTCGACGCACTTGGTGGCGCGCCATCAGCCGCAGCGCTTCGTCGAGATCCTGTTGCGGATCGATCGTGACGATCTCGCGCGAAGCGATCTCCACTACCTTCGTCGACTCTGGGCTCTTGCCCTCGGCGACGACGCGGATGGTGATGTCGCGATCAGTGATCGTGCCCATGAGCCGCTCGCCCTCGACGATCGGAACAATCCCCGTGTCCTCGTCGCGCATGATGCGCGCGGCGTCGACGACGGTGCCGTCCTGCTCGATCGTTCGCGGGTTCGCTGTCATCGCGTCTTTGATGGTCTTCGCCATGACCCCCTCCTTTCGGTGGTCGCTCCACCTTTCGAAGATGTCCCCTTCGATTTCGGGAGCCAAACGGCGTCAGGACTTCCTTGCGGCGGCCTTACCGCCCTTGCGACCGGCGGCCTTCTTCTGCGCCGTCGTACCGCCTTGTCGCGAGTCGCTGCGCGAGGAGCTGGAGGAACCGGACTTCTTGCCGCCGCGGCTCGACGAGCCGGGGGAGTTCGCGATCTTCGCCGCGCGCTCCTTCGACATCCCCTTCTCCTTCAGCTTCTCGTACTGCTTCTCGTTCTTGACGTTCGCGCTCTTTCCGGGCATGACCCCGCGCACCTCCTCTCGTTGTGAACCGACGCTTGCGCATTCCCCACACTTGCCCGACTGAAAACGGGACAATGCAAACGTGATGACGTTCGCCGACCGCATCCGCGAGCTCGCACTCGCGTTTCCGCAGTCGTACGAGGATGAGCCATGGGGCTTTCCCGTATTCAAAGTGGGCGACAACAAGATGTTCGCGGCGATGAGTGAAGAGGACGGCGTCGTGCAGTTGACGGTGAAGCTGACGGCGGAAGAACGGGAGATCGCGCAGTTGCTTCCCCACGTTCGCCGCGCGCGCTACCTCGGCCGCTACGGCTGGATCACGGCGGAGGTGACCGACGACGATTCCCTCGACGCTGCGCTCGAGTGGCTGCGCGAGAGCTACTGGCTGAACGCTCCCGCGCACCTGCGCTCGGCGGTCGAGGAGTGATCGTCCGGAGACTCGCGCGCGGGGACGACGTCGTCCGTGGGATCGCAACCGACGAGGCGCAGACGGCGCTGCTCGAGGACGAGCGGACGATCTATCGTTCGCTCGGCGGCGTGCGACCCAACGACGACGACGTGATGTGAGACTTCGAGTACGCGGCGAGCTGACGGTCGTGCGGCCGGCGAGCGCGGACGACGTCGACCTCCTCGTCCGCTGGCACGCGGATCCCGACGTGTCGCGTTACTGGGACGACGAGACCTTCACGCACGAGGAGATGGAGGCGCTGCTCGCGCGCCCGGACGTCGACGCGTACGTCGTCGAGGCGGCCGGCGAGCCGGTCGGCTACGTGCAGGCGTGGCGCGGCGGAGACGGCGGCGGGGGTCTCGACATGTTCCTCATTCCGCCGGCGCGTGGGCGCGCCCTCGGCCCGGATGCGGCCCACGCGCTCGCGCTGCACCTGCTGGAGGTCGAGAGCTGGACGCGCGTGACGGTCGACCCGTACCGCTGGAACGAACCCGCCGTCCGCGCGTGGCGGCGCGCCGGCTTCGAGCCGGTCGAGGAGCGCGAGCCCGACGAGGAGCACACCGCGCCGTGGCTGCTGATGGAGTTCCGCGGCGCGCGCTAATCCGCCTGCGGATCATCCTCGGCGTCTGTGTCCTTCGTCTCCGGATCGGGCACGGGCGATTCGTCCAGCTCGTCGTTTCGGTCGTCCTCGCGGGGGTGCTTATCCTTCTCTTCCATGAAGGTCGTCCTTCCCGACAAGTCCGAGCTTGAACTCCCCGACGGCGCCACCGGCCTCGACGCAGCGCGCGCGATAGGGCCCAAGCTCGCCGAGCAGGCGGTGCTCGTGCGCGCCGACGGCCGCGTCCAGGACCTGCGTCTACCGCTCGAGGACGGTCAGCCGATCCAGATCCTGACGACGCGCGACAGGGACGATCCCGACGCACTCGCCGTGCTGCGGCACTCGACCGCGCACCTGCTCGCCGAGGCGGTCCGGCGCCTTTATCCCGGCGTGAAGATCGCGATCGGCCCGCCGATCGAGAATGGCTTCTACTACGACTTCGAGTTCCCCGAGCCGATCCACGAGGAGGACCTCGAGCGGATCGAGACCGAGATGCAGCGCGAGCTCGACGAGGGACGCGAGTGGGTTCGCGAGGAGGTCTCCGCCGACGAGGCGCGCCGCCGGTTCGAGGACGAGAACGAGCCGTACAAAGTCGAGCTCGTCGGCACCGCCGAGGGGCCGATCTCCTTCTACACGCAGGGCGACTTCACCGACCTCTGCCGCGGCCCGCATCTACAGAACTCGAAGCCGATCGGGGCCGTGAAGCTGACCGGCCTCGCCGGCGCGTACTGGCGCGGCAACTCGTCCAACGCGCAGCTGACCCGGATCTACGGCACGGCGTTCTACGACCGGGCCGACCTCGAGCGCTACCTGCAGCAGCTCGAGGAGGCGCGGCGGCGCGACCATCGGCGTCTCGGCGTGCAGCTCGACCTCTTCCACCTGTCCGACCACTCGCCGGGCTCGCCCTTCTGGCACCCGAAGGGAATGGTGATCTGGAACGAGCTCGAAGACCTGCGCCGCCGCGAGAACGTTCGCCGGGGCTACGTCGAGGTGAAGACGCCGTTGCTGTACGACATCGACACCTACGTCACGTCCGGCCACTATGAGAACTACCGCGAGCACATGTTCTTCGTCTCGTCGAAGGAGTCGGAGAAGCAGTTCGCGCTCAAGCCGATGAACTGCCCCGGGCACATGCTCCTGTTCGGCTCGCAGCTCCGCTCGTACCGCGACCTGCCCTTCCGGTACGCCGAGTCGTCGACGCTCCACCGCGACGAGCTGTCCGGGACGCTGCACGGGCTGCTGCGCGTCCGGCACATCACCCAGGACGACGCGCACATCTTCTGCTCTCCCGAGCAGATCGAGGACGAAATCTTCGGCTGCCTCGACTACGCGTCGTACCTCTACGACCTGTTCGGGATGGAGGCGCGCTTCGAGCTCTCGACGCGGCCCGAGGGCAAGCTCGGCACGGACGAGGAGTGGGACTTCACCGAGGGCGCGCTCCGCTCCGCGCTCGAGCGGCGCAGCATCGATTACGCCGTCAACGAGGGAGACGGCGCGTTCTACGGGCCGAAGATCGACCTGCACATGACCGACGTGCTCGGCCGCTCGTGGCAGATGGGGACAATCCAGCTCGACTCGCAGATGCCGCAGCGGTTCGGACTCAGCTACATGGGCTCCGACAACGAGGAGCACACGCCCTACGTCATCCACCGCGCGCTGCTCGGCTCGCTCGAGCGCTTCATCGGCATCCTGATCGAGCACTACGGCGGCGCATTCCCCTTCTGGCTCGCGCCGGTGCAGGTGCGGGTGATCCCGGTCGCGGCGCCCCACCGCGACGCGGCCGACGCGATCGTTGCGCGGCTGCGGGAGGCGGGCTACCGCGCGGAGCTCGATGCGAGCGAGGACACCGTCGGCAAGCGGATCCGGAACGCCGAGCTCGAGAAGATCCCGTACACGATCGTCTTCGGCGACCGCGAGTCGGAGGCGTCGCTCGCGGTGCGTGAGCGGGGCGGCGCGCAGTCCCATCCCGGCCTGGAGGAATTCCTCGGGAAGCTTGCTACGCTGTGACTCTGGCAAGCAGGAGCGGACCCGTTCCTCACCTCCCGGGCACGAGCCCGCGGGGGTTCAACCGAGTCGGAACGACGAGGATACGGGCCGCTGCTTGCAGCGGTTTTTTCATTGCAGTCGAAGAAGGAGGAAGGCCTAGCTTGGTGAGCGCCCTTTGAGGCCGAGACGCCGACCGATCGAGCCGGTCCGTCCGTCCAACGCCGATCGAGCCCGCATCAACGACGCGATTCGCGTCCCGCGCGTGCGACTGATCGACTCGGACGGGTCGCAGCTCGGGATCAAGACGTCCGACGAGGCCCGCGAGTACGCCTATGGGAAGAATCTCGACCTCGTCGAGGTGGCGCCGCAGGCGGATCCGCCGGTCGCGAAGGTGATGGACTACGGCAAGTACCGCTACGAGCAGGAACAGAAGGCGAAGCTCGCGCGGAAGCACCAGTCGCAGATCCACGTCAAGGAGATCAAGCTCCGGCCCAAGATCGGGGTGCACGACTACAACACCAAGAAGGGCCACGTCGAGCGGTTCCTCAACCAGCGCGCGAAGGTCAAAGTTACGATCATGTTCCGGGGGCGCGAAACGACCCATCCGGAGCGGGGACGCGACCTGCTGATGCGGCTGGCGGAGGACGTGAAGGAGATCGGCGCGATCGAGTCGCCGCCCCTCCTTGACGGGCGGAACATGGTGATGGTGCTGGGCCCGACGAAGAACGCGGGAGTGAAACGAGATGCCGAAGACGAAATCACGGAGAGCGGCGACGAAGCGATTCCGGGTGACGGGGGGCGGGAAGCTGCTCCGTCGGCACGCGATGAGGAGCCACAACCTGGAGCACAAGTCCGCGAAGCGGAAGCGCAGCTTCCGTAAGGCGAACCCCGTCGCCGAGGGCGACGTGAATGCGGTCAAGAAGATGCTGAGGTTGCGGTAGATGCCCCGCGTCAAGAGATCGGTCCACGCGCGCAAGAAGCGCCGCAAGGTGCTCGAGGAGGCGAAGGGCTACTGGGGCCTCAAGAGCCGCAGCTACCGCTACGCGAAGGAGCAGGTCGAGCACTCGCTCGTCTACGCCTACCGCGACCGCAAGGCCAAGAAGCGGACGTTCCGGCGCCTCTGGATCATGCGCATCAATGCGGGCGCGCGCGCCCACGGGCTCTCGTACAACCAGTTCGTCGCGGGTTGCAAGAAGGCGGAGATCGAGCTCGACCGCAAGGTGCTCGCCGATCTCGCCGTCAGCGACCCGGCCGCGTTCGGTCAGATCGCGGAGCAGGCCAAGGCCGCGCTGCAGAGCTGATCTCGCCCTCCTGGCCGCCGCCCGCTCCCGCCCGGCGAAGCCCGGCTTTGCGGACGGCTGAGGGCGAGTGAACGAGCGCCGCGCCGTCTTCCTCCAGCAGGCGAGCTCGGCCGCCGGCCGCTCGCTCCTCTACGACAACCTGTGGCGGCGGCTCGCGGACGAGCCGCTCGTGGACGAGCTCGTCGACGAATACAACTGGGACACCCCGCTCCGGATCGCCGGCGGGCTGCACTACCTCGTGCTCGACGGCAAGGCCTCGTGGGACGCCGTTCCCGAGGCCCTTGGCGAGCACCGCGACTTCCTGCGCCGCTTCGTCGCCGAGCAGGGCGTGCAGACGAACGAGGTGCAGCGCTCGTGGATGCTGCTGCCGTGCTTCCTCGAGATCGCGCGGCGGAGCGGTGCCGACACGCTCGACCTGATCGAGCTCGGCCCGAGCGCCGGCCTCAACCTCGTCTGGGACCGCTACCGCTACCGCTACCTGAGCGGGGAGTGGGGGAACGACGCGGCGCGGCTCGAGCTCGAGGGCGAGGAGCGGCGGCCGGTTCCCGCCGAGCTGCTGAGGCTCGCGCCGCGCGTGCGAGGGCGCGTCGGCATCGACCACGCCCCGATCGACGTCTCGCGGGAGGACGGCGCGCGGCTGCTGAAGTCCTTCGTCTGGCCGGATCAGACGTGGCGGCTGGGACAGCTCGACCGCGCGATCGAGGCCCTTCGCGAAGACCCGCCGGAGCTCGTGCACGCCGACCTCGTCGAAGAGCTGCCGCGCGTGCTCGCACAGCGGCGGCGGCCGGACGGGCTCACCGTCGTCTTCGAGACCGCGGTGCTCGCCTACGTCGGAGCGGAGGGGACCGCGAAGGTCTATGCGGCTCTCGACCAGGCCGCCTCGACCGGCCCGCTCGCCTACGTCGGCACGCATGCACCGGAGCCCGACGTGCACACCCACTACGCCCTCGCGATCCGCGTGTGGCCGAACGACCGGGAGGTCGTCGCCCATGCAGACTTCCACGGCGCCTGGCTCGAATGGCTTGCGCAACCGGATCAGGTTGACTAGACCGGTCTGACCGGTCTGTACAGACCAACCTTGATCAGCTGGACAGACCGGTCTCGACGAGCTGAGCAGACCAGCTCGACCAGGTGTACAGACCAAGCTTGAGCAGCTGGACAGACCAACGTTGATCACGTCCCGGGACAACGAGAAGTTGAAGCTCGTCCGCAAGCTCCACGAGCGGCGCTGGCGGGACAAGCTCGGGTTGCTCGCCGTAGAAGGAGAGGATCTCGTCGAGGCGGCGCGCGCCGCCGGGGTCGAGCCGGTCGAGTTGCTCGTTGCCGGTGAGAGCGTCGAGCCGTCGCTGCTCGCCGAGGTCTCGACGCTTGCACACCCGCCGAGGGTGATCGGGGTCTTCCGCCGCGACCAGCTTCCGCGCGGGCCGTTGCCCGACGTCGGGCTCGCGCTCTGGCATGTCGCCGATCCGGGAAACGTCGGCACGCTGCTGCGTGCGGCGGACGCGCTCGGGCCGGCGTTCGTCGCGCTCTCGCCAGGTTGCGCCGATCCGACCGGCCCGAAGGCGCTGCGCGCGTCGATGGGCGCCGTCTTCCGCGTACCGACATGCGCATTCGACGAGGCACCCGGCCGCCGCGTCGCGCTCGTCCCGCACGGCGGAACGCCGCTCGCCGAGCTGCCGCTCGACGGGCCGACGGTGTTCCTCCTCGGCGCAGAACGCGAAGGCCTGCCCGAGGACGTGATCGCGGACGAGCGCGCCTCGATCCCCCGGGCCCCCAGAGCCGAGTCGCTGAACGTCGCGCTCGCCGGCGCGATCGCGCTGTACGAGCGCGCGCGCCGCTCAACCTGAGCGCGTCGCGACGAAGACCGTGTCCTCGCCGCCCGTGTACGGACGCCGATCGAACCAGCCATAGACGGCGGTGACCTCGAAGCCCGCCTCGGCGAGGAGCGCCTGCCAGCGGGCCGGCTCGAGCCAGGCGAGCGTCATCGTCGTCTCGCCCTCCTCGCCGCGCACCGAGAGCGTGAGCACCTGCGCGTCCGTGTCCCAGTCGGCGCGCTCGTAGATTCCGGACTCCCGCTCGACCCAGCGTCCGTCGGTCTCCTCGATATCGTCGGCGCCCGGAGCGAAGACGTCGAACACGAGCCGGCCGCCGGGAACGAGCAAGTCGCGCGCCGCGTGCAGCGCGCGCAGCCGCGACTCGTCGTCCCGGAGATGGAGATAGGCGCGGAACGGACACGTGACGAGGCGAACACGCTCCGTCACCGGCGGGTCGAGCAGGTCGCCCAGCCGCAGGTCGAGATTCTGGGCGACTCCGGCGCGGCGGGCCTGGTCCGCACAGACGTCGAGCATCCCCTGCGACGAGTCGACGCCGATCACGCGGATACCGGCCGCCGCGGTCGGGATCGCGATGCGGCCGGTGCCGACGCCGAGCTCCACGACCGGTCCGCCTGCCCGGACGGCCTCCTCGACGTAGAAGGAGACGTCCTCGACGACGCTCCGGCTCCACGGGTCGTAGAGGCGCGCGATCGAGTCGTACGGAGAGCCGGCGGAGGCCATCGCCGCGCATTCTCCGCGCTTCGAGGCCGCTCCGATACAGTCGCCGCCGTGGATCCACAGGCGCTCGAAGACGAGGCCCGGAGCGCGATCGGTGGCGCGGCGACGCTCGACGAGCTCGACGAGACGCGCGTCCGCTACCTCGGCCGCAAGAGCGACCTGAAGCAGGCCCTGCGGCAGGTGCGGGACCGCGAGAGCGGGATGGCGCTCAACGCCGCGCGCGAGGCGATCGAGGAGTCGATCGAGGCCCGGCGCACCGAGCTCGAGCGCGCCGAGCTCGACCGGTCGCTCCGCGAGGAGCAGGTCGACGTCACCCTCCCGGGTCCGCTGCTCGAGCGGCTCGAGGGCCTGCAGCCGCGCCCGCTCACCCGCGGCCACCTGCACCTCGTCACGCAGGTCCGCCGCGAGGTCGAGGACATCTTCCTCGGCATGGGCTACGAGATCGTCGACGGCCGCGAAGTCGAAACGACCCGCTACCTCTTCGACGCCCTCAACATGCCGCCGAACCACCCGACACGATCGCCGCAGCAGACGTTCTACCTCGACGAGGACACCGTTCTGCGCAGCGAGACCTCGCCGTCGCAGATCCACACGATGGAGTCGCGCAAGCCGCCGGTCTTCATGGTCTCGCTCGGCCGCTGCTACCGGCGCGACACACCGGACGCGACGCACGTGCCGATCTTCCACCAGGTCGAAGGGCTCGCCGTCGACCGCGGAATCACGCTCGCCGACCTGAAGGGGACGCTGCTCCACCTGTTGCGGGCGCTCTTCGGCGAGGAACGTGACGCACGGTTCGTGACGCACTTCTTCCCGTTCACCGAGCCGTCCCTCGAGGCGCTCGTGTCGTGCTTCCTCTGCGACGGCTCCGGCTGCGCGACATGCCGCTGGTCCGGCTGGATCGAGATCGGCGGCTCGGGGATGGTCGACCCGAACGTCCTCCGCTTCGTCGGCTACGACCCGGAGGAGGTCTCGGGCTTCGCGTTCGGGTGGGGGCTCGAGCGGATCGCGCTGCTCCGGCACGGGCTGCCCGACATGCGCGATCTCTGGCACAACGACCTGCGCTTCCTGAGGCAGTTCTGATGGCGGCCGGCTGACGTGAAGGTCCCGCTCAGCTGGCTGCGCGAGTACGTCGCCGTCGACGCCTCACCGGAGGAGATCGGCGCGCGGCTCTCGACCGCGACGTGCGAGGTCGAGCGCGTCGTCCGCCGCGGCGTCCCGGACGCCGACGGCAACCTCGGTCTCTTCCGTGTCGGGCACGTGCTCGAGGCGGGCAAGCACCCGAACGCCGACCGGCTCCAACTCTGCCGCGTCGACGTCGGCGAGGCGGAGCCGCTCCAGATCGTCTGCGGCGCGTGGAACTTCGGCGCCGGCGCCAAGGTGGCGGTGGCGATGCCCGGGGCGGTGCTGCCGAGCGGGCTCCAGCTCGAGCGCCGCAAGCTGCGCGGCGAGGTCTCCGAAGGAATGATCCTCGCCGAGGACGAAGTCGACCTCGGCAGCGACCACACGGGGATCATGGTGCTGGCGGACGAGCTCCAGCCGGGGACTCCGCTCGTCGACGTCCTGCCGCTCGTCGACGACGTCCTCGAGGTCGAGACGACTCCGAACCGTCCCGACCTGCTCTCGATCTACGGGATCGCGCGCGAGGTCGCGGCGCTCTTCGAAGCCGAGCTCGCCCCGCCGCCCGGTACCGATCCGCCCCGCGTCGGCGACGAGCCGGTGGACGTCAGCATCGAGGACTACGACGGTTGTCCGCGCTACATCGGCCGTCTCTTCCGCGACGTGCGGATCGGCCGGTCGCCGGTGTGGCTGAAGGCGCGGCTGCTCGCGGCGGGGATGCGGCCGATCTCGAACGTCGTCGACGTGACGAACTACGTCATGCTCGGCCTCGGCAACCCGCTGCACGCATTCGACTTCGACACGCTCGCGGGCGGACGGATCGTCGTCCGCCGCGCGCACGAGGGCGAGGAGCTTCGGACGCTCGACGGGCAGCTGCGCCGTCTTGATCTGCGCGACCTGATGATCGCGGACGCCGAGCGTGCGATCGCGCTCGCCGGGATCATGGGTGGCGAGGAGACGGAGGTCACGGAGTCGACGACGAACGTGCTCCTCGAGGCCGCCAACTTCGAGCCGATCGGCATCCTCAAGACCTCGGAGCGTCTCGGTCTCCGCACCGAAGGATCGAACCGCTGGGAGAAGGGCGTCGATCCGTATCTCGCCGAGCAGGCCGCGCGGCTCGCGACCGAGCTGATCGTCGAGCTCACGGACGCGCGCTGGACCGGACACACCGACGTGCAGGGGACGCTGCCCGAACGGCCGGTCGTGCGGCTCAGGCCGGAGCGGACGAGCGAGCTGATCGGGGTGGAGATTCCCGCGGTGGAGCAGCGCGAGATCCTCGGGCGGCTCGGCTTCGACGTCGCCGACGGCGAGGTGACGGTGCCGACGTGGCGCGCGCGCGACGTCACGCGCGAGATCGACCTCGTCGAGGAGGTGGCCCGCTTCCGGCTCGACGACGTGCCCTTCACGCTGCCGGTCCGGCGCGCGATGTTCGGCCGGTTGACGGCAGAGCAGCGACTGCGTCGCGTCGTCGAGGACGTCCTGATCGGCGCCGGGTTCTCGGAGGCGTACACGTCGAGCCTCGTCGCGGCCGATCCCCGGCCCGACGCGCTGCGCCTGCCCTTGCCGCTCTCCGCGGATGCCTCGATCTTGCGCACGACGCTCCTGCCGAGCCTCGCCGAGGCGGCGGCCCGGAACGCCGAGGTCGGCAACGAGGACGTGGCGCTGTTCGAGATCGCGCGCGTCTACCTCCCGTCGGGCGAGCGCCTCCCGGAGGAGCGCTGGCGCGTCGGCGGCGTGGTCGCCGGCGGATTCGCGCGCGCGAAGAGCGCGATCGGCCTGCTCTACGCCGCCCTCAAGATCGAGGAACTGGTGGAGCGCGGCGAGCACGAGCTGCTCCATCCGGGCAAGGCGGGGCGGCTGCCCGAGGGATGGGTCGGCGAGCTGCGCCCGGACCTCGAGCCCGGCCGCTGGGGCGTGTTCGAGCTCGACCTCGCGGCGTTCGCAGCCGCGGTGCCCGAGCACCTCGAGTACGCGGACGTGATCAGCTTCCCGGCCGTGAGGCAGGATCTCGCCTTCGTCGTTCCGGAGGACGTGCCGGCGGGCGTGCTCGCTGCGGCGATGCGGGAGGCGGCGGGCCCGGAGCTGCGCGAGGTCGAGGTCTTCGACGAATACCGGAGCGCCGAGCTCGGCCCGGGGCGGAAGTCGCTGGCCTTCGCGGTGGCCTTCCAGTCGCCGGAGCGGACGCTGACCGACGAGGACGCCCAGCGTCTGCGCGAGCGCATCGTCGCCGCTCTGGGCGAGCGCTTCGGGGCGGAATTACGGGCTTGAACCAGTACGAATAAGAGTTCAAAACCGTATCCAGGCCCGGGCCTCTGCCGTTTAGGGAGGCAAGGCCCCCTCCACACCTGTCAAACCAATCCTGAGGGGACATCATGAAGCGGCCCAATACCTTTGCAGCCACGCTCGCCCTGGCCTGCGGGCTTGCTGCCTTTACGGGGACGGCGGTGGCCGGCAACGGGAACGGAAGTAACGGCGCCGGGAACCAGCCCGCCGCCGAGCAGCCGTCCTCCTCGGCACCTGGAAACTCGGCCGGTGCGCCTGGCCAGCAGCAGAAGGCCCAGCAATCCCAGCCGGCCACGCAATCCGCGCCGAAGAGCTCGTCTCCCGGCCAGGTGAAGAAGGCCTCGACGCCGAGCCACACGAGCCAGTCGAGCCACTCGAGCCACTCGAGCGGCGTCAACTCGACGACCGCCGGCATGAAGCCGAGCAGCACGACGTCCAAGCGGACGCACACGACGGTGGGCGCATCGCCCGACGTCTCGAAGCGATATGGCAACGGCAAGACGGCCGCGCAGATCGCGAAGAGCCGCGGCGCCGGGTCGTCGGTCGACCTGTACGGCCCCGGCAACAGCCAGCCGCACAAGGTCGCGACGTGCAAGCACCCGCAGCACGGGGGCGGCGGGGGCGTCGACGTCCACGCCGTCAAGAGCTTTGACAGCGCCGCGTGCACCCAGGCGCCGAAGCAGACCCAGCAGCAGACGCAGCAGACGCAGCAGACGAGCTGTCCGTCGACGACGATCACGGCCACCGAGGTCGTCGGGGTCTGGCATCACACGGGGTCGAAGACGAACCCGTTCGTGCTGATCCACCCGAGCGCGAACTCGGCGCACTTCTCGAAGCACGCGGAAGACAAGGTGGCGACGGTCCAGACGACGAAGACGGTCGCGAGCGGCGAGAGCTGCTCGTCCTCGCAGCAGCAGTCCTCGCAGCAGACGAGCCAGAGCTCGCAAGCGACGCAGAACGCGCAGAGCGTTCAGGCTGCTCAGGCCCAGCAGACCGTTGCTCCCGCCGCTGCGGCGACGCCTGCAGCAGCGGGCGGCGTCCTCGGCGCCCAGGCGACGCTGACGCGTCCGAAGGCGAAGCCGGCGGGCGGCGTCCTCGGCGCGGCGGGCCGCGTCGCGGGCACGCGCCTGCCGTTCACAGGGCTCCAGCTCTGGATCGCGCTGCTCGTTGCGGCGGCACTCGTCGGCGGCGGCGTCGTCGTCCGGCGCGCCGCACGCGGCACGAGCTAGGACCGTGGGTCGCTAGCGAAGCGTGTCGACCGGTCGTTTCAGACGGATGCGCGGGCAGTGCCCGCGCATCCTGGAGACGGCGCCGGCAAGCGGCGCCTTGGCGGGATACTCGGCCCGGCACAAAGGGGCGGCCTCGCGCCGCCCCTTCTCTGTCCCGAAAACCGATCGCCGCGGCCCCGCGTAGGGAGCGGCAACGGTCGACCGAAAGGGGTTCTCGTGCTGCGTCGTCTCCGCTTCGTCGTGCCTGTCGCCCTCGGCGCGCTAGTCCTGCTCCCCGCAGGCTCGGGCGCGGACAATCCCGTCTTGACCGGCGACGTCGGCGCCGGCGACGCGTTCACGATCAGCCTCGTCGACGCCGGCGGGGCCGGCGTCACCCACCTCGACCCGGGGACGTACACGCTCGTCGTCCACGATCACTCCGACCTGCACGATTTTCACCTCTTCGGCCCGGGCGGCGTGAACGTCAGCACCGACGTCGGCGCGATCGGCGACTTCACGTTCACGGTCACGCTCGTCGACGGCGTGTACCGGTTCGTCTGCGACCCGCACAACACGATCATGCACGGCACCTTCACCGTCGGCACGCCACCGCCGCCTCCGCCGGTACCGGCGCCGGCGCGGCTCGCCGCGAGCGTCGGACCCGGCGCGAGAATCGGGATCACCGGCACCGCCGGCGTCAGCGCCGGCAAGGCGATCATCACCGTTCGGGACGCATCGAAGATCGACAACTTCCACCTGGTCGGCCCGGGCGTGAACCGGGCCACGGGCATCGGCTTCCGCGGCAAGGTCACGTGGGCGGTGACGCTGAAGGCCGGCCGCTACACCTTCAGGTCCGACCGGCACAAGGCCCTGCGGGGGAGCTTGCTGGTGGCGGCTGCTGGCTAGTCCCGGCCGACGAGCGAGAAACGGCCGAGCCGAGCCTTCGTCTCGCCCTCGCGGCCGCGTCGCATCAGCAGCCGCATCGTCGCCCCGATGCCGCCGGCGGCGACGAAGCCGAGCCCGAGTGCGCCCGCGGCGACGACCGGGAGCCTCGAGCGCAGCTTGCCGGCGACGTCCGTCGCCTCGCCGAGGTCGCTCCGTAGCGCCCCGACGGCCTCGGCGAGTTGCTCGCGCTCCTCGCCGATGTCGCGGCGAACGTCCTCGGTCGTCCGCGCCGTGCGGCTAGTGGCTGCCATTGCTCCTCAGTGCCTCTGTCGTCAGCCTGGCCTCCTCGATCGCCTGCTCCGGGATGGGCGGGCTGCCGCGCTTGATCGCGGCGAGCGCGAGCACCCCGAGCGTCGCGACGAGCCCGAACAACGCGCCGGTGACGACGAGCAGCGCCGCCCAGGTCGGCAGGAAGGTTGCGAACGCGGCCGCGACCGTCGCCAGCCCGAACCCGAGCGCAAAGAACAGGAAGACCAGCGCGCCGACCGCCATCGCGATTCCGAGTCCGAGCGCGACGATCTTGCGCTTGATCTCGGCCAGCGCGAGCTCGATCTCGAGCCGGGCGATCGCACTCGCGTGCTCGGCGACGGCTTTCGCCGACCCGCTCACCCCGTGCCGCTCAGTGTCGCGGGTGGGCGTGGCCCCTCCAGTCGATCCACTTGGCGAGCAGGATCCCGACGGCGAGCGCGGCGCCGGCCACCACGAACGGGTTCGGGCCGCCGCTGCGCTTCGGCTTCGGCCGCTTGCCGAGCTGCGGCCCTGCGGGAGCCTGCCGGGTCGCGCCCGGCTTCTCGTCGGTCGGCGCCTCGCCGCGTGCCCGAGCGACCATCAGGCTGGGCTTGAGCTTGCGCAGGAACGCGGCGTCGTCTGCGAGCCTCGGCGCGACCTTGCTCTTGAGGCCGTCCTCGGCGGCGGCGCTCTCGGCAAGCGACTGGAGGCGGTCGGCGCCCCGCTCGACGAGCTCGTCGACCTTGCTCACTTCTTCGTCGGCGGCTCTTCGCCGGTCGCGATCCGCCAGATCCCCGATGCGGCCCGGCGCGCTGCGATCGTCGCGCCCGCGCCGAGGGCCGCGTACAGGCCCGTCCATAGCAGCTTCCGGAGCATTGCTGGGCTCGTATCCGGGGGCGTCGGCAGCAAAACCTGTGAATAAGTACGCTCGCCGTATGCAGGGTCAGCTGGGCAAGGGCGAGCGCCAGCGGCTGATCGCGAGCGTCGTCGCGCGCAAGCGCGTGGGCACCCAGCACGAGCTGCTCGACGCACTCGCGGCGGCGGGTTGCCGCGTGACACAGGCGACGATCTCGCGTGACGTTCGCGAGATCGGCCTCGAGAAGACGCACGACCCGCTCGGCCGTCCGCGCTATGCGCTGCCCCCGCAGGGCGGGCGTCGCCGTCAGGATCCGCGCGAGGCGCTGGACGCCATCCTGTCCCAGTTCGGGCGCAGCGCGGTCGCGGCGCAGCACATCGTCGTGCTGCACTCGGAGCTCGGCTCGGCGCCGGCGATTGCCCGCGCGCTCGACGGCACCGCGCACCCGAAGGTCGTCGGCACGCTCGCCGGCGACGACACCGTGCTCGTGATCGCCCGGGACGCGCGCGACGCGCGGTCGCTTGCGAGCGAGCTCGCGACCTCGATTGGCTAGCGCTGCCGGCGAAAGTCCTGCCGACTTTCGCCGGGACCGTAGCCCGGAGAGTGCCGGCTCCGGCGAGAGCGCGGTCTCGCCTGAGCCTCCCGTCGACGGCGGTCCTGTCACGGGTCGCCGGTCCCAACTTCCTATGACACGGGCGGCCGGCGCCCGGCCCAGGGGTGCGCCTGTTCGAGCTGCGCGGCGACACGCAGGAGCGTCGCCTCGTCGAACGGGCGGCCGATCAGCTGGACGCCGACCGGCAGGCCGTCCGCCTCGCCGAACGGCACCGACGCGGCCGGCTGTCCGGTCACGTTGACGAGCGGCGTGAACGGGGTGAAGAGCAGGAAGCGCGCGAACTGGGCCCGGGGGTCGTCCTCGCCCTCGAAGGCCCAGCCGATCGGAACCGGCGGCAGCGCGAGCGTCGGCGTGACGACGACGTCGACGTCGTCCCAGAACGAGATCACGCGGCGGGCGAGCGCCTGGAGCTCGACGGTGGCGATCGCGAGCTCGACGCTCGTCGTCGCCCGCGCGTCCTCCAGCAACGCGCGGTTGATCGGCTCGACCTGGTCGGGGTCGCGGACGCTCCACACGCCGACGCCCGCCGCCCAGACGCGCAGGAAGTGCGGGACCGCGTGCTCGCTCGACCACGGCGGCGTCGCCTCGACGACCGCGTGACCGAGCTCCTCGAGCAGGCGGCCGCACGCGCGCGCGGCCTCGACGCAGGCGTCGTCGACCGGCACGTCGACGGGCGGCTCCGTCGTCACCGCGACCCGCAGCCGGCCCGGCGGCCGCGCCGCCTCCTCGGCGAAAGGCCGCGCAGGCGGCGGCGCCCAGTACGGGTCGCCCGGCTCGGGTCCCGCGAGCACGTCGAGCACCGCCGCCGCGTCGGCGACGGTGCGCGCGATCGGGCCGGAGGTGCCGAGGCCGAGCGCGCCTGGCGAGTACGGGGCGGGGGAGACCCGCCCGCGCGAGGGCTTGAGGCCAACCAGGCCGCAGCACGAAGCCGGATTGCGGATCGAGCCGCCCCCGTCGCTGCCCTGCGCTACGGGGCAGAGGCCGGCCGCGACCGCGGCCGCCGCTCCGCCGCTCGAGCCGCCGGGCGTCCGTGCGGTGTCCCACGGGTTCCGGCACGCGCCGTTCAGCTCCGACTCGGTCACGGCGATCGTCCCGAACTCGGGTGTGTTCGTCTTGCCGAGCAGCACGAAGCCCGCCTCGCGCAGCCGCCGCACCGCGGCGTCGTCGGAGGCCGGCACGAAGTCGGCGAACGCGCGGGAGGAGAAGGTCGTGCGCACCCCCGCGGTCTCGTGCAGGTCCTTGATCGAGATCGGCACGCCGGCGAACGGCCCCGCGCGCGGCGCGCGGGCCTCGGCGAGCGCGAGCTCGGCCGTGACGGTGACGAACGCGTTGAGGTCGGGATCGAGCCGCTCGATCCGCTCGAGGTAGAGCTCCGCGAGCTCGACGGGCGAGACCTGCCGCTCGCGTACCAGCCGCGCCTGCTCCACGGCGGCGAGGAAGGCGAGGTCCACTACGGGGCGAGGATCTGCTCGCTCGGCGGCGGCTCCTCCCAGCGTCCCAGCTCGTCGCCGTCGGCGTCGATCCGCACCTCGCCCGCGACGATCTCGCTCACACGCTCCGCCGGGACGTAGCGGCGACCCTTAAAGACGCCCTCCGACACGGCGATCCCGTTGAAGATGTCCGCGTTCGAGTCGCCGATCACCTCGTCGACGCGGCCGACCTCGTGGCCGGACTTGTCGACGACCCGCCAGCCTCGCTCGATCATGAACCAGGAGACCGGGTCGGGCATCAGACGGTTCTGCCGCCGACGTGCCACACCGGCCCCTGAGTGGCGACGGGATGCGTGTCGGAGAGCGCCTGCAGGATGCGCAGCTCGCCCACGATCCCCTCCTCGTCGAGCCGCTCGAGACAGCGGCGCACCATCCCCGGCGACGCGCCGTAGCCGAAGGTGTGCGCGCAGCGGAAGCGGAAGCCCGGCTTGCCGCCGTACCGGGCCGGGTTGAGCGGTGCGGTCAGCACCGCGGCGCGCTCGAGATAGTCGGTCGATGCAAGCTCGAGCTCGCAGTAGAGGTCGCTCCAGTCGCTCGGCAGGACGGCGAGCGCGGCGTCCCAGGAGTCCGCGAGCGTGCGGCGGCTGATCGCGGGCTCGGGCGGCGCCTCCCCGCTCGCGACGAGCTCGAGCCGGCCGCCGATCCGTTCCTCGTCGAGTCGGCGCAGCATCCGCGTGACAGCGTCGGGGCCGACGCCCGCGCCGCGGCGCGCGGAGAAGAAGCGAATCGTCGTGCCGGAGCGGCCAGGCATCGCCGGGCCGAGCAGCGCCGTGGCCCGCTCCGCGGCCGCCGCCTCGTCCACCGTCAGGACGAGCCGCGCGTCGGCCCAGTCGCGCGCAAGCCCGTCCTCGATTCCCCGCCACTGCTCGACGAGCTTCATGGCCCCGAGCATAAACTGGCGGCCGTGGCGAAGGTCGAAAAGAGAGGGACGCTCTCGAAGAGCGACCTGCGGGACTTCTTCCGGGAGATGCTGCTCATCCGGCGTTTCGAGGAGAAGGTGGAGGAGCGGTTCCGCGCGGGCGAGCTGCCCGGGTTCCTGCACGTCGCGATCGGTCAGGAGGCGTGCGCCGTCGGCGTCTGCCGCGCGCTCGAGGACGGCGACGTGATCGCCTCGACGCACCGTGCCCACGGGCACACGCTCGCGAAAGGGACGCATCCCAACGAGCTGATGGCCGAGCTCTACGGCAAGGTCGAGGGCTGCTCGCACGGGTACGGCGGCTCGATGCACCTCTACGACGTCGAGCACGGCAACATCGGCGCGAACGCCGTCGTCGGCGGCGGACTGCCGCAGATCACCGGCGCCGCGCTCGCGTTCCAGATGCGCGGCGAGCCGCGCGTCGCCGTTGCGTTCTTCGGCGACGGGGCGACGAACATCGGCACCTTTCACGAGGCGCTGAACCTCGCGCAGCTCTGGAAGGTTCCGGCCGTCTTCGTGCTCGAGGACAACCACTGGGCCGAGTCGACTCCCGAGATCCAGCACTCGCCGATCCGCGACCTCTCGAAGCGCGCCGAGGCGTTCGGGATGACCTCGATCAAGGTCGACGGCCAGGACGTCGAGGCGGTCTACAAGGCGGCCCGCAAGGCGCTCGACCACGCGCGCGAGGGCAAGGGGCCGGTGTTCCTGCACCTGGACACCTACCGGCTCGTCGGCCACTACATCGGCGACCCGCAGGTGTACCGGCCGAAGAGCGAGCTGAAGGAGCTCCGCGAGACCCAGGATCCGATCACGCACCTGCGCGAGAAGCTCGGTCTGACCGACGAGGAGGTCGAAGAGATCGACGCCGAGGTACGAGAGATCGTCGAGGCCTCGGTCGAGTTCGCGAAGGGCGGCACCGATCCGAAGCCCGAGGACGCCCTGAAAAACGTCTACGCGTAAATGGCCCAGCTGAGCTACAGAGAAGCCGTGCGCGACGCGCTCGCCCAGGCGATGCGCCGTGACGACGACGTCTTCGTGATGGGCGAGGACATCGCCGAGATGGGCGGCTCGATGGGCGTCACCCAGGGCATGCTCGACGAGTTCGGTCCGGAGCGCGTCCGCAACACGCCGATCTCGGAGATGGCGCTCGCCGGCGCGGCGATCGGCGCGGCCGTGCAGGGCATGCGCCCGGTCGCGGAGATCATGTACGAGGACTTCCTTACGCTCGCCGCCGAGCAGATCGTCAACCAGGCCGCGAAGCACCGCTACATGTCCGGCGGGCAGATCTCGGTGCCCGTGGTCTTCCGGACGCAGGGCGGCTCGGGCTGGTCGCCGGGCGCGCAGCACGCGCAGCAGCTCGAATCGTGGTTCGTCCACATCCCCGGCCTGAAGGTCGTCTTCCCCTCGACACCGACCGACGTGCGAGGCCTGCTCTGGTCGTCGATCTACGATGACAACCCCGTCGTCTTCTTCGAGCACCGCACGCTCTACGGCGTGAAAGAGGAGGTGCCGGACGAGATCGAGCCGATCCCGATCGGCAAGGCGCGCGTGCACCACGAGGGCGAGGACGTGACCGTGATCGCGACCGGCCGGCTCGTCCACGAGGCGCTCGCCGCCGCGAAGCAAGCGGAGAAGGAGGGCGTCTCGGTCGAGGTCATCGACCCGCGGACGCTGCAGCCGCTCGACGAGAAGGCGCTCGTCGACTCCGTCAAGAAGACGAATCGCTGCGTCGTCGCACACGAGGCGGTCGCGCGCGGCGGCTTCGGCGCCGAGGTCGCGGCCGTGATCCAGCACCAGGCCTTCGACTGGCTCGACGCGCCGATCGAGCGCGTGGGGGCGAAGTTCTGTCCGCTGCCGTTCGCGCCCGTGATGGAGGAGTGGGTCGTGCCGCACTCGGGCGAGGTGCTCGAGGCCGTGTACCGGACGGTGGGACGCCGTGGCGACTGAGATCAAGCTCCCTCGTCTCGGCCAGGGCATGGAGTCGGGCACGATCGTCAAGTGGCTCAAGTCCGAGGGCGACACGGTCGAGAAGGGCGAGCCGCTCTATGAGCTCGACACCGACAAGGTCACGCAGGAGGTCGAGGCGGACGCCTCGGGCGTGCTGCTGAAGATCCGCGTCGCCGAGGGCGAGGTCGAGGTCGGCCGGACGATCGCCGTGATCGGCGACGAGGGCGAGGATCTACCGTCGGAAGCTGACGCTTCCGACGGTGGGGGACGTGCTCGAGCCGCGGAGGTCGAGGAATCGGAGGAAGAGGAAGGTTCGTCCGCGCCGGCCCGCGAATCGGAGCGAGAACGAGGCCGGGCGGCCGCCACCAACGGCTCTCCAACCGAGAGCGCGCCGCAGGAGCGCTCTCTGGACACGAGCGGCGCCCGTGTCAAGGCGTCGCCGCTTGCCCGTCGGATTGCGCGCGAGCGGGGGATCGATCTCGCTGCGATCACCGGCACCGGCCCGGACGGACGCGTCGTCGCCGAGGACGTCGAGCGCGCCGCCGCCTCACCGGCGACCGCACCCGCGCCGGCCGCGGCGGCTCCGACCGAGGTCGAGTCACGGCCGCTCTCGAACGTCCGCCGCACGATCGCGCGCCGGCTGACGCAGGCGTGGACGGTGCCCGTCTTCCAGCTCACCATCTCGGTCGACATGACGCGCACGAACGAGCTGCTCGGAAAGCTCCGCGCGGCGAACCCGAGCGTCCGCATCACCGTCAGCGACATCCTCACCAAGCTCTCGGCGGCCGCGCTCATGCGCCACCGCGACGTGAACGCGCAGTTCACCGACGACGCGATCCAGATCTTCCCGAGCGCCAACATCGGGATCGCGGTGGCGGCGCCGCAGGGCCTCGTCGTCCCCGTCATCACCGGCTGCGAGCGGCGCACGATCCCGGACATCGCGGCCGCGCGCTCGGACGTCGTCGAGCGCGCCCGCGGCGGCAAGCTGCAGACCTCCGACCTGGAGGGCGGGACGTTCACGATCTCGAACCTCGGCATGTTCGGCGTCGAGCAGTTCGTCGCCGTGCTGAATCCACCGCAGGCGGCGATCCTCGCCGTCGGCGCGACCGAGGACCGCGTCGTCGCCGTCGACGGGCAGCCGGCCGTGCGGCCGATGCTGACGCTGACGCTGACCTGCGATCACCGAGCCGTCGACGGCGCGACGGGTGCGGAGTTCTTACAAACGCTGAACGCGTCGCTCGAGGAACCGGGGCTCGCGCTGTGACGGTGTGGTACCACGTACGCGATCTCGAACAGGGTCGCCGCTTCTACCGGGAGAAGCTCGGCTTCACGGAGACGTACTTCGACGAGGAGGGACGCTGGTCGCGGCTCGTGCACGGCCCGATGGAGATCGGCCTCGCCGAGGGCGAGCCGGAGGACGACGGCGGCGTCGCGCACGTCGACGTCCCGGACGTGAAGGCCGAGGCCGAGCGCCTGCGCGAAGACGGTGTCGACGTCGGCGTCGTCTTCGAGCTGCACGGCGAGATGCGGCTGCTCGACGTCTTCGATCCGGACGGCAACCGCATCCAGCTTGCGCAGGAGCTTTCCGCGGACTGAGCTCGAGCAGGCCCTCGGCGCTCGCGCCGTGCACTCGGAGCACGTGCGCAGCGCAGGCTACGGGACGAACAGCAGCCACTGGCTGGTCGAGACAGAGGACGGGCGCCGGGCGTTCGTCAAGGTCGCGCTCGATGCGACTGCTGCCGACTGGCTCCGTGCGGAGTACCGCGTCTACGAGTCGGTGTCGGCACCGTTCCTGCCTGCGTTTCTCGGCTGGCACGACGGCGGTGAGCGGACGCTGCTCGCCCTCGAAGATCTGAGCGGCGCGACCTGGCCGCCGCCCTGGTCGCCCGAGCAGATCGATGCCGTCCGGTCCGCGCTCGACGCGCTGCACGCGACGCCGCCTCCGCCGGGACTGCCGGCTGCGGCAGAGACGTTCGATCGGGTCCACGGCTGGGCCGCGGTCACGGCCGATCCGGAGCCGTTTCTCTCGACCCGGCTCTGCTCTCGCGCGTGGCTCGAGCTGGCGCTTCCCAAGCTGTCGCGCGCAGCGGCGGCGTGCGACCTCGACGGCGGCGCTTTTCTCCATCTCGATATCCGTAGCGACAACCTCTGCTTCCGCCGCGGACAGCCGGTGTTCGTCGACTGGAACCTCGCCTGCGTCGGCGACCCGCTGCTCGACCTCGTCGCCTGGCTTCCCAGCCTCCGCCTCGAAGGTGGTCCGGAGCCGTGGGAGGTCGTGCCGGACAGCCGCGGCCTTGCCGCCGTCGTGGCCGGCTTCTTCGCCGCCCGCGCCGGCCTGCCGCCGCCGGCGACGGCGCCGACCGTGCGCGAGTTCCAGCGTCGGCAGGCCGAGGTGGCGGTGCCCTGGGCGGCACGGGAGCTGGGTTTGCCGCCGCCCGAGCGGGCGTAGACTCCGGGCGATGCTTCGGCCGGCCGGGCACGGAGACGTCCGCTTCCTGCGCGACATGCTGCGGCACGCCTACCACTGGCGCTTCAACGAGGACCCGGATCTGCCCGTCTACCGCTACGTGGCGAACTGGGGGCGGCCCGGCGACGCAGGCGTGATCGCGTTCGATCCCCGCGGCCCGTTCGGGGCGGCGTGGTACCGCGTCTTCACCGCCGACGAGCCGGGGTTCGGCTTCGTCGACGAGCAGACGCCCGAGCTGACGATGGCCGTCGTCCCGTCGCGCCGCGGCCAGGGCGTCGGCGCCGAGCTGCTCGACGCGCTCCTCGAGCGGGCTCGCCAGGACGGCTACGCGGCTGTGAGCCTCAGCGCTGAGACCGAGCAGACCGGGTTCTACGAGCGGAACGGCTTCGCCGCCGTCCGCGACACGGGGACGGCCGTGACGATGCGGCGCGAGCTGTAGCGACCTGACGTCCCGTTATCCGCGCGTGAGCCGTCCGTTGCGGCGCCGTTGCCGGCCGAGCTGACGCTGCCGGCGTATCGAAAAACCTCACCCACCTCATAGCAAAGTCGCTATGGAGAGGAGACGAAGATGCGCCGGATCGAGAACCTCAGCCGTGCCCTTGCAGGTGCACTGATCTCGGTGACGGTCGTGCTCGTCGCCCTGGCCCAGCCGCTCGCCGCGCTGGCCGGGAGCGGCAGCCCGGGCGGCATGTAGAGCGCCCGGAGTACGCCGCGCGAAGGGCCCCCGACGGGGCTCTTCGCGTTTTCACGTTCACGTGGGCGCGGGCTCGCCGAGCAACGCTCGTGCTCGTTCCGCGGCGACGGTGTTCCCCTTCAGGCCGAACAGGCGCGTCGCTTCGTCCGCCGCCGCCGCAGCCTCGTCGACGCGGCCGGCGAGCGACAGCACCTCGGCAAGGTCGAGGTGTGTTCGCGCGCGGCGGTCGAGAGCGTCGGTCGGGTCGGTCAGGCGCACCGCCTCGCGCGCGAGCGCTTCGGCGTCGCCAAGGCGCCCGCGCCGGGCCAGCACCTTCGCCCGCACGGGACGCCACGTCGCCTGCGCGTCGACGTCGTCGCTCGCAGCGTTCCGCTCCGCGACATGCGTCCAGTGGTCGGCCTCGTCGTCGCGCCCCTCCTGGTAGAGGACCTCGGCGAGGTCTGCCGCCTGCGTCGCGAGGAGGTTCCGGTCGCCCATGCGCTCGAGGCTCTCACAGCTCTCGCGCAGCGCCCGCTCGGCCGCGTCGCCATCGCCCGCGAGCAGGAGGGCGGCCCCGGTGACAGGGCCGCAGATCCGGGCGACTTGCGACATCTGGCCGAGCTCTTCCAGCCGGCGCCTCGCGTCGGCGACGAGCGCCGATGCCGTGTCGAACCGGCCCTGCATCGCCTCGAGGCCCCCGAGAAACGCGCGCACGTTCGCCTCCCCCGCGAGGTCGTCGGCCTCGTCGAGCAGCACTTCGCACCGCGCGATCGCCTCGGGCACCGGCGTCGGGCCGAAGTAGAGCGCAGCGGCGATCTGGCCGAGGCACGCCGAGGACGGCCAACCGGAACGCCGGTAGTGGACAAGGGCGCGCTCGGCCGCCTCGGCCCAGAGCGCGTTGCGGCGATGGACGCCGCCGTGGACCCACCCGGCCAGCATCCACGTTCTCCCGAGCCCGCGGTCGTCGCCGACCCGCTCGAGCTCTGGCAGCGCCTCGTGCGCGAGCCGTAGGAAGGCGTCGGCGGCGCCTTCCGGCTCCGTCAGCACGCGGCGCGCGGCGAGCTCGATCCGGGCGCGGAGCTCGATTCGGCGATCGCCTGCCGTCACCGCCGCCTCGAGCGCCCCGTGCAGCGCCTCGTCCGCGCGCTCGGACTCGCCCGCGGTTGCGAGCGCGACTCCGAGCTCGCAGAGATGCTCGCGCCGGCGTGCATCGTCCGGGAGCAGCGCCGTCGCCCGCCCGACGAGGTTGACGCCGGCGCCGACGTCGTTGCGCTTCAGCGCTCGCAGGCCGGCATCGCCGAGCCGCCGGCCGGAGTCCTCGCCGAGCCGCTGCGTGTGGCGGTCGGGTCGGCCGAGCTCGCTCCGGATGCGGTAGGCCTGCTCCAGGTGATAGCCGACCAGCTCGTCGTCGGCGCGACCACGGTCGAGGAAGTCGGCGAAGCGCTCGTGGAGGTCCGCCCGGCGCTCTTTCGGCGCCGCGCGGTAGGCCGCGTCCTGGATCAGCGCGTGGCGAAAGCGGAAACCGTCCGGCGAGGGCTGCACGAAGCCGCGGCGCGCCAGAGCGTCCAGATGCCGCGACGCGGTCGGTACCGCCGCCGGCTCGAGCAGCGCCGTGACGTCGCTCGGCTCGAACTCCTTGCCGACGACCGCCGCCCGCTCGAGCACGGCCCGCTCGCCCGGACCGAGCCGGTCGAGGCGTGCCGCGAGCAAGGCCTGAACCGTAGGCGGCACGCCGCTCCCGCCGTCCGCGGCGAACGCCAGCATCTGCTCGAGGAAGAGCGGGTTGCCCTCTGCCGTGGCCACGCTTCTGGCCCGCGTCGCCTCGGGCAGCCTCACGCCGTGCAGCAGCTGCTCGGCGAGTGCCTCCGTCTCCTTCGGCGTCAGCGTGTCGAGAACGATCCGCTCGGCGCCCGGGTGGCCTGCGAGGAAGCCGGGCCGGTCCTCGAGGAGCTCCTCGCGCGCGAGGCAGACGACGAGGATCGCGTTCCCGCTGCTGCGCTCGGCGAGGTGCTCGACGAGGTCGAGGAAGGCGGGCTCGGCCCAGTGCAGGTCGTCGAGGACGAGCAGCAACGGCCGCCGCCGCGCGAGCGACTCGCAGAAGCGGCGGAACGCCCACGGGATCTCGTCGGCCGTCCCTGCTCCCTCGCCGCCGAGCACGACGGCGAGGCGGTCCGCGACGGCGACCGCGTCGTCGGCGCCGTCGAGAGACTCGAGCACCGCCTCGGGGCTGACGAGGATCTCGCGCAGCGGCCAGAAGGTGATCCCGTCGCCGTACGGGAGGCAGTGGCCGACGAGGACGGTGGCGTCCGCGTGCGTCCGTGCGACGAGCTCGCTCGCGAGCCGTGACTTTCCGATCCCGGCGGGTCCGAGGATCGAGACCGCTCGCAGCTCCGCTGCAACCGTCGCCTGTCCGAGCGCGTCGCGGAGCAGTCCGAGCTCGCGTTCGCGCCCCACGAGCGGGGCGTCGTGCCGGCGAGCGAACGGCGCGGCGGCCGGCAAGACCTCGACGAGCCGGAAGGCGGCGACCGGCTCGGCCAGTCCCCGGAGGGCAAGAGCTCCGAGCGGCTCGAACACCGCCGCGTGTGCGGTCAGGCGGCGGCTGAGCTCGTCGACCGCGATCTCGCCGGGCGCGGCGGCCTGCTCGAGGCGCGCCGCGAGCGCGACGGTCGCGCCGGTGACGAACGGATCGTTCCCGGACGATCCGGCTGTGAGCACCTCACCGGTCGCGATGCCCGTCCGAAGCTCCAGACGGAGGCCGAGCTCTCGCTCGAGCTCCTCGTCGAGCGCGGCGACGGCCTGACGGATCTCGACTGCGGCGCGCGCCGCGCGCAGGGGATCGTCTTCGTGCGCCAGCGGCGTGCCGAACGCGGCCAGCACCGCGTCGCCGACGAACTTCTCGGTCGTCCCGCCGTGCCGCGCGACCACCGTGGAGACGGCGGCGAAGTACCGTTGCATCACCCGACGAAGCGTCTCGGCGTCGACCGAGCTCGCGAGCGCCGTCGACTCGACGATGTCGGCGAAGAGGAGCGTAACGAGCTTCCGCATCGGCGTCGCCTCGGCAGCGGCCGCCGCGGGACGGGCAAGCGTCTCGTCATGGCGGAGAATCGCGGCCTCGAGCTCGCGCAGCTCGGGGCCAGGCTCGACGCCGAGCTCTGTGACGAGGGTGTGGCGCGCCGCCCTGTACGCCGCGAGCGCGTCGGCCTGGCGGCCGGACCGGTAGAGCGCCCGCATCAGCTGCGCGCGAAGGCGCTCGCGCAGGGGACTCGCCTCGACGAGCGCTTCGAGCTCTCCGACGAGCTCGGCGTCCCGGCCGAGCGCGAGCTCTGTCTCGATTCGGTGCTCGACCGCCTCCTGCCGAAGCTCCTCGAGCCGAGCGATCTCGCCCTGGGCGAACGGCTCGTAGGTGAACTCCGCGAGCGGCTGCCCGCGCCAGAGCGCAAGCGCCTCGCGGAGCGTCTCGTGGGCGGCGGCCGGGTCGACTGCCGCCCGGGCTTCTGCCAGCAGCCGCTCGAACTGGAAGGCGTCGATACACGCGGCGTCGGCCTCGAGCAGGTAGCCGGGTGCCCGTGTCACGAGGGGGCCGTCGCGACCGCCCAGCGTCTTGCGGAGCTGTGAGACGTGGACCTCCAGCGCATGCCGCGCGCTCGGCGGCGGGTCCGCTCCCCAGAGATCGTCGATCAGGCGATCGACGGAGACGACCTGACCGAGGTGGACGAGGAGGTCGGCGAGCAGCGTCCGCGGCTTGCCGCCCCCGAGCGAGACGGGCCCCGACGGCGAGCGGACCTCGATCGGGCCGAGCAGGCGAAACTCGAGCTCCAGCGGCTCGTTTCGTGCCACGGCACCTCCTTTATCCGAAAGCTTGACAGGCGGCAGCGCCGATGACCAGTGGCGCCTTGAGCGGTTCTTGAGCGCGGCCGCGCACCTTCTGCTGCGAAAGGAGGTGCAAGCGATGCAGATCAAGAAGCTCCACAAGCCCAGCCCGGCCTTCGTGATCGCGCTCCTGGCGCTCTTTGTCGCCCTCGCGGGGACGGCCGGAGCCGTGACGTCGGTCGTGCCGCTCGCGACGCGTGCTCTCAACGCCGACAACGCCAAGAAGCTCAACGGGCAGACGGCCGCAGGAATCGCGCAACAGCCAGGACCCGCCAGCTCGGCGGCCGGACTCCTCGCGCAGAAGAGCGTTTCCGACTCGGTCGGCGCGAAGAGCATGAAGCACGTCGTCGCCTCGTGCGACGGCGGTAAGAAGGTCGTCGCTGCCGGCTGGAGTGCCGACGGCGAGGTTCTCGACCTGGGCAACCACCCGACGGGAGACTCGAGCTGGGATTACGAGTTCCTGAACATCGGCGACGGCGGCTCCAACGTCAGCGTCTACGTCGTGTGCCTCGCGTGAGAACCCGGCGGGCCTTCATCGTCTTCACCGCGGCGGCGCTCGTTGCAGCGGTGGCGGCCGGAGGCTCGCTCGCCGGGGCTGGGACAGGATCCTGGCCCCGGCACACGTCCGCCTCTGTGCGGCTCGCGGACCACGTGACAGTGTTGAGGCCGCGCGCGGCCGCGCGGCTCGGCCGCGCGGTGTGGCACGGGGGCGAGCTCACGGCGGCGGGAGGCGAGCGCGTCGGGATCTACGTCTCGGACGACTACGCCTCCGACGCGGGCGCGGCCCAGCGATGGGCAGATTTCTTCGGCGGTCTCGTGCACGGCAGCGAGCTCTCGCTGATCACGGTGTACGTCGCGACTCCGGCAGACGCGGCCGACCTCTGCGGCGACGCCGACGCGCTCGGTTGCTACGGAGAGGATCGGCTCGTCATTCCGGGAGAGGCGTCGGACGGCGTCGACCCGACGATGGTCGCGACCCACGAGTACGGCCACCACGTCGCCGCGCATCGACTGAACGCACCGTGGCGGGCCCTCGACTGGGGCACGAAGCGGTGGGCGTCGCATCTGGACGTTTGCGGCCGGACCGCCGGCGGAGCGTATTTCCCGGGTGACGAAGGAGATCACTACACACGGAATCCGGGCGAGGGATTTGCCGAGACGTATCGCGCCCTGAACGAGTCGCTTGCCGGGACGACGAGCTTCTGGTGGGACGTCGTCGACCCCGCCTTCTATCCGGATCAGGCTGCGCTCGACGACGTGCGCGAAGACGTGATCCATCCATGGGCTGCACCGAGCGCTCGCGTGGCGGCGGGGCGATTCGTCTCGAGCGGCAGCAGCATGTGGACGCTTCCACTGGCGACGCCGCTCGACGGCGATCTCGAGCTCACGCTGACGCTGCCGAAGTTCGCACCGTACGGCTTGACTCTGCTCGGGGCCGGCGGCCAGGAGCTCGCGCACGGACTCTGGTCGTCGCGCAGGCAGCAGACGCTTCACTTTCAGGTCTGCGGCGAGCGCTCGCTTCTCGTGCGCGTGACGCGGGCCGGCGCGCCGGGCCGATTTTCCGTGAAGGTCTCGCAGCCGTGAGCGCGGTCGAGCACCCGAGGCTTCGGGGTCGCGAGCGATTCTGGCGGGACGTCGACCTCTACCTCGCCTGCTGGTCGATCGCACGCGAGCCCGTCGCCGTGGACTCCAAGTCTCAGTCGAATCAGGAGGCAAAGCCATGATCCGCAGATTCACCTTCGGCCCGCGCGCGGCGTGTCGTCGAGACGTGCGACGCATGCTGGCTTTCGTGTCCGTTGCGCTCGTCGCGGTGCTCGCCGTCGCGTCGGTTCAGGCCGCCGCCACCAAGGTCATCAACGGGACCCCCGGGAACGACACGCTGCGCGGGACGAAGAAGGCAGACACGATCTACGGCAGGGCCGGGGACGACACGATCTACGGCCGCGGCGGGAACGACCTGATCGTCGGAGGGCCGGGCACGGACAGCATCTACTGCGGCACCGGCGTCGATCGCGTCGTCGCAGACAGCGACGACACCGTGGCGGTCGACTGCGAGAAAGTGAAGCGCTCTGCGCCTCCGCCGCCCCCGCCGCCCCCGCCGCCTCCGCCGATGCCGAAGGACGGCCATTATGCCGGCACGACGGCGCAGGGGAAACCGATCAGCTTCGACGTCGCGGGAGGCGCGACCCTCGTCGACGAGGTGACGTACGACCTCGAGGAGACGTGCGATCCGAACGACCTCGGCACGGTGACGTTCACCGGCTCCTTCGGCCGCGCCAATCTGTCCTTGGACGGCTCGTTCACCGAGTCGTGGACGGGCAACGACTCGAATGCCGGCCAGCTTTCGACGGTGACGATGAGCGGGAAGGTCGACGCCTCCGGAGGTGCGACGGGCACGATCCGCGTCAACACGGACGCGGACATCCAGGGCATCCACCATTGCACCTCGGGCGACGTGTCCTGGAGCGCCCACCTCCAGTAGCCCGGGCCGAAGACGCCGTTCGGCGCGTTAAAGGTACGCGCGAGTAGACCGGGTCCCGACCCTCCCGCCTACCTGGCTCGAGCCTAACGCGAAAAAACGCGCGCGTGTGTGCCGGAAGTGCGCCGGCTTCGCGACGACGGCGTCTGGACACGGCTCGCTAGGATCGATCGCAGGCATCCGAGCGAAGGAGAGCGAGACCCATGGACTGTGACGTTGCCGTCCTCGGCGGCGGGCCGGGCGGCTACACCGCGGCGATCCGCGCCGCCCAGCTCGGCGCGAAGACCGCCTGCATCGAGAAGGAGCCCGAGCTCGGGGGCACGTGCCTGCGCGTCGGGTGCATCCCGACGAAGGCCTGGGTGCAGACCGCGTTCTCGATCAAGGAGGCCGAGGAGACCTTCGCGAAGCTCGGCGTCAAGGTGGGCGAGCCCGAGCTCGACTTCGCCGCCGCCAACGAGTGGAAGGCGCGCGTCGTCAAGCAGATGACGCAAGGCGTGGCGAGCCTGTTCAAGGCGAACGGCGTCGAGTGGGTCAAGGGCACCGGTCGCTTCAAGGACGCGAACACGATCGCGGTCGAAGGCGCCGAAGACGTGACGTTCAAGTCGGCGATCATCGCGACCGGCTCGTTCCCGCTGCGCCCGCCGATCGAGGGTCTCGACCACGAGCGCTGCGTCGACTCGACCGGGCTGCTAGCACAGACCGATGTCCCGCGCCGGCTCGTCGTGCTCGGCGGCGGAATCATCGGCTGCGAGTTCGCGTCGATCCTTCGACGCTTCGGCTCCGAGGTGACGATCATCGAGATGCTCGAGAGGCTGATCCCGCAGGAGGACGAGGACGCGGCGAAGGAGCTCGCGAAGCAGTTCGGCAAGCGCGGGATCGTGCTCCAGCTCGGCAAGCAGTGCTCGAAGGTGGAGGGCTCGGGCGACGGGATCAAGGTCCACTTCGGGGACGGCGAGACCGTCGAGGCCGATCTGATGCTCGTCTCGGTCGGCCGCGGCCCGCTCGTCGAGGGACTCGGGCTCGAGGAGATCGGCGTCGAGTTCGACAGACGGAAGGGGATCGCCGCCGACGAGCACCGCCGGACGACGATCGACCACGTCTACGCCGTCGGCGACTGCGCGGGCTACTGGCAGCTTGCGCACACGGCCTTCCGTGAAGGCGAGGTCGCTGCAGAGAATGCGCTCGGCCACGAGGGCGTCGTCGACAACCGCGGAGTGCCGCGCCCGATCTACACCGATCCGGAGATCGCCGGGGTCGGGCTCACAGAGGCCGAGGCGCGCGAGCAGTACGGCGACGACGTCGCCGTCGGCGTCTTCCCCTGGGTCGCGAACGCTCGCGCGGTGATGCAGAACGAGACGGTCGGCTGGGTCAAGTCGATCCACGAGAGCCATTACGGTGAGCTCCTCGGCCTCGTCATGGTCGGGCCGCATGTCACCGATCTGATCGAGGCAGGGGTGGTCGCGCTCGACGCGGAATCGACCGTGGAGACGGTCGCCGACGGGATGGCTGCTCACCCGACGCTCTCAGAAGCGATCAAGGAAGCCGGCCTCATGGCGCTCGGACGGCCGATTCATATGCCGCCGAAGCGCCGCGCGAAGGCCTCGGCGTAGCCGTCCGCACGTAACTCCGCGCACGTCCAGCGCGTTAATGGGCCGTGGCCACAGTTCTGTCGGGCGACTCGCGCGACCGCGAGTTCGAACGCCTGTACGAGTGCTATGTGAAGGACGTCTACCGGTACGCCCTTGCCGTGCTCCGCAATCCCGCGGACGCGGAGGACGTGACGCAGACGACGTTCATGAACGCCTACCGGGCGTTCAAGCGCGGCGAAGAGCCGATCAAGCCACAGCACTGGCTGATCAAGATTGCGCACAACGCCTGCCGAACGAAGGCGATCCGGGCGTCGCGCCGGCCGAAGGAAGTTCCCTTCGACGACGCCGTCGGCGACCTCGCGGTTCCCGAGGACGAGCAGCCGAACGTCAAGGCCGTCCTCCACGCACTCGGACGGCTGCCGTTCAACCAGCGCTCGGCGCTCGTCATGCGCGAGCTCGAGGGCCGCAGCTACGAGGAGATCGCGGAGACGCTGGGCGTTTCCGTGCCGGCGGTCGAGACGCTGATCTTTCGTGCGCGCCGCTCGCTGCGGCTGCGCCGCGAGGCGCTGCGCGGGCTTACCGCGGTGCCGCTCCCGGCCTCCCTGCAGTCGTTCTTCGGGAGCGGGGCGGCCGCGACGAGCAGCGCTGTGGTCGGCGGCGGGCTCGCGATCAAGGCGGCGGCCGTGCTGATGGCGATCATCGCCGGCGGTGCCGGCTTCAAGGCCGTCGAGGCCGGGATCGCGGGCGATAGCTCGGCCCGCCCACAGCCGCGGCCGGTAACGCTCGGGTCTGCCGCGTCGCTCGCCGCGACTCACCGCACCGCCGCCGTGGCACACGCACAGCAGAGTCAGGCCGCCGACGGCCGCACGATTGGGCTGGGGGGCATGGCCTCGCGCCGCGTGATGATCGACGCCGCGGTCTTGACGGTCGACGCCCCCGCCGACGCCAAGAGCGGTCGGGCCGCGGTCCTCCGCGCGACGCCGACCGCGTCCGGGGGGTCGAACCAGGTCGGATCGCCGCGTCGTAAGGAGGGGATCCGCTCGGTGGTCAGGCGGACCGGCGTTACGGCGCTGCCGAAGCTGCCGCAGCTCCCGAAGCTCCCGAAGCTCCCGAGCGTGCCGGCGCCATCGCTCCCGTCTGTCCCGAGCGTCGAGGCCCCGCCGCTGCCGGCCGTGCCTCCGGTCCCGACGGTTCAGACGCCGACGCTCCCGGCGCCGACGCTCCCGGCTCCGCCGCCGCTGCCGCCCGTGCAGGTTCCCGCCCCTCCACCTCCACCGAACCCGCCTTCCTTGCCGTAGGAGCAGGGCGCAAGGAACGGGGTCGCACGGGATCTATGTAGATATGACGCCAATGCTCGCGCAGCGGCCTCGCGCGGACCGGACGCTCGAACGTCTCTACCGGCGTCATGTCGGAGACGTCTACCGGTACGCCTTCGCCGTGCTCCACAACTCGGCGGACGCCGAGGACGTCACCCAGACGACGTTCATGAACGCGTATCGCGCCCTCGAGCGCGGCGAGCGGCCGCACACACCGCACAACTGGCTGATCGCGATCGCGCACAACGTCTGCCGGCAGCGCTTCCGCCAGTCGGCGCGCCGGCCCAACGAGGTGGCGTGGGACGACGACATCGCAGACCAGCTGATCGAGGAGGACGAGAGCCCGACCGGCGAGGACATCGGCCGAGCGCTCTCATATCTCGCGTTCAACCAGCGCGCCGCACTGGTGATGCGGGAGCTGGAGGGCCGCTCGTACGCTGAGATCGCCGACGTGCTCGACCTCTCCGTCAGCGCCGTCGAAACCTTGATCTTCCGCGCCCGACGGGCGCTGCGCGAGCAGCTGGAGGGCAGCCTGACCTGCGGCCAGGCCGAGCTCGCGATCTCGAAGCAGCTCGACGGCAGGCTCTCGCGCTCCGAGAAGGGTGCGCTCCGCGCCCACCTGCGCGAGTGCCCGGAGTGCGCGAGGTTCGCTCGGAGCCAGCGGGCGCAACGGGCCGCGCTCAAGTCGCTCGGCGCCGTGCCCGTGCCGGCCTCGCTGATCTCGCTCTTCGGCGGCGGTGGGACGACGGCCGGCGTCGCGATCGCCGCGAAGGCCGCTGCCGTCGTTGCGGCCGCCGCGGTCGCAGGTGGCACCGGCTACGAGAGCGTGCACCACGTGATGCACCATCCGGCGTCGCAGGCGAAGCCCACTTCGACTTCGCGCGTGCCGGCGACGACCGCGCGCGCCGCATCGCCGGTCCGGCCGGCGCAGGCGGCCTCGCCGGTCGGCTCGGCGCACGGTGAAGCCACGCCCGCCGGCAAGCGCCATCACCACGCGCTCGAGGCCGTCAAGGCGCGCGGCCACGGCCGCGGAAAGCTCGACAAGCGGACGCACGGGGCGAAGGCGGCCCGCCCTGAGGAGAAGTCCCAGCGCGGTCACGGCCGCGGCGGCCCCAAGCCGAAGCTCCACGGCCGGAACGCGGTCCCACTCCCGACCCTCTCCAGTGCCTCGGAGTCCGCTGTTCCGCAACCGACGGCCCACGGCCGTGGCGGCGCCGGCGGGCCCAAGCCGAAGCTCCACGGCCGGAACGCGGTCCCTCTCCCGACCCTCTCCAGCGCCTCCGAAAAGCCCGTTCCGGGCGGCCGATCCGGGGGGAACGGCGGCCGCGGGAACGGCAAGTCGAAGTAGCGCGCAAGTTTTCCGCCGCCGCGGTATCTCTATTATTGGACGTGCCCTCGTCCCCACCCCGGGGCCATGCCGCCCGCGGGCCCCGGGGCCCCTTTCTCCAAGCGACGGGACGCCGTAGGCCGCTGCGGCGTTCCCGTCTGCCGTGCGATAGCCTCGGCGGGACCGAAAGGAGCTCCGCATGGGCATCGTGAACCGGCGCAATGCGCTCGTCGGGTGGGCGGCGATCAAGTTCGGGAAGCGCGTGGCGAAGAAGAAGGCGCGGGATGCCGTCCCGGGCACAGTGGACGACTCGAAGCGGCCGAACAAGTCGGCGATCGCCGTCGGGCTCGCGACCGTCGGCGGCGCGCTGATGTTCTGGCGCAAGCGCAGCGGTAGCGACGGCAGCAGCGCGTAGTGAGAGAGCGGGGGTTCTTCCGGCCGGCGCTCGCCGAGCTGGTCCCGTACGAGCCCGGCAAGCCGGTCGAGGAGGTGCAGCGGGAGCTCGGGCTCGACCGCGTCGTGAAGCTGGCCTCGAACGAAGGCCCCTTCGGGCCGTTTCCGGCGGCGATCGAGGCGATGGAGCGCGCGGCGCTCGAGCTGAACCGCTACCCGGACGGCGGGGCCTGGGCGCTGCGGAATGCGCTCGCCGAGCGGCACGGCGTCCGCTTCGAGGAGGTCACGGTCGGGGCGGGTGCCGACGGCGTGATCGACTGTGTGTCGCAGGCCCTGCTCGACCCGGGCGACGAGGTCGTCCTCGGCTGGCCCTCGTTCCCGAGCTACGTGATCGACGCCCTGAAGTGCGGCGCGGTGCCCGTTCGGGTTCCGCTCCGCCACGCGCGTTATGACCTCGCTGCGCTGCTCGACGCGGTCACGGCGCGCACGAAGCTCGTCTACGTCTGCCACCCCAACAACCCGACCGGAACGTCCAACTCGCGCGCCGAGCTCGACGCGTTCTTCGAGCGCGTCCCCGAGCGCGTGCTGACCGTTCTCGACCAGGCGTACTTCGAGTACATCGACGACCCCGAGTATCCCGACGGCGTCGCCGAGTACTTCCAGGCCGGCCGCCGCGTCCTCGTCGTCCGCACGTTCTCGAAGATCTACGGCCTCGCGGGATTGCGCGTCGGTTACGGGATCGGGCCGGCCGACGTGCTTGCCGAGCTCGCGAAGGTGCGTCGGGCGTTCGACGTCGCCGCGACCGGCCAGGCAGCGGCCCTCGCGAGCCTCGGCGACGAGGCGGAGATTGCGCGGCGACGGCGCGCCAACGCGGAGGGCCGCGCGCGACTGGAGGAGATCCTCCGCGTCAACGGACTCGAGCCGGCCGGCCCGGCCGTCGGCAACTTCGTCTACGTCGAGGTCGGCGAGGACGCGCGGCCGTTCTTCGATCAGCTGTTGCGGCTCGGGGTGATCGTCCGTCCGCTCGCCGGCTTCGGCGCGCCGGGGGCGATCAGGGTCACGGTGGGAACCGCCGAGGAGAACGAGCTCTTCGGCGAGGCGCTCGGCCACGTGCTGGCGGGCGCGTCCGCATCGTGATCGGCACCTGTTAACTTTCGGCCGCGTGCAGCTGCTGCGACCGCTCGGGGTCACCGGCTTCCGGTTGCTCTTCCTGTCGACGCTCGCGTCGAGCCTCGGCACGCTGCTTGCAGCGGTCGCGCTCGCCGTCGACGTCAAGGATCGCACCGACTCGGGTCTCTGGGTCGGCGCGCTCATGGTCGTCGAGTTCCTGCCGACGATCCTGATCGGCCTGCTCCTCGGCCCGCTGCTCGACCGTGTCTCGCGTCGCGGGCTGATGGTCGCGGCCGACCTCGTCCGCGCAGCCGTATTCTGCGCGCTCCCGTTCGCGCCCGGGGCCGGTGCGATCGTCGCGCTCGCCGCGGTGGCCGGGATCGCGAGCGGGTTCTTCCGGCCCGCCGCCTACGCCGGCGTGCCGAACCTCGTGCCCGAGGACGAGCTGCCGGAGGCGAACGCGCTGCTGCAGGGAAGCGAGAACGCGAGCTGGGCCGTCGGGCCCCTGATCGGCGGCGTCCTGACCGCAGCCTCGGGGCCGCACGCGGCGTACTGGGTGAACGCCGGCTCGTTCCTCGTTTCGGCGGCGCTCGTCGCTCGGATCCCGCAGCGCTTGCTCCAGTCGACCGTCGCGCTCAGTCGCGGCTACTGGCGCGACCTCGGCGAGGGCTTCCTCGTTGTCCGGCGATCGCCGCCGCTCCGGACGGTGCTGGTCGTGTGGACCGTCGCGATGACGGCGCTCGGGCTCGTGAACGTGGCGGAGGTCTTCCTGGCCAAGGACTCCTTCCACGCCGGCGACTTCGGGTTCGGCCTCCTGTACGGGGCGATCGGCGCAGGGCTCGTGCTCGGGAGCCTCGCTGCCGGTCCGCTGGTCGGTCGCTTCGGCGTCAGAGGTCTGTATGCGGGAGCAATCGCGCTGATGGCCGCGGCGTTCGGCGGTGCCGCAGCCGCTCCGGACGTCTGGGTCGCGGCTGCGCTCTGCGTCGTCGGCGGGATCGGCAACGGCGCCGCGAACGTCTCGAACGTCGTCCTCGTCCAGCGCGGCGCGCCGGATCGCGTCCGCGGCCGGGCGCTGACGCTCGTGATGAGCGTGAACTACGTCGTGCTGGGCGCCAGCATGGGTGCGGCCGGGCCGCTTGTGGACGGTCTCGGCGCGCGCTGGACGTGGTTCATCGCCGCGTGCCTGCTCGCGGGGACGAGCGTCCTTGCCTTCGCCCTCACGCGCCGCATCGCATTGCCGGAGCCGGCGTCGGTCGGACAGCCGGCGGAGCTCGAGCTCGCCGCGCGCGCGGCCGCCGAGTAGGTGACTAGAGTCCCGGCGTGGCCGGGCGCAGGGAGTGGACGCGCGAAAGCCTCGCGGAGGGCGTGCGCGCAGGCGACAAGCGGGCACTCGCGCGCGCGATCAGCCTGGTCGAGAACGCCGAGCCGCTCGCCTACGACCTCGTCGCCGACGTCTATCCGGACACCGGGCATGCCTACGCGGTCGGCGTCACCGGCCCGCCCGGCGTCGGCAAGTCGAGCCTGATCAGCGCGCTCGTCAAGCACGTTCGTGCCCGCGAGCAGACGGTCGGCGTCATCTCGGTCGACCCGTCGAGCCCGTTCTCGCACGGCGCGCTGCTCGGCGACCGGATCCGCCTCACCGACCATTTCCTCGACCCGGGCGTCTTCATCCGCTCGATGGGCACTCGCGGCCACCTCGGCGGCCTCGCGGAGGCCGCACTCCAGGCGCTGCTCGTCCTCGACGCGGCCGGCAAGGAGCTCGTCTTCCTCGAGACGGTCGGCGCGGGCCAGGGCGAGGTCGAGGTGATCGGCATCGCCGACACGGTCCTGCTCGTCCTGATGCCCGGTTCCGGCGACTCCGTGCAGGCGCTGAAGGCCGGGATCATGGAGATTCCGGACGTGATCGCGATCAACAAGATGGACCATCCCGCCGCGAAGACGATGCTGAACGAGGTGCGCTCCATCCTCTCGCTCGACCGCGAGCGGGAGTGGCGCGTGCCGATCGTCCTGACCGACGCGGTGCGCGGCGAGAACGTGGCCGAGCTCTGGGAGAAGATCGAGGCGCACCGGCGCTACCTCGAGGACAGCGGTCAGCTCGAGGAGCGACGGCGGAAGAACCTCGCCGGCGAGGTGTTCTCGGCGGCGTCGGCGCGCGCGAAGGAGCATCTGGAGCGGGCCGTCGCGGACGATCCGGAGCTGCGTCGCCTGCTCGACGAGGTTCAGCGCCGCGAGCTCGACCCGCTGAGCGCGGTGCGAGAGATCATCGAACGGGTGTTCAAGATTGGCAACGAGAACGGGACCGGGGCTTCCTGAGATCCAGGAGGCGCGCGCGCGGCTCGACGGGGTCGCGCGCGTCACCCCGATCTACCGGTCGGAGACGCTGTCGCGCCTGATCGGCCGCGAGTTCTTCCTCAAGGCCGAGAACCTGCAGCGCACGGGCTCGTTCAAGGTGCGCGGCGCCTACAACAAGATCTCGCAGCTGAGCGACGCCGAGCGCGCGGCCGGTGTGGTCACGGCCAGCGCCGGCAACCACGGCCAGGCGGTCGCGTGGGCGGCACGGGAGGTCGGCGCCCGTGCGACGATCTTCATGCCTCAGGACGCGCCGATGGCGAAGGTCGAGGCGACGCAGAGCTACGGCGCTCACATCGAGCTGACGAGCGGCGCGCTCGAGGAGTGCATCGGCGCCGCGGCGTCGTTCGTCGACGAGACGAGCGCCACGTTCATCCATCCGTACGAAGACCCGGTCGTGATCGCCGGCCAGGGGACGATCGGTATCGAGCTCGCCGAGCAGCTGCCCGACGCGGAGACGGTCGTGGTTCCGATCGGAGGCGGCGGCCTGTGCTCGGGGATCGCGATCGCGCTCAAGGCCCTGCGGCCGGGCGTGCGCGTCGTCGGCGTTCAGGCGGCCGGGACGCTCCCAGGCGGGCCGGGGTTCACGATCGCCGACGGGATCGCCGTCAAGAAGCCCGGCGAACTGACGACGTCGATCCTCGACGAGGTGCTCGACGAGATCGTCGTCGTCGACGACGAGGAGATCAGCCAGGCGATCGTGCTGCTGCTCGAGCGGGTCAAGCTCGTCGTAGAGGGCGCGGGCGCCGTCGGCGTCGCAGCGCTGCTCGAGGGCCGTGTGCGCGGTGAGGGACAGGTCGCGGCCGTGCTCTCCGGCGGGAATATCGACGCGTCGCTCCTGATCTCCGTGGCCCGGCGTGGGCTTGCGCTCGCCGGGCGCTACCTCGTGCTGCGAACCCGCGTTCCGGACCGGCCCGGCGAGCTCGCCAAGCTGCTGACGCTCCTCGGCAACGAGCGCGTCAACGTCGTCGAGGTGGAGCACCAGCGCGAGACCCCCGACCTTCCGATCGGCGAGACCGGGGTCGAGCTGACGCTTCTGACGCGCGACCCCGAGCATTGCGACCAGCTGATCGAGACGATGGGCCGCTGGGGCTACCCGGCGGAACGGCTGAGGTAGCGGCGCTGTTAGCCGCGCTCGGCCGCGGGCCGGAGGGTCGGCCGCCGGCGGATGAGGAAGCGGAGCAGGCGCGCTCCGTGGCCGGGCGACGTGCGCTCCCGTGCGGGCACCGATCCGATCCGCTCCTTGCGGGCGAGCCGCAGAAGCTCACGTTCGTGCTCGCGCGCGGCTGCGTAGTAGAGATCGTGCACGGCTAGCGCTGGTCGTGCGCGGGGCGCAGCGTCGGCTGCGAGCGGACGAGACCCAAGAGGCGCGCGCCGTAGCCGCTCAGCCGCCGCTCGCGCGCGGCAACCTCGCCAAGTGGATGGCGTCGGGCCTCCCGAACCGCTTCGAGGTGCCGCTGGTGCGCCGTCGGATAATGGATCGCGGGGTTCATGCCTACGAGACGGCTTACGCGTCCGCGTTCTTCCCGACGCGCGGTAGCGAGAGGGAAAGACGCCGAGAGGAGTGTCTCCTCCCGACGGGATGTGGAGGCATACACATGCACGTACACATGTGCACACATGTGCACGCGGGCGCCCTCGGCGCCGGCCGCAAGCCGCCGGGCCGGGCTCAGCCGCCGCAGCGGCGGAACGCGACGGTCTCGCCGCCGCGGGCCCGCCAGGCAGCGACGCCGCCGTGGAGTACCGGCCGGGCGTCGATACCGCTCGCCGCGAGCACGCTCGCCGCGATTGCGGCCCGGGAGCCCGTCTCGCAGATCGTCACTACCGGCAGGCTGCCGGCGAGGCCGTTCTCGGCCGCCTGGCGAATCACGCGGTAGGGAATGTGGCTACTGCCGGGGATGTAGGCGCGATCGTGCTCGTCCGTGTCGCGCACGTCCACGAGCTCGATCTCGCCCGCGGCAAGGAGCGACGCCAGCTCGTCGATCTCGACCGTTGACATCTGCTCCGGCGTCGGCGGGGCGTCGAGACGCCCCGCGAGCTCGAGGAAGCCGACCGATCGCAGGCCGTCCGCCGCCTGCTCGGCCTCCGCGGGCGAGGAGGCGTGGATCGCGAGCGGCCGCTCGAGCGGGAGCACGAAGGCAGCCTTCGTGGCGAAGCTCGTGCCGCTCACCGGGACGCTGAGCGCGCGGGGCACGTGGCCCGCCGCGAACGACTCCGCCGGCCGCACATCGAGGACGACGGCGCCGGCCCGCAGCTCGTCGATCGATTCCAGCCGCGGCGGCGCGCCGAGAAACGGGCCGCGGTTCAGCTCGACGATCCGCTCGATGTTCGGTGGCCGGGCCGGCTGGACGACCGAGAGCGCCACGAACTGCTCGAGCTCCCGGATCGTCAGCGCCGGGTTGAAGCGCCGCTCGAACCCGATCGTCGAGGAAGCCTTCGAGCTCATGCCGGCTCCGCAGAGGGAGCCGGCAACATGTCCCGGGAAGACCTCGACCCCGTCGCCGAGCTCGGCCAGCCGCCGGAGGCTGCTGAAGAGACCCTCGGCCCCCTCGCGCGCCTCCACGGCGAGGTCGGGCCGCGCGGCGTCGCCGACGAACAGCGAGTCGCCGGTCAGCACGAGCCAGGGGTCGGGCGCGCGCGAGCCGTCGATGACCGCGAAGGCGCAGTGCTCCGGCCGGTGTCCGGGCGTGTGGATCACGCGCAGCCGCACCTCGCCGGCCTCGATCTCATCGCCGTCCTCGAACGGCTCGTTCGGGAAGTCCGGCTCGGCCGCCCCGTGCACGGACACGGGCAGACCGTGCTCGAGCGCGAACCGGCCGTGGCCGGAGACGTGATCGGCGTGCGTGTGCGTCTCGAGGACGCGGACGATCCGCACTTCCCGGCGACTCGCCTCCTCGAGGTACGGCTCGATCCGGTAGGCGGGGTCGACGAGGACGGCGATTCCGGCGTGTTCATCACCGACGAGGTAGGAAGCGCACCCGAGGTCATCGTCGACGAACTGGCGAAAGATCACAGACACGACGGTAACAGCCGAGGTCGCTTGCTTTCTTGAAGTTGCCGGTCGGCACGCGCCTGTCGCGACAATGGCGAGGATGAGCGCGCGCCGCACGCGGCGACTCCTGCTGGTCGCCGCCGCGACCGTCGCCGCGGCGTCCCCGCCGGCCGCGCTGGCGCACGCGAGGCTCGAGCGCACCGTTCCGGCCGCCGGCGCCGTGATCCCGGCAGCGCCGCGAGAGGTCAAGCTCGTCTTCGACGACGCCGTGCAGCCGGCGGGCGGGAACGCGGTCGTGCGAAACGCGGACGGCGCGTCGGTGCTCGGCGGTGCACCGCGGCTCGAGCGCGGCGGCCGGGTGCTCGTCCTGCCGCTCCGTGCGCTCGGCGAAGGGGACTACAGCGTCCGCTGGCGGGCGCTCTCGGACGACGGCCACTTCGTCTCGGGTGTGCTCGCATTCGCGGTTGGCGCGGGACGCGCATCGCCGCAGGCGGTTTTGCGGGCCGCCTCCGGGAGCCCTTCGCCCCGCGACGTCACAGCACGGTGGCTTCTGTTCGCGGGACTGCTGAGCGCGGCGGGCACGGTCGCGTTCTCGTACCTCGCGTTCCGGCCGGCGCTGCGAGGACTCGCTCCCGAGCGGCAAGCAGTGGCCGAGCACGTCGAATGGCCGCGCTTCTGCGCGATCGTGTTCGCAGGCTGCGTCCTCTTCGCAGCCGGCGCCGGCAGCTTCGTGCACCGGTCGAGCTGGGACACGCGCTTCGGTGCTGCGCTCGTCGCCGGTCTGGTCGTTGCGCTCGTCGGCGCGGCCTGCGCCGGGATCGCGGTGGTCGCGCGCGCGTTCCGGCTCCCGGCTGCGGCGTGCGCGCTCGCCCTGGCGGCCGTGCCGTCGTTCGCGGGCCATGCGCTCGACCATGGCCGACCGTGGCCGAGCGTGATCGTCGACCTCCTCCACGTCGCCGCCGCGGCGGTCTGGACCGGCGGGCTGCTCGGCCTGGTCGTCGTCGTCCCCGCCGCCATTCGGGCTGCGGGCGCTCCGCTCGCGCGCGCCGTCGTCCCAAGAGCCTCCGCGCTTGCGCTCGCAGCCGTCGCGGTGCTTGCCGCGACCGGTGTCGTCCGCGCCGTCTTCGAGCTGCGCGCCCTCGACCAGCTCTGGACGACCGGCTACGGCCGAGCGCTGCTCGTGAAGTCCGGGCTCCTGCTCGTGCTCGTCGCGCTCGGCTGGGCGAATCGCGCGCGCCTCGGGTCGTTTGCGTGGGTGCGCCGGAACGCCCGGGCCGAGCTCGTCCTCATCGCCGGCGTCGTCGTCGCCGTCGCCTTCCTGACGCAGCTGCGGCCGGGGCGCGACATTCCGCGGGCCGCCGCTGTGCCGGCCGCATCGGCCTCCTTCGCGCCGCCGCCTCCGCCGCCGCGCGGCGCGCTCGTGCTCGCACAGGAGGACGGAGCGCTCGCGGTCGCGCTCGCCGTGACGCCCACGACGCTGACGGCGAGCGTCCTCGCGCCGACTGGAGGCGGCGCCGACGGCCTCGACGTCTCCTTCACCGTGCCGCCGCGCGGGCCGGTCGAGGCGCGGCCCTGCGGACACGGGTGCTACCGCGCCGAGACGAGGGTGCCCCGGCCGAGCCGCATTCGCGTCGTCGTCGGGAGGGGATCGCTCGAGTTCGCCGTCCCGCGCTCGACTCCGCCGGCGGACATGCTGCTCGAGCGCGCCACGCGCGCCTTTCGCCGGCTCCGAAGCGTCGAGTACGTGGAGCGGCTCGCGTCCGACCCGCGGCGGCGGATCGTGACCCGCTGGAGGCTCGAGGCGCCGGATCGCATCGCGTACGCGATCCGCGGCGGTGCCGACGCGGTGCTGATCGGCAACCGCCGCTGGGACCGGACGAGAGGCGGCGCCTGGCAGCGGTCGGCGATCTCACCGCTCGAGGTGCCGCTTCCCACCTGGGGAACGCGGTTCGTCGACGCGCGGCTGATCGAGGCCGACGGGTCGACCGCGGTCGTGTCGTGGGCGAACCCGCAGATCCCGGCCTGGTTCACAGCGCGCTTCGACCGCCGCACGCTGCGTCCGCTCGAGCTGCGGATGACGGCGGCGGCGCACTTCATGCGCCACCGCTACGTCTCGTTCAACCGGCCGCTCGGGATTCGTCCGCCCCGCTAGCGCCCTGCTCGTGCTCCTCCTCGAGCAGCCGCCAGACGAAGAAGCCGATCGCGAACAGGAAGACCGCCGTCTGCTCGGCGTTCATCAGGATCCCGCCGAGATTCTGGTCGCGGCTCGGCGACAGGCCCCAGAGCCGCGGCGCGTGGACGTAGAACGAGTAGAACGGCCGCGTCGAGAAGATCAGCGCGAGCCCGAGGAAGGACGACGCGGCGAAGCCGACGCCGAGGTAGGCGAGCGCGCCGGCGGTGGTCACGCGTCCTGACAGGATCGGCCACCAGAAGAGCAGGCCGGCAGCGATCAGGATCCCGTGCTCGACGTTCAGCGCCCACCCGGTCCGCAGCGCCCAGTCGTAGAAGCCGGCCGCGTGCGTGCCGTACCACGCGACGAGCCACAGCGGCAACGCCACCTGCGGGCGCGTGATCGCCGCGAGCGGACGGCCGCCGCGGCGAGCGATCGCAGTCCGCATCCCCACGGTCAACCCGAGGATCAGAAGCGGCGGCGCAAGGTCGGCGATCAGCGCGTTCTGGAGCAGGTGCATCAGCACGAGGTAGTGCGCCGCGATCGTCTCGAGCGGAGAGTTCAGCGACGCGGCGACGAGGATCAGGCCGGTGGCAAAGGACGCGATCCGCCAGCGGCCGGGGCGCTCGCGGCGGGCGGCCCAGGCGTACGCGACTGCCGCGGCCGCGGCAAGTCCGAGAAAGACGGGCTCGAAGGAGAAGGAGGTCGGGCTCATAGCGGAACCTCCTGACGGTCAGCGTGTCGACCGGTCAGTTCAGACGGCCGCACGGGCAAAGCCCGTACGGCCGGCGCCGGCTCGGCGCGCCCGTGGAGCCGTGGGCGCAACAGGATCAGGCCGAGCGTCCCGAGCGTCAGCAGCTGCTCGGCCATCATCACGACGCCGGCGAGCTGCTGGTCGGTCACCGCGGAGAGCCCGTGCGCTCCCGTGTACGCGGGATAGAGCGGCGTGAACGAGAAGACGAGCACGTCCGTCAGCACCTGCCCGGCGGCGAACATACCGACGGCGAGCGCGAGCCGGCCGCCGACGCTCAGCTGGCGGTGGCCGGCGGGATCGACGAGCAGCGTCCAGACGAGCAGGCCGGTCGCGAGCCAGCAGGCGTGCTCGAAGTCGTGCAGCGCCCGATGGCGCAGCGCAGCGTCGTAGAGCCAGGGCACGTGCCAGACCGCGAGGTTCGCGGCCCACAGTGCGAACGCCACGCGCGGGCGGGTCAGCGTCCGCAGCGCGGCGCGCAGCCGGGACGCGCGCGCGAGCGGGCCGAGGACCGCGGCCGGAAGCAGGAAGAAGAGCAGCGGCCCGCGCAGCCCGACGACGAGCAGCGCCGGCGCGAGATCGCCGATCAGGACGTGCTGGAGCATGTGCACGGACAGCAGCTCGTCCTCACCGATGCCGTCGATCGGCGAGACGAGGGCGAGCACCGCGGCGCCGAGTCCGGCCGCGAAGAGCGCGGCGCGCCCCCACGACGCGAGGTCCCCGCGCCCGCGCCGGCGGAGGCGCAGGAACGCCCGGGCGGCCAGGGCGGCGGCGATCCCCGCCGGCACGAGCACCGCGGGCGGCGTCTCCCAGCCGGCAGCTCCCGTGTGGAAGAGGAGCACGCCCTGATTCTGCCTGGTACGCGTGCAGCCTAGAGGCCGCTCGAGCGGGTTCGAGCGGATCGACCGGCACTGCAGAGGCTGCGCCGGCGAAGCCGGCGCAGCCTCTTTACGGCTTCGCAAGCGAAGCCGTAGCATACGGATGCGCAGGAAACCTGCGCATCCTGACGGCGGCACCGCAAGCGGTGGCTTAGAGGCCGAGGTGCTTCGCGATCACCATGCGCTGCACCTCGTTCGTGCCCTCGCCGATCTCGAGGATCTTCTGGTCTCGGTAGAGCCGCGAGATCGCGAACTCGTCCATGAAGCCGTAGCCGCCGTGGATCTGGAGCGCCGCGTTGACAGCCCGGTTCGAGAGCTCGCCGGTGTAGAGCTTCGCCATCGCCGCCTCGCGCCCGAACGGCCGGCCCTGGTCTTTCACCCAGGCCGCCCTGTGCACGAGCGCACGACCGGCTTCGATCTCGGTCGCCATGTCCGCGAGCTGGAACCGCACCGCCTGGAAGGACGCGATCGGCCGCCCGAACTGCTGCCGCTCGCGCGCGTACGAGACCGCGAGGTCGTACGCGCCCTGCGCGAGCCCGACGCCCATCGCCGCGACCGAGATCCGGCCGCCGTCGAGGATCTCCATGAACTGCTGGAAGCCGCGCCCGCGCGTCCCGAGCAGGTTCCCCTCCGGCACGGCGCAGTTCTCGAACGCCAGCTCGCGCGTGTCGGACGCGCGCCAGCCGAGCTTCTTCATCGGCTTCGAGATCGTGTAGCCCGGGGTCCCGTTCGGAACGATCAGGTTCGAGATCTCGTCCTCGCCGGTGCGCGCCGTGATCGACACGCACGCGGTGATGTCGGTGCCCGCGTTTGTGATGAAGATCTTGGTGCCGTTGACAATCCACTCGCCGTCGCGGACCTCGGCCGTCGTCCGCGTGGCGCCCGCGTCGGACCCCGCCCCCGGCTCGGTCAGGCCGAACGCGGCGAGCCGTTGCCCGGACGCGAGCTGCGGCAGCCACTCCTGCTTCTGCTCCTCGGAGCCGAATTCGTAGATCGGCATCGTCCCGAGCGAGGTGTGCGCGGCGACCGTGATCGCGACCGACGAATCAATGCGCGTCAACTCCTCGATCGCGATCGCGTACGCGAGCGTATCGGCGCCCGCGCCGCCGTAGGCCTCGGGGATCGGGATCCCCATCAGCCCGAGCTCGGCCATCTCGGCGACGAGCTCGTACGGGAAGCGCCCCTCGCGGTCGAGCTCCTCGGCGACGGGTGCGACGCGGCTCTCCGCGAACTCGCGCACGGTGTCCCGCAACAGCAGGTGCTCGGGTGTGAGATCGAAGTTCAATGCAGCGTGCAACGGAGGGCGAATCCCGAAGTCTGCGCGGGTTCCGTCATGTCAGGGCAGTCGCAAGCTCGGCGATCAGCCGCACGCCATAGCCGGTCCCTCCCGGGACGCGCAGGTAGTCGCCGCGGGAGCGCTCCAGGAACCCTGGCCCCGACATGTCGAGGTGGGCCCACGGACCCTCGCCGACGAACTCCCGCAGGAACTCGGCGGCGAGCGCGGGGGAGGCCTGGCGGAGCGTGGACGCATTCTTGAGGTCGGCGAAGACCGAGTCGACGTAGCGTCGGTAGCGCGGATGCAGCGGCAGCGGCCACGCCCGGTCGCCGCTGCGCTCGGCCGCGGCGGCGACGCGGTCGCACCATTCGTCGTCATTCGCGAACAGACCTGCGTAGAGGTCGCCGAGCGCAAGCTCCATCGCCCCAGTCAGCGTCGCCACGTCCAGCAAGTGCGTCGCGCCCTCGCGCCGCGCGTACCAGAGCGCGTCCGCGAGCACGAGCCGGCCCTCGGCGTCGGTGTTCGTGATCTCGATCGTCTTGCCGTTCGCCGCACGGACGATGTCGCCCGGCCGGTAGGCATCGCCGCCGATCACGTTCTCGCACGCCGCGACGACCGCGAGCGCGCGAACCGGGACGCCGAGCGCGGCGACCGCTCCGAGCCCCTCGATCACGGCCGCGCCGCCCGCCATGTCGCCTTTCATGTCCTCCATGCTCTTCGCCGGCTTGATCGACAGCCCGCCCGAGTCGAACGTGATCGCCTTGCCGACGAGCCCGAGCACGACGTCCCCGCGCGCCCCGGGATGCTCGTAGCGGAGGACGATCAGCCGCGGCTCGTTGTCGCTGCCGCGCGCGACGGCGGCGAACGCGCCCATCCCGAGCTCGTCGATCTCGCGCGGGCCGAGCGCCTCGAACGAGAGGTGCTCATGCTCCTCCGCGAGCCGGGACGCGTGCTCGGCCAGGCTCTCGGGCGTGAGCTCATTCGGCGGGGCGTTTACGAGGTCGCGGGCCCGGTTGACCCGCTCGGCGAGCAGGGCCGCGCGCCCGGCCGCGGAGCGCAGCTCCTCGGAGTCGAAGTGGCCGATGACGACGCGCTCGATCGGAGGACGGTCCTGCTTCGTCTTCCAGCGGCCCGGCCGGTAGCCGCCGAGCAGCGTCCCCTCGACGAGCGCGCCGGCCTGCTCGGCCGGCGGCACCGGCAGCGAGCCGTCCAGCAGCCACATCACCGTCCCGCCGCGCAGATCCGAGGCCGCTGCACCGGCGGCCGTGCGGAGCGCGTCGGCGTCGACCGCGCCGCGTGGCCCGATCCCGACCAGGACGAGGCGCGGCGTCGAGAGCTCGCCGTCGAGATGGAGGACGAGCGTTCGGCAGAGCTCGCCGCGCAGGTCGCCGCTCGCGGCGAGCCGGCCGAGGCGGCCGCCGAGCTTCTCGTCGACGATTCGGGCGCCTTCGCCCTCGAGCGGCTCGACCGGATCGGTTACGGGCAGCGCGAGCACATCGGCCTGCGCCTGGCCGGGCAACGCGATCTCGATCGCCACTCCCATCGGGCGGCGATGCTATCCGACCATCTTTGTACCCTGCGCCTTCGGGGGATTGACTTTTCCCACCGAGAGTCGATATCTGTGACGAGGACGATGACGATGGCTCTGCGGCCCATCTCGCGCTCCAGCTCTCGACGCACGGTCGAAGAGCTCCTGGCGCACATCGAGCGCTTGACGGCGAGGCGGCAGCAGCTGCGTGCCGAGCAGGCCCCGCCCGGCGAGCTCGAGCGGAACCGCCTCGACATCGCAGGCGCGCAGTGGGAGCTCTCCTACGCGCTGATCGACCGTTACCTTCCGGCTGCTTAGCCGCCGCTTGCCGGCGCCGCCCTCAGGACGCGCGGCTCTGCCGCGCGTCCGTCTGCAATGACCGGTCGACACGCGCGAATACCGATCCGCGGTCCAAGGCGCCCGCTTGCCGGCGCCGCCTCAGGACGCGCGGCTCTGCCGCGCGTCCGTCCGAAATGACCGGTCGACACGCGCGAATAGAGACCCGCGCTCTTAGTCCGAGCGGTACAACTCGCGCGTGAAGCGCGTCCTGCTCGTCGTCGCTCTCTCGCTCGCCGTTCCGCCCGGCGCGTCCGCCTCCGACTGGACGCTCGCGCACGCGCGGGCCGTGCTCCGCTCGCAGATCGTGACCGGGACGGACGCATCCCAGCCGGACCGCCCGGTCTTCTCGGTGACCCTCGACCCGACGCAGGCGGCCCGGCTGCGGAAGGCCGGCCGCCGGTTCTCGTACGCCGGGCCTGCCCACGACCTGCTCGGACTGGGGACGATCGACGTCTCGTTCACGGTGGAGCCGGTCGGGCCGAGCGACTTCGACGTGACGAGCTTCCAGGGGCCGCCGGCGGACGGGGCCCAGCCCGCCCTGCCGCTGCGGGCGGCCTTCTTCTACGGCTGGTTCTCGGAGGCGTGGTCGCAGCAGGGCTACCTGCCGTTCACACGCTACCGGCCGGCCGGCGGCTTCTACGACTCGACCGACACACAGGTGATCGCGCACGAGATCGACGCAATGCGCTACGGGAAGATCGCCGCCGGGATCTACTCCTGGTGGGGCCGCGACTCGAACACCGACGAGCGCTTTCCGCTCTACCTGCAGGCGGCCCGCCAGACGCCGTTCCGCTGGGCCGTCTACGACGAGGACGAGGGCTATCGCGATCCCTCCGTCGACGAGATCCGCCGCGACCTCGAGTACATCCGCGACGAGTACGCCTCGAAGCCGTCATATCTGCGAATCGGCGGCCGCTTCGTCGTCTTCGCCTACGGCGGCGCCGAGAGCTGCGACGTCGCGGACAGGTGGACACAGGCGAACACCGTCGGCGCCTACATCGTGCTGCCGGCGTTCGCGGGATTCCGCGACTGCCCGCACCAGCCCGACTCGTGGCACTTCTACAGCGCGTCGATCCCGGAGTTCGAGCTGCACGGCTACGCGTACGGGATCTGCCCCGGCTTCTGGCGGATCGACGAGCAGCCGCGCCTCGAGCGCGACCTCGAGCGGTGGAAGCAGGACGTCCGCGACATGATCGCCTCGGGGGAGCCGCTCCAGCTCGTCCTCACCTTCAACGAGTGGGGCGAGGGAACGTCGGTCGAGGCCGCAGACAGCTGGGCGAGCCCGTCCGGCTACGGCGCGTACCTGGACGCGCTGCACAGCGACGGCGGCCCACGCAACTTCTTTTCGCCCTCTTAGCACTCTCTTTACGAGCTCGGAGTAATACCGGTGCTGCCGCAGATGCACCGAACCGAGAGAAGCGCAGTCAGGCGTCTCGCCGCCGCTCTTCTGGTGGCAGGCACCGTGCTCCCATCGACCGCCGTCGGCACGGCGCGGGCCGCCTCGGCCCCGACAGCGATTACCGGCCCGGTGAGCACGGTCGGGCCGACCTCGGCGACGATGACCGGGACGGCCAACCCGAACGGCCAGGCCACGACCCGGTACTTCGAGTACGGGACGAGCACAAGCTACGGCTCCAAGACTTCGAGCGTGAGCGTGGGGTCGGGCACGAGCAACGTCGACGTCTCGGCGAACGTCACCGGTCTCGCGTCGGGCACGACCTACCACTACCGACTCGTCGCGACGAGCAGCGCCGGCACGAGCCGGGGGGCCGACGGGATCTTCACGACCTCTTCCGCGCCGGGAGCGCTCACCGGCCCGGCGACCAGCGTCACCCCGAGGTCGGCGACGCTCAACGGCACCGTCGACCCGAACGGCCGGACGACAACCTGGTATTTCGACTACGGGACGAGCACGAGCTACGGCACGAAGACGCAGGTCAAGAGCGCAGGGTCGGGTACGAGCCCCGTGAGCGTCTCCGCCGCGGTTTCCGGCCTGACGCCGGGACGGCTCTATCACTACCGCCTGGTGGCCACGAGCGATGCGGGAACGAGCAGGGGCGCCGACCAGACCTTCTCGACGAGCTCCGCGCCCACGGTCGTCACCGGCTCGGCGACCTCCGTCACGCCGACATCGGCGACTCTCAACGGCGCCGTCAACCCGAACGGCCAGGCGACGACCTGGTACTTCGAATACGGGACGAGCGCGGGCTACGGCTCGAAGACGCCGGCCAAGAGCGCAGGCGCGGGGGCGAGCTCAGTGAGCGTCCCCTCGTCAGTGACCGGCCTCAAGGCTGCCACCACCTACCACTATCGCCTCGTCGCGACGAACGCCTCCGGGACGAGCTTCGGCGGCGACCAGACCCTCAGCACGTCGTTCCCGCCCTCCGCGCGCACCGGGCCCGCGAACAACGTCGGAGCGGCGACGGCCACGCTCACCGGGTCGGTCGACCCGAAGGGCCGCCCGACGAGTTGGTACTTCGAGTACGGGACGAGCACGAGCTACGGCACGAAGACGCCGGTCTCCAGCGCGGGCTCCGCCGCCGGCGACCACAACGTCGCGGCCCCGATCTCGGCCCTGGCGACGGGCACGACCTACCACTACCGGCTCGTCGCGACGAGCGATGCCGGGACGAGCCGAGGCGCGGATCTGACCTTCACGACGGCTACGGTGACGCTGATCTCCTCGGCGCAGCGGGTGATCTACGGCCGCACCGTCATGCTCTCCGGCACGGTCTCGAGCGAGCAAGCGGGCGAGCAAGTGACGGTGCTGGCGCAGACGTTCGGCGCGACCTCGTTCAGCTCGATCGCCACGGTCACAACCGGCGGCGGCGGAGGCTGGAGTTACGCGGCAAAGCCGGCCATCCGCGCGCTCTATCAGGTGAGCTGGAGGAACGCGACGAGCTCGATCGCGGCGATCGGCGTCCGGCCGATCGTCTCCTTCCGCGCGCTCAGCCGGGCCCGTTTCTCCACGCGCGTCGTCGCCGGCCGCTCCTTCGCCGGCCGCCTCGTCCAGCTCCAGCGGCGCTCATCACTCGACCGGTGGGTGACCGTGAAGCGGGTGCGGCTGAACGGCAGCTCTGCGGCGATCTTCCGCGCGAGGCTCCGCCGCGGCACGTCGAGCCTCCGTGTCGCGATCAGCGTCAACCAGGCGGGGGCGGGCTACCTCGCCGGAATCAGCCGCACGCTCGTCGTCCATCGCGGTTGAGCTGCGAGACGCTTCGTGACGGGTCGATAGTCTGGCCCAAGTGCGGGCACAGATCGACCGGCGCGCGATGGCCGCGCTCTCGGGCGCGCACCTGACGACCGACTTCGCCGGGGGCGCGCTGCCCGCGCTGCTGCCGTTCCTGAGGGACCGGTTCGGTCTCTCGTACACGCTCGTCGCGCTGCTCGTGCTCGCGTCGCAGCTCTCGTCGTCGCTGATCCAACCGCTGTTCGGGCTCTGGTCCGACCGCCGCGGGGCGCTCTGGCTGCTGCCGGCGGGCGTCGCTCTCGCCGGCCTCGGCATCGCGCTCGCCGCCGACGCGCCGAGCTACCCGCTCGTCGTGGCGTGCATCCTGCTGTCGGGGATCGGGATCGCCGCGTTCCACCCCGAGGGGTCGAAGTTTGCCGCCTACGCGAGTGGACGCAGGCGCGCCAGCGGGATGAGCTTCTTCTCCGTCGGCGGCAACATCGGCTTCGCGCTCGGGCCGCTCGCGACGACCGGCCTCGTCGGCGCGTTCGGCTTGCGCGGCGGGCTCCTGCTCGCACTGCCGGGGCTCGCGGTCGCCGTCGCGCTCGTGTCGCTGCGCCGCTTCATCGGCTCGTTCGCGCCCGCGCGCCGCCACGCCGACGGCGCCGGCGACGACAGGCCCCGGGCGATGGTCGTGCTGCTGTCGGTGATCGCCTTCCGCAGCGTCGCCTGGTTCGGACTGCTCACCTTCGTCCCGCTCTGGGAGGTCTCGCTCGGCCACTCGAAGGGGCACGCCGGCCGCCTGCTGGCGTTGATGCTGGTCTGCGGCGGCCTCGGCACGCTCGTGCTCGGGCCACTCGCCGATCGCTTCGGGCGCCGGCCCGTGCTGCTCGTGAGCGTCGTCGCGACCGGGCCGCTCGTCCTGCTCTACGTTCTCGTCGGCGGCGCTCCCGGGGCCGTCGCGCTCGCGCTGATCGGCGCCTGCGTCGTGGGCACCTTCGGCGTGACGATGGTGATGAGCCAGGAATACCTGCCTCGCCACATCGGGATGGCCTCCGGCCTGACGGTCGGCTTCGCGCTCGGGCTCGGCGGCGTCGCCGCGGTCGTGCTCGGGGCGGTCGCCGACGCCGTCGACCTGCGCACGGCGCTGCTCGTCTGCGCGATCGCGCCGTTCTTCGCCGGCGCGATCGGCGTGCTCCTGCCGGCCACGGGACGACAACGGCTAGCGCCCGAGCTCGCGACGCCGTGAGGTAGATTCGCCGCGAAACCCACAGGGAGGCGAACGAATGAGCGTGCGGGAGTTCTTCGAGACGCTGCCGTCGAAGGCGGATCCGTCGAAGACGGCCGGAATGACGAACTCGTACGTCTTCGACATCGAGGGCGTGGGCCAGTGGAAGGTCGACGTCGACGACGGCTCGATCAGCGTCACCCCGGGCGGCGGGGACGCCGACGTCACCATCTCCACGTCCGAGGAGACCTTCGAGAAGATCGTCGCCGGCGAGCAGAACCCGACGAGCGCCTACATGACCGGCAAGTTGAAGGTGAAGGGCGACATGGGCGCCGCGCTCAAGCTCCAGAAGCTCTTCTGACCGCTCGGTAGCTACTCCTCGAGCTCGACGAGCAGCGCACCGCCCGCGACGCGGTCGCCCTCGGCGACGTGGACGGCGCGCACGGTCGCGTCGTAGGGCGAGACGAGCGGTGTCTCCATCTTCATCGCCTCCAGCACGAGCAGCGGCTGGCGGGCTACGACGCGGTCGCCCGGCGCCGCGAGCAGGCGGATGACGGTGCCGGGCATCGGCGCGGTCAGCGCAGAGGCCTCTGCCTCCGGCGCCGCGTGGTCGTGCGCGGAAGCGTCGACGTCGGGCGGCGGCCCGGGCGGCGGGGCCGGAAGGTTCAGCCGCCAAGCGCCGCGCCAGGCCGTCTCGGCCGAACGGGCCGGGGGCTCCGACAGCGGCGGATGCTCGGTCAGGAACGCCGTCGTCGTCCGGCCCGCGCGCACGTCGGGGTGCGCGACGAGCCAGCGGAGGAAGGGCAGGTTCGTGGTCACGCCCGCGACGTCCGTCTCGGCAAGCGCCTGACCAAGCCGCGCGAGCGCCTCCGCCCGGGTCTCGCCGTACGCGATCAGCTTCGCGATCAGCGGGTCGTAGGACGTGCCGATCTCGTCCCCCTCCTCGGCGCCCGCGTCGACCCGGACGCAGGCCGGAAGGCGGAGACGCTCGAGCCGGCCGGCCTGCGGCAGGAACGACCGCGGGTCCTCCGCGTACAGCCGCACCTCCACAGCGTTCCCCTCGAAGTAACACTGTGTTACTTGGGAGGAGAGGGGGACCGCCTCGGCGATCCGGATTTGCTCCCGCACGAGGTCGATTCCGGTGACGAGCTCGGTAACCGGGTGCTCGACCTGGATGCGGGCGTTCAGCTCGAGAAAGAAGAAGTCGCGGCCGTCGAGGAGGAACTCGACGGTGCCCGCGCTCTCGTAGCCGATCGCGCGCGCGAACGCGACTGCCGCCTCGTTCATGCGCGACCGCAGCTCCGGGTCGAGCGCGGGCGAGGGCGACTCCTCGAGCACCTTCTGGTGGCGGCGCTGGATCGAGCACTCGCGCTCGCCGAGCGCGACGACGGCCCCATGCCGATCGGCGAGGAGCTGGATCTCGACATGGCGCGGCCGCTCGAGGTAGCGCTCGCAGAAGACGGTGTCGTCGCCGAACGCGGCCGCCGCCTCGCGCCGCGCGGCGGCGAATGCGTCCTCGAGCTCCTCCGCGCCGCGCACGACCCGCATCCCGCGGCCACCGCCCCCGGCCGCGGCCTTCACGAGCAGCGGAAAGCCGAGCTCCTCCGGCTCACCGCTCGGCAGGACGGGCACGCCGGACGCCCGGGCCGTCTCCTTCGCCGCGAGCTTGTCGGCCCCGGCGCGCAAGGCGGCCGGCGGCGGGCCGACCCAGGTCAGGCCCGCTCCGAGCACCGCCTCGGCAAGCGCGGCGCTCTCGGCGAGGAAGCCGTAGCCGGGGTGGACGGCGTCCGCCTCGGCCTCACGCGCCGCGCGCACGTGCTCGGCGGGATCGAGGTACGACCGGATCTCGATCGCCCGGTCGGCCGACCGGGCATGCAGCGATCCGCGGTCGTCGGGCGCGACGACGGCCGTCGTCCCGATCCCGAGCTCGCGGCAGGCGCGGAAGACGCGGAGCGCGATCTCGCCGCGGTTGGCTACGAGGAGCCTGCGAATCGGAATCCGGCCTCCGCGAGCGCCGCCCACCCACGATCGAGGTGCATTGCGCGGGCACTCTACCCATTGCCGAAATTCGGCCCGCGGAGGTGCGTTTTTCGACCGAAGCATTGACAATTTCCCGGAGATGCGTCAGCGTCGTCCGCCGGTGGCCGACCACGACGGGACAACGGAGGCGGCAACCCCGGCCGGAGCTCTCGAGGCGCTGCGGGAGGTCAACCGCCTGCGCGTGGTCGACGCTCTCCGGTGGCGGGGAACGGCCAGTCGCAGCGAGCTCGCCCGCCTGACCGGACTCTCGCGGACGACGGTGGCCACGCTCGTCGCCGACCTGAAGGCCCGCGGCCTCGTCGTCGATCGGAGCGAGCCCGACGGGCGCCCGGCGCCGGCCGGGCGCGGCCGTCCGCCGATCCTGCTCAGGCTCGATCCGTCGGCGGGCGCGGCGATCGGCATCGACTTCGGCCACCGCCACCTGCGCGTCGCGGCCGCCGACCTCTCCTCGACGCTCATCGCGGAGCGGGCGGTCGAGCTCGACGTCGACCGCGCCGCGTCAACCGCGCTCGACGCTGCCGCAGAGCTGATCGACGAGGTTGTCGACGAGGCCGGTCTCGACCGCTGCCGGCTGATCGGTGTGGGACTCGGACTGCCGGGACCGATCGACAGCCGCACCGGGACCCTCTCGAGCGCGATCCTGCCGGGCTGGCGCGGCGTCCGCGTTGCGGAAGCGATGGCGGACCGGCTCGACCTGCACGTCGAGGTCGACAACGACGCGAATCTCGGCGCCCTCGGCGAGCTCGCGTTCGGCGCCGCCCATGACCTCGGGGACGTCGTCTACGTGAAGATGTCGTCAGGCATCGGCGCCGGACTCGTGCTCGGCGGGCGTCTCCATCGGGGCGCGACCGGGATCGCCGGTGAGCTCGGCCATGTCCAGGTACGCACCGACGGCGCCGTCTGCCGCTGCGGCAATCGCGGGTGCCTGGAGACGGTCGCGGCCAGCGGTGCGCTCCTCGCGCTGCTGCGCCCCACCCATGGGCCCGAGCTGACAGTGCGCGGGATGCTCGACCTCGTCGCGGACGGCGACCTCGGCGCTCGGCGCGTCGTCAACGACGCCGGCCGGGCCGTCGGCCGCGTGCTCGCCGATCTCTGCAACCACGTGAACCCGGCCGCGATCGTCGTGGGCGGCGAGCTGAGCGCCGCCGGCGACCAGCTCCTCGATGGGATCCGCGAAGCCGTCGATCGCTATGCGCAACCCGGCGCCGCGGCCGCGGTCGAGGTCCGGCCCGGCGTGCTCGCGGAGCGCGCGGAGGTCCTCGGAGCGCTCGCGCTCGTCATCGCCGATACGAACCGGCTCAGCTCGGCCGGCCTCGCCGTCTTGCAGGCAGCAAGGAGGAGCCTTTGATCTATTGAGAAGCGGTGCCCCCCGGGTTTAACGTTGCGAACGACCGAAGGAGGAAGTTTTGACAAAGCGCTATCGCAGGTCAGCGGCGGTGCTCGCCGCACTCGCCGTCGCCGCCCTGAGCGTGCTCGTAGCCACGGCGACCGGCGGCACAGCCAAGAAGCATGCGACCGCCGACGTTGCCGTGCTCCTTCCGGACACGAAGTCGTCCGTCCGGTGGGAAACGCAGGACCGGCCGCGCCTCACAGCCGCGTTCAAGGCGGCCGGGATCTCGTCCAGTGTCGTCAACGCCGAGGGCGATCCGCAGCGGCAGATCTCCCAGGCCGACCAGGCGCTGACCAACGGCGCCAAGGTGATCCTGCTCGTCAACCTCGACTCCGCCTCGGGCGCCGCGATCGAGAACAAGGCCGTGGCGAGTGGCGCGAAGGTGATCGACTACGACCGCCTGACCCTCAAGGGCAAGGCCTCCTACTACGTCTCGTTCAACAACGTGCGCGTCGGACAGCTGCAGGGGCAGGGCCTCGTCAAGTGCCTGAAGGCGAGCGGCAAGTACTCGAAGCATCCGGTCATCGCAGAGCTGAACGGCTCCCCGACCGACAACAACGCGACGCTGTTCAAGCAGGGCTATGACTCCGTGCTCAAGCCGCTCTACAAGAAGGGCGTCTTCAAGAAGGGCCCGGACCAGTCGGTGCCCGCGTGGGACAACCAGAAGGCCTTGACGATCTTCGAGCAGATGCTGTCGCGGACGAGTAACAAGATCGACGGTGTCGACGCCGCGAATGACGGACTCGGCAATGCGGTCATTTCGGCTCTCAAGGCTCGCAAGCTGAAGCCGATCCCCGTCACGGGTCAGGATGCGACGGCGCAGGGCGTCCAGAACATCCTCTCGGGCTGGCAGTGCATGACCGTCTACAAGTCGATCAAGAAGGAAGCGGACGCGGGCGCCAAGCTCGCGATCGCGCTGATCAAGGGCCAGACGGCGGCGACGAACGGAAAGACGTCCGACGGCGTCCGGCAGGTTCCGTCGGTGCTGCTGACACCCGTCTCGATCACGAAGAAGAACTACAAGCTGCTCTTCACGGACGGCTTTCTCAAGCGCTCCGACGTCTGCATCGGGACGTACGCGAAGTACTGCAAGTAGCGGAACACCGCCGATAGCAATCAGACTGTGGGGGACGTCGCGCTGCGGCGTTCCCCACAGTCGCACCACCCGAAGGAGGGTCTGTGTCGGTGTCGGATACCCCAACGCTCGAGCTTCGCGGTGTCTCGAAGAGCTTCGGGTCGGTGCAGGCCCTGACGGACGTGGACTTCGAGGTCCGTCCCGGCGAGGTGATGGCGCTCGTGGGCGACAACGGCGCCGGCAAGTCCACGCTGATCAAGGCCATCGCGGGTATCCATCCGGTCGACGCGGGCGCGTTCTACTTCGAGGGCGAGCACGTGACCATCCACGGCCCGAAGGACGCCGCGCGGCTGGGGATCGAGGTCGTCTATCAGGACCTCGCACTGTGCGACAACCTCGACGTCGTGCAGAACATGTACCTCGGCCGCGAGGTGCACGACGCCGCCTTCCGGCTTCGCGAGCCGGAGATGGAAGCGAAGACGGCCGAGACGCTGAAGACGCTCGCCGTGACGACGATCCGCTCGACGCGCCAGAAGGTTGCGAGCCTCTCGGGCGGGCAGCGCCAGTCGGTTGCGGTCGCCCGCGCGGTGATGTGGAACTCGATGCTCGTGATCCTCGACGAGCCGACAGCGGCGCTCGGCGTCGCGCAGACACGGCAGGTGCTCGAGCTCGTGAAGCGGCTCGCCGGACAGGGCCTGGCCGTCGTGATCATCTCCCACAACCTGCAGGACATCTTCGAGGTCGCCGACCGCATAACCGTGCTGCGTCTCGGGCGCAACGTCGGCGTCTACGACCGTCGCGCGACGACGCAGCAGGAGATCGTGCACGCAATCACGGCCGGAATGCCGACCAAGGTCGCCGGCACCCCGGACGCAGGTGACGTGGAGGTCTCGGCGTGACCACCACCGACGTCCCGACGAGCGAGACTCCGGGCGCCGCGCCCGAATCGGTCGAGCTCCGCTCGCTCCCCCACCGCGCGCTCGACAACCTGCGCGCGGGCGACCTCGGGCTCCTGCCCATCATCGTCGCGCTGATCATCATCACCGCGTTCTTCACGTACAAGAACACGAACTTCGTCAGCGGCGGCAACTACATCAACATCATCGTTCAGATGGCGGCGACCGCCACGATCGCGATCGGCGTCGTCTTCGTGCTCCTGCTCGGCGAGATCGATCTTTCGATCGGCTTCGTCAGCGGCGTCGCCGGCGTCGTCGTCGCCGAGCTCCAGCGGCCGGATCTCGGCATCCACCGGATCGGCGGGATCGCCGCCATCCTGCTGGCGGTCGTGGCCGGTGCACTCATCGGCGGCTTCCAGGGATCCTTCGTGGCGATCCTCGGCGTCCCGTCGTTCGTGGTCACGCTGGCCGGCCTGCTCGCCTGGCAAGGCGTCATCCTCATTGCGCTCGGTACGCAGGGCGTGATCGGGATCCAGAACTCGCTCATCAACGACCTCGCGAACTACTACCTGTCACACACCGTCGGCTGGATCCTCGCCGGGGTCGGCAGCCTGCTCTACGCGGCAGCGACGCTCGGCGCCGTCTACAACCGGCGCCGGCACGGGATCCGGGGCGACAACCTCGCGTGGGTCGTGACGAAGGTGCTCGCGTTCTCGGCGCTCGTGTGGCTCGCCGTCGGCTATGCGAACCGCGACGCGGCGCGTGGCTTCCCGTTTGCCGGTTTGCTAGTGATCGCGCTGCTCGTGGGCTGGCAGTTCGTCGCCGAGCGGACGACTTTCGGCCGCCACGTCTACGCGGTCGGAGGCAACGCCGAGGCAGCGCGACGCGCCGGCATCAACGTGCGCTTCATTCGACTGGCCGTGTTCATGATCTCGGGCGCGATGGCGGCGCTCGGCGGCTGCATCTTCGCCGCGCGCCTCAGCTCCGTCGACCTGAACGCGGGCGGCGGGACGATCCTGCTCGACGCAATCTCGGCCGCGGTGATCGGCGGCACGAGCCTGTTCGGCGGTCGCGGCCGCGTTCGGAGCGCGCTGTTCGGCGCGCTCGTGATCGCGATGATCGCGAACGGCATCGACCTCGTCGGCTACAGCTCGGGGACGAAGTTCGTCGTCACGGGCGTCATCCTCCTCGCCGCGGTCACGCTCGACACGGTCTCGCGTCGCAGGCTGGAAGCAGCCGGTCGGTGAGCGCGGCCCCGACGATCGGGGTCGCGATGCTTGGCTACGCCTTCATGGGCCCCTCACGCCCCTGGCCGGCGACGGCATGCCGGGCGGAGCCCGGCCGGCCGCCGCCTGACGCCGCCGACGGCACGATCCGAGGCCGCGCGGCGCGAGGCCGTACCCGACGTACTGTCCTCGCGCCGCGCGGCGATGACTCGCGCCGTCGGCGGCGCCCCAGGAACGTGAGGGATCGATGACGGCAGATCGGCTCGGCGTGGCGATGCTTGGGTACGCCTTCATGGGCCCCTCACGCCCCTGGCCGGCGACGGCATGCCGGGCGGAGCCCGGCCGGCCGCCGCCTGACGCCGCCGCCGGCACGATCCGAGGCCGCGCGGCGCGAGGCCGTACCGGACGTACTGTCCTCGCGCCGCGCGGCGATGACTCGCGCCGTCGGCGGCGCCCCAGGCACGTGAGGGATCGATGACGGCAGATCGGCTCGGCGTGGCGATGCTTGGGTACGCCTTCATGGGCAAGGCGCATTCGCGCGCGCTGCGCGCAGTCCGGGAGCTCGACCCGCCGCTCCTGCCCGAGCTCGTCTCGATCTCGGGGCGGAACCGCGACGCGGCCCAGGCCGTCGCGGCCCGGTACGGCTGGGGCGAGGTCGTGACCGACTGGCAGGAGCAGATCGCCGACGAGCGCGTGCAGCTCTTCGACAACGGTGGGCCGAACGCGGTGCACGCGGCGCCGACGATCGCGGCGGCACACGCGGGCAAGCACGTCCTCTGCGAGAAGCCGCTCGGTCTCGACGCGACCGAGTCCCACGCGATGTGGCGCGCCGCCGAGGACGCGGGCGTCGTCCACATGTGCGGCTTCAACTACCGCTTCGTCCCGGCCGTCCGCCACGCCCGTGACCTGCTCGAGGCCGGCGATCTCGGCGAGATCGTCCACTTCCGCGCGCGCTACCTGCAGTCGTGGGGCTGGGACGCGCCGACGGACGTCTGGCGCTTCGACCGCGCCCAGGCCGGCTCGGGCGCGCTCGGCGACCTCGGCGCGCACATCGTCGACCTCGCTCGCTACCTCGTCGGCGAGATCGAATCCGTCTCGGCGCTCGTGCGGACGTACGTCGAGGGTCACGAGGTCGACGACGCGTTCGTGGCCGCGATCGAGCTGGCGAACGGCGCGATCGGCACGCTCGAGGCCTCGCGGCTCGCGCGCGGCCACGTCAATCAGAACACGTTCGAGATCAACGGCACGCGCGGCTCGGTCGCCTTCGATCTCGAGCAGTTCGACCAGCTGCTCGTCTCGGACGGCGGCGCCTACCGCATCGAGAGCGTCACCGGCGACTGGTGGCCGCCGGGGCACGGCCTCGGCTGGGGCGACACGTTCACGCTCGAGCTGCTCCAGCTGCTGCGGGCGATCGCGGGCGAGGCGAGCGTCTCGCCGCACGGCGCCACGTTCGAGGACGGCTACCGCGCCGCGGAGGTCTGCGACGCGATCGCGCGCTCGGCCGAGAGCGGCAGAAGGGAGAGGATCGAGGATCTATGAAGACGAGCCTCGGCATCTGGGCCTTCGGGCCGATGGTCACGCGCTTCGTCCCCGGCGGCTACCAGCCGGAGCACGCGGGCGAAACGACGGCGCAGCGCATCCGCCGCGCGGTCGAGGGTCTCGGCGACCTGATCGACGACTACGAGTTCCACTACCCGCAGGAGCTCTCGGCGGAGAACCTCGACGAGGTGCGCGGTGCGCTCGACGGGCACGGGATCTACTGCGTCGCCACCGGCCTCCACCTCGATCCGCGCTTCGGCCGCGGGGGGCTCGTCTCGCCCGACGAGGCGACGCGGCGCGAGGCGTTGAAGCTGACGCTCGACGCGGTCGACTTCGCGGGCGAGTTGCAGGCGAACTTCATCATCTGGCCCGGGATCGAGGGCTACAACTATCCGTTCCAGACGCCGTACGGAGAGAGCTGGGCCTGGCTCGTCGACGGAATCGGCCGTGCGGCGGAGCGCGCCCGCGACCATGGGATCTCGATCTTCCTCGAGCACAAGAACTCCGAGCCGGCGATGAAGATCCTGATGCGCAACGTCGGCATGACGCTGCACGTGATCCACAAGCTGCGCACGCAGGGGATCGACAACGTCAAGGTCAACATGGACTGGCAGCACCTGATCATGAACGGCGAGAACCTCGCCGAGTACGAGGCGATGCTCGCGGCGGAGGGCCTGCTCGGGCACCAGCACGCCAACTCCGGCTGGGGCACGTTCGACGACGACAACATGGTCGGCGCCACCGCGTTCATGGAGACGCTCGAGCTCTCGCTCGAGTTGCGACGTGCCGGGTACGGCGAGCACGGCGAACGGCTCGGCTTCGACCTCTACCCCTACACCGAGGACGCCGTCGGCGCGGTCA
>WNGD01000060.1_pt1 | contig 102435 bp, 91 predicted proteins | sample 5400671 | NCBI WGS metagenome assembly WNGD01 (sample SAMN13153369, study PRJNA577476) | soil metagenome | isolation source: 40 cm soil or saprolite under grassland replicate 2 | place: USA:California | collected 2016-06-15 | reverse complement strand
CGTCAGCATACATTCTCCACGTGGAGCCGACCTTCCATTCGCTTTCGACGCTCATTCCGAACCGATACTGCTTTATGATCTCGGGCGTTGTTAGTGCATGCCACAGCTTCTCGGGTGTTATGCGGATGTACGTAACGTAGACAAATTTTGAGCCTGACATTGGATTCTCCTAAGTTTGCGATTCGCTTTCTTTGCGGACGGACGCGCCACACGAGCCTAACGGATCGCGCTTAGGGAGCGGCGCGCTGAAAGGAGATTCCTCAATCTACGCGCGCCGTCAGCGTCAGGCGCGTGTTAGGCGGCGCCCCAGGGTTCGTGCAGTCCAATGGTGGCAAGAGCCTCCCTCACGAACGGAGACTTCCCCTCGATGTATGCTGGGCGGTCGAAGGGGAACCTTTGGGCCAAATCCAACTTCAGGCGAGCGTACGCAGTCGCGAGCTCCGGATTACGGCGAAGGGCGTCACGGAATCCGAGCGTAACGCTGTGGTGCCGCGATCCTGGCTCCGCCAGGGAAAGGTGATGCGTCCGCAGTTCGCCGCCAGGGGGCCGACGGAAGTAATGGCGGTCCGGGATCTCTTCCTCGGGCCGGAATTCGTAGCCCAGCACGGCGAGTTGCGTGACAAGTTGTCTCGCATCGTCAAAGGCGGGAACGGAGACGAGGACGTCGAGAATGGGTTTGGCACACAGGCCGACGACGGCGGTGCTTCCGACGTGGTGTACGGCCAAGATGGCTGGCGCAAGCGCTGCTCTGAGCTGCGCCGCCCAGCACTCGCCAGTTCCCGGATGGCCGGAAGCCCGCCAGCGTCGTACACCATCCTGCAGAGAACCGCGATGCCATCATATCCGACGTCGAGCGTGCCCGTTCGCGCTGGTGGGTCTGTGAGGATGTTCTCGAGCGTCACATCTGGGTGGGCATCGAGGTATCCTTTGAGCCCGGGCATCAGCTCGGGGAAGGTCAGCCCCGCTGAACCGCCGGTCCACGTCATGAGTCCTTCCCGAACGAGACCTGCAGCATTGAATGGAGCGAGGAAAGGCCCAAGCACCACATGCGCCAATTCGTGTCGGTACTCCTCCCCGTGACTCGACGAGCCGATGAAGACCAGACGGTCGATGTCCATGCTTCTTCCTCCCACGGTGTCGGCCCCGAGCGGAAAGAACTCCAGACCAGCGGCGCTCAGGGTCTGCATGAGATCATCGGTGAAGTAGTATCCGATCGTCGGCGGCGGTGCCATCTCGAAGGCTGCCGCAAGGGAGTCGACAAAGGCGGATGTTGCCGCAGCGCGAGCACGCACGAATCGGTGAGTCTTGGGAAACACGAATCGGATACGTCCAATCGTTTCGTGGCTCCATTCGCTGGTGAGACGAGGGAGGGCGTTCGCGAGCACCCAGCGCCCCCGCTCGCGCGTCGCGTACACGCGATAGAGCGCTAGTGGTTGAACGTCCCTACCAGAATCGGACACCTTTGCCACCAGCGTGCGGATTACGTACGTGCTGTCTAAACCGACCGCGGGAGCAAGGTGAACGACTGTGAATCTTGAGAACCCCTGATAGACATAACCGCACAGGAGATCTACGACGGGCCACTGTGCCCGTTCACCTGACGCCCACAACGGACTCTGTTGCGAACATGTCGGTCCACTTGAGAGGTAGCTCCGCCAAAGCACGAAGATCTCGTGACTCGCGCCAAGCGTATCGACGCCGAATCCAACAGCCACACGCACGGATGTGTCGGGAAGTTGCGACCGGAGTGCGGCGAGGGGACTGAACGCGGTGAGAACCAAGGGCAAGGCAAACGAGGGACGCATCATGGGACGGGCGCCGTCAGCCTCAGGCGCATGTTCGGCAGCATCCGGCTCGTTGCCCCTAAGGCCACCGCGGCACCGTAGCACGATACAAGCGATACGCGTCGCCGAACTTTCCTTCGAGGTACCGTTCTTCCGGCAGCACCACCGCCCAATGAAGCCCGAGAGGCACCAGTGGAAAAAGAAGAAACGGCGCGAGACCATCTACCCAAAACGCGACGCCGAGATAAACCCCGGCCGCTGCGATATAGAGAGGATTCCGGGTGCGCCGGAAGGGGCCATCGCGCACCAAGGCGAGTGCGGGCTGAGTGGGAAAGATGCTCGTACCCGCACGCGTCATCGCATTGTGAGCAATGTGCGCAAGGACGCATCGCCCAACAAACAACAGAGCGCCGAGGATTCGCGCGGGTACGATCGGGAATGGCGTAATCGTCCACACCCAGTAATGCACAAGGACGCCGACGAGGAGCACGCCACCAACCAGGATAGGCGGCAGTACGAGAATCGCGGGACGATCCGGCTTTTCAACCACTCAGGATGCTGCCTAACGGATCGCGCCTAAGCTGCGGCGCGCTGAAGAAAAAGTCGTCATTCAATATCCTACGCGCGCCGTCAGCTTCAGGCGCGTGTTAGGCGGCTCCCTTGAAGATCGTCTAATGGGGCGGAGGTCCTAACCGCTCGGCTTCGCGATACTGGGCCAAGAGGCGCTCTGTGAAATCAAGCCTCTCCTCTATCTCTCCCAAGCGGTTCTGCATTGCATCGAATGCCTGACGTAACTCGCCAATCTCGTTATCCGATGCTGGCAACCTTCGGACCGAAGCCCGCAACTTCACCACTACGATCTGTGCAAGTGCAACTGCGAATATGATGACCGCTCCACCGATTGCCCACTCAGGAATGAAACCCATGTCGGGAGGCCTTCTTTCAATTCTCGGAGGAGCCGCCTACCGTGAATTGGACATACCTGTCTAAAATAAACTGTGATCTATCCTTCGCTACGTACGGACCGTTTTTAGGCGAGACCCCTCTCGTTAGGCAGGTCAGCCTAAACAAATTATTGCGGTCCGTCAGCCTGCCGGCCCGTCCGCCCGCCGGCCTGCCCTTCGCAGATCCAGCACCATCGCCACCGGCCCCACGAACGCCAAGGCCAGAATCGGCGGCGAAACGTAGAGCGGCCGGAGCAGGGCGAGCTGGTAGTCGCCGGCCAGACGGATCACCGACTCGACCAGCGCCACGATCGCTACGACCACCATGCGGCCGCGCCGCGTGCCGACCGTCGTGCGCGGATCAGTCACCATGAAAAATACGAACAGCTGATACATCGGCCCCGTAATCGGCGCCAACTCGGCGAGCAGCGGCCCGCCCACGATCAGGTTGCGCAGCACCGCCAGCACCACGAAGCAGACCACATACGTCAGCGTCACATGCAACACCCGCGCGCGCCACGCCACCGCCAATCCGAACGCCCAGATCACGAGATTGATCCGGATGTCGTTGCCCCACTGATGGCTCAGAATCGCGACGGAATCGGAGGCGAGCAGCACCAGTAGCGCGATCGCAAAATTGCTGGGGTTCCACAAATGCCGGCCGCGATAGGTGAGAACGTATTTGGACGCGATGGCGATGAAGGCACCGAGCGCAAACGGCCAGAGAATGTTCGCCTGCGGCTTGATCAATAGCGCCAGGCTGATCCCCGTGATGTATGCACTCGCCACATTGGCCACACGCCCGCGCAGCCACCACGACAGCAGCATCTCCGTCGCCATGCAGACGCCGAGCGTCGTCGCGAGCCGGTCGTAGCCGCCGAGGATGCTGTAGCGCGCCTCGCCCACCACGAGCACCAGCGTGATGAGAAAGACGATGAGGTACTTGGGATCGAGCGGGGAGAGCTTCAGTGTGCGGGCTCGGTGATCACGTGCAGCTGATCGATCGTGAGACCGTTCAAGACCTGTTCGGTGCCCGACGGCCAGCGGATCATCACACGGCCAAGCCGATTGCTACCCAACCCAAAATGCAGCCGGCGATCGTTTTGGCTGCAAAATCCCATCCCGCCATCAACAACCTGCCGCTGCCGCGCCGAGCCGAGCTCGACGGTCACCTCGGCGCCGATCGCGCTGCGATTGCTGTGCGTACCGATCAGCTTGAGCTCGAGCCAGTGGCCAGGAGAGGCCTCGTTCTTGTAGATCAACGCCCTCCCCTTCTCATTCGCAATCACCACATCCAGCACACCACGATTGAACAGATCCGCCATGGCAACCGAACGGCCATCCAGGCGATCGGTGACACCGGCGGCCTCCGCAACATCCTCAAAGCCGCTCCCTCGATTGAGCAACACCCGCGAGCGCTCGTACCCCGAGAGACTCGCGCCGCCGATCGGCGGCCAGTTCTTCGCGTCCTCGAAGATGTTGCCCTGGGCGCCGGCGATCTTGGACATCGCGTACCAGTAGTCGCGCGTGGAATCGCCCGAGATGAAGCCGTTCGCCACGACGAGATCGAGCAGCCCGTCGTTGTTCAGGTCGCCGAACTGCGCGCCCCACGCCCACCCCGCGTCGGCGACGACGCCGCTCGCGACTTCGTCGAACCGGCCCAACTGTTTGAGAAAGTTGAGGCGCAGGTTGTTGCCCTGAAACAGAAAGCCCTTCTCCGAGATGTTGGTGACGAACACGTCGTGCGCGCCGCGGTTGTACACGTCGCCCACCGCGACCGCCATGCCGCTCTTCGAGTCGTCCTCGAGCCCGGCGCGCGCCAGCTCGAACCGCTTCCCCGCACGGTTCAGGAACAGCTCCTCCGGCCCGTAGTCATTGGCGAGATACAGGTCGGGCCAGCCGTCGTCGTTGAAGTCGGCCGCGGCGGCCGCCAGCGTCCAGCGCGTGCTGCCCACGCCCATAGAGTCGGTCACGTCGGCGAAGCGGCCATGCCCTAGATTCTTGAACAACAGATTCTTGCCGCCGTTGGTGGCGAACTCCCAGCTCTGCTGCATGATGCGCGTCGTACGCAGATGCCAGAAATCGATGTCGGAGCGGAAGTAGCCGGTGACGTAGAGGTCGAGCAGGCCGTCGCGATCGAAGTCGAGCCAGACCGCGCCGTTGGAATTCATCCAATGGCGCAACCCCGATTGCTCGGTGACGTCCGCGAACTTGCCATTGCCGAGGTTGTGGAGCAGCTGTGGGTAACCCCACTTGTAGACGAAGAGATCTTCGAAGCCGTCGTTGTCGTAATCGCCCCAGACCGCGCCCATCGACACGCCCTCGCCGGGACGATTGAGCAGCGCCACCCCCGCCTCCGCCGCGACGTCGCGGAATGTGCCGTCCTTCTGGTTCAGGTACAGCGCGTTGGCCGCGCCGAAGCGCGACGACGTGAAGTAGAGATCGGGCCAGTTGTCGTTGTTCACGTCCGCAACGGAGACGCACGCACCGAGCGCGGCGATGTGGGCGGCGATATGCTGTACTTTGGGATCGAGAGTCGGCGCCTGATGCACGAAGTCGATCCCGCTCGCCTGCGCGACGTCGCGGAGGTGGATGCTCGCCCTCCCGCTCGACACACTCCCCGCGGCGCGACCATTGAGCACCACAACCGCGGCGATGGCGCACACGAACGTGAGGATCACCACCAGACGACGCATGGCGTAAACGATATCCGGCCCGGCAAGGGAGCGTTAGCTTCCCTGCCCATGTCCCGCGTTTCTATTTGCGCGATCGGTCTCATCCTGCTGCTCGGCTGCCACACGCAGCAGCAGAATCCCGCCGACGCCGGCGCCATCCTCACCGCCCGCACGCTCGGCCTCGCGTACGTCGAAGAAAACCGTCTAGAAGAGGCGTCGAACGAATTCGTCAAGCTGATTCGTCTTGCGCCGGAGGAACCGTCAGGTTACGCCAACCTTGGTCTGGTGTACCTGCGGCTGGGCCGGTATGCCGACGCTGTGAGATCGATCGAGCGCGCCGTCAAACTCGCGCCCGACGATCCCGACATCCGATCGATCGAGCGCGCCGTCAAACTCGCGCCCGACGATCCCGACATCCGCTTGCTCCAAGCCACGGCGCAAAGACTCGGTGGCGATAGCAACGCGGCACGCCGCACGCTGGAAGCATCGCTGCAGAAATCGCCGCGGCATTTGCAGACGCTCTACGCGCTGCAGGCATGGGGGCGCTTGGTCGAAGCGGCTCCAGCGAACGTCGCGGCACGGCTCGCGTACGCAGGCGCACTGCTCGATTCGGGACGGGTCACGGAGGCGCGCGACCAGCTCGAGCTGCTGCGGCAACGACTCCCGTCGCTGCCAACGCAGGCGCAGCGCGCCTTCGGGGTAGCCGTGGCGAACCCGGCCCCAGCCTCGCTGGCACGCGCCCAAGCCGTGCTCGAGACGACGCCGGTCTATCAAGCGAGCCTGGCCGAGCTGCGCGGGTCGGCGGGGACGCCGCCGGGTTATCCGATCCTCACGTTCAGCGCCAGGCTCGCCCTCACGCAGCAGGATCCGCGCGTCGTCGTCAATGCGATTCGCTTCACGGAGGTCACCGCCCCGGCGAGGATCGTGGCGACCGCACTCGGCGTGCCCGGATTCGGCACCGATCTGGTCGCCCGCCCTGTGCCTGCTGCGGTGGGTGACTACGACAACGACGGCCATCTCGACGTCTTCGCGGCAGGCGCCCTCTTCCATAACAAGGGCGACGACACATTCTCCCGCACATCCGCAATCAGCGATTCCACGAGCGGTGCCGCGTTCTTCGCCGATCTCGATCACGACGGGGACCTCGACCTCTTCGTGGCGGGGCGTCTGTACCGCAACAACGGCGACGGCTCGTTCACGCAGCAGACGATCGCTCCGGGAGCGACCCATGCCGTGTTCGGCGACTTCGACGGCGACGCACGCACCGACGTGATCGTCGAGAACAACGGTACACTCACCCTGTATCGCGGGCTGGAAGAGGGACGCTTCGAAGCACATCCCTTGCCGATCCACGCCTCAGCGATCGCTGCCGCCGATTATGACAACGATGGCTTTCTCGACCTCTTCGCCGACGGGTTATATCGCAATGACGGCTCCGGCAGCTTCATGCGCGACTCCCGTGCCGACGGGCCTCGTGCCGACGTGTCCGACGTGGCATTCTTCGACTTCGACAACGACGGCTGGCTCGACCTCATCACCGCAGGCCCTCACGGTCTGACGCTCCTCCACAACGACGAGCACGGGCGATTCGTGGATGGCAGTTCATGGCTACCGGCCAGGCTGAAGGCTGACGGCGGACGGCGAGTTTTGAGCTTCGACTACGACAACGACGGCGATCTCGATGTGGTCATCGTCGGGCGCGATGGGCGAGTGCAGCTGCTGCGCAATGACGGCGGCAACGCGAATCAGTTCGTCAACGTCGGCCTGGTGGCATTGCGGGACGGCAGCGGCAAGAACAACACGTTCGGGATCGGCTCGCGCCTCGAGCTGCGCGCCGGCGATCTGTACCAGATGCGAACGGTCGACCAGCCGGTGATGCATTTCGGGCTGGGCAATCACCTCAAGGCGGACGTGCTGCGCGTCGTGTGGACCAACGGCGTGCCGCAGAGCTTCTACTATCCCGTCAGCGAATCCATGCTGGAACAGCAGGTGCTGAAAGGCTCCTGCACCTTCCTTTATACATGGGACGGCGAGGCTTACCGCTTCCTCACCGACGTGACCTGGGCCAGCGCCCTCGGCATGCCGCTCGGCATCATGGCCGGCGAGAAGACGGTGTACGGGCCTCCGCAAGCGGCGCAGGAGTACTTCCGGATTCCCGGTGATCGTCTCAAGGCGGTGAATGGCCGTTACCGCATGCAACTCACCGAAGAACTGTGGGAAGTCGCGTACGTGGACCAGCTCGAGCTGCTGGCGGTCGACCATCCCGACTCGGTCGACGTCTTTGTCGACGAGAGTTTCGTCCCACCCGGCTCACTCGGGTCAGGACAGCTCGCGATTCGTCAGGTGCGGGAGAAGTACTTGCCACTATCAGCCACGGATGAGCGGGGTCGAGATGTGTTGCCGCAGCTGCGCGCGAAGGATGATGACTATGTCGGTGGGTTCACGCCCGGCCGCTATCAAGGCGTGACCGAGACGCACGACCTCGTGCTCGACTTCGGGCGTTTCTCTCAGGCCGAAGCGCGGCTGTATCTCCAGGGCTGGCTGTTTCCCACCGATGCCAGCATCAACGCGGCCATAGCCCAGGGCAGATCCGCCTCGATTATGCGGCCGGTCGTCCAGGTGCGGGATGGCGCCGGCACTTGGCGCACAGTGGCCAACCTCACGTTCCCCGCCGGGAAGGACAAATCGATAATTGTCGATATGTCGGGTAAGTGGCTCTCGGGCGATCGCCATGTGCGCATCCGGACGAACATGGAGATCTACTGGGATCACGTTTTTTTGTCCCTGGGCGCTGATGCAGCACCGTTGACCATTACCCGACTAGCGCCGGTCGCCGCCGATCTGCATGCGCGCGGCTGGTCGCGCGTCTTCCGGAAAGGCGGGCGTTACGGGCCGTTCTGGTTCGACTATTCCCACGTGTCCAAAGAGTCGCCGTGGCTCCCGGTCGGCGGCCACTTCACGCGCTACGGCGACGTGCTGCCGCTACTCGGCGCAGCCGACGACCAGACGGTGATCATCGCCTCGGGTGACGAGATGTCGCTCGAGTTTGCCGAGTCCGCGGCGCCGGCTCTACCCGCGGGTTGGAGGCGGGACTTCCTGCTGTACAACGTCGCGTGGATGAAGGATGCCGATCTGCACACCGCGACGGGACAGACGGTGGAGCCGCTGCCATTCCATGCGGCGACGCACTACCCCTACGGCGCGGAGCTGCGCTATCCGGATGACGCGGCGCATCAGCGCTACGTCGCGGAGTACAACACGCGTCGTCCTGAATGAGCGCGCGACTCCTCCGCGCGCTGACGATTCTGCTGCTGGCTGGTTGCCGACCCGGTGAACAGCGCGGTGCCCCGCTCTTCAAGCTGCTCACGCCGCGCCAAACCGGCGTCACGTTCGCCAACACGATCACGCCCACCGACTCGCTCAATGCGGTGACGGACGCCTACATCTACAACGGCGCCGGCGTCGGGGTCGGCGACATCGACAACGACGGGCGGCCGGACCTGTTCTTCGCCGGCAACATGGTCTCGAGCCGCCTGTACTTGAACAAAGGGAACATGCGGTTCGAGGACATCACGGCGGCGGCCGGCGTCGCGACGCGCGGCTGGGCCAGCGGCGTGACGATGGTGGATATCAACCACGACGGCTGGGTCGACATCTACGTCTCCAGGTCCGGGCCGGAATGGTCGACGCCCGCCGATCGCGCCAATCTGCTGTTCATCAACAACGGCAACCGCACCTTCACCGAGGCGGCGGCGAAGTACGGCATCGCCGACGGCGGCTTCACGACGCATGCGGTTTTCCTGGATTACGATCGCGACGGCGATCTCGATCTTTTTCTGCTGAACAACTCACCGTACGACTTCGTGCGCGGGCAGCTGGCGTTTCTCCCGCCCGGAGTGCAGGGGGAAAGCCCCGACAGCTACAACGAGCTGTACCGCAACAACGGCGACGGGACATTCACGAATGTCTCGACAGCCGCGGGTATCCTGCGCCATGTCGGCTATGGCCTGGGTGTCGCCGTCGCCGACATCAACGGCGACGGCTGGCCCGACATCTATGTCTCGAACGACATCACCCCGAACGACGTCCTCTATATCAACCAGCGCAACGGCACATTTCGCGACATGGCCGGCGCCTGGCTGAAGCATACGAGCTATGCCGGGATGGGCGTGGACATCGCCGATTTCAACGGCGACGGCCGGCCCGACATCGTGCAGGCCGACATGATGCCGGCGGCGTGGGAGGGACGGAAGCGCGTGAGCATGTTCCTGACCTACGGCAACGTCGTGGACCTGCAGCATCGCGGCTTCCGCACCGATTACGAGATGAATGCACTGCAGCTGAACAATGGAGGGCCGGACACTGCCATCGTGTTCAGCGAGATCGCCCGGATGGCAGGCGTCGCGTACACCGACTGGAGCTGGAGCCCGCTGTTCGCGGACTTCGACAACGACGGGCTGAAGGATCTCTTCGTCAGCAACGGCTATCCCAAAGGGGTCAACGACACCGATTACAAGGTCGCCGTATTCGCGGCGCAGCGGGCGAAGAACCGGCGCCGCCAAATGGAGCTGCTGGAAAAGTTGCCGGCCTACCGGGTGCCGAATTACCTGTTTCAGAACAACGGCGACCTCACGTTCAGCGACCGGAGCAAGGCGTGGGGGATGGACCAGCCGGGGTTCTCATACGGCGCGGCCTACGCCGACCTGAACAACGACGGCAAACTCGACCTGGTCGTCAACAACATGGACGCGCCCGCGGCGATCTACGAAAACGTCGGCGCGACCAATCACTTTCTCGCAATCCAGCTGCAGGGCGACACGCCCAACCTGCGCGGGATCGGCGCGGCGGTCACCGTCACCGCCGGCAGCACGCGGCAGTACCTCTATCAATCACCGTACCGGGGGTATACCTCCACCGTCGACGACCGATTGCACGCCGGACTCGGCGCAGCGACGCGCGTCGACACGCTCCAGATCACCTGGCCCGACGGGCGCTCTCAGGTGATTACGGGCTTGGCGGTGGACCAAAAAGTCACGCTGAAACAGACAGACGCCACCGATCAGGTTCACACCCGATACCCGATAGCCGATAGCCGATACCGCCTTTTCCAACCAGCCGAGCGGCGCCCCCACTACGTGCAGCTGCCATCCGGCGCCATCGATTTCGCGATCCAGCCGCTGCTCCCCGATCAGCCGTCCAGCCAGGGGCCGCCGCTGGCCGTGGGCGACGTCGACGGCGATGGTCTCGAGGACGTCTTCGTCGGCGACGAGCTGTTTCTACAAAAGGCTTCGGGTCGCTTCGAAAGAACGTGGACGGCCGATACCGGTTTCGAGAACTGGGGTGCCGCCCTGTTCGACGCGAATGGGGACGGGCGGCTCGACCTCTACCTGGCGAGCGGCGGCTACGAGCTCACCCCGGTATCGCCGAAGCTGCAGGATCGGCTCTACATCAACCGTGGCGCTGGTCGCCTGGTGCGCGATAGCGCGGCACTGCCCCCGATGCTCAGCAGTACGGCGGCGGTCGCGGTCGGCGATTTCACGGGCGACGGCAAGCCCGATCTTTTCGTGGGCGGGCGCCTGGTGCCGCGTAATTACCCCTATCCCGCCCGCAGCTACCTGCTCCGCAACGACGGCGGCCGGTTCTCCGACGTCACCGATTCCGTGTGCCCGGCGCTGGCCCGGCCATTTGGCATGGTCACCGCTGCAGTGTGGATCGATTTTGACGGTGACGGCCGCAAGGACTTGGTCACGGCAGGCGAATGGATGCCGCTGCAGTTCTTCAAGAATGAAGCGAGCGGTGGCTTCCGCGACGTCACGGCGTCGATGGGACTGGGACCGACGCGGGGGCGGTGGTACGCACTGGCGGTGGGCGACTTCAACCATGACGGCCGGCCCGATCTCGTCGCCGGCAATCTCGGCTTGAATCACACGTATACGACGTCACCGGACCGCAGGTTCGGAATCTGGGCAGGGAGTTTCACGGGCAATCAGCAGACCGACATCGTGCTCACCGAAGGAGAGAACGGCCGCGACTACCCGATAGCGAGCGTCATTGCGCTGGGCCAAGAGATCTATACGATCGGGGTGCAGTACCCGAGCTTCACGGCGTTTTCCACGGCGGCGATGGACCAGATCTTCCGGCCCGCGCAGCTGCAGCACGTGCTCCATTACGAGAGCGACACATTCGCAAGCCTGTATCTGCAGAACAACGGCAACGGAACGTTCACCGCCACGCCGCTTCCGAACCTGGCGCAGATCGCGCCCGTTCGCGGCATCGTTGCCACGGACGTCGACGGTGACGGCAATCTCGATCTGATCGTGGCGGGCAATCTGTACGACACCGAGCCGAACACGCCGCGCGCGGACGCGGGAAACGGGCTATGGCTCAGGGGAGACGGGGCAGGCCACTTCACCCCGGTGCCCCCCGCCGAGAGCGGGTTCCTCGCGCCGCTGAACGTCACGGGGCTTGCCCTCGTAAAAACGCCGACAGGGAGCGCCGTGCTCGTTGCGAACCACGGCGACTCCCTGTCGGCTTACACGATCCGCCGTTAGGCGACGGCTGCTACCAGAGCGGATTCTGAGTCAGCATTTTCTGCCCGCCGACGGTACTCAAATCGATCTGGGTCGGCGGGATCGGAAGAGCATGTACTTCGACTCAAATGGCGTCTGGGCGCTCTTGTACACTCTGCGGAGCTTCTCCCTGTTCAGGTAGCCGACCATGACTGCTGTGGCAGCCGGCTCACCATACCGCCGCAGGTCGAAGAAGCGCTGCCCCTCCATCCCCAGCTCGAGCCGCCGCTCCAACCGCACCGCGGCGCGCGCCTGCGCTTGCGTCCAGGCCCCCGCGTACGGACTGACCTTGTACGTCGCCCACTTGATCGTGGTGTCACTGAGCGGCACAGCGAGCTGTCTCGTCGAACCAATCGGACCGCATTGTGGATAGGTGGCGACCAGCAGCGTATCGGCCTTGGCATCTACCGCGCCACCGCAGCCCTGAGCCGTCACCCCCGCGCGGGCTCTGATCTGATTGACGAGGATTTGCGCGTTGGCGGTGGAACCGGCTTCAACCTCCGCCTCCGCCAGCAGCAGCAAGAGGTCCGCGTATCTGAAGAGATGGTAATGGACCGAGTTGAGCTGCGTGGCGTTCCACCCCACCTGGCTCTGCGAGCCGCTGGCATTTTCCTCCACGTTCTTTTTCGGGCTATAGCGGCCGCCGTAGCCCGGAGCGCGGATCCACAGCTTGGTATGAATGCCCCAGTCTTTGAACGGCACTTTGTCGCGGCCGATCGTCCAATCGAGCCGCGGATCGACCGTGTCGCTCACCGACGCGACCCATGTCGAATCGCGGTTGTTCCAGGTCGTTGAATCGATGTACGCCTTCGGCAAGCCCGTCGCCCCATCTACGGCATAGACGTTTGCCAGGTTCTGTGAAGGCTGGTGGAAGCCGCAGCAGCCGAACGGGCTGCCCGAGTGCGGGAAGTTCAGCGTCTCGCCCCAGTTCGCGTTCCAGCCGCTCGGCTCGCCGTCGTTGGACGACGCTTCGAACGCCCAGATCGTCTCTTTGCCGTTCTTCAACGCCTGGAACCCGGTCCAGACGTGATCGAAGCTCGTCTCCAGTGCGTACGGCCCGTTGTTCTTGACGTCGGTGAGCGTCGTGATCGCCGCTGCGTAGTCGTGGTGATAGACCTGAACCCGGCCCTTGTACGCCTTCGCGGTCCACTGCGTTGCCCGGCCGACCTCGCCGTTGCGGGGTTTCAAAGGAAGCAGCGCAATGGCGCTATCGATATCGACCATGATCAACTTCACGACGGAATCCGAGCCGAGATCGTTCGGGAGCACAAACGCCCGTCCCGTCAACGGGTCGGTGTCGTGCTCGTGGTAATACGGGACGTTCGCCCACATGCGCCACGCTTCGAAGTGATAGTGCGCGCGCAGGAAGTACAGCTCGCCGCGGATCTGCGACGCCAGCGCGGGATCGATCTCCGTGGGCTTCTCCGTCACGACGCGCTCGAGCAGCCGCAGCGTGCCGTTGGCCCGTACGATGCCCTCGTATACGGTCGACCATTTCTGCTCCAGGTAGTCCCCCGCCTGGCCGAGATCCCAGCCGTACAGCTCGACCTGGGTTGCGCCGGGTTGGTCGGAGGCCTCGGACCCCTTGTACGCGTCATCACTGGTGATGTCGCCGAACACCCAGTTGCTGGCGGCGCAGCCCCACGCGCCGGTAAAGCTCGTGCAGTCGAGCATCCGGTAGGTGGCGATCAGGCTGCCTTCGACGCCTGACTTGGTCACCAGCGACTCCTGCCCCAGGGTCCCCTGAGTAGGCGTGTCGAGGAAGTTGCTGCACGCGTACGTGATGCCGCCGAGCAGCGCCACGAACGTCGTGCCGAGCACCAGCCGGGATCTTAGCAATGTTTTCATCGTCCCTAGTCCCCTGTAAAAGACGATCCGCTTAGAAAGTGGTGCTGATGCCGATCGTGATGGTTCTGTTGCTCGGGTACGTGCCGACGTCGATGCCCATGGCCTGATCGCGAATATCGCCTGAGGCGCCGGTCGGTGCCTGGGCCGGCAACGCCGGATCGAGGCCCTCATATCCGGTGATGGTGAACAGGTTCTCCGCCTGGAGATAGATGCGCGCCGACGGAATCCAGCGGAGCATCGATGCCGGTACCTGCCAGCCAACCTGCACCGTCCGCAGGCGGACGTACGAGCCATCCTCGACATAGTAGCTGCTGATCTGCCGGCTCACGTCGTCGAACTGATCGAGCCGGGGATACTTGGCGTTTTGATTATAGGGATTCGTGCAGCCCTCGTCCGCCGGCAAGCAGAACGAATTCGTCAGCCGGTCCTTCAGGACGTTGGTCGAGAAGTCGCGGAACACGTAGAAATCCTTCTGCGCGTCGAAGATGTCGTTGCCGATGGAGGCGAAGAATGTGGCGCTGAAATCCCAGGCGCCGGTCCGGAAGCCCAGATCAAGCCCGGCCGTGAGATCAGGATGCGGGCTGCCGATCAGCGTGCGGTCGGCGGACGTAATGGAACCGTCGCCGTTCACATCGACGAACCGGATGCGTCCGACTTTGGCGTTGTCCTGGCAAGGCGCCACGGCGCACGTCCCACCGACCTTGTTGTGCGCGGCCGCATCCGCGGAATCGGGGAAATACCCGTTCGCCACCAAGCCGTAGAACCCGCCGATCGGCCCGCCCAGCTGGTTCGAGACGGCGGTGCCGATGCGCGTTCCCGTGGGGCCGAAGAATGCCCTGCTGCTGTTGTCGATGTTGAGGATCTTGTTCTTGTAGTGGCCGGCGTTGAGGGCCACACTCCACACCTTGCCCCCGCCCAACGTGCCGCTGTAGGCGAGCGCCGCATCGAAGCCCTTGTTCTGCATCTTGCCGATGTTTTGAATCGCCGGGTCCGCCACGCCCGAGGTCGCCGGCAGGCGCGGATCGTACAGCAGGCCGTGGTCCTTGGTGGCGCCGCTGATACGGTTGTACACGTCGAGCGTGAAGTTGCCCCGCCCCTGATTGAACTCGAGATCCACGCCGACGTTCACGGTGCGGTCGGTTTCCCAGTTCAAGTTCGAGTTGCCGATGGCCACCTGGCGATAGCCCGGCTCGATCGCACCCGTTCCACCGATGTCGTAGAACGTGTCGCCGCGGCTGCCACCGAACTTGGCGCGGATCCGCCCGCCGGGAATGAGCTGGCTGCCGGTAAGACCCCAGCCGAACCGCAGCATGACGTTGGAGAAGAAGCCATCCTGCGGAAAGAACGACTCGCGCGACAAGCGCCAGCCGACGTTGAACCCCGGGAACGTGCCCCACTGGTGGCCGGGGCCGAACTTCGATGACCCGTCGCGCCGCAGCGTGCCGCTCACATAGTAGCGCTGTTCATAGTTGTAGTCGGCCTTGCCGAAGAATGAGAGCAAGCGGTCGAAGCCGCCCGCGCTGCTGACGTTCTTGGTCGTCGCCGATCCCAGCGCGTCGTCGATGTACCGGCTGGCCGGATCCTCGTTGATCAGCGCCGCGATGCTCCCGTCGATGCGGCGGAAGTTGTTCGAGATCGCCTCCTGACCAAGCAGCAGGGACAGGTTGTGGCTGGGCGTGATCCACGTGTAGTTGAACGTGTTCGTCCAGGTCCACTCCGTCGAGCGCGTTTCATTCTGGTTGAGCCCTGTCACCCCCACCGGCTCGGAGTTCTCAAATGTGGTCGGTGTGAAGCCCTTGAACGATCCCTGACCCAGGTTGAACGAGAAACGAGTCTTGAAGGCGAGATTCCGCACCAGCTCGGTGCCCGCAAATGCGCTGCCGAGGACCTTGTCGTTGGTGCTGCGGTCGAAGCGCCGCGCCCAGGCATACTTCAGCGGATTGGTGTTGTTGCCGCCGCCCACGAATTTGCCGGAGGCGAAATTGCCGCCGATGTCGTAGATGGGGACGACCGGCTGCATCAGGATGTTCTTGCCGACGATGTTATCCTCACCGAGGTTGTTATCGTCGATGCCGCCGTAGGACTGCTGCCGCGCGATCGTGAGGTTCTCACCGATCTGGAGTTTATCGACGTTGAAGGCTGTGTTGATGCGCAACGTGCCGCGCTGGAACTGGCTGTAGGCCCCCGTCCCGTCCTGCTTGAGATAGTTGAACGAGACGTTGTAGGAGTTGTCCACCCCGCCGCCCGACACGCTGAGGTTGGCGTCGCTGAACTGCGCGGGACTGAAGACCGCCTTCCACCAGTTGGTGCCGGCGCTGCCCGGCATAATGAGCGTGCTGGGATACGCGTACGCGTTGGTGTGCACGCCGACCGGCCGGCCGTACTGGTCCACCGTGTCACGCGCGCCGGGGTTCACGTAGGTATACGTCGGCACGGTCGGGTTCCGCGGATCGCCATAGATTGCCAAGACCTCGGGCGGCAGCGAGTCGACCGTGTAGGGAATTGGATTGCCGAGCGAGTCTTCTCTTCCCTCGTTTGCATTCAAATAGCTGCGTTTGATGACGTCGAAATAGTCCAGCGCGCTCTGCATCAACATGTCGTCCATCCCGTGCACGGGGCTGGCGACGCCGGTCCGCACGTCGAGCCGCGCTTGCCGGCCGCCGGGGCGGCCTTTCTTCGTCTCGATGATGATCACGCCATTGCCGGCGCGCGAGCCGTAAATCGACGCCGCCGACGCGTCTTTCAGCACCTGGACTTCGCCGATGTCATTGGGATTGAGGAAGTTCAGGTACGAGTCACCCTGCACCGGCGTGCCGTCGATGATGTACAGCGGATCGTTGTCGTGGAACGAGCTGATGCCACGAATCCGCACCGTGGTGCGCGAGCCGGGCGACCCGCTGTTCTGTACGGTCACGCCCGGGACGCGTCCATCGAGCCGCTGCAGCACGCTGGAGGAGGTCTGCCGCTCGACGGGGTCCAGGTTGACGGAGGTCACGGCGCCGGTGATGTCGGCGCGGCGCTGGCTGGTATAGCCGGTGACGACGACTTCCTGCAGCATCGTCGGCGCCTGCTCCAGCGTCATGTCGAGCGTGCTCTGGCCGCCGACCGGCTGCTCTTTGCCGCGGTAGCCGATCTGGGCAAAGGTCAGGACGGCGTCGGCCGGGGCGACGAGCGCATAACGGCCCTGTTGGTCGGTGACCGTTTGCGTCTGGGTGCCTTTCACCCGTACGGTCACACCCCAGAGCTTCTCACCCGTCGTTGCCGAGGTGACGGTACCCGAGACCTGTGTCCCCTGGGCCAGCGCCGTCCCGCAGACCGCGAGGAGAAACAGGAACGTGATCCCTAGTGCACGGTAGACCTTTTGCATTGAACCCTCCGGCGCGGCCCTAGTCGACGGGCCGGCGCATGGACTTGAGGCCTTCTCTGGCGATCAGGTCTCGATACGTAAGGAGCACCACATTGCGCGCCTTGAGGGCCGCGCGGAACCGCGGTGACGTCAACGCCGTCAGCTCTCCCTGACGGTTCTTGCTCATGTCGGCGAGCGGCTGGTCGGTGTTCATGTCCAGCAACGCACCCAGCTCCGCGTCGTCGATGCCCACGTGCGTGACGACGAGGCTGACTCCGGGAGGGGGCTTCAACCGGTTGATCATCGCAACCAGACTGTCGATCTTCACCGCCGGCGCCGCGGCATACTGCGGCGCGTCCTCCGCCTCTCCGAAATACTCCGACATGCCCAGCCCATACTCCTGCGCCAGCCGCTCCGTGACTTCCCGGAACTCGGGGTAGCGCGTCGCCGTACCCATGTGATAATCGACGTAATCGATCTTCACGCCCGAGCGCAGCGCGCGGTCGATCTGGGCCCGCAACTCTTTTTCCACTTCGGCGACACTGGGATTGTGCTGGTGCAGCGCTTCGGAGGAGGGAAAGAAAAAGCCGTTCTCATCGACCAACGACGGAACGGCGGCACTACCTGCGACCGGACCCCAACGGTAATTCTTCCACTCCGAATTCAACACCAAATGAATGCCGACCGAGACGTTGGGATGCTGCTTCAGGATCTCGACCGCTTCCTGATACCACGGGCAGGCGAACATCACCGATACCGACACCGGCATGCCGGTGGAGACGAGCCGCTCCATGGCCAGGTTGACGCTGTGACTCATCCCGATGTCGTCGGTGCGGATGACCAACGAGGGCGGGCCACTCTGAGCGTGCAATATCAGGGGCGCGCTCGCGAGAGCGACGCCAATGTAAATGGCACGGAACGGCATGAAGGCCAACCATACGCGTGGGAGGGAACCCGACAAGACCCCCAATGCGGGTCACCTGATCAGGCTACAACGCGCGGTGCCTCGCCGCTCGCTTGGGGAGCGAGCGGAATTCGGCGAACACGCGGACCAACAATTCTTCGCGGCTCTGCACGTGCAGCTTGCGGTAGATGCGCCACAGGTACGTGTGCACCGTGTGCGGCGACAGCCCGAGGCGCTCGGCCGTGCGCCGCTCCGAATCGCCATCGAACACCGCGCGCACGATGCCGCATTCGCGCGGCGAGAGACCCAGACAGTTGGCGAGGGAACGCCATTCGCCGGGAACGAAGACGGCTTGACCGGGAGTCATGTCGTTCCAATATGGCGGCGATTCGGAATGCCAGCTAGAGAGTCTCAACTGGCGTCGTAACCAGCGTACTCCCCCGGCTGAATGACATTGCCCTTGTACTGCTGATCGTCGTGAATGCCGATCCTGGACGTGTAGTAGGCGCGAATCGTCCCGCCCTTGATCTCCTTGAAGAACTTCTCGGCGTCGGTTTTGGGATCGGACTCGGCGGCGGCGATCCGCGTGAGCAGCGCGAGCCGTTGCGCCGGCATCGACTCCATGAACGTCGTGCCGCTCATCTCGCGCGACAGCACCTCGACCGCCTGGATCCCCGCCCGCCAGCGCTGCGGCGGCTCGGGCTCGAACGACTCGGCGAGACGCCCGTCGATGTAGGCGGCCACACCCGCGGCGCGTGCTCCGGCTGACTGCTGGTCCGTGGGAATGATCATGTCGCTCAGCTCGTCGACCACGGCAAACTCGGCCGGCGTGAAAAACTTGGGCGGCATTGGCGGCAGCGGCGGCACGGGCGCGCCGCTCTTCGACGACGGAAGCGCGAGCGCTCCCGCGGCCGCGGCTGTCGCCTGGATCATCTCACGGCGGGAGATCGTCATAGGTTCCCCCTCTTGAATTCATCGGCGAGATGCTCGCAGGAGCGCCACGCCAGCGCCATGATCGTCCACGTCGGATTCTGGCACGACGCGCTCACGTGGCTCGAGCCGTCCACGACGAACAGGTTTTTGACGTCGTGCGACTGCTGAAATTGATTCAGCACCGACGTTTTGGGATCGGTGCCCATGCGCGCCGTACCGAGCTCGTGGATCGACCAGCCTTCGGTCAGGATGTTCTTGTCGACGCCGACGACCTCGATGCCCGCCGCCTCGAACATTTCCTTGCCGGCGTTCGCCATGTCCTCGCACATCTTCTTCTCGTTATCGCCGAACTGATAATTGAAGCGCAGGACGGGAATGCCCCAGCTGTCCTTCACCTCGGGATCCAGGTCCATGTAGTTCTCGTAGCGGGCGAGCACTTCGCCGAAGCCGCCCATATTAATGAAGGCACCCGCGTGCTCGCGGACCGATTTCTTGAACTGACCGCCGAACCCCGGCGTGTCCCACGCGCTGTCGGGGAAGATCGAGAAGCCGGAGCCGCCCTCGAAGCCGTAGCCGCGGATGAACCCCGGCTGCTTGTCCTCCAGGTTCCGGAACCGCGGCACGTAGAACCCGCCCGGCTTGCCGTCGTCCAGCGTGGGCGGCGCTCCCACCATCTCCTTGACGAGTCCCGTGACGCCCGGTCCCATCACGTGCTCGCAGAAGTTGTGGCCGACGTGGCCGCTCGAGTTGCCGATGCCGTTGGGATGCTGCCGCGACGTCGATAACAACAGGAGTCTGGCACTCTCCAACGTCGAGGCCGCCAGGATGACGACCTTGGCTTTCGCTTCATACGTGCGATGGTTTTGGGAATCGACGAACGAGACCCCGCGGGCTTTGCCCGTGTTCCGGTCGACGAGCACCTCATGCGCGGTAGAATTCGTGCGCAGCGTGAGATTGCCCGTGTCCATCGCCGGGTAGATGAGCCCCGTCGGCGAATCGAACGCGGCATGGATGTCGCAGCCGCCGGGCCGCCGGCCGCACGCGCCCCGGCCGAAGCATTTGCTGCGATACTTGTTGTGCTTGACGCCGTCCGTCGTCACACCGGCGCGATACGGCGTCAGCGTGCGTCCCATCGTGGCGAGACTCTTGCGCAGCTTCACTTCCGCCGCGGTGAGCTTGTTCGGCCGCTGGAACAGACTGTCCGGCAGGTGCGGCAGGTTCTCTTTATGACCGGAGATGCCAAGGTACAGGTCTACTTTGTCGTAATACGGTTCAATGTCGGCATACGAGATCGGCCAATCTTCGCCGTAGCCATCGTGCGTCTTCCCCTTGAAGTCGTAGTCCGACAGTCGCAGCGCGAGGCGGCCCCAGATATTCGTCTTGCCGCCCAGCAGCCGCGCGCGCACCCAGGCGTAGCGCGTGCCGGTGTAGGGATGGTCCTTCTCGTCGACCAGGATGTTCTTGACGTAGTCCGATCCGCCCCAGCCCCCGACGTACGAGAAGACATGCTTGAACGCCGATCCCTTGGCGTACGGAGGCTTCCGGACGGTGTACTCGTTGAAGCGAATGGCGTGGTAGCCCGGAGGCGCCTCGCCGCGTCGCGGGTGATCGTACGGCCACTCCATCGAACGCAGCTCCTGCTCGATGGGAATCTTCTTGCCCGCCTCGAGCAGCAGCACCTTCATGCCCTGGGATGTGAGGACGTGCGCGGCCATCCCGCCCGCCGCGCCCGAGCCCACGACGACGGCATCGTACGTGACGGAAAGGTCGGCGTCTTGTTCCTGGGAGGCTTTGAAGCGAATCAGAGTCATGGCGCTTCCCCTAGTATGTCACGGGCTCCTAACATGCTGCTCGAATGTCACGAACGCTACGCGCCGACTGTCGGGTGACCAACTTGGAACATTGATCGTTCCCTGGCCGCCAAAAAACGGCGGCGTGAGATCGCGCACCGAGCGGTCGCGCAAATCCATCAGGCGGAGCTTCACCTGCTTCCCGAACGGATGGTCCTGACCTTGGTCCTCGACGAACGCGAGATAGACGACCCAGCGTCCATCCGGCGATGGATGCGGGAACCAATTCGCGTACGCATCGTGCGTGAGCTGCTCGGCCTGACTGCCGTCCGGCCGCATGCGCCAGATCTCCATTTTGCCGCTGCAGAACGAGTTGTAATAAATGAAAGCGCCGTCGGCGGAATAATCGGGCCCGTCGTCCAACCCTTGGCACGTCGTGACGCGGCGCTCGTCACCGCCGGACACCGCAATGGTGTAGATGTCAAACTCCCCATCCCGCCGCCCCACAAAGGCCAGCGTCTTCCCATCGGGTGACCAGCCGTGCCAAAAGCTTGGCGCCTTCGTCGTGATCTGTTTGGGGGTGCCGCCGCCGATCGGCAGCAGATAGACGCTCGAGGTCAGCCAGTCCTCGGTGGGCTCGTTGCTGATCACGAGCCACTTGCCGTCGGGGGAGATCCCGTGGTCGTTGTTGATGCGGGTCGCCGCACGCGTCTCGATCGGCTGCAGCTGTCCTCCAGCGACACTCAGCCGGTACAGCCGCCCTTCACTATTGATGAGAAAGAAGCGCCCATCGCGGGACCAATTGGGTGCTTCGAAACGGCGGTCTGCGCTGTACACCGTCTCGATGCGTCCGGACGAGATGTCGACCGTCTTCAGAAAACTACGAATGCTGTCCTGCGAGCCTTGCGCGGCTGCCATCATCAGGACAAGCGGACCGACCGACCGCCGCCGTTGCATTATGACCGCCGCCTTTGCCTCTTGACCGCCCTAGAACTCCAGCCCCCGGAGGTACTGATAATTCGCGCGCGCGTCGGCCAAGTCGCCGTCCGCGTCACTCGCCGTTTCCTGCTCGACGTACGCGGGCTTCTGGTCCAGCGCCGGTACCGCGGCCAGGAACTTCTTGAAATCGAAGATTCCCTTGCCGAGGCCGGTATCGTGGGAGCGATCGGGCGTCGCGTCCTTGAGATGGAAGCTCGCGAATCGGTCGAGGTATTTCTGCAGGTACTGCATCGGATCGCCGCCCCCGATCAGCATGTTGCCGACGTCGAGCTGCAGCCGAGTGACGGAGGGATCGAGCCGTTTGATGAAGACATCGAAGGGGATCTGGCCGTCGATCGGCTTTTGGTGGTACGCCTCGTTGTGGAACCCCAGCCAGATCCCGGCGCGCCGCGCGACCGCGCCGGCGGCGTTGAAGCGATCGGCCCACTCGCGCCAGTCGTCGAGCGTTTGCTTCGTCCAGTCTTCGAAATCAGGGACGAAGAGATACTGGTGGCCGAGCAGCTTCGCCGTTTCGAGGCTGCGCTCCCAACCGACGAAAATCGTATCGGCCGACATGTGCGCCGACGGCGCGCGCAGCCCTTCGTTCTTGAGCGTGGCGGCGACTTGCGCGGGGGTGCGGCCGAACAGATTGAACGACCAGAGCAGCTCGACGTCGGTGTAGCCGATGGCGCGCACCGCCGCGAGCGTGCGGTCGGGATCCTGTGCCATCGCGTGACGCACCGCATAGGTCTCGAGCCCGATGTGATCCAGCTTCTTCGCAGCGCCGAAGGGCGCGCGGGCAAATACTCCACCCGCCGCTGCGGCGCCCATGGTGTGAATAAAGTCGCGTCGTTTCATACTGGCTAAAATACGCGTCGCCGAACGTCTCGGCGAGCGATATCATAAGACGATCAACACAGGCCGTCGGGCCGTCCGGCCGTCCGGCCGTCATCTCACCGAGGATCGATACACGCGCACATAGTCGACCAGCATCGTTGCTGGGAAGATCGCGTCCGACTGCGGATCGCCGTCGAAGTGGCCGCCCACCGCCTGATTGAGGATTATGAAGAACGTCTGGTCGAAGACCCACATGCCGTACGTCATGACGGCGGCACGCGACACGCCGTAGTGCAGCCGGCCGTCCACGTAGTAGCGGATCGACTGGGCATCCCACTCGACGGCGTACACGTGGAAATCGGTCGCGGTGGTCGTGGTGGGGTGCGCGAACGGCGTGTTGCCGGAGTAGCCGGGGCCGTGCACGGCCGAGCTCGTCATGCTCGACTGGCTGCCACGGTTTTCCATGATGTCGAGCTCGCCAGAGGTCGGCCAGCCAACCGTCCCGATGTTGTCGCCGAGCATCCAGAACGCCGGCCAGAGTCCCTGCCCGGCGGCGAGCTTGATGCGTGCCTCGACGCGCCCCGGGAGGACCGAGACCTTGCCACGCGTCGTGATCTTCGCCGAGGTATAGCGACAAGCTCCGTAGTAACACGTTAAACCAGCCGGGGGGGGCGCGGTGCGCGCGACGATCGCCAGCTGTCCGTCGCCGTTCAGGGCGATGTTCTCGGACGCCGAGCGGTAATACTCCTTCTCGCTGTTGCCCCACCCGCAGTTGCCCTGCGAGCAGCCGTCGGCCGTGTCGTAGCGCCACCTAGTCGTGTCGATACCTGTGCCCGCCGGGCCCGAGAATTCGTCGCTCCAAACCAGCGTCCACGGGTTGGGAGGGGGAGACGGAGGCGGCGGCGGGGGGGGGACGGGCGGCGGGACGGTGGGTGTGCCCGATGCGCACGCGAAGGCCGCGCCGATCAGCAGCGCGGCTCGCGCGCGGCCGACTAGAGATTCGCTGCTCGACGCCATTGTTCGGCAATGACCGCGTGCCCCGCCGGCGTCGGGTGCACGCCGTCCGCCGCCCAGTACTCGGGTGGTGCCGTCCGGGTCCGCTGATTGAAGATCGCCTGCAAGGGAACGAACGTCGCGCGGGCGCGCACGGCGACACGCGCCGCCGCGGCGCGACGCTGATCGAATTCCGGGAACCAGCGCGCATCGACGGCACCCGTGCGCAGCACGAACGGCTCGAGCACGATGAGATGCACGTGCGGCAGGGCGTCGCGCGTGGTCTGGAGCAGCGCGCCGTATTGTTGCTCGTAGTCCTGCACCGTGCCGTTGTATCCATGGTCGAGCTTATGCCAGAAATCGTTGACCCCGATCAGAATGCTCAGCACGTCGGGCTTGAGGTCGATGGCATCCGTCGTCCAGCGCTGTTGCAAGTCGGGCACCTTGTTCCCGCTGATCCCGCGATTGTAGAACTTGAAACCCCGCGCGGCGTGCGCCGCCAGCACGGCCGCGGTAATGAGCAGCGGATACCCGGTGCCGAGCGCGCCCGCCGCGTTCGGGTCGGCGGACTCGCGGTTGCGGCCGCAGTCGGTGATCGAGTCGCCCTGAAAGAGAATGACGCTTCCCTTCGCGGCCCCCCCCCGCCCCCCCGCAGGTGCTTGTGCCGGCAGGCGCGTGGCCGCGGCGAGCGCGGCAGTCGTCAGCAGGAACTCACGCCGGTTCAGATCGCGAATCATGGACCCCTCTCATGATGGAGCCAGCATCTGTGAGGCCGGCTGCGCGACGCGCGGGCACTCGCCACGCTTGCGCGCGCGGATCTCGAGTATCTGCTGAACGAAGAAGTAACGCCTGCCACCGTAAATGCTGCCTTCGTGACCCGCGACGCCGCGGACGCGGACGTAGAGCGGCTGGGTGGGACCCGCCGCGAGCGCGCGATAGCGCGCGGCGAGCGCCGTATCCTGCACGGTCACGACCTTCTTGGGGTCGTCACAGGCGAACAGCGAGCCCATGCCGTCCTGCACGACGTACATGCCTGCCATCTCGGTCGGCCGATGACAGGCGGCGCAGGCGGCTAGGATAAACGCGGCGCTGCAGTAGCTACGAACGGCCATGTTCTCCCCTTCCACGACCACACGCCGAAGCACGCGACACCCAGCAGCAGCGCGCCGAGCCCGAAGGCAATGACAACGGGCGGCGTCGTAGCAAAGATGAAGATCCATCCGAGCAGCGCAACCAGGCTCGGCAGCGGATACAGCCACATCCGATAAGGCCGCGGCATGTCGGGCGCGCGCCGCCGCAGCAGGGTGACCGCGCCGATCTGGCCCATGAACTGCACGAGAATGCGCGTGGTAATCAGCGCATCGATGACCGTGCCCAGCGATGCGAAGCCGGCCACGACCGACAGGACGCCCAGCACGAGGAGCGAGACGTACGGAAACCCTTGAGTCGGGTGCAGCCGGGCGAACACCTTGAAGAAGTAGCCGTCCTTGGCGGCGGCGTACGGCACGCGCGAGTAGCCGAGGAGCAGCGCGAACACCGAGCCGAACGCGGTCCACAGAATCATCGCCGTGAATACGGCGGCGATGCGCGGGCCGTAGATCCGCTCCATGAAAATCGAGACGACGAAGTTCGACTGCGGGTGCGCCGCCGCGGGAACGAAGTCCCGCCACGGCACGACGCCGATGATCGAGAAGTTGACGGCGATGTAGATCAGCGCCACCGCCACGGTGCTCAACAGAATCGACCGCGGGATCACCCGGCCCGGATTCTCGACTTCGTCGCCGATGTAGCAGACGTCGTAGTAGCCGAGGTAGTCATAGACCCCGATCCGCGCGGCGGCGCCGAGGCCGATGAAAAAGCCGAGCGAGAAGTTGAACGCGCCCGGCGGAAAGGCAAAGGCGAGGCGCGAGTCGAAATGCCCCGCGCCCGTCAGGATGACGACAATGACGGTGAGAATTGTCCCGATCCAGAGGGTCAGTGTGATCGTCGCGATGGATTTGATGCGCCGGTAGAGCAGCGCCACGTTCACCACCCCGATGATCGTCACGACGAGCATCGTCTGGCGCGGCGTGATCCCTTTCCAGATGTAGCCGAGGTACTGCGAGAACCCGATGTATCCGGACGCGATCTCGAGCGGCCCGCTCAGCACGAATTGCCACACGAACAGAAAGCCCATCAGCCGCCCGACCGTGTCGGCGCCGTAGCCGTGGCGCAGATAGCCGAATGAGCCGCCCGATCCCGGCAGCGCCGCGCCCAGCTCGCTCCACACCATGCCGTCGCACAGCACGATGATCAGCGCGACCAGCCAGCCGAGCATGGCCTGCGGGCCGCCGAGGGCGGACATCAGCAGCGGGATCGTGATGAACGGCCCGATGCCGATCATGTTCGTCATGTTGAGCGCCGTCGCGTGCACCAGGCCGAACCGGCGGTCCATCGGCTAGCGTCGGGACCAGAGCGTGAGGCTCACCTTGAGGACGAGTGCCCACTCGAAATCCTGAAACGGCTGGACATCGGGGATCGCGACGAGCGCGGTGCGCGGAATCGGCAGTGGCACGACGATCGTGCTGATGATGGCGGGAAAGGGCCGGTACTCGTTGGCGTCGAACCACAACAGCCCCGCTCCTACGTCGACCGCGAGCGCCTTGGTGTCGATGAGCGAGCGTTCCGCCTCGGTGATGATGGTCGGCTTGGCGCTCTGGTCGCTCCACGCCAGCGTGAGCTCCGCGCGTGTCGCGTGCCATGGCGGGCTGTCGATATGGAGATCGAAATCGGGCTCCGATGAAAAATCGCCGAGCACGATGCCGGCGCCGAGGAAGGCGCGCTGCGCGGCGCCGGCGGCGGGAAGTGCGGTGCCGATGAATACGAGGACGAGGGCGGTACGAAGCACGCCCTAATGTACGTCGTTCGCTACAACTGGTGAGCCACGGTCAGCGTGAATTTCCCCGCTGCCGTGCTGGTGCCGAAGCTGCTGTCGCTCGCCGTGCTGACGCCCGAAATGGTCCACGTCACTTTCAGTTTTGCCGCCTGCGCACTCCCCGTCGCGGCCATCCATGCCGTACCCGCCACGAAGGTGCCGGCGGGTGCAGCGTAAGCAACCGACCACGGCAGCGTGGGACTGGTGACCTTGATGACGGTGCCTGCCGCGTCCTTGTACTTCACAGAATCGCAGCTGATCTGCGGTGCTCCTGTCAGGTTGTAGGACACGACGTAATCGGGGGGCGTGGGCTGTGTCGCCTTGCACGCGGCCGCGAGCAACACAGCGGCAAACGCCGGATGGCGAATCATTGACCCTCTGGTTGGTGCCGGCGCAATCGCAGCTCGAGATAGCGTTTCACATCCCGCCATTCCGTCGCCAGAATGCTGTACATCACGACATCACGGACGGTGCCGTCGCGGCGCGTTCCGAAGTGACGAATCACGCCGTCTTTCTTGGCGCCCAGCGCTTCGATCGCCCGCTGCGACCGAAAGTTGAAGTTGTCCGTCCTGAGCCCCACGACCTTGCAACCGAGTTTCTCAAACGCGTGAGTCAAGAGCAGCAGCTTGCATGTCGTGTTGACGTGAGTGCGCTGCCGGCTTTGCCCGTACCAGGTATGCCCGATTTCGACGCGTTCGATCGCCGGCGCGATATCGTGGTAGCGCGTCGATCCCATGATTGTTCCGCTCGACACGTCGCGCACGACCCAGGGGAGCATGTGGCCGTCGCGCTGGCCTGTCAGCGCGTCGGCGACGTAGGCCCGCATGCCGTCGGGCGGCGGCACCGCGACGAACCACAGCTCCCACAGCCGGCCGTCACCTGCCGCCACGGCGAGCGCGTCGCTGTGCTCCTCGGTCAATGGCTCGAGTCGAATGCCGTGTCCCTCGAGGACCACAGGGCGCGGTGCGATCATGCGGGAAGAACCTCCTAATCGCCTAGTACCTTAATGATCACGCGTTTCTTGCGCTGCCCGTCCCACTCGCCATAAAACACGCGCTGCCACGGCCCGAAATCCAGCTTGCCGGCAGTAATCGGCACGATGACCTCATGGCCGATGGTGAGGCTGCGCAGGTGTGCCGCCGCATTGTCCTCGCCCGTCTCGTTGTGCCGATACCGCTGGGGATCCCAGGGCGCGATCGTCCCTTCCAGCCACTTCAGAATGTCCTCCCACAGTCCCGACTCGTGGTCGTTCACGAACACGGACGCGGAGATGTGCATGGCGCTAACCAGGACAAGGCCTTCCCGCACCTCGCTCACCTCCACCTCCCTCACCACGTCCTCCGTAATGTCGATGATCTCCTGACGCCGCTTCGTGTTGAACCAGAGGTAGTGCGTGTGAGATTTCACGTGAGCTCCTGATCGTGCGTCGTACGGTCTTTTGGCCGTGTCGAATTGTCACAGCCAGCCCAATTCCCTAGATTCGGCCGGATATGGCGCTTCCCTTCCGGCGGCGAATCTTCGTCATCCTCGTCGTCATGACCGCGGTCCCGACGGTGGTCGCCGTCGCGGGGTGGGTCCTGTCGGTACGCCGGCTCCTACCGGCGGCAGGCGCCCGCGCCGCGACGGAGCGCGTCGCCATCACCGCCCGCACGCTGCTCGAGGGCGTGGACACGCTGCATCTCACCGTTCGCGAGCGCGCGTTGCTGCGCAATCACCTCGACGAAGTCTCGGCATCGGTGAGCTTCGCGCGCCGGGCCGAAACGTTCCTGCGCTACTACACGGCCGGCTTCGCGTTGGTCATCGTGCTGTTCGGCGCCGCGGTCCTCTATGCGGCGGTGAATCTCGCCGGCCATTTGTCACGGCAGCTCTCGCGTCCGATCGACGAGATGGTCGGCTGGACGCAGCTGATCCGGCGGCACGAGCCGCTCCCTCTCCGGGGGGCGCCGCTCAGCCGCGGTGCACCCGAATTCGAGGCGCTGCGCCAGGCATTGCGCGAGCTGGCTGCGGCGCTCGCCGCCGCGCGCGAGCGCGAGCTGGAAGCCGAGCGGCTGCGCGCGTTCCGCGAAGTCGCCCGACGCGTGGCGCATGAAATCAAGAATCCATTGACATCGATGCGGATCGCGGTTGCCCAACTGCGACGGAACGATGGAATGACGGAAGGACGGAAGGACATTGCGGTGCAAGTGATGGCGGCGGAAACCGACCGCCTGGAGCGCCTCGCCAAGGAGTTCTCGGAGTTTGGTCGCCTGCCCGAGGGGCCGCAGAGCGAGGTCGATCTCGTCGAGCTGCTGGAAGAGCTGGGACGCACGGGAGTGCCGAGCGACGTCGCCGTCCGGGTCACGGCGAACGGCGGACCGCGCACGCTGTTGGGACATTACGAGCCGCTGCGGGGCGCGTTTGCGAATCTTTATCGCAACGCCGCCGAGGCGATGAACGGCCGCGGCGCGATCGACGTGATGGTCACGGGGGACGGCGCCGGGCTGGCGGTGACGATCGCCGACCACGGCCCCGGCATCCCCGCCGATCTGCGCCAGCACATCTTCGAGCCGTACTTCACGACGAAGGACGACGGCACCGGCCTCGGCCTCGCGCTGGTGCGCGTCACGCTCGAAGCCCATCGCGGCACGATCAGCGTAAGCGAGACCCCGGGGGGTGGAGCGACGTTTGCGATCGTCTTCCCCCCTTCCCCCGTCCCCCTTCCCCCGTCCCCCCATTGAGCCCTCGCGTCCTGCTGGTCGACGACGAAGCCAATATCCGGCGGATGGTCGGGGCGCTGCTCCAATCGGATGGCTTCGAAACCGTCGAAGCGGAGGGCGGCAACGCGGCCCTGGTGCGGCTCGTCGATGACGCGCCCGACGTCGTGCTGCTCGACCTGATGATGCCACCGGGACCTGACGGCCTCGCGACGCTGGAGCAGATCCGCAAACGCGCGCCGCACATCCCCGTCGTGATGATGAGCGGCAAGGCCACGCTGGCCGACGCCGTGCGCGCCACGAAGCTCGGCGCCTTCCAATTCCTCGAAAAGCCGCTCACGCCCGAAGGGGTGCTGGTGGCGCTGCGCAGCGCGCTGGAATTGGGACGGACCCTGGCCGAGAACAAGCGGCTGCACGAGCAGCTGGGACACGCCGATCCGCTGGTCGGATCGAGCACCGCGATGGAAGAGCTGCGCACGCTGATTGCGCGGGTCGCGCCCACGGAATCGCGGGTGCTGATCACGGGCGAATCGGGCACCGGCAAGGAGCTCGTCGCTTCGGCGATCCACCGGCTCAGCGCGCGTGGCAACAAGCCGTTCGTCACCGTGAACAGCGCCGCCCTGCCGCGCGATCTGGTCGAGTCGGAAATGTTCGGTCACGAGCGTGGCGCCTTCACGGGCGCCACGGAACGGCGCCAGGGCCGCTTCGAGCTGGCGGACGGCGGTACGCTGTTTCTCGACGAAGTCGGTGACCTGGGCGCAGAGGCGCAGGCGAAGCTGCTGCGCGTGCTGGAGAGCGGGGTCGTCGAGCGGGTCGGCGGGGAGCGTCCGTTCGAAGTGAACGTGCGCGTCATCGCCGCGACGAACAAGGATCTGCAGCACGCGGTGCGGCAGGGACAGTTTCGCGAAGACCTGTGGTTCCGCCTGAACGTGCTGCCGATCCACATTGCGCCGCTGCGCGAGCGGCCGGAAGACGTGGCCCCGCTGGTCCGCCACTTCGCCGAGCGCTCCGCGGCGCGGCTCGGCCGGCCGGTGAAGTTCGACGCCGGCGCGGTGCCGCTGCTCGCCGCCTACACCTGGCCCGGCAACGTGCGCGAGCTGGCCAACATCGTCGAGCGCATGGCGATTCTTGCAACTTCGGAACTTATAACTGCGCCGGATATCGCCCGCGTGCTGCCCCAGGACGGCCTGCGGCCCCCCCCGGCTGCCGTCACCACGTCCGACAGCGAGCCGTGGCGCGACATCGCGCTGAGCGAGACGCTCGACCAGTATGAGCGCGAGCTGATCGCCAAAGCGCTGTCCGCCTCGCGCGGCAACGTCGCCGAAGCCGCGCGCCGGCTGCAGACCGACCGGGCCAATCTGTACCGCCGCATGCGCCGTCTCGGTATCGAGCCTCCACTGAAAGCCGACCTATGATCACACTACTGTTAGCGCTGGCCGCTCCCGCCCTACAGGACACCACGATCGTCATCCATCCCGACAGCTCGAGCGCCACGCTCGAGGCGCGGGCGCTGCCGCGCGTCGTGTCCGAGGAAGTCATCCGGTTCTACAACGCCGCCGGCACGACCCGCCTCGTCGGCCGGACCCGGCTGCCGCGTGGCAACGAGTGGCGCGGCAACGTGGCGGTCCGCAACGGGCCGGTGCTCGTCGCGGGCCGGGTCCAGGGCACGCTCGTCGTGATCAACGGCGATCTGCTGTTCGATCAGGGGGGCGGGGCCGAAGTGACCGGCGACGTCATCGTCGTCGGCGGCACGGTCAACGACACGGCCAAAGCGCGGATCGGCGGGGAGGTGCGGCAGTATCGCGAGCCCCTGCTCTACCGCCTGCATAAGGAAGGGGACGAGATCGTCTACGCCCCCAACCTGCGGCGCCGGCTGTGGAATCCGGGCGCGCACGTCTCCTGGGGTACCGCCGACTCGCGCTCGTCCCTGACGATCGCCACGGGGGGAACGTTCAATCGCATCGAGGGGCTGCCGGTCGTCTTCGGGCCGCTGGTCGACTGGAAGCTCGAGCAGAACTTCCGGCTGCGCGTCGATGCGCTGGGCGTGTTTCGGTCGGCCGGCGATCTCTCCGACAAGCGCAGCGACCTCGGCTACATGTTCCGCAGCGAACTGCGCGCCGGCGACGTGCGCCCGGTGGGGTTCGGCCTGCGCGCATTCGACGTCGTCTCACCCGTCGAAGACTGGGGACTGCATGATGCCGAGATCGGGTGGAGCGCGTTTATCTTCGGCCGCGATTACCGCGACTACTACCTGAACAAGGGATGGGCGGCGCGGGTGTTCGCGCAACCGGAACGCCAGATCGCGCTGTCGCTCGAGCTGCGTCGTGAATGGCAGACGGGCGTCGGCACGCAGGATCCCTGGACGGTGTTCCGCAATTCCGAGCCGTGGCGCCCGAACCCGCCGATCGACGAAGGGCACTTCACGACGCTCGCTCTGGGCGCCGCGCTCGACACGCGCAACGATCCCGATGAGCCCTCCTCGGGATGGCTGGTACGCACGACGTTCGAGCATTCGGGCAGTAAAGACGTCGTCCCCCACAGCGGCGTACCGGCGAGCATCCGCGATTCGATTCCGACCGATGGGTCGTACGGCTTCGGCCGGATGTTCTTCGACCTCCGGCATTACGCCCGCATCAGCCCGTCGGGACGCGTGAACCTGCGGCTGATCGCCGGCGGCTGGGCGGGCGGCGATCCGCTGCCGCTGCAGCGCCGTCTGTCGCTCGGCGGTCCCGACCCGATGCCCGGCCATCCGTTCCGCGCCAGCTCGTGCAACACCGCCTTCACCGACCCCGCGTTCGCCGCCGCACGGGTCGCGGCGTGCGACCGCGTCATCGCGTTCCAGACGGAGTATCGCGGCCACGTGAAGCTCAACTGGAGCTACAACCCGTGGAAGGACGACAAACCGGAGCGCGACGAGGGCGCGGGATCGTTCTTCTGGCTGGAAGGACTGGACGTCGTGGTGTTCGCGGATGCGGGCCAGGGCTGGCTGGTTGGTAATCAACCAGGCCACGTGCCGTCCGGCAGAATCCCCGGGTTCTCGAGTTGGCTCGTGGACGCGGGACTGGGCGTCGACTGGGGAGGATTCGGAGTCTACATCGCCAAGGCGGTCACAACCGGCGAACGGCTGCGCTTCACGGTCCGGCTCGATCACCGGTTCTAGAGTGCGCCTTCGTTGGTGGGTGGCCATCGCCCTGGCCCTCACGCCACAGGTGGGCGTCGCGCAGTCTCCCACGCTGACGGTCACGCTGCAAAACGACGTCCCGCGCGTGCGCAGCACGGGGCTCCTGGCCGACGGCAAATTCGTGGGGCTGATGCGCTCGGGCTTTCCGCTGCGGCTGCACTACCGGCTCGAGCTGTGGAAGGTGCGCACGTCCTGGTTCGATCAGTTCATCCGCGAGGTCTCGTGGGACGGCGTCGCGCGCAACGATCCGCTGGCCGACGACTTCGTGCTGATCCGTCAGGGAGGGAACGTGAGCCGCTATGCGACACCGGATGACCTGGCGGCGGCGCTGGACATTTCCTACACCGTGACCTTGCGGCCGAGCAGCGGGTCCGGCCGCTATTACTTCGTCGCGCGGCTCGAGGTGACGACGCTCAACGACACCGATCTGCAGGAATTGTCGCGCTGGCTCTCGGGACAGGTGGGACCTGCCGTGTCAGGCGAGGGAAATCTCGGCGAAGCGTTGGCGCGGGGGGCGCAGCGGGTGCTGGTCCGCCTCGCGGGGCTGCCGCGTCAGCGGCTCGAGGCGCGGAGTCCTACGATCCGAATTGACGGTCGATAGCGGCGCGGATTTCCGTCAGCGATTTCCCCTGCCCCGCCATGCCGCTCGCCAGCATCGCCTCACCCATGCAGATGTCGCAATAGGCCGCGTGCGTTGACTCGTAGCAGGTGAGCAGCGAGCGGTGGCCGGAGTGCTTCGAGCAATCGCAATGGCAGTAGACGCCATCGAGCGTGGCAGCGATGGTGCGCGCGGCCGCGTACGCCTCGAGCGCACCGGGGTTGCGTGGGATTGCCGGATCGGCGAGGACCTTCGCGGCCGTGATGCCGGGCCGCGGCGTGGGATGCTGGGTCGAGCCGCCGGCCGGCCTCGTGAGAAAAACAACCCCCACCAACGCGGCTGCGCCGGCGCCCGCCACCACCCAGGGCATCCTGGCCATTACAACGCCTCGAGCGTCGCCAGCACATCCGCTCCGTAGAAGAGCCGGATGTACTTCGCCTGCGTCCGCGTGAGCCGGCGCACCGCCCACGAGAGATGCACGAAGTGCGGCTCGTGCGGCGAGCGCAGCGGGTGCATGCCCACTTCCTCGGGCAGCAGGTTGCCCTTGCGGGTGTTGCAGCTCGAGCACGCCGTCAGGACGTTGGTCCAGGCGTTCGTGCCGCCGCGGGACAACGGGACGAGATGGTCGCGCGTCAAGCACTCGCGCTGCCGCAGCTCCTGCTGCGAGCGGCCGCAGAACTGGCAGCGGTAGTTGTCGCGCGCAAACAGGAACGTGTTGGTGACTTGGCGACGGAAGCGGCGGGGGACGTGGACGAAGCGGACGAGTCGGATGACAGCCGGGCGTGGCACCGCCATTCGCTCGGAATGGACCGGCGTGCCTTCCGCCTCGACGACCTCGGCCTTCCCATCAATGACCAGCCGCAGCGCCCGGCGCACCGGCACCATGGTCAGCGGCTCGAACGAGGCATTGAGGGCTAGGCAACGCATGCGATATGCTAATACCGACCAGCAACTTACAGCAAGTGAGGGATTTACGAGCTCGCTGCTGGCTGAAACGCGCGTCGTAACTCGTCTATTTGCGACTCGACTGAGGCACGCGAGGCACCTCCAGGCGTGGCACGGCTTTCCACGCTTTGCTCCCAGGTGCCGAGCTGCCCCAGCGCCGGTCCCAGCGCGGGATGAATCGCTGCCGCCACTTTGGCGGGCACCTTGTCGAGCGACACGCCCGCCTGTTCGGCGGCGCGGACCAATCTGCCGATCAATCCGTGACTTTCGCGGAACGGCACACCTGCTTCGACGAGTAAGTCGGCGAGATCGGTGGCGCGCATCGCCGGATCGAGCGCCGCCGCCATCCGCTCCGCGTTCACGGTAAGCGTGTCGATCGCGCCCGTCACGGCGGGCAACACCGTCGCCAGCGTGTCGCACGCGTCGAACAGCAGCGCCTTGTCTTCCTGCAGGTCTTTCTGATAGCCGGCCGGAATGCCCTTCAACACCGTGAGCAGCGCCACGCAGTCGCCCAGCATGCGTCCGGCCTTGCCACGCGCCAGCTCGAACACGTCCGGATTGCGTTTCTGCGGCATCAGGCTCGACCCGGTACTGAAACTGTCGGCGAGCGAGACGAATCCGAATTCGCCGCTCGCGTAGGTGATGAGCTCCGAACCGAGACGCGACAAGTGCGTGCCAACCAGCGCGATGGCGAAGAGGATCTCGGCGACGAAGTCGCGATCGCCGGTCGCGTCGAGCGCGTTCGCGGAGACGGCACGGAAGCCGAGCGCCTCTTTCAGCAGGACGCGATCGACGGGAAAGCCGGAGCCCGCCAGCGCGCCCGAGCCGAGCGGCATCTCGGCCGTGCGGCGGCGCGCATCCGCGAGGCGCTGGCGGTCGCGGACGAGCGGCCACGCGTGCGCCAGCAGCACGTACGCCCAACGCACCGGTTGGGCGCGCTGGCCGTGGGTGTAGCCGGGAAGGATCGCGTCCATCCCGTCCTTGGCTTTGGCGACGAGCGTGCGGCCGAGGGCGGCGACGGCGGCGTCGAGCTCGTCGATAGCATCGATGGTCCAGAGTCGCAGGTCCGTGGCGACCTGGTCGTTGCGCGAGCGGCCGGTGTGCAGCTTCCCCGCCACCGCACCGATTTCCGCGTAGAGCAGCCGCTCGACCAGCGTGTGCACGTCTTCATCGGGAGCGCCGGCGGCGGCGCCGTCAGCGAGCTTGTCGGCGACGCGGTCGAGGCCTTCGAGGAGCTGAGATTCTTCGGCGGTGGTCAGCACACCGGCGCGGCACAGGGCGTGTACCCACGCCTTGCTGGCGGCGACGTCCTGCGGCCAGAGACGATGATCGACGGGGAGGCTGCGGTTTAACGCGTCGAGCGCTTCGCTCGGTCCCAGAACGAAGCGCCCACCCCACATGTGATGCGGAGGGAGGGGCGTGTCAGCTCGCTGGGACATCCGTGCGCTCGGCCGCTAACCCAGCGGCAATTCTGCTGGCGAGGCCGTAGAGCCGGATGAAACCCTCCGCGTCCTTCTGATTGTAGACGTGGTCCTTGCCGAAGGTGGCGTACGACGGCTGGTACAGCGCGTACGGGCTCTCGCGGCCGGCAACGATCACGTTTCCCTTGAACAGCTTCAGGCGGACGGTCCCGGTCACGTTCTTCTGCGTCGCTGTGAACAGCGCGTCGAGCGCTTCACGCTCCGGCGTCCACCAGCGGCCGTCGTAGACGAGATCGGCGTACCGCAGCGCCAGCTCGTCCTTCATCCTCAGTGTGCGGCGGTCGAGGACCATCTGCTCCAGCTCGCGGTGCGCCGCGTACAGCACGGTCCCGCCCGGCGTCTCGTACACCCCGCGCGACTTCATGCCGACGAGGCGATCTTCGACGATGTCGGCGCGACCGATGCCGTGCTCGCCGGCGACTTCGTTGAGTTGTTCGAGGAGCTCTACGGGTCCGAGTGGAACGGCGTCTACGCTGACGGGATTGCCCTCTTCGAAGCCGATCGTCACGACGACCGGCTCATCCGGTGCCTCGAGCGGGTTCTTCGTCATCACGAAGATGTGCTCGGGCGCTTCCTGTGACGGATCCTCGAGGATGCCGCCCTCGTGCGAGCAATGCCACAGGTTGCGGTCGCTCGAATACGGCTTCTCGGCGGTGGCCTGGACCGGCACACCTTTGGCGTGCACGTAGGCGATCAGATCCTCGCGGCTTTGGAATTTCCATTCGCGCCACGGCGCGATGACCTGCAGCTCCGGGGCGAGCGCGGCGTAGGTCAGCTCGAAGCGGACCTGATCGTTGCCCTTGCCGGTGCAGCCGTGGGCGACCGCATCGGCGCCGAGCCGCTGGGCGACGGCGACCTGGTGCGCCGCGGTGAGCGGTCGCGCCATCGCAGTGCCCAGCAAGTAAGTGCGCGCGTACACGGCGCCGGCGCGCACCGTCGGGAAGACGAAGTCGCGCACGAACTCTTCGCGCAGGTCTTCGATGATGCAGTCTTCGGCGCCGGAGCGTTTCGCTTTCGCGATGAGGCCGTCGAGCTCGCCCAGCCCCTGCCCGACGTCCGCGGCAAAGCAGACGACGCGCGCACCATGCGTCTCGCGCAGCCAGGGGACGATGGCGGAGGTATCGAGCCCGCCCGAATAGGCGAGGACGACGAGGGGACCGGTGCCGGGACGGCCGTTGCCGCGAGATTGTTTATGCATATTGGTGTATAAAAATACACTACACCGGCTTCGGTCCGCAAGACCTGAAAAACAGGTCCTTCGCGCCTGCGGCGGTCAGGATGACAACCTCGATCTCCTGCCTTCTTAAAAAAAAGAGAGGCAGAGGTGTCATCCTGAGCGAAGCGAAGGACCTGCTTTTTCTACCACATCCAACCGGCCCGATACCGCGGCTTCGTGTACTCCTCCGGAATCCCCTGCGTGAGCACCGCACCCGTTAGCGGATTCACGTCGATCGGCTGCGCCGTCCGCACCGCCAAATTGCCGAGCAGCACCATCTCGGTGAGCGGCCCTGAGTGGGCGGGAATGTTCGACCCAGCCGGTGTCCCACCTTTGCAGGCGGCGATCCACTCGGCGTAGACGCCCTCGGTGCGCGGATACTTCTGCGCCGGCGGATGCGCGGTGATTTCCGCCTGCTTCGCCTCATCGAGCAGGCGCGGGCTCTCGCCATAGATCCCCGCGACCAGCTTACCTGCATCGCCGATCCACAGCTGGCCGCTGGTGTCGAACGGCCACGCGAGCGGATCGGTGATCTCTTTGGGACGCGGCGGATACAGGCTGCCGTCGCGCCACACGACGGTGACCGCCGGCCGGTTGCCCTTCGCGGGAAATGCGTACGTGATGCGCGAGCATGCGGGTGCGGTCTCGCTGAATAGCTTGGTCGACTCCGCCTCGATGCGTGAGGGATAGCCGAGATCCAGTGTCCAAAACGAGGCGTCCATGGAGTGACACGCGATGTCGCCGAGCGCGCCGGTGCCGAAATCCCACCAGCCGCGCCACTTGAACGGCGCATACGCGGGATGGTAGGGCCGCTGCGGCGCGGGGCCGAGCCATAAATCCCAATCGAGCCACTGCGGCGTGTAGACCTCATCGAGCGGCCGCTCGATCGCCTGCGGCCAGATCGGCCGGTTGGTCCACAGCTGGATCTCGCGGACCGTGCCGATCGCGCCGGCCTCCACCCATTCGCGGATCTGCCGCGTGCCCTCCTCGGCGTGGCCCTGGTTGCCCATCTGCGTCGCGACTTTGTACTTCGTCGCGGCCTCCTCGAGTTGCTTCACTTCCCATAACGTCCGCGCCAGGGGCTTTTGAATACGCGTGTGCTTGCCGAGCTTCATCGCCATCATGCCGGCGACCGTGTGCGTGTGATCGGGCGTCGAGACGGTGACGGCGTCGATGTTCTTTCCTTCTTTGTCGAGCAGCACCCGGAAATCCTTGAACCGTTTCGCCAGCGGAAACGCGGCGACCGAACCGGCGGCCTGGCGGTCGTCCACGTCGCACAGCGCGTAGATGTTCTCGGTCTTGCCCACGCCGCGCACGTCATTCGCGCCCATCCCGCCCACGCCGATGCAGGCGATGTTTAGCTTGTCGCTCGGCGCGAGACGATTGTGCCCGCGCGCCCCGAGCACGTGCGGCGGCACGATCGTGAACGTCAGACCGGTGGCGACGTCGCCGACGAAGCGACGCCGCGAGATGAGAGAGCGTTTCCTGCTCATGGCAGCACCCGAATCTTGATGTTGCGGTAGGCCACGACGTTGCCGTGGTCCTGCAGGCCGATGTGGCCCTGCGAGTTTTTCCCGAAGCGGGGATGTGGCTTGAACTTGCTTCCCGCCACCTTCGAATCCCAATCGCGGCTGCCGAGCTCGTACTCCAGCAGCTTGAAGCCGTTGAGCCAGTGCTCGACGTGATTGCCGTTCACGATCAGCCGCGCCGTGTTCCATTCACCACCCGGATGTACGTGCCCCCGGGGCGCCGGATAAAGATCGTAGGCTGCACCCGCCGACGTCACGGGTGACTGGCCGTCCGGGTGCTGCGCGTCGTCGAGCACCTGCATCTCCACCGCGTTCCAGTAAATCTCTTCCGTATCTTCGGCGGCGCGATAGAAGATGCCGCTGTTCCCGCCCGGCTCGATCTTCCAATCGATCGACAGCTCGAAGTTCTTGAATTCGTCGCTCGTGATGATGTCGCCGCCCGCGCCCACGCGCGTGAGCGCCCCATCCTGCACCACCCATCCGTCGGAGATCTCCTTCTTCCCGTAATTCCTCCACCCGGCCGTCGTTTTCCCGTCGAACAGCAGCCGCCAGCCGGAGGCCTTTTCGCCATCGCTCAGTGTGTTTGGAGATTGCGCGCTACCGACGTTCGCGATGAGCAACAGCGCTACGAGAGCAACGAGAGTTCTCATGCGGGGAGTCCTGCGAGCTCCTGCAGCCGCACCTGCACCGCGCGGCGGCCTCGCTCGCTGCGAGTGATGACCAGGATGGCATCGTCACCGGCGATAGTGCCGATGATCTCGCTCCACCCGGCGCCGTCCAATGCCAGAGCCAGCGCCTGCGCCGCTCCCGTCGTCGTCTTGAGGACGAGCAACGGGCCGACGCCTTCGGCGGAAACGAGCATGGTGGGAAGGAGCTGCTCCAGATGCGGCCGCACGCCCCCCCCGGGGGCGCCCTCGGCTCCGGCCGCGTAGTGCGAGCCGCCGTCGGGCGCGGCGACCTTGGCGAGACCCAGCTCGCGGATGTCGCGCGACAGCGTCGCCTGCGTCACGTTGTAGCCCTCGGCCTTGAGTCGCTCGCGCAGCTGCTCCTGGCTGCCCACTGTTTCCTGCCGCACGATCCGCAGGATGGCCGCGTGACGCTGCGTTTTCATGGGGCGGAAATCTGATGCACGATGCGGCCGCTGACTACTGTAAGAACGACGGTAAGGGACGGTAAAGGACGGTAAGGGACGGTAGGGGAAAACACCGCCAGATCTGCGGCTTTCCCGACTTCCAGCGAACCGATCTCACGTTCCCAGCCGAGCGCGCGCGCCCCTTCTACTGTAAGCATCCGCAGCGCCGCATCCCCGGTAAGCGCGGCAGCTTCTGCCTCCGCCCACAGATCCAACTCGCCGACGCTCACCACAGAGTCGGTGCCCAGGCCCACCGGCACGCCAGCCTCGCGAATCCATGCGAGCGGCAGCCGGCCATGGCGATGCGCCGCGTTGGAGCGGGGACAATGCGCCACCGCCGCCCGCGTCACGCGCAACAGCTCGATGTCGGCCTGATCGACCTGCACGCAATGAATGCACAACGTGCCAGGGCGCAGGATGCCCCGTTGCAGGAGATACGCGACCGGCGAGCAATTCCGTGCCTCGATGACGATTCCGCGCGCACGCAATGCGGCGGCGAACGGTCCGGCACCATCGCGCACCAATAGCGTCTCCTCTTGTGATTCGGCGGCATGCACAGCGATCGGCAACCCTTCGTTGCGAGCGAACGCGGCCACGGCATCGTAGAGTGGCGCGCTCACGGTGTACGGTGCATGAGGTGAAACCCCAACTGACAATTGCGCAGTTGCAAGACGGCGCAGTCGCAAGACCGCCTTCTCGAGCTCGTGCATGCTCGCGGCGCACTGCGCGGGGTCCGGGCCAAAGACTTCCTGGTAAACGATCCCTCGACCGCCGAGGTCGTGGAGCGCGCGCATCACCGCACCGGTGCTGCCGGTTTCCGCGATGCAGGTGACGCCGCGCGTCCAGCAATCGCGCACGCCCGCCACCGCCGCCTCGTAAAACGCCTCCGCGCTGGTCGCCTCCTTCAGCTCGCGGATCCGACTGATCCAGGTGAGGAATTCGGACTCGTCGTGCCGCCTGCCGCCGCCCAGCTGCGTGAGCTCGAGATGCGTATGGCAATTGACGAGGCCGGGCATCAGCTCCGCGTCGGGGAAATGCAGTGCCTGCGCAGCGGCAGGCTGCGGCACGCTCGCGTCCGGCCCGAGCGCGGCGATCCGTCCCGCGCGGTCAATAAGAACGGCGCCGTCCTCGAAGGACGGCGCCGTGACGGGATGGACCCGGCCAGCCCGGATGCGAAGCAAGCCTACGGCGTGACGCCGACGCCGAACGGTGAGTGCACCTGGCACACCTGCGTAGGCTCCGTGCCCGGATAGAACCACTCCCAGCGCCGTACCTCGAGCGGGCAGAACGGCGTGGCGAGGAATCCGTTCGACCAGTCGACCTCGCGCGTCACGAGATCGTCGGGCCGCGCCCAGTCTCCGGGGGCCGGGCGTCGCTCGTACACGTCGCGCATGAACTTCGTCCAGGCGGGCGCGACGATGCGGCCGCCGCCGGCGTTGTTCATGATGCGCCGCTGCAAATCGTAGCCGATCCAGATGCCCGTCACGATCTCGGGCGTGAAGCCCACGAACCAGGCGTCGGTGTAGTCGTCCGTCGTGCCGGTCTTGCCCGCCATCGGGACGCGCAGGCCCCCGACCGCGCCGGCGGCCGTGCCGCAGCGGTGCGGGCCGGTGCCGGGCTGGCAGCGCATCACATCGCGCATCATGTCGAGCATCAGCCAGTTGTGCTCGGGGTCGAGCACCTGCTCGCGCTTGATCGTGGACTGGTAGAGGATGTTGCCCTGGCGGTCCTCGATGCGCTGGATGCCGATTGGCTCGACGCGCGTCCCGTTATTCGCGAACGACGTGTACGCCGCGATAAGCTCGATCGGCTTGGTCTCGCGGGCGCCGATGTGGATCGAGGGATAGGGCGGCAGCGGGGTCGTGATGCCGTAGCGGCGCGCTTCACCGATCACCGTTTGCTCGCCCAGCGCCATGCCGAGCTTGATCGTCGACAGGTTGCGTGACAGGTACAGCGACTGGCGCATCGGGATGAGGCCCAGCGTCGTGTCGTCGTAGTCCTTCGGCTGCCACAGCGAGCTGTCGAGCTGGATGACGGGCGGATTGAGCGGCGTGTCGTCCAGCATCTCGGTGACGGGATGCCCGGCGCGGATCGCGGCCGAATACACGAACGGCTTGAACGTGGAGCCCGGCGGCCGCGCCGACTGCGTGACGCGGTTCCACTTCGAGTCGACGAAGTCCCGGCCACCGACCATCGCGAGGATGTTGCCGGTCTTGGCGTCGATCGCGAGCAACGCGCCCTGCAGATAGGGCGCGAACGGACCCTGGTCGTCGGGCGTGCTGCGACCCTGCTCGAGGTAGTCGCGATACGACGTGCCCTCGAACTTGCCGTTGGAGTACACGCCCGATTCGATCTCGTTGAGCTGCGACTGGAGGGCCTGCTCCGCGGCCTCCTGCATGTCGAGATCGAGCGTGGTGTAGATGCGCAGGCCCTTCTCGTAGAGATCGCGGCCGAAGCGCGGCTCGAGGAACGCCGAGCGCAGCCATTCGACGAAATACGGCGCCACGTCGCCGTAGCTGGTGCGGCGCGTGGTCAACACCAGCGGATACGCTTTCCAGAATTCCGCATCCTCAGGGGTCAGGAATCCCTGATTGCGCATCAGCGTGAGCACGACGTTGCGGCGCCAGATCGCGTTGTCGGGATGCGTGCGGGGATTGTAGGTCCCCGGGGCTTTGGGAAGAGCGGCGAGTGTCGCCGCTTCGGCGACATTGATATCGCGCACCGACTTGCCAAAGTAGACCTGCGACGCCGCTTCGACGCCCGCCACGTTGGGGCCGAGGCTGATCTGATTCAGGTACAGCTGGAGAATCGTGTCCTTCGGGAAATTGCGCTCCAACTCCAGCGCGACACGGGCTTCCCGCAGCTTCCGGCCGAGCGAGCGTTCGCGGGTGATCTTGTCCTTGAAGACGTTCCGGGCGAGCTGCTGGGTGATCGTGGAGAAGCCGCGGAAGCCTTTGAGCATCGCTCCGGGCAGCCGCACGAAGTCGATCCCGTGGTGGCGGTAGAAGCGCTTGTCTTCCGTGGCCAGGAATGCCTGGCGCACGTGGACGGGGATCTGGTCGAGCGGAACGACGGTGCGGCGCTCGATCCCCAACTCGGTGATCAGGCGGCCATCGGCCGCATACACCTTGGAGGTCTGGAGCTGCGGCCGCTGTCCCGGATCGATGCGCATGATGCTGGGGCAGCGGTCGCCGGCGCAGACGCGCGTCCACGAGCCGTAGGCCAGCCCGCCGCCGTACAGCAGGGCGAGCACGGTGGCGATGATCACCCGCCGCCGCTGGACGGGAACGTACCACCAGCGGATGAAGAAGGGGCGGCGCGGTGCTGAGGGGGGCGTCGATGATGCCATCTGCACTAAAACCTAGTTAAGCCGTAGATTCGCCGCCATGACCGACGTCTTGCAGGCACTGGAATGGCGAGGCTTCGTGCAGCAGGCCACGCCCGCGCTGGCCGCGCATTTCGCGAAAGGCCCGGTCACCGCCTACTGCGGCTTCGACCCGACGGCACCCTCGCTGCAGCTCGGCAATCTCATGCCGCTGATGCTGCTCGCCAATCTGCAACGCGGCGGCCATCGGCCGATCGTGCTGATGGGCGGCGGGACCGGCTTGATCGGCGATCCCTCGGGGAAGCCGGGCGAGCGCCCGCTGCTCTCCAAGGAAGAAATCCGCGAGAACGTGCATCGCATGCGCGACCAGGCCGCGCGGTTTCTGGAATTCGGCGCCGGTCCCACGGCCGCGCTGCTGCTGGACAACGCCAAGTGGCTGATCGAGCAGCGCGTGATCGATTTCCTGCGCGACGTCGGCAAGCACTTCACGGTGAACGTCATGCTGCAGAAGGAGTCGGTGAAGGCGCGACTCGATTCGGGGCTGTCGTTCACCGAGTTCAGCTACATGCTGCTCCAGGCCTACGACTTCCTGCACCTGTTTCGCGAGCGCAAGTGCACGCTCCAGGTCGGCGGCAGCGACCAGTGGGGGAACATCACGGCGGGCGTGGATTTGATCCGGCGCATCGAGAACGCGGAGGCACACGGACTGGTCGCTCCGCTGGTGACGATGGCCTCGGGGAAAAAGTTCGGCAAGACGGAAGAGGGAGCGATCTATCTCGACCCCCAGCTCACGTCGCCGTACAAGTTCTATCAGTCCTGGATCAATACGGACGATCGCGACGTCGAGAGATACCTGAAACTGTTCACGCATCTTCCCGAGCCGGAGATCACGAGCCTTGTGGCGCAACAGGCCCGGAGTCCCGCCCAGCGCCCGGCGCAACGGGCGCTCGCGGCTGCCGTGACGGCGCTGGTGCACGGCGCGGAAGTGCTCTCGGGCGTGCAAGCCGCGTCCGCGATTCTGTTCGGTGAAGAGCAGCCGGAGGTCCACCCGCAGGTGTTCGAGATTCTGGCCGGCGAGATCCCCACGATCGCCGTCGAAGGGGAATCGGACGGCGTGGCGCTGGTCGATCTCGTGGCGCGCGCCGGTCTCGCCAAGTCGAAGAGTGAAGCGCGCCGCAGCATCGAGCAGGGGGGCATCTACGTCAATCAGCAGCGCGTCGATGACGCCGGCCGAACCATCGCGTCGGGGGACTGGATCGGCGGCCGCAATCTGCTGCTGAGGAAAGGCAAGAAGGAATACGCGCTGCTGAGACGCGCGTGAAGGACTTGCCACCGCCCTACATCAGATCGTCCAGCACCTCGATCACCTTCTCCATCTCCTCCACCGTGTTGTAGCAGTGCGGCGAGAGCCGGATCGCGCCCTCGCGCAGGCTGCATACGACGCGCGCGCGCTTCATGCCGTGATACGCCTCCACCGGCTTCGCCGGCGCCACGCAGAGGATCGCGGAGCGGTGGCCGTTCTCGGTGGGCGATGTGATCCGCACGCCGTTCTCCTGCGCCCACTTCACGATCGGCTCGTGCGTCGCGCGCGTCACCTCAGCGATGTCGCGCACGCCCATCTCGAGCAGCAGCGCCAGCGACTGCGTCATGCCCACGAAGTCCTGATACGGCAGGGTGATCATTTCGAAGCGGCGGGCATCAGAACGGAACGTGGGATTGTACTCGGTGAGTCGCGAGAAATCGTCCGTGCCCTCAAAGGCCATCCAACCGGTGATCGTCGGCTCGAGTTTCGCGACCAGCTCCTTGCGCACGTACACGAATCCCGATCCCCACGGCGACAGCAGCCATTTCTGCCCGCCGCACGCCAGGATATCGACCGGCGTCTCCTGCACGTCGAGCACCGAATTGCCGACGCCCTGAATGCCGTCCACCACCAGGTACGTCCCGTTGGCGCGGCAGGCGGCGCCCAGTTTTTTCAGATCGGCGCGATAGCCGCTGGAGAACTGCACGAACGAGACCGCGAGCACGCGCACTTTGGGGTCGCGCAGCCGCTCGAGCAGATGCTCCTCGTCCGGCCATCCCTGCGGCGTGCAGCGTGCCATCTCGACCGTGATCCCCTGATCGCGCAGCAGCAGCCAGGGATAGACGTTGGCGGGGAACTCCTTGTCCGACAGCAGCACGACGTCACCCGCCTTGAGCGGCAACGCGCGCGCGGCGAGGTGCAATCCGAAACCGGTGTTGGTGGCGAGGGCGATCTCCGACGGGTCGGCATTGATCAGTTGGGCTAGCCCGAGTCGCGCGGCGGCAAGGCCGGCGAACAGCTCGCGGTCGGGCAACAGGTGCGGCGCGGTACGTTTCGCCGTGAACTCATCGAGCGCGCGCCGGGTCCGCTCCGGTATGGGGCCGATGGAGGCATTGTTGAGATAGGTCGTATCCGCCGTCCACGGGAATTCCGACGTGCGCAGCGCCTTGAAGGTCTCGCGTAGCGCGCGGACGTGGGTCGGGTGGTAGGCGATCTCGGTCATGCCGCGCGACCCATGCTTCTGACGTCGAGCGCGTCCCGCAATCCGTCGCCCAGCAGATTGAGTCCCAGCACCGCGAGGCCGATCGCCACGCCCGGAGCGATCGAGACCCACGGCGCGACACGCAGCAAATCGCGTCCGTCGGCGACCATCGCGCCCCACGACGGGGTCGGCGGTTGCGCGCCGAGGCCGATGAACGACAGCGCCGCTTCGGCCATGATCGCGCCGCCGATGCCGAGCGTCCCCGCAACTATCACGGGCGCGATCACGTTGGGCAGCAGATGCCGCGCGATGATCCGGGCGTCTGACGCGCCCAGAGCGCGGGCCGCCTGCACGTACTCGAGACCGCGCGTCAGCAGGACCTGGCCGCGGACGATGCGCGCCATACCGGCCCAGCCGACGATACCGATGACGACGAACACGACGGGCAGCGACGGCTTCACCGCCGCGGCGATGGCGATCAGCAGCAGCAGCGACGGAAATGCGAGCGTCACGTCGGCGACCCGCATGATCAGGCCGTCCATCCAGCGGCCGTAGTAACCGGACACGAGTCCTAACGTCACGCCGAGCGCCAGGGCGATGCTCTGGCTGATCAAGCCGACGGCGAGCGACAGGCGGGCGCCGTAGAGCACGCGCGACAGCACATCGCGCCCCTGGGCGTCGCTGCCCAGCAGAAACGCGCCGGAGGGTGGACGCAAACTTGCAGAGAGGTCACCTCGGAATGGATCACCGGGAGCGAGCCACGGGGCGAGCATCGCCAGCAGCGCGAGGAGTGCGACGAGACCCAGGCCGAAGCGGGCCCAGCGATCGTGCGCGAGTCGTGTCCAAAACAGTGGCGCCGCCATGGGGGTCCCGACTACGTTACTCGGGACTTCACCCCGCGGGCAATGGGATACTGATGTGAAGCGAGACACACCGTTCACCCTCGTGCTGGGCGGGGGCGGGATCAAGGGGCTCGCCCACGTGGGCGTGCTCCAGGCGTTGCTCGAGCGCGGCCACCGGCCGACCCGCATCATCGGGTCGAGCGTCGGCGCGCTCGTCGGCGCCGCCTGGGCCGGCGGGATGGGCATCGCCAAGCTGCGCGAGATCGCGCTCAGCCTCAAGCGCAAAGAGGTGTTCGCGGTCGCGCATGCCGACATGGCGTTCAAGCGCATGCGCTCGCCCGCCCTGTTCCGGCGCGAGCCGCTCGAGCACCTCATCCAGCGCACCTGCGGCGACCTCAGCTTCCAACAGCTCGACCCGCCCGTCGTCGTCAACACCGTGGACCTGAACTCGGGGATGCAGGTGTTCTGGGGCCTGCCGGGGCTCGACGACATCCGGGTCGCCGACGCGGTGTTCGCGTCCTGTGCCCTGCCGGGATACTTCCCGCCGCACGAGATCGGCGGCCGGTTCTATGTGGACGGCGCCGTGGTCTCCAACGTCCCCTTCGACGCAGCGCGCGCGCTCGGCCCCGAGCTGATCGTGGCGGTGGACGTCTCGGCGTCGAGCGTGCTCACGGCCGACGCGCAGGATGAAGGCTTCGCGGGCGTGTTCGCGCGCGCGACCGAGATCCTGATGACGACGCTGCTCGAGCAGCGCGTGCGCACCTGGACGACGCCGCCGGTCTACTATATCCAGCCGCGCGTCGAGCACGTCACGATGTTCTCGTTCGATCACCTGCGCGAAGAGGTCGAAGAGGGATATCGCGCGACCGCGGCAGCGCTCGACCGCGCCGATGATTGGCCGGAGCCGGGTGAGGTCGGCATCTATCCCAAGCGGCGCGTGCTGGTGCGCGTGGAGCGCGAGCGCTGCATCGGGTGCGGCACGTGTCTGGTGCATGGGCCGCAGGGGATGTTCGTGCTCGACTCGGAGCGGAAGGCGGTCGTGACGCAGCCGGATCAAGAGTGGTCGCCGATGGACGGCGGCTACATCCGCCACTGCCCGACGTACGCGATCATCGCACGACCTGCGGACCAAGCAAAGGAAATGCGGAAATCAGGCTGATTCGGTGGGTGCTACGACGAGACCTGTGATTCGATGTCCCGCAGGTCGCGGATGACACGGTCCCAATTGTAGTAAGTCTCGATGGACTTGCGGCCCGCCTGCCCGAGCCGCCGCGCCAGCAGCTGGTCGCCGAGCAGGCGTTTGAGCGCCGTCGCGACCGCCTCCGGGTCGTCGGGATTCACCACGAGCCCCGTCTCGCCGTCATGGACCGCTTCAGCCAGCCCGCCCGATTGACCCGCGATCACCGGCAGGCCGCTGGCGCTCGCTTCCGCCAACGCCACGCCGAATCCTTCGACGCGCGAGCCGTCGGCGCGGCGCGACACGCCGATGTAGGCGCTCGCGATGTTGAACACGGCCGGTAGCTCCGCCTCGGGCACGTTGCCGACGAAGCGCACATGATCGGCGATCTTCAGCTCCTCGGCGAGTCGCTGATATTCCTTGCGCTGCTTGCCACTGCCGACGATCAGGTAGTTCACGTCGAGGCCATCGTGCCGGCACTGCGCCACGGCACGCAATGCCATGTCCACGCCCTTGTACGCCTCGAGCCGCGCGACCGTGAGCACCCACGACGCCTGCCCATTGAGGTGATAGCGCGTGCGGACGGCGTGGGTGTCGATCCCCGGACGAAACTGTTCGGGGTCGGTGCCGAGGGGAACGAGGCGCACACTCTCGGCCAGGGGATCGAGGCCCAGCTCGCGCAGCACCTTCTGTGCCTGCTCACGCGTCCACTGGCTGTTGGCCACCACGGCGACCGCGGATCCCAGCAGCGCCTTCGCCGTTTTGCGCGCGAAGCGCGAGTGATGGATCGCGTGCAGCTCCTTGAGCAGGTCGCCGCCGTGCACGAAGACACCGTACTTCGTGCCGACGCGCTCGTGCATCCATTTCGCCGGATAGGTGCAGGGGCGGATCGAATCGCACCATGCGAAGTGCGGCTTGTGCTGCCGCGCGAGCGACGCGACGCGCCGCGACCAGAACAGCAGACCGGCAAGATTGCGCAGCGCCTTGCTCGGCACCGGTAAGCGATCGACCACCGCGCCGCTGAAGCGGACGTCCGAGTCCTGGGAGTCGCGATGCTGGCCCGTCGAGACGAGCAGCTCGCCCCGCGGGTAACGGCGCGTGAGCTCGCCCATCATCCGGGCGATGCCGGTCTGCATCGGCGGGAATTCGCCGGTCAGCAGGAAGGTCTTAGCCACGAGGACGCTGCACCCTCCCAATGTTAATGGGAGCGTTCCCCCGCGAGCAATTCCTCGATCTTGTCCTTGAGACGCTGGCTGGCGCGGCCGTCCAGCCCGTGGAAGTAGTAAGCCCGTTGCTCGTCAGCGGCTGCCCGCATGGCAGGCGTAGGGTGCAGCGCCTGCTCGATCGCCTCACCGAGGCGGTCGGGCGAATCCACGTGCACGAACGCGCCCTTCAAGAACTCGCGGTTGTCCTCGGTGAGTAGTGGTTGGCCGTCGCTGTGAACCAGGTCGTCGCAGGGGAGGTCGTAGACGATGCCGGTCTTGCCGAGGGCCAGGAAGTCGAAGACCGTGCTGGAGGCTTCACTGACCAGCGTGTCCACAGCCGCCATGTATGGCACGATGTTGTACTCGCTGGGCGGCAGCAGCACGCTGTGCGGGTACTTTTTGACCCGCCGCTCGAAGATCCGGTGCTGCCGGTGCGGGGCGTACTTTCCCATCCAGCTGTAGTGATGGAGCTTGACGATCAGGTTGTAGCGGTCCCGGGTCGCCTCGAAGATCGCGTCTTTCACATCGTACATGCAGGTGGGCTTGTACGTTGGCGCAAACAGCACGGTTGGCCGGTTCGGATCGAGGCCCCAGCGCCGCAGCAGCTCCGCGCCGGCGCGGTATCGGCCCTGGAAGTACCAGTCCAGCTTGGGCAGCCCGATCAAGTGCACCTCGCTCCTCCCCTGAAAACCGGACTGTTCGATCCGCTCCACGCGGTACCGGCCTTCGACGAAGATCTGGTAGCGGGTGTCGAGATTCCTGGCGAGGTTGCGATACAGAATATTCTTGATCCCCGTGCCATGGTTGAGGAAGCAGAGGAGGGTTCGGCCATACGCCTCAGCGCGGACCGTGTCGCCCGCGATCACGACATCGAAGCCGCGCTTCTCATCCGTGAAACGGTAGCCCTGGCGGATCCACTCATCCACGATCGGCGGCCGATAGCGGAAGTTGACGAAGAACCGCCGCACGCGTTCCTCATCCAACGCGAAGAAGACGTCGTAGCGGTCGTCGCCTTGAAACAGCTCGATCACCGGGTCGAACGCAGCTTTGTGGTAGACGAATCCGATTTTGAACAGCACTCGTCGGCGGGGGGGGCGCTGGGTCATCCGTACCGAGCGCGGTTGGACTGCGCATGTTCATAGGCAGCCGGCGTATCGATGTCGATCCAATGGCTGGATGCCGGGATCGGCACCGCCTCGAAGTCGTCCGCGGCGATGAGCTCCCGCACCCCCTCGGTGATGCTGTCACGGCCCCGGCCGATCTGCCGCCCCATCGCGTCGAAATACCGGCGGGTGAGCCGGAAAATACCGCAGTCGACGGCGTTGAAGTCAGCCAGCTCCTTCCCGATCCGGGTGATCCGGCCCGCATCGACCCAGACCTTGGTGGCGTCCTCCAGGTCGTGTACCAGCTCGATGCGTGGATCGACGAGCAGTTGATTGCGGCCGGCCGGCGCGTCGATCATCGCCCGCAGCGCCGCGGGAGAGACGAGGTGGTCCGACATGGACAGCAGAATCTCCTCGTCCGGGTCTAGCACCGTACCCGCCAGGTGCACTGAAATCCCGTTGCCTCGCTGCCATTCCGGATTCCTGACTACGCTGACCGCGTAACCGAGGTTACCGTTGGCGGTGAGGTACTCGACGATCGCCTCCCCCCGGAATCCGACGATCACGATGAATTCAGAGATCCCCGCCGCGGCGAAGTTCTGCATAATGCCGGAGAGAATGGTCCCGCTCCCGAACCGCAGCAGAGTCTTCGGAGTGTCGTCGGAGGAGCTCGCGAGCCGGCTTCCCCGTCCCGCGGCAGTGATGATGGCCCTCACGAAGCAGACATGCCAAGGACGTGCTCGTACACTGCGGCCGTCCGCTCCGCCGCCAGTCGCCAGCTGAATCCCGCCGCGCGAGACAGCGCGCGCTGGCGGAGCTGATCGCGCCATTCACTATCCTCCAGCACCCGCACGATCGCCGCGGCCAGTTCGCCTGGATCCAACGGATCGTCCACGAGCGCGGCCGCGTCGCCCGTGACCTCAGGGATCGAGCTCGTGTTGGCGGCGATCACCGGGCACCCGCAGCGCAGTGCCTCGAGCAACGGCAGCCCGAACCCTTCGAGCAGTGAGGGGAACACCAGCGCGTCGGCCGCCGCGTACCACAGCGCCAACCTCGCGTCGGAGACGTCATGCTCGTAGCGGACGTGGCGCTCCAGCCTCATGCGCCTGATGAGCCGGCCGGCGCGGTGGCTCCGCCCCCCCACGCGGATCAGCAGCACCTCCGGGACCCGGGCGGCAACGAGGGGAAGTGCGCGGAGCAGTGTTTCCACGTTCTTTCGCGGCTCCTCACTCCCCACATGGAGCAGGAGCGGCCGGTCCGGGAACACGCCGAGCGCTGCGCGAGCGTTCGACCGGTTCGCGGGCCGGAACGGATCGCCCGTCCCCCACGGAGTCACGAATGTGTGCTGAGCCGGGTAGGGGAAGCGCGTCAAGAAATCCTGGCGGGAGAACTCCGATGGGAAAACAATGGCGGCGGCGCGCTGCAGCGCGGCAATGTGACGCTTCCGAATCTGGGTGGAGATCCACGGGTGGTTGCCCGGATAGCGGAGCGCGACAAGGTCGTGAACGGTCACGACGGCCGGTCCCACGTGCCGCACGCTGTGCCCCATCATCTGGCTCGTCACGTGGTAGAGCGCGTACCCGCGCGGGATACGCTGCGGGTAATAGTAGCGGGAGGCGAGCTGGTACAGCGTCCCGTAGCCCGACTGCTTTTCCCACCACGGGCGGCGCTGCATCGTGATGTCGTTTGCATTCCCATTGCTCCACGCTGTGGCGTCGGCGTGCCGCGGCACGTTCTGCAGCAAGAGATGGACGGAGTGGCGCGCCGCATACAAAGTCCGCAGCTCGGAGTACAGACCCCGGACGTAGCGCCCGATCCCACCTGACAGATGGTCGTTGACGAGAAGAATGCTCATCGATGATGATGAATCATGTCCCGAAGCTAGTTATACTGGGACCTCGATGCACGTCGTAGTCGCGTCCCATCACCGGCTCCCGGTCGAAGGTTATGGCGGACCGCAGCGCGTCGTCGTCGCGCTGGTGCGCGGGCTCGCGGCACTCGGTCATCGCGTCACGATTCTCGCGCAACCGGGGACGAAACTGCGCGAGGCGACGAGGATCGTGGACGTCGCGCCGCGGCTGCTCAAGGACTCCGGCGTCGATCTCAACCGTTTCATCCCCGACGGCGCCGACATCCTGCACGCGCATTTTCCCATGAAGAAGGGGCCCAAGGATCTTCCCTTCGTGCAAACGCTGCACGGCAACTGGAAGCCCGACACGCCCCTCCCCCCGAACACGATCTTTCTTTCCCGCGACCACGCCAAACGACACGGCAGCACGATCTTCGTGTACAACGGGCTCGACCCCGCCGAATACATCTTCCGCGGCCGCAAAGAGCAGTGGGACCTGTTTCTCGGAAAACTGCACAGCGACCGCGGTTACCAGTGGGCGGTCGACGCCGCGAAGCGCACGGGGCGCCGGCTGATCATCGCCGGCGGCTGGCGGCCCACCTTCACGGGCGGGATCAAGTACGTCGGCGAGGTCGGCGGCAGGCGCAAAGCGGTGCTGCTCGCCCGCGCCCGCTGTCTGTGGATGCCGGCGCAGTGGGACGAGCCGTTCGGGTTGCCGACCATCGAGGCGCTGTTCTCGGGCACTCCCGTGCTCGGGACGCGGCGCGGCGCGCTCCCCGAAATCGTGACGCCGGCGGTGGGCGTGCTGCGCGACACGCTCGACGAGCTGATCACCGCGGCGGAGAAGGTGACGACGCTCGATCCACGGGCGTGCCGTGAGCGCGCCGAGCGGCACTTCACGCACCTGGTGATGGCGGAAGCCTACGTGCGCATGTACCAGCAGATGCTGCAGAAGGGCGAGCTGAAATAGACCGCCCGCTGCAGCGCGTCCTCATCGTCGCGGCGCTGCTGCGCCTGCTCGCCGCCGTATTCAGCCAGGGCTACCTCGCCACCGACGACCATCACGTGGTCGTCAACGCGGCCGATCAGATCGCCAGCGGTACGGGAGTGGCGACGACCTACGCGCGATCGGTGCTGTTTCCGGGGGTCATCGGCGCCATCATGGCGTTGGGTCGCAACATCGGGATTCACGATCCCGGCCACGAGATGCTGCTGGTGCGCCTCATCCAGGCCGCGTATTCGCTGCTCGCCGTCTACTTCGTGTACCGCATTCTGGAGCGCTCGCTCGGCAAGGACAGCGCGTTGCTCGGCGGCCTCCTTGCGGCGGCGTTCTTCGCGATGCCGGTGACCGCGGTGCATCAGCTCGAGGAGTCGGTCTGCCAGGTGCCGCTCCTGGCGGCGTGCTGGTGGTGGCAACGCACGGAAGACGGCCATCAGCCGGCAGCCGTCTGGGGCGCATTGGCCGGTGCGGCTCTCGGAACCGCCCTGATCCTGCGCTTTCCCTTGATAGCCTTTGCCGCCGCATTCGTCGTACTGGCCCTGTTCCGCCCCGCGGCAAGCAACGCGAAGCTCGCGTTCCTGGGCGGCCTTGCGTGCGTGATCGTGCTGCAGGGGTTCAGCAATGCGGTGGTCAACGATCAGTGGGGGTACTCGTTCATCCACCGGCTCGGAGCCATGCTGCATCCGCAACGCATGGCCGTGGAGTCCGACGGATTTCCCAGCGCCCCGCCGTGGCACTACATCCTCACGCTGCTCGCGGCCTTCATCCCTCCGGTATCGATCCTGTTGCTCGCGGCAGCGGTCAAGGGGGGGGGCGGGGGGAGCGCGCGGCAGCTGTCCCTGCTCGGCATCCCGACGCTCGCGTTTTTCGTGAGCCATAGCGTGATCGCGAACAAGCAGGAACGGTTTCTGCTGCCGATTCTGCCGATCCTCTTCATCCTCATCGTCGCCGGCCTTCCCTGGCTGGCGGCGCGGATCACGGTTCGCCGGGCGTATCGCGGCATGTGGTGGTACTTCTGGATCGTGAACGCCGCGTTGCTGATCGTGCTGACGTTCAGTTTCACCAAGCGGGACCGCGTCGCGCCGTTGCTGTACGTGTACCGGCGGCACGACGCGACGGGTGTCCTCATTGCGCAGTACAACCAGACGTTTCGTGTGCCCGACTACTATCTGGGGCGACCGAAACCGGCGCTGCTGGTGCTGCAACAACGGGATTCGGTGCCGGTCACCGGGTTGGCAATCAATTACGTGGTGTTGTACAGCGACTCAGCGGATGCGGATCGCGTGTTTTTGGAAAGCACGTTGCACAAGCGACTGACGTTGCTGACGGTCATCACCCCGAGTCTCGCGGACCGGCTCGCCCACGCCATCAACCCGCGCCACAACAAGGCCCGCAACGCCGCCGTCTACACGACTTTGTAATTGCGAAACTCGAAGACTCGCGCGCCCGTCAGCCGCTCGATCCAGTCGGAGATGTAGAGACGGATATGGCTGAGCTTGAGGTCGCGAGGGCCGACCACTCGCTCGGGGTCGTGGGCGCGCTCGCGAATCCATTCCGCGGCCGCGCGGGGATGCGTGCCCGTGAACGGCTTCAGGAGCGGGATCCAATCGAGGTGACCCGCGCCTTTCAGCTCCTGCTCGAGCCGCTGCTTGGCCCAGGGATAAATCGTCCGCGAGATCTCGCGCTTTTGCCGGATCGCCGCGGCCGGTCGCGCCCAGCCATAATGGAACATCTCCGCATCGGTGGGGCGCGCGCGAATTTTCCGATGACCCGGTCCGACGCGAAAGCCTTGCGCGCCCTGAAAGGCACGAATATCCCTGCCGAGGCGCACGCAACGCACTTCCCGCCGATACCAGCGCCGGTTCGTCGCGATGCAGTCGAACCCACCGTAGAAATGGAGATATTTCACCAACAGGCCTTCGACGTGGCTCTCCTTGTCCCATGCGGCGACGTTCTCCTTGAGCAGGCGCGCGCCACGCTCGTGCAGGACTTCGTCCGCCTGGATGTAGATGCCCCAGGTGCCGCGGCACGCCTCCATCGCGCGCTGCGTTTCGCTGGAGATCATCCGATTGCCTTTGCTGAAGTCCCACACCGTGTCGAGAATGCGGACGCGCGGGTCGTCGATCGCGGCCACGAGGTCGCGCGTGTCGTCTTCCGATTGCCCGACGTTGACGACGACTTCATCGCACACCTCGAGCACCGAGCGAATCGCGGGGACGATGGGGAAGTCGATTTTGACGGCGTTGCGAACGAGGGTGAAGCCCGAAAGCATGTCAGGTCCGGAACTGAAGGTTGTACAGGCGCCGATACAGGCCGTCGGCGGCGAGCAGATGGTCGTGACTGCCCCGCTCCACGATGCGCCCTTCCGCCAGCACGACGATGAAGTCGGCGTGCTGCACGGTCGCAAGACGATGCGCGATGACGAACACGGTGCGGTGCGCCATCAGGCGGTCGATCGCCTCCTGCACCAGCCGCTCCGATTCGGTGTCCAGCGCACTGGTCGCTTCGTCGAGAATCAGGATCGGGGGATCGCGCAGCAGCGCGCGGGCGATCGCAATCCGCTGGCGCTGGCCGCCGCTCAGCCGTGTGCCCCGCTCGCCCAGCAGCGTGTTGTAGGTCTCGGGCAGCCGCATGATGAATTCGTCGGCATTGGCCGCGCGCGCCGCGGCGCGCACCTGATCCAGCGGCACGTCCTTCAGGCCGTAGGCGATGTTCGCGAGCACGGTGTCGTTCAGCAAGACGGTTTCCTGCGACACGATGCCCATCAAGCGCCGCAGCGAGGTGCGGGTATAGCTCGTCAGCGGTACTCCGTCCATCACGATCTCGCCGCGTGTCGGCTCATAGAACCGCGGCAGGAGATCGACCAGCGTCGTCTTGCCGGCGCCTGACGGGCCGACGATCGCCACGACCTGCCCGCGCTCCACCTCGAGATCCACGTCGCGCAGCACCGCTTCCGACGCCTCGTACTCGAACGACACGCCGCGGAACTCGATCCGCTCGTTGAACTCCGCCGTGGTCTCCCCCGGCTTGTCGCCTTCGGCCGACGGCAGGTCGAGCACTTCGAACACGCGCTCGGCCGATGCGGCCGCGGACGCCATGATCGCCGGATAATTCGACACCGACTTGATCGGCGACATCAGCCGCAGGCTCACCGCGAGGAACGTGATCAACACCGCCGGGTCGAGGGTCGCGGCGGTGCCGAGCGCGAGCCGCGTCCCCACGACGAGGATCAGCACGATCATGACGCCGCCGAACACTTCGCTGACGGGACTCGTGAGGCTCGAATAGCGCTGCGCGCGCAGCACGCGCTTGCGGTAGCGCTCGGCCAGCTCGCGGAAGCGCCCGAGCTCGAACGCCTCCGCCACGTACGCCCGCACCAGCTTCGCCGACGCGATCATCTCGCCGACGTGACTGGTGACTTCGCCGCGCTCGGCGGCCAGCTCGCGCGAGCGGCGCCGCAGGCGGTTGATCATCGGGCGGATGATCAACAGCAGGACCGGCGCGAGCAGCAGCGACAGTAGCGCCAGCCGCACCGACAGGCCGAACAGGATGACGACGTAGACGATGATGACCACGACGTTCTGCAGCAGCGACGCCAGCGCCGCGCTCACCGCCGTCTTGACCTGATCGGTGTCGCTGATGATGCGGGCGATGATCTGGCCGCCGCGGGTGCGCTGGAAATAGCCGAGCGGCAGCGTCTGGAGGTGCTGGAACAGCCGAATGCGCAGGTCGCGGACGACGCCTTCCTGAATCGACACGCTGCCGAGGGCGGAGAGGTACTGCGTCAGGTTCTTCAGGAGCAGCGCGACGAGCAGCACGACGACGACGTTGCGCAGCGCGATGTCCGGCGTGCCCGCCTGCAGAAACGGCCCGGCGATCTTGTTGAGCACGGTCTCGACGTGCGAGCCGCCCTCGGCGGGCAGCGCGGCGTTGCCGAACAGCGTGCGCAGGAACGGGATCAGCAGCACGAACGTGAAGCCGTCGAGCACCGACGACACCACCGTCGCCCCGATCGTGGCGGCAAACAGCGAGGTGTAGGGCCGCAGCAGCGACAGCAGTCGAGCGCCGCGGCCCATCAGCGCGATCGGCGCGGCGTGAGCAACGCGACGGGCAAAATCATTTCCTCCGGCGTCGCCCCGCCGTGCAGGAAGGCGCCGCGATAGCGCGCCTGGTATTCGCGCAGCTTGGTCGGATACACGAAGAAGCGGTCGCCCGTCGCCAGCAGCAGCCGCACGCCGAGGCCTTTCGCCGGCAGCCCAAAGGCCTTCAGGTCTTCGACCATGATCGCGGCCTCGGGGTCCTCGGACCGGAGGTCTTCACCGAACTTGTAGCGCAGGTTGGCGGTCGCGTCGCGCTTGGCGAACACCGTCGCCGGCGTCTCGCAGTGGATCGAGCCGTGATCGGTGGTCAGCAGCACGGGGACGTTGCGCCGCTCCGCCTCTTCGAGTGCCGCGAGCACGGGCGAGCGCTCGAACCACGTCCGGGTGAGGCCGCGCAGCGCATCGGCGTCGCGCGCGACTTCGTAGAGGATCGCGTTTTCGGAGCGGCCGTGCGTCAGCTGATCGATGAAGTTGAAGACGAGCGCGGTCACGCCGGGCTGCGCCAGGTGCGCCGGCAGGCGCCGCAGCAGATCCGTGCCGTCGGCGGCGGTGAACAGCTTCTCGTAGCGCACGGGGACGTCTTCGCCCACCAGCTCGCGCAGCTGCTCGGTCAGCAGCTCCGCCTCGTGCGCGTTGAGACTCTCGTCGTCGGTCGGCGCGCCCCACCACTCCGGATGCCGCGCCGCGATTTCCATCGGAAACAGGCCGCTGAAGATCGCGTTGCGTGAAAACGGCGTCGCGGTCGGCAAAATGCTGTAGTAGTGGGATTCCTCCAGGTCGAAGAGCGGCGTGATCAAATCGCGCAGCACCTCCCACTGATCGAGCCGCAGGCAGTCGATCACGATAAACACGACCCGGCCGGTGCGCTTCAGCGCGGGCACGAGAAACTCCGCGCCCACGTCCACCGACAGCGGCGGCCGGTCGCGCTCGGGATCGGCGAGCCAGCGCGGGTAGTTCCTGGTGATGAAACCCTGGAAGTCCTTCCGTAAGCTCTCCTTCAGATTGCGCAGCGCTTCGGAGAGTCCGGGCTCGTCGCCGGCGGCGAGCCGCACCTCCCAGCGTGCCAGCTCGGCGACCAGCTCGCTCCATTCGCGCCACGCGAGGTTCGCGCCGCGGCGGCCCTCGAGCTCGCGAAAGCGCGTGACGAAGTCGCGCGCCAGCCGCTGTTGGCGGATGCGGTCGCCTTCGAGCAGGCGCGTGACGACCGACAGCACCTGGCGCGGATGCACCGGCTTCACGAGGTAATCGTCGATCTCGATGCCGATCGCGTCGCGCAGCAGCCCGTCGTCCTCGCTCTGCGTGACCATCACGACGGCCATGGCGGGGTCGATGGCACGGATCTCGGGGATCAGCTCCAGGCCGCGGCGGCCGGGCATCTGCTCGTCGAGCAGCACGACGCTGTAGGGCTGGCGCCGCAGCATGGCGAGCGCGTCGTCGCCGTGCGCCGCCTGCGCCACCGCAAATCCCTGCTCCTCCAGAAAGCGGCGGTGCGCGGCGAGCCCGTCGACTTCGTCGTCAACCCAGAGAATGCTTTTCGGTCGCGGCATCTTTCGAGACAAGCTAGTCCCGCTGGCGAAGCCGGGCAACGCGCGACTACATTGGCCGCGTGTTGCGAGTCCTGTGCGTCCGGTTCAGCTCCATCGGCGATGTCCTCCTCACCACTCCCCTCGTGCGCGCGCTACACCGCCGCCATCCCGAAGCCGAGCTGTACTTCGTCACCAAGCGGGCGATGGCGCCGCTCGTGATCGAGAACCCCCATCTCACGGACGTCATCGCGCTCGAGCCCGGGGAACGGATCACCGATCTCGCCCGCCGCCTGCGCGCGATCGGCCCCACCCATGGGCTCGATCTGCACGGCAGTCTCCGCAGCGCCGCGCTGCGCTGGCTCGTGCCGTGCCGCTGGTCCGGGTATTCGAAACGCAAACTCGCCCGCACCGCGTTGATCTCGACCAAAATCAATCTGTACGGCAGGCACGTGCCGGTTCCGGAGCGGTACTTCGAAGCCGCCCGCGCGCTCGACGTGGCGCCGGATGGTGGACCGCCGGAGTTCTTTCTCGCGCCCGCGGCGCGGGCGCACATGACGCACTGGCTGCCGGCAGTCGGGGGGGGGCTCGAGCAACAGCGGTTCGCCGTGATTGCGCCCGGTGCCGCCCATGCGACCAAGCGCTGGCCGCTGCGCCACTGGCAAACCCTGACGGAGCGGCTGCGGCAGCTCGGCTACGGCATCGTCGCCGTCGGCGGGCCGGAGGACCGTGAGCTCGTGAACGGACTTGGCGCGGGCGTCGTCAACGTCGCGGGAGAATTCACGCTCCAGGAAACCGGGGCGTGCCTCGCGCGCGCGTCCGTCGTCGTGTCCGGCGACACCGGCGTGATGCACATGGCGACGGGCGTGGGCGCCCGGGTCGTCGCGCTGTTCGGGCCAACCGTCGAGCCGTTCGGCTTCTTTCCGTACACGAACGGCGCCGTCGTCCTGGAGCGCGATCTGCCGTGCCGTCCCTGCTCGGCGATGGGGACGGAGCGCTGCCCGCTCGGCCACCATCGCTGTCTGGAGGATATCCTGCCGGATCAGGTGGCTGCCGCCGTACAGCGGCTCGTCGCGTGAGCACGCCCGCCGAGGAGCGGCTCGTCACGCTCATCGCCGAGTCGGCGCGCGGGCCGCAGCGCGAAGGCCTGTTCGCGCTGTGGCTCATGGTGCGCGCGGCCGAGGCGTTGCTGCCGCCCTCGCCCGTGAGCGCGAAGAACCACCGCCGCCGGCTGCAGGCCATCGAGACCCGCCTCGGCAGCCTGGCCCTCCCCGCCCCCCTCAAGCGCGCGCTCACCGCGGCGCGGCAGCACCTCGAGACGGCGACCCCCAACGCCGCGGCGCTCGTGCTCAGCCAGCTCACCGCGCCGGCGCGTGACGTGCTCGGCGTCGAGGCCGCAGATGCGGTCACCGTTGCAGCACGCAGCGCCAGATTGCATTTATAGACCATGGCCCCCCCTTCCCCTGCCCGCCGCTTCGAAAAACGTGCCTCGCTCGACAACCTCGTCGAGCGGGTGGACGCGCAGCGCCCCGGCGAGATCACCGGCGACACGATCCCGACCGGATTCGGCTCGCTCGACAAGCTGCTCGGCGGCGGATTGCGCAGGCGCGACCTGATTCTGTTGGGCGGCGATATCGGCAGCGGCAAATCGGCGCTCGCGCTGGGGATCGCGCTCCGCGTCGCGCAGCAATCGGTAGGCGTCGCCTACCTGTCGGGGGAGATGAATGAAGAGCGGCTCATGGAGCGCGCGCTCGCGATCGAGGGCAAAGTCGCGGTCGACGAGCTGCGGGCCGCCAAGCTGAGCGACCAGACCCGCGCCGGTGTCGGCGGCGCCGCGGTGCGGCTGCGCGGTCTGCCGCTCACGCTCTTGCCGCTCGCGGGCGAGGATTTCGAGACGGCCTTCGAGCGGCTCGACCCGCTGCGCCAAGTGGGGCTCGTCGTCGTCGACTATCTGCAGCTCGTGCCGCCACCGAAGGCGCGGACGACGCAGGACGAGGACACGGCGCTGGTGTTACGGCATCTCAAGGCGCTGGCGCTCGCGCGCGAGGTGGCGCTCCTCGTGGTCGCGCAATTGCCCCGCTTCCACGCGGAGCGTGACGATCAGCGGCCGACCCTCGACGACTACGGTGTGTTCGGCGCGCCGAAACAACACGCCGACGTGATACTTTCCGTGTTCCGAGAGGAGATGTATCGGCCCGGCGGCGGCGTGGAGGGGGCCACGGAGCTGATTGTGGCGAAGAACCGCAACGGTCCGACCGGCTTCGTGGACCTGTACTTCTATCGCCGCTGGATGCGGTTCGAGGATATGCTGGACCCCGACCGGTAGGCGTGTCCCTACCGTTTCGTGGAATCCGTCGGAATCACGCCGATCATCGTATAGGTCGTCCCCGGCCCACCCACGTTCGGCCGCAATGTGAGCCACAGCGGCCGCTTGTTCTGCTCCGCGTAGATCGTCACGGTGCCGCTGCGATCGCTGACGTTGCGCTTCACGTCCCAGTGATTCAGCGGCAGCGCCTTCAGGAACCACGTCGCCACGGTCGTCACCGAATCGGGCGATGACATGACGAGCTGAGCCGCCTCCTCGCCTGCCGAGACGCTGACCATCGACGAGCGCGGATAGGCGAGCGTGCCGCTGAGGGCCTGGCCGGCGCGATGCCGGGTCTCGTCGGGGTTGTCCCCCGGACGTTCGCAGGCGGCGAGCAACGCGAAGACGACGATGAAACAGGTGGCGCGCGACATGGGCGGGAATCCTACCTGTGGCGCCGCGCGCCGGTCAAGTTATAGTTGGGAGCGGTGAGCGGGGAGCGAGGAGCGGAATATGGCCGGCCATAGCAAATGGAAACAGATCAAGCGGAAGAAGGCGGTCACCGATCAGAAGCGGGGCGCCGTCTTTACCCGCCTTATCCGCGAAATCACGATCGCCGCGAAGCAGGGCGGCGGTGATCCAGATGGCAACGCGCGGCTCCGCACCGCGATCGACGCCGCCAAAGCGGAAAACATGCCGGCCGACAACATCGACCGCGCGATCAAGAAGGGCACCGGCGAGCTGGAAGGCGTGACCTACGAAGAGGTCACGTATGAAGGATACGGTCCCGGTGGTGCCGCCCTGCTGATCCAGGCGACCACCGACAATCCCAACCGCACCGTGGCCGAGATCCGCAACGTCTTCCAGCGCCACGGAGCCAACCTGGCCGCCACCAACGCCGTCGCCTGGATGTTCGATCGCAAGGGGCAGATCGTCGTCGACGCAAGAGCGAACGAGGACGCGACGATGGAAGCCGCGCTCGACGCCGGTGCGGAGGATATGGAGAAAGAGGGCGACATTTACCTCATCACGACGCCGCCCACCCAACTCCAGGCGATCGATCAGGCACTGCGGGCGAAGCAGCTGCCGGTACAGAGCGCGGAGATCGCGCTGGTTCCCAAGAACACCGTGAAAGTCGAGGGCGGCGACGCCAAGCGCCTGCTGCAGCTCGTCGAGGGCCTCGAGGAGATGGACGACGTCGCGAAGGTGTTTTCCAACTTCGACATCGACGCCGAGGCGATGGCGGCGGTGACGGGATGACGTGAGGGTCCTGGGCGTCGACCCCGGCACCGCGATCACGGGCTACGGCGTGATCGAAACGGGGAATGGGAATGGAACCCCCCGGTTGGGCCGACTCATCGAATGCGGTGTTTTTCGCTTCGGACGCAACAATTCCCTGCCTCATCGTCTCGCAGAGCTTCACCACGAAATCGCGCAGCTCATCCGGCGTCACCAGCCGTCCGTGCTCGCCCTGGAGGACGCCTTCTATCATAAGAACGTGCGTACCACCCTCGTGCTCGGCCATGCACGGGGCGTCATCCTGCTGGCCGCTGAGCAAGAGGGCCTGGAGATCGCCCAGTATCCACCCGCCATGATCAAGAAGACGGTGGTGGGCGCCGGGGGTGCCCAGAAGTCGCAAGTCGCGACGATGGTGGCTCGGTTGCTGCGGCTCAAGCACGCGCCCAAACCGTCGGATGCCGCCGACGGCGTCGCGGCGGCCCTGACCTACATTCTGCGCTCATGATTGCGCATGTTCGCGGCCGTCTGGCCGCCAAGTCCGCCGACCGCGTCGTCGTCGAGACGCCGGGCGGGGTCGGGTACGAAGTCGTCGTGCCGCTCGGCGTCATGGAGCGGCTCCCCGCCAGCGGAGCCGAAATCACGCTCTCCACGGAGCTGGTGGTGCGCGAAGACGGCTGGGCCCTGTACGGCTTTCTCGACGACGCGGAGCGGCGTTTCTTCCAGCGGCTGACCAGCGTGAGCGGTGTCGGTCCCAAGATCGGCATCGCCCTGCTCTCGGCGCTCGGCGTCGAGCGGGGCGCGCGCGCGCTGCGCGAGAAGAACATCGCGCTGCTTTCATCCGTCAGCGGCATCGGCCGCAAGACCGCCGAGCGCCTCGCGCTGGAGCTGGGAGAAAAAGTGGAGGAGTTTACGGAGACCCCATCCGTGGCCGTCCCGGTTGGCGCCGAGGCGGCGCTCAAGGCACTGGAGCGGCTCGGTTATGGAACGGCGGAGGCTGATCGAGCCGTCCGGCAGGTGCTTGCCGGGAACGGGACCGAAGAAACCGAGGCTCTCGTGCGCCGCGCGCTGCAGATACTCACGACCCGATGACCGCCATCCCCGCTGAGGTGACCGCGGAATGGATCTGCACACGTTGCGGGTCCACGAACCGGCGGCTCGTGCCCGCCGGCGCCACGCGCGCGGAGGATGTGTGCCTCCAGTGTCATACGCGGCACGAGATCGAGCAGGATAAACGGCCGGTCCGCTGGCTGGCGCGGGCGAAGAAGCAATAATGGCGCGCGCCGAAATCACGACGCCTGAGGCGCTCGAGAGCGAGCGGTTGACCGACGCGGCGCTGCGGCCGTCGCGGCTGGACGAGTTCGTCGGCCAGGCCAAGGTCAAGGAGTCGCTGCAGATCGCGATCGACGCGGCGAAGCAGCGCAAAGAGCCGCTCGATCACACGCTGTTCTTCGGCCCGCCCGGCCTCGGCAAGACGACGCTCGCGCTGCTGATGGCCAAGGAATTGGGCGTCAACATCCGCACCACCTCCGGTCCCGTGCTCGAGCGGCCCGGCGATCTCGTGGGGATGCTCACCTCGCTCAAGGCGGGCGACATCTTCTTTATAGATGAAGTGCACCGCCTGCGGCCGGCGCTGGAAGAGTTCCTGTACCCGGCGATGGAGGAATTCCGGGTCGACGTACGCATTGCCGACGGCCCGCACGCCCAGACGCTGCCGATGCAGCTGGAGCGCTTCACGCTGATCGGCGCCACGACGCGGTTTGGTCTGCTGACCCCGCCGCTGCGCGCGCGCTTCGGCCTGGTCGAGCGGCTGCATTACTATCCGCCCGATGATCTCGTCCAGATCATCACCCGCTCCGCCGGCATTCTCGGCGTCGCAGCCGACGCGGCGGGCGTCGCGGAGATCGCGCGCCGCAGCCGGGGCACGCCTCGTGTGGCGAACCGGCTCCTCAAACGCGTGCGCGATTACGCGCAGGTGCGTGCCGGCGGCAAAATCACCGCGGCCGTGGCCGGCGAAGCGCTGAAGCGGCTCGACGTAGACGAGTTCGGGCTCGACGACATGGACGCCCGCATCCTCAAGGCAATCATCGAGATGTTCGACGGCGGTCCCGTCGGTGTGCAGACGGTCGCCGCGGCGGTCGGTGAGGATCCGGGGACACTCGAGGAGGTCTACGAGCCGTTCCTGATGCAGCAAGGCTTTCTCGCCCGTACGCCGCGCGGCCGCGTCGCCACGCCCGCGGCCTACCGTCACTTTGGATTTGTCCCACCAAAATCCGCTGAACAGGCCAGTATCTTCGAAACCTGATTGCGGATTGGGGATTGCGGATTGCGGATTGAAGAGGTGAGTGTCAAATCCGCAATCCACAATCCGAAATCCGCAATTCCACCCATGCAATTCCAATTATCGGACTTCGATTACGATCTCCCAAGCTCGCAGATCGCCCAGCATCCGCTCGCTGATCGCTCCGCGAGCCGGCTCCTCGTGCTCGATCGCGCAACGGGTACGACGCGGCACCTCCACTTTCGCGACCTGCTGGAGCTGATCCCCCCGGGCGATCTGCTCGTCATCAACACGTCGCGCGTCATTCCGGCACGACTCCGCGGGAAGCGGGAAGGGGGACAGGACGCCGAGTTCCTCGTGGTTCGCGAGCTCGCCGACGGGACCTGGCTCGCGATGGCGCACCCCGGCGGCAAGCTCAAGCCTGGCCGGCGCGTCACGTTCGGTGACGACAGCGCGGTGGAGATCGTGGAAGTGCTGGGCGGCGGGCTGCGGCGCATGCGATTCGCCGGCACGCTGGATGGGCAAGCCACGCTCGCGAAGTACGGTGAGGTACCGCTGCCGCCGTATATCCGGCGGCCTCCGACGCAAGCCGATCGGGAGCGCTACCAGACCGTGTATGCGACGCACGACGGCAGCGTCGCCGCGCCGACCGCGGGCCTGCATTTCACGGCGGAATTGTTGGCGCAGATCCACGAGCGCCGCACGCTGGTCACGGCGCTGGATCTCCACGTGGGACCGGGCACGTTCAAGCCGGTCGAGACCGACGACCTCGATAAGCACACGATGCACCCTGAGCCGTACGAGATTTCCCCGGGCGCCGCGAGCGGCATCAACCACAACCGCGGAAAGGTGTGGGCGGTGGGAACGACTGTGGTGCGAGCGCTCGAGTCAGCCGCTGACTCGCACGGTCAAGTGCGCGCCGGCGCGGGCGAAACGCGTCTCTTCATTCGCCCGCCATACGATTTCAAGGTCGTAAACCATCTGATCACGAACTTTCATTTGCCGCGCTCCACGCTGCTGATGCTGGTCTGCGCGTTCGGAGGATACGAGCGGGTGATGGCCGCGTATCGTGAGGCGGTACAGAAGGGATATCGGTTCTATAGTTATGGCGATGCCATGCTCATCATGTGATTGCGGATTGTCGATTGCGGATTGCGGATTTGACGTGCGCGGCTCAATCCGCAATTCGCGATCCGAAATCCGCAATTCCTAATGTTCGACTTCTGGATCGACGGTCAGTCGGGCGCCGCGCGCTCCGGTTCGCTGACGCTGCCGCACGGCACGGTCGAGACACCTGTGTTTATGCCCGTCGGCACGCAGGCAACCGTGCGCACGCTCTCGCCCGTCGATCTCAAGGCCGTCGGCGCGCAGATCGTGCTCGCCAACACCTATCACCTGCACGTGCGCCCCGGCGAAGACGTGATCGCGCAGCTCGGCGGGCTCCACAAGTTCATGGCGTGGGAGCGACCGCTGCTCACCGACTCGGGCGGCTTTCAGGTTTTCTCGCTGGAAGGCTTCCGGCGCGTGGATGAGGACGGAGTCGAGTTTCAGAGTCATGTCGACGGGGGCCGCCGCAAGCTGACACCCGAGACCGCCATCGACATCCAGGCAACACTCGGCTCCGACATCGCGATGGCGTTCGATCACGTCATTCCCGGCGGCGCGGACGAGGCGACTGCGCGGGATGCTCTGGAAAGAACGTTGAGGTGGTTGCGACGGTGTGCGAAAAGACATCGAGAATTGTTGGAAGGTGGGAAAGTCGGAAAGAGCGATCATTCCAACATTCCAACATTCCAACAGACTCTCTGGCCGATCATCCAGGGGGGGACGCTGCCGGCCCTCCGGACCGAGTGTCTCGACCGCATCATGGAATTAGGTCCCTGGACCGGCATCGCCATTGGCGGCCTCTCCGTGGGCGAGCCCAAAGACAAGATGTACGCCACGATCGACGTGCTGGAGGCGCGTCTGCCCGCCACCCTTCCCCGTTATCTTATGGGCGTCGGGTTTCCGCCGGATCTCGTCGCGGCGGTGGAGCGAGGCGTCGACATGTTCGACTGCGTGGCGCCCACGCGAGGCGGGCGCAACGGCTCGGCATTCACCCCAGAGGGCACGCTGAACATCCGCAACGCCGCGTTCCGCACCGACGCCGGTCCGCTGGATCCGAGCTGCGATTGTGAGACCTGCACGACGTATTCCCGCGGCTACTTGCGCCATCTGTTCGTCGCGGGCGAGCTGCTGGGACTACGGCTGTTGTCGCTGCACAACGTTCGGTACCTGATCCGTCTCGCCGCGGAGATGCGCGCCGCCATTCAGCGCGGCGGCGATGCCTTCGCAACCTGGGCGGACGACTGGCGCCGCCGCTATCAACACACAGGAGTCGCATGACGACCGCACCATTGCTGTTGCTGGTGTTCACCCCCTCGGGCCAGGGCGGCCTGGGGCTCAGCGGGTTCATCATTCAGATCGGCCTGTTCATCGCGATCTTCTACTTCCTCGTAATCCGCCCGCAGCGCCGCCAGCAGGAGACGCACAAACAGCTGCTCGCCTCGCTGCAGCGCGGCGATCAAGTCGTGACCACGAGCGGCATCGTCGGCGAAGTCGTGCACATCAAGGACGATCAGGTCACGGTGCGGAGCGGCGAGGCGAAGTTCGTGATCCTGCGCAGCGGCATCGCCAGCATCACCAACCGCACGGCCGTCGAGGTGAAGCCGGCGTGACGGTGCGGACGCTGCACGTCCTGGGCTCGCCGGTGCTGCGGCAAAAATCGCCGCCGGTCGCCGCGGTCGACGATGCGGTGCGCCGGCTGGTGGACGATCTGTTCGAGACGATGCGCGCGGCCAAGGGCGTCGGCCTCGCGGCCAATCAGATCGGCGTCGCCCGCCGGGTGGCGGTGGTGGATGTCGGCGCAGAGGCCCCGCCGCCGCTCGTGCTGATCAATCCTCAAATCGTGGAGCGCAGCGACGAGGAGGAGATCGCCGAAGAGGGCTGTCTCTCGATCCCCGAGATTTTCGGCGATGTGACGCGATCGGCGCGGGTCGTCGTGGAGGCGCTGGATCAGGAAGGCCGCAAGGTCCGCACGGAGGCGCACGGCTACAAGGCGCGCGCGATCCAGCACGAGATCGACCACCTCGACGGCATCCTGTTTCTCGATCACCTCAGCGCCGTGAAGCGGAATCTCCTGGTCGCGAAGTGGAAGAAGTCGCGCAAGGGAAAGAAGGGATATCTCAAGGAGGTCACGCCGGAGCCGGCGGGTGAACTGTAAGTGCGCGTGGTCTTCTTCGGTACGCCCGAATTCGCGGTACTATCACTGCGCGCGCTGGTCGGTGAAGGGTTCGACGTCGTCGCCGTCGTCACACAACCTGATGCACCGCAGGGACGCTCCCGATCTCAGCTGATTCCCCCGCCGGTCAAGGTCGCCGCCGAATCGGAAGACCTGCTCGTGCTGCAGCCGGAAAAGCCGACCGATCCGGCATTTCTCAAACAACTCCGGGACCTGAAGCCCGACATCGGGGTCGTCGTCGCGTACGGCCACATTCTCAAGCCCGAGCTGCTGGCACTGCCGCCGCGCGGCATGGTGAACGTGCATCCGTCCCTGCTGCCCGGCCTGCGCGGCGCGGCGCCGGTCGAGTGGGCCATCATCCGCGGCCACGAAACGACCGGCGTGACGATCATGCAGCTGGACGCCGGGATGGACTCCGGGCCCGTGCTGCACCAGATCCCCCACCGCATCGGGTCCGACGTGACGGGCGGGGAGCTGGCGGCGCATCTCGCGGAAATGGGCGCGCAGGCGCTGATCGAAACGCTGGCGATGCTCGAGCAGAGCGATCCGCCGCCCCAACCCGTCCCGCAGAACGAGAGCCGCGCGACGTTCGCACCCAAGCTGACGCGCGAGACGGCCCGCATCGATTGGACGAAGGACGCGCGTGCGATCGGGTGCCTGATCCGCGGGCTCGATCCGCGGCCCGGTGCGTGGACGGAGTTGGAGGGTGCGGAGATCAAGCTGTTCAGCCCGAAGGTCATGGAGCCTCCGTTTCCCGGCGCGGGCGCGCCCGGCCAGGTGCTTTCGGCCCAGGGCTCCCTCGTCATCGCGACGGGGGTCGCCGCCGTCGAAGTCTTCGAGGTGCAACCCGCCGGGAAGGCCCGCATGCCGGCCGAGGAATGGCTGCGCGGCGCGCGCCTGCAGCCCGGCGCCAGGTTCTCGTGAGAGCGGCGCTGCCGCGGCTGCACGCGATCACCGATGAGCGTATCGCGCGGCGGTCCGACCTCGACGCGGTCGCGCGCGCCCTGTCGGATGGCGGCGGCTCGGACCTGGCGTTTCACGCCCGAGGGCGGGAGCTCACGGGGCTCGAGCATTACAGCTTGTCAGTCCAACTTTCCAACCTTCCATCGTTCCTGTTCGTGAACGACCGCCTGGACATCGCCCTGGCGGTTCCATCGGCCGGCGTCCAGCTCGGTCAGGGCAGCCTGCCCGTCAGCGCCGCCCGCGCGCTCAATCCGCTGTGGTGGATCGGCAAGTCGGTTCACGACTTGGCCGAAGCGGAAGCCGCAAGGACGGAAGGGGCTGACTATCTTGTTGTAGGGCCGGTGTTCGCGACCGCCTCGCACCCGGGCCACACACCAATGGGCCTGGCGGGGCTCGAGCAGATCGTCGCCGCGGCCGAGGCGCTGGCGGTGATTGCCATCGGCGGCATCAGTGCCGATCGCGTGCGCGAGGTGCGAGCCAGTGGGGCATACGGCGTCGCGGCGATTCGGGCGTTATGGGACGACGCCGAGCCCGAGAAAGCCGCGCGGAGGATGCGGGAATGGATGTTGTGATCAATGGAGAACGCAAACAGGTGACGCACGGCGCGACGTTGCTCGAGTTGCTGAAAGCGCTCGAGCTCGATCCGCGGGCAGTCGTTGTCGAGCACAATCGTCGTATTGTGCGGCGACCCGCGCTCGGCGACGTGAAGGTCAACGAAGGGGACGCGATCGAGCTGGTGCATTTCGTAGGTGGGGGATGAGGGAAGGGGGACGGGGGACGGGTGACTACCGCAGTTGAGACAATCCGGGATACTCCGCTCGAAATCGGCGGGCGGACGTTCCAGTCGCGCCTGATGGTCGGGACCGGGAAGTATCCCGACATGGATACGATGGTGCGCGCGATCGACGCGTCGGGCGCCGAGGTCGTGACCGTCGCGGTGCGCCGGGTGAATCTCGACCGCTCCAAGGAATCGAGCGTCCTGCACTTCCTCGACCCCAAGAAGATCTTCCTGCTCGCCAACACCGCCGGCTGCTACAGCGCGGCCGACGCGATCCGCTACGCGCGGCTGGCGCGCGAGGCGGGGTTCAACGACTTCGTGAAGCTCGAGGTGATCGGCGACGAGGAGACGCTCCTCCCCGATGTAGCGGGGCTGCTCGAGGCGGCGAAGGTGCTGGTGCAGGAAGGATTCAACGTGCTGGCGTACACCAACGAGGATCTCGTGACCGCGCTGCGGCTCGAGGATGCCGGCTGTGCGGCGGTGATGCCGCTCGCCTCGCCGATCGGCAGCGGGCTCGGCCTGTTGAATCCATTCAGCGTACGGACGATCAAGCGCCGGCTGCACGTGCCGGTGATCGTCGATGCCGGCGTGGGCACCGCGTCCGACGCGTGCGTCACGATGGAGCAAGGCGTGGACGGGATCCTGATGAACACCGCGATCGCCGCCGCACAGGATCCGGTCTCGATGGCGCAGGCGATGCGGCTCGCCACGATCGCGGGCCGCGCGGCGTATCTCGCCGGCCGGATGCCGCGGCGCGAGGTCGCGATGCCGTCGTCCCCCACCCGGGGGATGCTGGATTAAGGAAGCAACTGCCGCTCGGCGAGCGGCTCTGGAGATCCTGCGCGCGGTCCGAGCCGGCGCGCCCTTGGCCGATGCGCGCGACCGCCATCTCACGGGTCTCGCCGAGCGCGACCGCCGCCTCGCGTACGAGCTGTCGGCCGGCGTGCTGCGCCGCCAACGCGAGCTGGATGACGCGCTCGACCTGGGCCGCACCGATCCCCGCCTGCACGACGTCCTGCGACTCGGCGCCTACCAATTGCGTTGGCTCACGCGAGTACCGTCTCATGCGGCTGTCTCCACTTCCGTCGAGCTAGCCCGGGAGACCGTCGGTGAGGAAAGCACCGGGTATGTCAACCGAGCTCTGAGGCACCTTCATGGGGACGGGGGACGGGGGACGCGGGACGGGGCGACACATCCTGATTGGCTGATCAAGCGTTGGATGGCTCGGTATGGAAACTCGGAGACTCAACGCTTAATCGCATGGAACGACATGCGACCGCCGTTGATCCTCCAAGCGGTGCGCTGGAGTTTGGAACGTCTGGAGCAGGAACTTAGGGCCCGGGGCGTCGAGACGACGCGCGCTCCGTTTGGCGCCGGCTTGGAGGTGCACTCCACCCGTCCCTCGTCTCCCGTCCCACGTCCCCCAGATCTTCCGGGCTTCACCGAGGGCGGATGGATCGTCCAGGATCCCGCCCACGCGCTCGTCGCTCGCTTCGCGGCGATCCCGCCAGGCGATCAGGTGTACGACGCCTGCGCCGCGCCCGGTGGGAAAGCGGTGGCGCTCGAGGCTGCGGGCGCGCGGATCGTCGCCGGCGACGCGCGGCTGGAGCGGCTCGCGCGGCTCGCCGAGACGACTCGGCGCGCGGGAGTGGCGATCCGCTGCCTCGCCGCCAATCTTGAGGCGGCGCCGATTCGCGAGGACAGCCTCGCTGCGGTGCTCGTCGATGCGCCGTGCAGCGCGACGGGCACGATGCGGCGGCATCCCGACGCACGCTGGCGTCTCCACCCCGCGGTGTTTGCGCGGGCCGCGGCGCGGCAGTTGCGCCTGCTCCAGGCAGCCGCGCCGCTCGTGCGGCCGGGAGGGCTGCTCATCTATGCGACCTGCTCGCTCGAGCCGGAGGAAAATGAAAGCGTCGTGGAGAATTTTCTGAGCCGGCATGCTGATTTCTCCAGGGCGAGCAGCGATGCGGTGCCCGCCGAGCTGCTGACGGCCGCGGGCGACTTCCAGTCGCTGCCGCAACGCCACGGGATCGACGGCGCCTACGCCGCGCGCCTGTTGCGGGAGGGGGGGGGGGCTTCCTGATGCGCGTTCGCCGCCGCTTCGAGCCGCTTGAGGGTTTCAAAGTCACTCCCCGATTCTGGAAGTGGGTCGCCATCGGTACCGGCGCCGTCGTCGCTGGTTATCTCACGGCGTACCTCGTGCTGTTTCCCGCGGCGATTCTCCCCGGTCACCAGGTCGTGCCGCGGGTGCTCGGCCTGACGCTGGCCGAAGCGCAGAGCGAAATCCAGACGGCGAAGCTGCAGACCGCGGAGGGCGGCGCCGAACCCCATCCGACCGCCCCGGCGGGGATCGTGATCTGGCAGGATCCGCCGCCGGGCGTCATCGCGCCTGAAGGAACGAAGGTGACTCTGGTGTCGAGCGCCGGCCCATCCAAGATTCCGGTGCCGGATGTCGCCAACCTCGACGCGGGGCTCGCGCAATCGCTCATCGCGTCGGCGGGATTGGTGGTGAGTCAGGTGGAGTCGGTGCAGGCGGCCTCGCCCACCGGCCTCGCGATGATGACGCGGCCGCCGGCGGGAACGGCGCTGGCACCCGGCGCCGGGCTGACGGTGGTCGTGAGCCGCGGCGCGCCGACGATCCCGATTCCCGATCTGCTCGGCATGGCCTCCGCGGACGCACGGACGCGGCTCGAAATGGAAGGGCTGCAACTGGGGACCGTGACGCGGCGGCGCACGAGTGAAGCATCGCCCGGCACGGTCGTGGCGCAGACTCCCGCAGCCGGGACGCTGGCGGCGCCCGGCACGGTGGTGGACATCATCGTGGCTCGGAGTCCGCAATGACCAACGGAGGCATCCGCATCGCGCCGAGCGTGTTATCAGCTGATTTGGCGCGTCTGCGGGAGCAGGTCGAGCAAGTGCTGGAAGCGGGCGCCGACTGGCTCCACGTGGACGTCATGGACGGGCGCTTTGTCCCCAACATCACGTTCGGCGCCAACATGGTCGAGGCGCTGCGCAAGCTGACCGACAAGCCGATCGACGTGCACCTCATGGTGGTCGAGCCCGAGGACTACATCGAATCGTTTGCGGCCGCGGGGGCATCCGTGTTCTCGTTCCATCCCGAAGCCACAATTCACGTGCAGCGGCAACTCGATGCCGTAAAGAAAGCCGGCATGATGGCGGGCCTCGTGCTCAATCCCGCCACGCCGCTCGCGCATGCCGCAGAGGTGATCCGGGATCTCGATTTGTTGTTGATTATGACGGTCAATCCCGGATTCGGTGGACAGAGTTACCTTCCGGGATCGAACGACAAGATCCAGCGCGCCCACGTACTACGCACGACGCACGACGCACGCTTTTTCCTAGAGGTCGATGGTGGGATTACGCGTCAGACGATCGCAGCCGCACATCAGGCCGGCGCCGACACATTCGTCGCGGGCAACGCCGTGTTCGGCAGCGCTGATCCCGGCCGCGAGGTGCAGGAGCTGCGCCGGCGCTGCATGGTGAGCGTATGACGAACCGGCAACAGTGGACGCTGATCGCCAGCGTCGTGATGACGGCAGTGTTCGGCGTCGCGCTCGCCATCAAGCTGCGGCCGCAGCTCAATCTGCTCGAGGTGGGATCCGCGGCGCCCGACTTCGACGCCGTGCAGCTCCCGACGGGCCGGCCGGCGAGCATCGAGGATTATCGCGGCAAGGTCGTCCTGCTCAACATCTGGGCGACGTGGTGCGCACCCTGCAAGGTCGAAATGCCGTCGATGGAACACCTGCATCGCAAGCTCGCCGGCACCGATTTCCGGCTCGTCGGGGTGAGCGTCGATGAAGAGGACTCGACCGTGGTGAACAAGTTCGTGAAGGATCTGGGGCTGACGTTCGAGATCCTGCACGATCGCGACGGATCGATCCGCCAGATCTATCAGACCACTGGAGTCCCCGAGAGCTTCGTCATCGATCGCGACGGCGTGATCGTCAAGAAGGTCATCGGCGCGGCCGATTGGGATGCGCCGGTCAACGAGAACCTGATCCGCCGGCTGCTCGATGCGCGCTAGCCTGCTCCAGCTGATCACCCGTAACTGGCCCATCAAAGGCGCCGCGCTGTTTCTCGCGCTGATGCTCTACGTGGCGGTGCAGCTGCAGCAGCCGGTGACCACGAGCTTCGACGTCACGCTCAACCTCCAGCTGCCGCCGGGCCGCGCGCTGGTCCACAAGCCGCCCAAGGTCCGCGTCCAGATCTCCGGCAAGGGCAGCCAGATCCTGAAGCTGCGCTCGCTCGCCGGCGACATCACGCGGCGGGTCCCCGACACCCTCACGGCATCCACCTACACGATCCACCTCGACCCGACGGAGGTCGAGCTGGCGCTGCCGAAAGGCGCGGACGTGCGTGTGATGGAGGTCCGCCCCAGCGAGATCACGCTCGCGCTCGACAGCGTGGCGCGCAAAGAAGTGCGCATCGTCTCGCTCGTGACCGTGACGCCCGAGTCGGGCCAGTTTCTGCACGGTGGGCTCTCGATGACGCCCACGACGGCGCGCCTCGTGGGGCCGGAGAAGAGTCTCGCTACGATCGACTCGGTGACCACCGTGCCGATGGAAATCACGAGTGTAGCGGGCGGGTTCACGCGCAACGTGCCCATCGACACGATGCCGCTCGGCATCGTGCGGCTGTCGCCCAAGCAGGTAACGGTCACCGGCGAGATGGGGACCATCGCGGAGCGCTCGTTCGGCGGGATTCCGGTCGAGACGGGCGCCGGTGCCATCACGAGCTTCATCGTCACACCGGCACGCGTGTCCGTCGCCGTCCGCGGCCCTGAAGAGCGCGTGCAGGCCCTGACGCGTGACTCGCTGCGCGTGGTCGCCCACATCACCGGATCGAGCGGCGGCGTGGCGCGGATCACCGTCATCGCGCCCCGCGGCATCACCGCCCGCGCGATACCCGACTCGGTCACGCTGCGGCGGCGCGCCACGCCTCCAGTCCCGCGCCGTCGTGGCTGACGCCGTCCTCGGCATCGAGACGTCGTGCGACGAGACGTCCGCCGCAGTGCTGGTCGGCGGTGAGCTCGCGAGCCTCGTCATTCTGTCGCAGGACATCCACAAAGTCTTCGGCGGCGTCGTACCGGAGCTGGCGAGCCGGGCGCACCTCGCCGCGCTCCCGGCGGTGGTGGATCGCGCCGTGGCGGAGGCGGGCCTCGCGCCGTCAGCGATCGACGCGGTGGCCGTAACCGCCGGACCGGGACTGGCGGGCGCGCTGCTCGTCGGCGTGGTCTACGCGAAATCGTTCGCGTATGCCGGCAATCGGGCGCTCATCGGCGTGCACCACATGGAAGGTCACTTGTTCGCGCCGGCAGTCGAAGACCGTGACCTCGCGCCGCCGTTTGTGGCGCTGCTGGTCTCCGGTGGTCATACGCTGCTGCTCGACGTCCCCGCCTGGGGCCGCTACCGCCTGTTGGGCGAAACGCGCGACGACGCAGCCGGTGAGGCGTTCGACAAGGTCGCGACGCTGCTCGGGCTCGGATATCCGGGTGGCCCTGCGATCGAGCGCCTCGCGCAGGAAGGCGACCCCAGCCGCTTCAGCTTCCCTCGTCCCATGATCGCCGAGGGTTTCGAGTTCTCGTTTTCCGGACTCAAGACCGCCGTGCTGCATGCGGTGCGCGCGTCGGACGATCTGGACAGAGATCGCGCGCATATCGCCCGTGGCTTTCAGGATGCCGTCCTCGACGTGCTCGTCACCAAGCTGGAGCGGGCCGTGCGCGCGACCGGCTATTCCACCGCCGTCCTGGGCGGAGGGGTCGCGTGCAGCCGCGCGCTGTCGGCCCGCGCCGCCGAGCGCCTGGGGGGGGCGGGCGTCGCGCGCGTGGCCGTGGCGAGCCCGCGGCTCAACGCCGACAACGCCGCGATGATCGCGCGCGCCGGTTGGCATCGCCTGCGGCTCGGCGAGCGTAGCGACTGGACGCTCGACGCGCGGGCCGACCTCCCCCTTCCGGGACTCGAGATGACTCAACCGACGCACGACGCACGACGCACGGCCTTCCCATGACCGTCTATCCGTTCGTGCTGCATCTCGGACCGCTCGAGCTGACGGGCTACGGGCTGATGATGATGGTCGCATTTCTGATGGCCGGTTGGGCGATTCAGCTCGACCTGCGCCAGCGCGGCCTGGACGAGGATTACGCCGCCGACATCGTGATCGCCGGCGTCATCGGCGGCCTCGTCGGCGCCAAGCTGTGGTACGTGTTTCTCACGGGCGAAGCGGACGCGCTGTTCCGCCGTGGCGGCTTCGTCTGGTACGGCGGCTTCCTCGGCGCGATGCTCGGCATCTTGCTCAACGGCTGGCGGCGGCGCGTGCCGGGGCGGTTCACCGCCGAGCTCTGTGCCGCGCCGCTCGCGCTCGGCTATGCCTTGGGCCGGGTCGGCTGCTTCGTCGTAAACGATGACTACGGTATTCCCAGCACCGTCCCCTGGGCCATGAAATTCCCCAATGGGTTGCCACCCACGACCGTCGCCAATCTCCAGACGATGGGCGTGCACTTTCCGGCAGGAACCGATCCGATGTCGCTCGTGGCGGTTCACCCGACGGAGATCTACGAAACGATCGCGATGCTGCTCGTCTTCTGGTGGCTGTGGCGACAGCGCGATCATGGTCACGCGATCGGGTGGTTGTTTGCCTGGTACATGGTGCTGGGCGGTGCCGAGCGGTTTCTGGTGGAGTTCCTGCGGGCGAAGGACGACCGGATTCTGGGACCGTTTACGCTGGCCCAGGCGACCAGCGTCCTCCTGATACTCGTCGGCGGGACTCTGCTGTACATGTGGCGCGCGCCTGCGGGACCGCAGCCGCTGCCGGAGTCATTGCGACCGAAGCAGGTCCCGCTCCGCGCCTCGTCCTGAGGACTTGGGCCGCAGGCTCCATCCGGCGGCAACGAGCGCCAGCGCCAGCAGCAGTCCCTGTACCAGCAATGATTCGAGCGTCGGGTAGATGCCGAGCACTGGAATGCGCGGCGCGGCCTCGATCACCGTCAGCGGAATGATCCGCGCTTCCTGCAATTCGGCGATGCCCTTCCCCGCGAAGACGAATGCCATGTAGTACAGCATCACGCCCGTCACGGCGAAGAACGGCTTCATCGCCACGCGCAGCCCCAGCTGATTGATGATCAGGTAAACGGCGACCAGCCCGACGGAGCCGGCGGCAATTCCCCCGATGACCGATACGCTGCTGGGGCCCGCCGACGTGAACAGCGCCTTGTAGAAGAGGATCGTCTCGAATCCTTCGCGATAGACGGCGAGGAATGCGACGGCGCTCAACGCCATCCCCGAACCGGAGGACAGGGCGCTCTGCATCTTGCCGTGCACGAACGCGGTCCACTTGGCGGCTTCGATCTTGGACAGCAGCCAGTAGCTGACGTAAAAGAGCACCGCCGCCGCGAGCAGCATCGTGCCGCCTTCGATCGTCTCGCGCTGTCCCGGCGTCACCTGAAACAGCAGCTCGACCAGTACCCAGGTGAGGAGACTCGCTGCGACCGCGAGCCAGGCTCCCCGCGCGACATCGCGGCGCCGGTCCGTCGCACCCGCTTTGGTGAGAAAGGTCATCAGTGCCGCGACGATGAGGATGGCTTCGAAACCCTCCCGCACAAGCAGAAAGAACGACGCCACGAACAGGCTCATCGACGACGGGCGGTCGGCGACGACACGCTCGGCGCGCTCGAGTCCGGCCAGCAGCCGCTCGCGAATGGCATGGCGCTCCGCGTCATCGGCGCGCGCCACGCGCGTGCGCAGCCACGCGAACGTCGTCTCCAGCTCGCCGGCAAGCCCGGCGTTCTTCGCGCGCACCTCCGTCTCGACCTGTTCGAACGTGAGATAGGCGTCGAAACCGATCTTCTCGGACCGTAGCGCGATCGCGGAGTCCACCTGCCGGCGGACGGCGGCAAAGGTCGCCGCCGTGGCCGATCCGCCGTACTGCATCGCCCCCACATAGGCCGCGACCGCCCAGCGGTCTTCGTCCGGCACATCCTCGGCGAATTCGGGCATCGCGGTACCAGGGACGCCGATGGCGATACGGCGGAAGATCTCGAGCAGCGTCGTCCCGCCCATGACGCGGGGGTCCGTGAGGTCGGCGGGCCGCGGGCCCTTCATGGTTTTCGCCTTCGGGCCGTCGCCGCGGCCCGCTTCTCCGTGACAGGCGGCGCAGCGCTCGTGAAAGACGACGGCGCCGCGAGCGAGCGACGGCGGCTTGGAAGGGAGTTGCTCGATCACATTGGGACCGCCGGCGGCGGCGGTAATGCGACTGATCAGTGCGTCCGTCACGAGTCGCACCGAGTCCGGCGGGGCCAGACGGTCCAGCATCTCCGCGATCCGGGTGAGCGCATGTCCGGCGACTACACGCGCACTGATGGGAAGCCCGGGGACGTCGAATGTGGCCTGTTGAATGAAGAGTTTGGCCTCGTCCACCTCCTCGGGCTGGACGATCTGCCCACCGCTGGGCGTTACGCCGAGGGCGTATTCCTTGGCGGCCAGGGAGGCGGCGGCAACCACCCGCCGCGACAGGGCCAAAGAGTCAGACGCCTGCCCTGCGAGTGGCTGTGCAAGGCAGGCGGCAAGGACGAGAAGGATTCCCCGGAACCGCACGACAAATAGTAGAGTAATTTTGTCGGGAATTCAATCTGTTGACAGCACTGCAATTGCGACCGCGGCCTCATGCGTATGGGAGAGCGACAGCAGGACACGCCGCACTCGCAACTCGTTGGCACGGCTCGCCGCCAGTCCGCTGAGTGCGACATCGGGCCGCCCATCGGCGGCCCTGGTCACCTCGATGTCCCGCCACCCGATCCCGCGGGCCGGCTCACTGCCCTGTAGCGCCTTGTAGACCGCCTCTTTTGCAGCCAGGCGGACGGCGACATGCTCGGCGGGATCGGGCCGGGAGCGGCAATACTCCGCTTCGGCGGGGGTGAGGAGCCGGTCGAAGACGTGTGCGCCCTTGTCGGCGAGCATCGCGCGCGCGCGGGAGACCTCCACAAGGTCGACGCCGACACCGACGGCGCTCACGGCGCCGGCCTGGCGACAAAGAGTCGCCGGCGGTAACGATGGCCGTCGACGTCCACGACGATGATATACGCACCATTGACCACGCGCCGAGCTCCTCCACCCAGTGTGAGGTCCCAAACATATTCGTTGTTCGGCGCGGGCACCGTGGTGGTGAACAGCCGGTCGCCCGTGAAACCGAAGATCGAAACACTGGCATTGCCGGTCGCCGCCGGCCAGGAGATGACGACCTGATCGCTCCGCACCGGATTCTCGGAGACGTCGGCGCCGGGGGCCGCGGCCAGCAGCTCGAACGCCGAGCTGGCGTCCGTCGCGAAGCCGACCGCGTCGATCCACCAGGTGAACTGCTCGGAAATGAAGCGCACGCGGGCACCGGGCCGGCCGCCCGCCTGCGGCAGCTCGACGCGCAGCGGATACCAGCTCGGCCCGTCGCCGATGATCACGGCCACGTCGCTCCACGTCGCGCCGGAGTCACCCGAGAACTGAATGATGCCGTGCTGCTGCGGCGTAAACGTCGAGCCGTAGTGGCGGGTCCAGAGATGCAGCCACACGGACGTCCGGCCCCGTAAATCGACGATCGGCGAAACGAGCGTATCGCCTCCAGCCGTCCCCCAGGAGTATTTGCCGGCGATCCGGATCGTGTCGCGCGACCAACCGCCTTTCCATCCGGCGTCGAGCGGCTCAGCGCCGGCGATCGACAGGAGCTCCGCCGCGATCGGTGTGCCATCCGCCCGCAGCGCCCGCACCGCATCGAGCCGCAAGTCGGTGCGCCACACGGTCTGAAGCGTGCCCCGGCGCAGCGAGTCCGTTTGTGAGCTGCGCGGCACGAGCGCGCCCGTGCCGGTTCTCAGTGTCAGGAGTGGCCGCGGTGCCGCGGCGTCGAGGCTGAGCCACGAATCGGGCCACAGCGACGTGAAGCGTGGCCCACTGGGAACGGCGCCCGTCGTTCCGGGTGAGCGCGCCAGGTCTCCCGAGGCGGCGATCAGCGAGAGCGCGAACGGCAGGTTGTCGCGAAACACACGCTCGACCAGCACGCTGTCGTCGGGGAATTCGAATCCGTAGTAAAGGCCCTGCGTGCAGCAGCCACTCGACAGCTCGGTGGTAAACGCGATCGTGCCGTACGTTCGATACGCCCAGTCGGTGTACTCGCCGTTGGTCGTGTAGAGATTCCAGCCCGGCCCCGGGTGGTAGTGATCGATCGACGAAGCGGGGACGCCGTCGATCACCGCCGGCGCGAGATCGGTCCCGGCGAGCGCTTGAAAGCGCGGCAAGTCAGGAGCAAGCTCGCCGGCGCGGAAGCCCCAGGGATACAACACGAGTCCGCCATAGCTGTGATACGAGAGCGACAAGACGGGCGGATGCGCGGCATGGAACGCCATCACCGCCCGTGTTTCGGGCTCCGACGCGGGACCGGTCCCGCGGTAGGTCTCGGCGGATGGCTGGCTGCTCGAGCCGGTCTCATCGGCGCCCCAGAACCCGGAATAATTGCGGTTCGGGTCCACGCCGTAACTGCCGTTGGCGTTGGGGCGGCGGTTTTTGCGCCAGTACCGGTCCGTCGTGAACGTGTACTGGTAGCCGTCGGGATTCTCGACCGGAATCACCCACACGTCGTGTGACGCGACGACCGCTCGGGCCGAATCGGCGAGCCAGCGGATCAGTTTCATCGCGACGGCGGTCGAGATCCATTCGCGCGCGTGATGCGTCCCCAGGAACAGGACGTTGGGACGGTTTGCCGCATCGTCTGCCGCGCCGATCTTCACGGCGAGAATCGGCCGGCCTTCAAGCGATGCGCCCACCGAATCGAGATGCATCAGCGTATCCGCTGCGGCCCAGGCTTCCAGTGTGGCGCGGATGCCTTCGCCCGCTTTGTCGAACGAATGGAAGTTGCGGAACGTGTCCGCGGCCGCTCCTGTCGTGACGCGCGCCAGCGTGGGTGGCGCCACGGTGAAGCCGCGGCGGGCGAGCAACGCTTCCGTTTCGGGCGACACCACGATCACCGCGCGTACCGTCGCGCCCACCGCGCGCACATCCGCGACCTCGAATCCGAGCCGCGCGAGCGAATCGAGACTCGCGTGGCCGGCGATCGGCACTTCGACGATGCGCAGCTGTGCGGGAAGCGCTGAGGCACCGCACAGAACGAGAGCTAAAAGCCCAGTCGCGCCGCGAGCCATGCTGGAGCCGGGACGTACCCGCCGAGAATGAGGCCGAGCCACAGGAGCAAGGCGGCAACGGGCGTCCACACGATGAAGATCGGCCACAGCGAGGGCCGCCAGCCGGCGAGCGCATCCAGCTCGGCATTCCAGCGTTCGCGCTCGGCTTCGACTTCACTTTCGAGCGCGAGCCAGGCGGCTTCCAGCCGCCGCGCCACGGTGCGGAGCGCGTCCTGCCACGCGGCGTGCGTCTCCTTTTCCAGCACCGACGCGTCGGCCGCGCGCGCCGCCGCCGCTTCCAGCGCGTCGAGCGCGGCGACGAACGTGCCACCCCCCGTTCCGAGTCGCGCCGCGATCGCTCGTTTCTCGGCATTGGTCAGCAAGTGACGCCGCAGGCGGAGCCGTGGCAGCCGCACCTGGCGCGCGATGCGCGTGATCTCGGCGTCGAGCGCAGCGGCGACACGCTGGGCGGCGCGGCGCACGGCATTGTCCCAGGCGGCGGCCCAGGCGCGGCGCCCCGTGACCTCGAGGATCCGGGCGCGCTCGTCACCTTGCGGTTCACGCGCCGCCGCGGCGCGCCCCTCGCCGCCCAGCTCCAGCACGCGCGTGGCCAGCTCCTCGCGGATGTCGTCCAGCGGCACCCAGGGCGGCTGCTGGCGGCGGGGCACGATGATGCGGCCGAGCGACGGCGCCAACTCGGGGACGCGCAGCGGCATGAGGAGCTTCATCGAGCCAGACGTGCGGCCCGTCCCGTGCGTTGCTCGTAGTCGTCCACGAAATGCGGCAGGGCTTCGGGCAGGAAGCGCTCGCGCGGCAGACCGGTGGCGCGTACGGCACGCTCGATCGCGGCGGGGGCGCCTTCGATTTCGACGAGCACGTCCATGGCCGGATACCACTCGATCCGCACCGCCGCGCCGCTGAGACGGTATTCCGCGATCTTGCGATCGATGCGCAGCGTCTCCTCGTAACCGAGGTGTTCGAGGATTACGCGCGCCTCCTCCGGAGGACCGACCTGGACTTCGTGCTCCTCGCGATGCTTGTAACCGCGACGCACGCTGACGGGACCTTTCCATCCCATGACGCCGAACGGCTGCGCCCCCCCCCCGGCCCCCCCGGCGGGCCGGTAGATCCGCAGCCGCAGCACTTCGTCCCGCGCCTTCAACTTGCCGCGGCGGTCATAGCGCCGGTCGATCATCTCCCCCCGAAACACGAGCTCGGCGCCGGCTGTGACGAGCGTGGCTTCGAGCGCGGCAGGATTATCGACCCGCGCTTTCAGCTCGAGCTCGTCTGCTGACTGCTTCACGACAGCAGTGCCTCGAGCACCGCCTTGGTATCGCCGAGGTTCTCGAACACATGCGTCGCGCCCGCGGCCCGCAGCGCTGTGGTGTCGTAGAAGCCGGTCGCCACGCCGACCGTCCGCGCGCCCATCGGCCGCGCGCACGCGACGTCGTCCGGCGTATCGCCGACGACCACGATGTCGGCGCCGCTGAAGCGGCGGCCGGTGCGTTCGGCGGCACGGCTGGCGGCGATTGCCGGCAGGTCCGCGCGGCGGTGCGAGTCGGAGCCGAACGCCCCGACCGCGAAGCGGCCGGGATCGAGACCGGCCGAGCGCAGCTTCAGTGCCGCGCCATTCGCCACGTTACCGGTGAGCAGTCCAACGAGCGCTTTGGCTTCGGCTTCGTAGGGCTCGAGCGCGGCGAGGAGATCCTTGATGCCCGGATAGATCCTCGTGGCTTGGGTGGGCTTGGCGAGCTCGGCGGTGAGCAGTTCGACATAGCGGCGGCACACCGCGGTGATGCGGTCTTCCGAGCTCCACTCCGGATGCCCAGCGAGCTCCAGCAGCTCCCGCACGATCTGCGGATCGGTCTTGCCGTCGAAGCGATAGCCGTCGATCGGCCCGGCGGTGCCCATCTCGTCGAGCAGGGCCCGATGGATGGCGCGCCTCCCCGCACCATTGGTCCAAAGGAGAGTTCCATCGACGTCAAATAGGATGAGGCGCATGGAAGAGAAAGTAATGGCTATTGGCTATGGGGTATTGGGTATTCGGTAACGACGCTTGGTTTCACCCAATAGCCCATAGCCCATAGCTCATAATCGTCTCACCCCAACCAGGCCGTCCCGCAACCGCGCCATCCGCGGTTCATCGCCGAACAGGTGATCCCCGCCCACCCCGCCCCGCGACAACGCCGCATGCACGATCCGTCCCGCGCCTGCCCACAGCGCGACGTGAGACACCCGGCCGCGTTCCGCAAAGAAAAGCAAGTCGCCCGACTCGTATCCCGCACCGTCCGCCGACATCGGGACTTCCTGCCCCTGTCCAAACTGCTGGTCGCTGTCGCGCGGCAGTTTGATCCCCCGCGCGCCGTACACCGCCTGCGCGAGACCGGAACAATCGATCCCCCACTCCGTGCGGCCGCCCCAGAGATATGGCGCACCGGAATACCACTTCTGCGCGAGCTCGGGCAGCGCCAGGTGCCGCGCCTCGACGCGGAGCTCCTGCTCGCGACGAACGCTTCCGGCCGCGACGGCGCCGCGCTGGCCGTCGGCCAGCTCCACGACTCCGCGGCGGAACGCCACGCGGGCTCCGGTCGGCAGCCGGCGGCGCCCCTCCGCTGTGACAATGTCGGCGCTAATTGATCGCGCCGTCGCCCGCTCCCGCCAGTCGTCGGCCCAATCAGCGGGACCGGTCGCGACGTAGCCAGCATTCACCCATGCGACATAGCCGTCGGGGGCGCGCACCCGCAGCCATTCGTCGCGCCGCTCCAGCACGTCGAGCGTTTCGCCGTGCAATGCTTCGCTCACGCGCGCCGCCGACACGCGCAGCTCCGCCAGCAGCGGCGCGAGGGCCGCGGTGACGACAGCGGCTGGCGCGACCTCCTCTCCCGGAATCAGCTCGACCCGTTCGACCAATCCTGCGTCAGTCGCCAATCGACGCAACGCGTCGCGTGCATCGCGCACAGACGTGACGCCGGTTAGTAGGGGCGCAGCATGCTGCGCCCCAACATTTTGCGCGATCGACACCTCAAACACCCCGAGGCGCCCGTCGGGCACCCATTTGCGGCGGATGTCGTCGACCGCGCGCTCGACTTTATCCACGGCGGACCGCCCGCTCGACCGCTTCAGGCACGACGAGCGCCGCGAGTGCCTCGACCTGCAGCGGCGATTTCGCCGGGACGGTCGCGGTGCTCACGGCGAAGATCGCGTCGCCATCGAACAGCGTACCGTAGGGCGTGATGCGCCGGGCCAGCGCATCGCTCCCCGTGTACGCCAGCGCCTGCAGCTGCACGCGATCGAGATTCGCGTTCGTCGCGATCACCGCCAGCGTCGTATTGCGGTTGAGGCGTTCCGGATCGCCGAGCGGCGCGCCGCCGTCGGCGAGATAGCGGAGGCTGTCGACCTTGCCCGCAATGATCTCCCCGCGCGCGTTTCGCACATCTCCCACCGCATTCACCACCACCAGCGCCGCGACGATGACGTCGCCCCCCCCCGCTTGCTCGGCCCACGAGCCGAGGCCGGTCGGGACCATGTTCTCGAGCCCGGCGGCCTTGCCGCACGTCGCGCCGCGCCCCACGCCCACCAACCCGTCCGCGTAGTCGGGCCGCGCATTGTCGCAGGCGCGGTACGCGTCGTCGGGGCTGGGCCAACCGAGCGGCTTGCCGGCATTGCCGAGATCGAAAATCACCGCGGACGGCACGATCGGGATGGTGCCTTTGTCGCCCACGGGCAGGCCACGCCCGCGCTCACGCAGCCAGCGCATCACGCCGTCCGCCGCGCCGAGACCCAATGCGGATCCTCCGGTGAAGAGAATCGCGTCAATGCGTTCGACGAGGTGGCGCGGGTCGAGCACATCGAGCTCCCGCGAGCCGGTCGCGCGGCCGCGCAGGCAGACGGCGGCGCGCATCCCCGACTCGGGGGCGAGCACCACCGTGCACCCGGTGCCGTGCGCTTCGATCGTCGTGTGGCCGACGGTGATGCCGGGAACCGATGCGAGATTCATGCGCGATGTGCTCATTGACGCGCCAAGATAACGTCGGCAACGTTGACGGCCATGACTCCTCCTAAGGTCACAACGGGCGGCACCACCGTCCTGGTCGTGGACGATGAGGACGGCATCCGGCAGGCGCTCACCCGCTTTCTCACGCGGCTCGGCTACAATGTGCAGGCGGCCGCCAACGCGTCCGAGGCGCTCGCGAAGCAGGCGGAGCACCATCCCCAGGCGATGCTGTGCGACATCCGGATGCCGGAGACCAGCGGCGTGGAGCTGCTCCCCAAGGTCCTGGCGCAGGATGCCGACCTCGCGGTCCTGATGCTCACGGCGATCGACGAGCCGCGCACGGCGATCGAATGTCTCAAGCTCGGCGCGTACGACTACCTGATCAAGCCGGTGGACCTCGAGGAGCTGGAGCTGTCGTTGCAGCATGCGCTGCGGCAGCGGCAGCTGGAAGTCGACCGCCGCGAGCTGGAGCAATGGCTGGCGCGCGAGGTGGCGGTGCGGACGCGCGATCTCGAAGAGCGGTCGGCCGCCATCGAAGAGGTTGCGCTGGACGCGTTGGCGGCGGCCAAAGACTGGGATGGCACGGATGCGGCGCTGAGCAAACTGGCGGAAGAGCTGGGGGCGCCGCGCGACGAGCTGGCGGAGGAGCTGAAGCGCCGGCGCGCGGGGGCTTAGGCTTTTCCGGCCTTGGCCTTTTCCTCGCAGGCTTTGCAGCGCGTCACGCCGCGGAACGTGCAGATGAGACAGATGAATGTGCCGCAGTCCGCGCAGGGATAACCCTCCGACGCACGCTCTTCATTTCCGCAGGAGCGGCACACCATCCCGTCGTGCTCTTTGAGCTTCGGTTTGTCCATGGCTACCAATATATCGCTTCCCATTTCAGCGAGGACGAGGTGAGCCACCTGATTCTCTATCGCATCAGCGCCGCTCTGCTGGTGCTGGCGACGCTTGGGCACACCTTCGGCGGCATTCTCGGAACCGCACGGCGAGGGCCAGGCGCAGGGCCGGAGGCTGATCAGGTCTTCGCCGCCATGAAATCGGTGCACTTCCGGTGGCAGGGCGCCGACACCACGTGGTTCAAATTCTGGCTGGGGAATGGCCTCTGCGTCAGCGCGATGTTTCTTCCGGCGATCGTCGCTCTCTGGGTGCTCGGTGGGTTAGACGCGATGCAGCGTCAGGCGACGCTGCCGATCGCCTGGGGTGTGTGCGCGGGCATCGCGCTCACGGCGGTGTGCGGATTCAAGTACTTCGGCCCGCGGGCAGGTGTGGGATTCAGTGTGATCGCGATCATCACGGGAGTCGCGATTTTTTTGGCCTAGATGTTTCAAGGTGTGTGACTACGCTTGACACGTTCCTCGGCGCGGGATATATGACGCCGAGATGCAACGCGCTCCCTCTCAGTAGGGATGCACCAACACGTGGACGGCGACCCCGATAGCCCGAGGGTCGCCGTCGGCATTTTCTGGGTTTTCTCAAGGAGATCCTCGATGAGCGCTCGGCACTTCGTAAGGCTCGCTCTCGTGTCACACGCACTCGTCGCCGTTATAGTCGCGCCAAGCGTAGCAAACTCCCAGTCTCGCAACGATCACGTGTACGTCGATCATCTGTACGGCTGGTCCGTGTCGTATCCGGACAACTGGACCATCGACACACTCGATCAGGCATTCGTGCAAATCCATCAGCCATCCACACTGCCCTATGGCCTGGTCGGTATCCACTCGGCAAGGGCATTGAAGGGCGCGTCGCTCGGCGACTTCGCCGATCGGATGATGGCTAATGAAGCGGATATGGCGGGATTCAAAGTGTTATCCCGTCGCAGCACCACGCTGTCCGACGGAACACCGGCGCTCGAGATCGACGATGTAATGGGCACCGACCTGGTCGGGGAGTCACGGAAACTGTTCGTCCTGCGGGGAGACCGAGGACTGGTCGTAGACGCCGAAACCTATCGTGACTCATTCCCAGCTCTCGCGCCGTTCTTCGAAAAGATCCTCGGATCGTTCGGTCTCGTCGCGCCCACGACGCACGCGCTGATCCTTGGCGTCCCATTCATTGGCTGGGGGGATGCTGCAAGGCTCGACTACCACGACAAAAACATTTTGAATCCGTCCGTGCCGGCGTCTCTGGGGATGATGCTGGAATACTGGGGACTCGATCGGCATCTGGTGGAGCATTCTCTCGAGGCACCTCAGGGCTGGACCAGTGCCTCGAGCGAAGGGGGGACAATCGATTCGGTAAGGTCATACGTTGCCCGGGGTATTCCGATCATGGTGATGCTGGCGATGACGCCGGCCGCACACCAGGCCGAACCCACCGCGGCCGCCATGGCCTCGCTGATCGGATCGGGAGAGATCAGTCCTGGAACCAACCTGACTCAATCCCAGTTGCAGCATGTGCAAGACCTGACATCGACGAATGCCGGGTTCGGGTCCGGCATTCTGGGGAAGATGGTCAGTGCCGATACACTGCGGCATTGGGGTGAAGTGCTTGGCCAGCCGATCTGGCAAGAGACCGTGTTTGAGCCGGCGCGCGTCGCGATCGGCTTCGATGATGACCGGCAGGTCGTGATCCTGCACGACCCGTCCTTCGGTCCGGCCTGGGACGTCAGTTACAACGACTTCGAGACGATGTGGAGGCTGTTCGATCACAACTTTACCGCCTTGTTTCCTGTGGACCTCACTCGGCGTAGCTCAGGACATCCGAGTGCCGCGCCATATGCGCCGCGTACGCCGAGTCAACACGCCGCTGAGAGCTTCGTCTTCGGTTATGCGCTCGCCTCCGTCGGCCATCTCGTAGAGGCCAAGGCCCGCCTGAATGCAGGACTCAATGCCGCGGATGTCCCTGCTGGATACCACCACCTCTTCCTTCTCGAGTTGGGACGTGTGGCGCAAGCGAGCGGCGATACGGCACTCGCGGCCTCCGAGTACCAACAGGCAGCCACATTGATGCCGCAACATCATCGTGCGTGGCTCTTTCTTTCGCAGCTATACGAGCACAGTAGCCGACCTGAATGGCGCGCGGAATCCGGAAAACTGCGGAAGAAGGCCGAAGGGCTATGCCGTGATGTCGAGGCGCGTTCGACCGTACGGCGGTCGCTGCCTCATGATTTCACCATGATGGGTTGTGAGGGATTGCTCCCCCCCTCGTGATCGTGTGAACCAGCACAAAACCCTGTCCATCGCCTCTGCTTCTGCCGCTGTGCTCGCGAGTTGCGTGCTATCGCTGGCAAGCTGCAACTCGCCATCGGTACGCGTATTGGGAAGGCACACGGCTAACGTGCTGTCGATTGCCTGGAGTCCTGACAGTCGTTACCTCGCGTCGAGCGCATGGGACAGCACCGTCCGCATCTGGGACGTCCTCAGGGGAGGCGCGCAGTCCGTACTTCACACCAAGTCTTCACCGACCTACCAGGTACGCTGGAGCGCCGCCGACAGCCAACTCTCCCTGGTCACCGAGGAAACGGTGGAGTTCTGGGACCCTCGGCGCGATAACGCGAGCAGCGTAATTCACCTTGAACCCCACGGCGGAACGTGGATGCGTGTCGCGTGGAGCCAGGATGGCCAGCGCGCTGCTGTATACGGTTGGGGCGATGGTACGGTGCGGATCCAACAACCGGCAATTAAGAGCGGACCCCTCGTTTTGCGCGGGCACACGGGTGGACAGGTTGCGACCGCAGACTGGAGTGCCGACGACAGATTTCTCGCGAGCGGCGGCGCGGTTGGCGATCGAACCGTCCGGATTTGGGACGCTCGCACCGGTAGACAACTGCAAGTCATTCGAACGGGCACTGGCAACTGGATTGCCGTTACCTGGGCCCCGAAAGGCAGCCGGCTCGCTTGGCACGGATACTCCGATCATACCGTGCATGTGTGGGACGGTCCACCGTATCGGGAGATCTCCACCCTCGAGCACACTGCGAATGTAGAAAAGATTGCGTGGGGCCCAGATGGTATGCTGCTCGTCTCGGCCGATCGGCGAGGCGCTCTGCGACTGTGGAATTCTGTAACCGGTGAGTTGGTCAGACAGACACCTGATGTTGGCTCTTTGGTAGACGTGAACTTTGACGCCGCCTGGGATGCAGGAACACCGTACTTCGCGGCAGTACTCGATCAAAGGATCGTCATCTGGGATACCGCCACCGGGGAAATGAAAGAACGAAGTGTCGGCGAGGAACCGGTGGTAGCGTTGGCCTGGAGCCCGGACGGTCGATGGCTCGCTGCGGGCGGTTATTATGGCTCGATTGGGGTATGGGAAACCGCCAAGCTTGAAGGCAAGAGCCTCCGATGAGGCGAACACCGCTAGCCTCCCTCAGCCTCGTCACGCTCCTCGCCACGCGCAGCGTCGCTCAGGTCGGTACGCAAGTCGATGCTCATCAGTTCGGTGGATTCCGTTTATGTGACACGCTCGCGCGCGTGAGTTTGCTTTTTCCTGTGGCTCACGACACCTCGTCCTCAGAGGCCGACCGGAATGCCTCGCCGTGGGGCCAGACTGAACCAACGTTAGCCGGCGTGTCGAAAGTGGTACGAGTAGCCCCTGGTGAGTGGATCGTATTCGAAACCACGGCCCCTATTGACAGCGCCACTGTTTGGCGCGTGAGAACGAACAGTCCCAGGTATCGAACGGCGCAAGGTTATGGGGTTGGCATGACCGTCGCCGAGCTCCTCAATGCCGGCGCGCAGCTGGAGGTGCTCCCGCCCATCGCGGCTCTGTACATCATCGCGGATAGCGTAGTCTTCCTGGTGGATGACGGTTCGGTGCACGACTTCTGGAAGCGTTACAATATGCGGATGTCGGACTCGGTTGCGGCCAGTCTTCTCAAGCCTCATGCTCGTATCAAGGAAGTTCTGATTGCCTCGGAATGCGATTCGGACGGCGGAGATCCATAGCCGGTCTGTGAGACGTGCAGACTGCTTCACAACGACAATGAGTAAAGCTTGATCTTGTTGATCAACGTCGCGCGCGAAATCCCCAGCTCCAGCGCGGCGCGTGTCCGGTTCCCGCCGTGATGCTTGAGCGTCCGCTCGATGTGCTGCCGTTCCACCTCCGACAGCGATTGCGCCTGGTAGCGCCGGTCGGTCGCGGCCCGTTGCCGCAGGTCGGGCGGCAGCTGCTCGATGCCGATGTGCGGCTGCCCGCGGCCCAGGATCATCGAGCGCTCCACCACGTTGCGCATCTCGCGCACGTTCCCGGGCCATGCCGCCGAGAGCAGCCGGTCGAGGACATCGGTCGTGCATTCGGAGGGACAGCCGGGAAGCTGGGCCTTGAGATCGGCGATGATGCGCGTGATCAAATCGAGGCGATCTTCCCGCGAGCGGTCACGCACCGGCGGCAGCAGCAGCGGCATGACGTTCAGCCGGTAGTACAGGTCCTCGCGAAACCGCCCGGCCTCGACCTCGCGCACCAGATCGCGGTTCGTGGCCGCAATGAGCCGCACATCCACCGTCAACTCCCGCGTTCCGCCCAGCCGCCGGAACGTTTTGGTCTCGAGCACCTTGAGCAGCTTGGGCTGCAGCTCGAGCGCCAACTCGCCGATCTCGTCGAGGAAGATCGTTCCCTTATCGGCGAGCTCGAAGAGTCCGACCTTGCGTTCCTTGGCGTCCGTATAGGCGCCCTTCTCGTGCCCGAACAGCTCGGAGTCGAGGAACGTCGCCGACAGGCCGGCGCAGTTCACCTCCACGAACGGACCGCCGGAACGCGGGGACAAATTGTGAATCACCCGCGCCACCCACCCCTTCCCGGTGCCGCTCTCACCTTGCAGCAGGACTGTCGAGCGCTCACCCGCCGCGAGCAGCTCGATCTGACGCGCCAGCTCCTGCATCGCCGGCGAGACGCCGAGCGAGCCCACGCCCTCGCTTTCGTGGTCGAGCGCGCGCAGCCGCGCGTTCTGGCGCGACAAGCGCACCTTCTCGGCGACGCGGGCGATCGCGGCCGCCAGATGCGTCATGTCCACGGGCTTGGTGAGGAAGTTCTCCGCACCGAGCTGCATCGCTTTGACCGCGGTCTCGATGTCTCCCTGCCCCGTCAGCAGAATCACGGCGGCGCCTGCTCGGCGCAGCCGCTCGAGCACGACGAGCCCGCTCGCGTCGGGAAGATGGAGATCGAGGAGCACGACGTCGGGCCGCACCCGCTGGAAGGTTTCCAGCGCCTGCTCGCCGGTGCCGTCGCGCCACACCTCGTAGCCGATGCGCTCGAAGTACTCGCCGATCGCGCGCAGCACGCTGGCGTCGTCGTCTACCATCAGGAGCGTATCAGCCACCGTGTGCCTGGAATCCGGAGCCCACCAGCACCGCTAACGCCCCCGGCAACAGCTGGGCCTCGAACGGCGTCTCGCCCGTGACTTCTCCATCGAGCTGGACCGGTCGTGGCGCATCGTCCAGGACTTCCACCCGCACCGAGCGTCCACGCGCCCACCACACACGGCGCCCTTTCCCGTTTCTGGCGCCCCCCCCTCCCAGGAACAACTCCAGGACGGCGCTCGCGCTCTGCAACGCACCGTCCGCATCCAGGGCCACGACATCGAGCCAGCCGTCGTCCGGCGACAGATCCGCGCGCAGCTTGAGGAACCCCGGCGGCAGCTGGCCGCAGTTGAGCACGAGCAGCATCGCGGCGCGGACCTCCTGCGGCGTGCCGTCCACGGTCACGCGATGCGGCGCGCTGCGCACCGACGTCAGCGTCAGCGCCGCGCGGGCGAGGTATGCGCCCACCTTCCAGCGCCGTTTCGACTGCAGGCCCGTGTCGGCCATGAGCTGCGCGTCGAAGCCGGTCCCCGCGGCGACGGCGAAGTAGTGCGGGCCATCGCTCCGCTGCACGACGCCGAGGTCGATCTGCAGCCGGCGCGCCTTGAGCAGTGCGCGTGCCGCGCTCGCGGTCGACCGCGGCAGCCGCAAATTGCCCGCGAGCACGTTGCCGGTTCCGCCCGGCACCAACCCGAGCGAGATCCCCGTGCCCGCGATGCCCGCCGCGACCTGCATCGCCGTCCCGTCGCCGCCGTGACTGACCAGCACGTCGAATCCCATCCCCCGCGATTCCTCGGCGATGCGGCGGGCATCGCCGGGGCCGGTGGTCGATCGGACCTCCACGCTCCAGCCGCCCTTGTTCAGAATCTCGCGGATGGTGGTGACCGCCCGCGCGTGGGCGCGCGCCGCGAACGGATTGGTGATCAGCAGCGCGCGCGTCACCTAGTACCGCCGCTCCCAGAACACATCGAGACCGACCTGCCGTGAGACCGGCGCCTGCAACAGGCTTCCCAAACCGCAGGCGCGCACCGGCTCGAAGCTCGCTTCGGTGCGCCACTCGGGGCTGAAGCGGAATTGGAAGCTCGCGCCCAACAGATTCGCCAGACGCGACTGGTTCTGGCTTTGCACCTGCTGGCAGAAACCCGCGTTCACCACCAGGAACGTCTTGGAGCCGATCGCCCAGCCGGCGGCGACCTGCGCGCCGGAGAACGGGTTCGACGGATCGCCGGGCCGGATCTCGAAGTAATCGAGCGGGACGCCGAGATCCGACACGACGGTGCGCTCCAGCTCGCCCGCCAGCAGCGACGCGGCCGTGCTGCGCACGAACACTCCCTCGCCGCCTCCCAACTCGAACGTCGGTTTGCCGAACATCAGGTAGGAAATCAGCTCGGTCTGTGACTTGTCATTCTGCTCGGACTCGAGTGTCAGCTTCGGCACGCGCAACGTGCCTTGGATGTGCGCGATGACCGTGATGTCTCTGTTATTCGTTCCCGGCCCGGGAAGCGGGTGCACGACGTGGCTCGCCTCGATGTCGAGTGCGGCATCGAGATCGGGCGTGCCGAAGTACTGCACCGTTCCTTTCGACACGACGAATTCGCGCGTGACGAGACCGACGTTCAAGCGATACGTCCCGCGTGGTGCCTGCAGCGTACCGCTCAAGAGGTAGTTGTCTCGCACCTTGTTGACGGTAACCGCGCCCGACAGCTGGATGTTGGCTTCGTTGGACCGGAGCCACACGTCTTCGCCCATCGTGAGCTGCAGGTTGCGCACCTGCAGGCTGTCGAAGAACAGGCTCTGGAACTCCGGCCCCAAGCGCTGCGTGCGAATGAGCGAGGTGTCGATGAGGTCCTGGACCCACGGCTCCTCCAGGTTCACGACGCGCTTGTTGACGAGGTCGGCGAAATGCAGCACGCCCGATGTCACGGTCCCGCGGCCGCTCAACGTCGCGCCGAAGACCGGGCCGGTGAGCGCCACGCGGCCGCTCGCCGTGAGCGTGAGATAGCCGCGCAGGTCGAGTGCCTTGAAGTCGGATGTGGTGATGTTCATCGCCAGCACCGGCTTCGTCAGCCGTTCGAGCCGCATGAATCCGGTCAGCTGCGCCCGGCCACGCTCGCTCACCGCGGTGATGCTATCCACGCGGATGGTATCGCCGCGCAGCGACAGGCTGCCGTTCAGACCGGTGTAGCGGACGTTCAGGGCGGGTATCGTGGCGGCCGCGTTCCCAATCTCCAGACCGCCCCGCAGCCGCGGCGCTTCCCAGGTGCCGCCGAGTCCCAGATCAGCGGTAAACACGCCCTCGACCTGCTGCACCGTCGTCGTCACCGCGGCGAGCACGCCAAGGTCAACGCTGTCCGCGCGCGCCTGGACCGAAAGCGTATCGGGGAGCTGCCGCTGCGCGACGCGGACCAGCGCGAGGTCGAGCGGCAGGTGGGCCGTGACGTTCAGGACCTGCTGACCCGACCGCCACAGATGGACCTCACCGTTCAACCGCTTGGTGCGATAGTCGACGATGCCGTCCATGAACGGCGCTTTGAACGAGCCGAACGAGGCGTTCGAGAAGGCGAAGGACCCGCTGTAGGTGGGGTTCGCGCGGGTGCCGTTCGCGGCGAGCGTCGCGGTGACCGCGCCCGCCACGCCGAGCGTGTCATGCTCCATGAGCGCGTAGATGCCGGTCAGCGGGAAACTGTCCAGCGACACGTGCGCATTGATCGGCCCGTGCCCGGGCAGGTCGCCGCTCAGCGTCAGACGACCGGCGCCCGCGGCGTTCCTGAGCGATGCCGAATCGACGTGCAGGACGGAGTCACCGAACGCCAGCGCCGTGGGCCGCTCCAGGAACCAGACGCCGCTCGGCAGCAGCACGGCCAGCGAATCCACGGCGGCGTGCTGTACGCCGGCGTTCGCCCCGCCCCCCGCCCCCCCGTTCTGTCGGGCGTAGCGCCCGCCCGCGAGAAACGCTCCGAGATCCCCGACGCGCGAACGGGCGAACCAGGTGAGCGAGTCGCGCGTGCCGCGGGCGCTGGCGGCGGCGGCTCCGAATCCGAGCCGTCCGTATCCCAGTGAGTCGAACCTGGCCTCGACGTCGAAGCTCGGCACCGGGCCGGGCCGGTACGCAATCGATCCTTCCCCCTTGGGAACGTGCCAGCCGCGCCATTGCAGGTCGGCGACGCGGGCATCGCCGCCGATGGATATCGAATCGAGCGCGCCGTCGAGCGTCACGCGCACCTGCGCCGAGCCCTTGAGCTTCTCCTCGGGAGTCGAGCCCTCCTCTGCTGCCGTGGCCTGCGGGCCGGCAATCCAGGTCACCAGCGAATCCAGGACGCTGAGACTGTCGGCAGCGAAATCGAACACCAGGGTGCCGCGGTCGGGACGCCGCCAACCCAGGGATCCGCTCCCATGGGTGAGCAGCCCGGGCTGCTGCAGCCGCAACGAGTCGACGTAGAGCTTCCCGTCCGCGAAGTGCATTTGCGTCGCGCCGCTGTCGATGATCGTGCCCGAGAACAGGGAGGGAGCGACTGCCACGGAAAACGCTCCGGTGGGCGTGGTCGTGCTATCGCCTGCGACGGTCCCGGTGGCGCTGAATGTGAGCCGCGAGGGAGGCCCGTTGCGCATCAGCCAGCGTTGCAGGTTCACGTCCTGTCCCCGCAGCGTGAAGCGGCGGGCGCCGTACCCCGGACGAACGCCGCGCGCGCCGAGCAGCAGCGTGCCATCACCGCGGATCGCGCCGCCCCCACCCAGCATGTCGAGGTCGGCGTGCGTCTCGAGCCCCGCGATGTCGCCCTTCATGCGGATCGTTCCGGTCAGCGAGCCGCGCAGCGGAAAGTTCGCGATCCGGCCGGTCAAGCCGTCGAGCGAGAGCGAATCGGCGCGGACATCGGCGAAGACGCCGAGTACTTCCGTGCGCGAGTCGAGACCGACGACGCCGCGGATGAGACTAACCGGCCGCATACCATCGTGATGACGCAGCGTGCCGCTGAACATCGCGTTCTTCAGCGTCCCGGTGAGCGTGCCCGTTGCGTCGAGCTCCCCCTGAAGATCGAAACCGGGGACGAGTCGCCGGATCGTGCCGATGTCGATCCGACCGGCTTCCACGGCGAACGGTTGGAACGCCAGATCAGGGCCGCCGAGACTGATTTCCCCTTTCCCCCGGATCTGGCTCTCGGGCCATCCCGGAACGAGCGAGTCACGGAACGACCACGCGGTCTCGATCTTCAAGGCGCTCACCGGCCCGTCGACGATCGTCTGCCCCGTCAGGCGGCCGTAGAACGGCAGCGAACCGATGTAGACGCGGGCGAAATCGAGCGAGAGATCCTGCGCGGTGAGGTCGCCCTGTCGCAGCGCCACCAGCCCGGAGTCGGCGGCGCTGAACGCGGTCACGTGCCCCGTGAGCCGCCCCTGGCCGAAGGTGAGATTGAGCGGCCGCAGCTGAATCTCGAGCAGCCGCCCGCCGTGGGACGCGACCGTCACACCGCCGTGCAGCACCGCATTCTCCGGGAACCGCGGATCGAGAAACCGGATGTCGGTCAACGTCGCCGAGTCGGCGCGCATCGCGAGATTCCAGAGCAACGTGTCGCGCGGCCATTGCACCGTGCCCTTCGCGCTGAACTGCGTGCCGGGGAATCGGACGCGGGACAAATCGACGTCGAGCGTATGGCCGTTGATCGTCAAGCGGCCGACGACGTCGGCGATCGACAGCCGCGGATCGCTGCTCTCGGTCGTGAGCCGCAGCACGTCGATCCGGATGCCGTTCTCCCGCGGCGCCTGGATGCGCAGCGCGGCGAGCCGCGCGTTGAGATGCTCGAAGCGGCGCAGCCGATAGCGTCCGTCTTCACCGGAGTATTCGATCTCCTCGTTGGCACTCGACACGTCGCCGTGCTTCTGCAGCCGCAGCGTGAGTGAGCCGTCGGCGATCTGAACGTTGCGCAGCAGGATGAGCGAGCGCGGGCCGGCGGGACCGAGCGGCTTGACGGTGACGGTGTCCTTCTCCCCGAGGCGCAGCAGCTCATCGAAGTTGGTCCTGCCGTTGGCGTGCTGCACGATGTTGATGACGGGCCGGTCGAGCCGCACCTCCATGAACACGATCCGGCCCGCCGCGAAGTCGATCGGGTTATAACCCAGCTCGGCGCGCGGCAGGAACGCGACCAGGGTCGAGTCGGGATCGAGCAGCCGGACATCGGTGAGCACCACGCCGGTGAGCAGCGAGCCGCGCACCTCGCCGACCTCGATCGAGCCGTGCACGGCGCTCTCGACCGCGGCGCTGGCGACGCGCGCCAGCAACGTGCGACCCGCGTGCGTTCCCACCAGCGCATTCAGCGCGCCGAGGAAGCAGGCCAGCAGGCCGACGAGGGACCAGAGGGCGACGCCCAGCGAGCGGCGCATCTAGAAGGCCTGCCCCACGGCAAACTGTAAGACGAGCTTTTGCCAGAACGTCTTGCTGGCGCGCACGGGGGGATAAGACGACCGGATCTCGCTGACGCTGTCGGCCGTTGCGCTCGTTTGATAGAGCAGCGGCCCGCGCGGGGCGGGATATCCGTTGTAGGCGACGTCGATGCGCACGGGGCCCAGTGGGGTGGTGAACCGCACGCCGGCGCCGGGCGTGACGCGCATGCCGCTCAGGGAGACGATCTCCGTCCCGCGCTCCCACACTTGACCGGCATCGACGAACAGGCCCAGCCGCATCCGCGACGCGAGGATCGGCGACGGCAAGCGCAGTTCCGCGTTCAGGATGATGGCGGTGTTGCCCCCCGTCGGCCGGGTTTGCACGTTCCGGAACACCTTGTCTGCATCTGTGCCGCCGGCCCGCCTCGTGGCCGCCGTGTCCACCACCGGTTCACTCGAGGTATCCTGGGGCTCCGCAATGAGGACATAGACTTGCGGCCCCAATTCGTTGCGACCATACCCGCGAACCGAGTTCGGCCCGCCGCCGTAGAAGCGCTGATCCGGCGGCACATACGCGACCCCCTTGCCCGCGACGGTGATGTTGCGCGGCAGAATCGTTCCGCCGCGGATTCGCCAGGCGAACACACTGCGGCGGCCAATCGGGTAGTACCTCGCAACCTCCAGCTCGCCGCGATTGAATTCGTACGTCGAGTCGGAACCGACGAGTCGCGAGGCGTGCAGCACCGTGGCGGTCATGAGGCTGCCCTCGGACGGGTCGAGAACGTTGTTCACGCGGTCGCGCACCAGGGTCACCGTCACCGCGCCGAAGCCGCGCCGTTTGCGCAGAAAGTCCTGACTCACGACGTCGCACAGACCGGCCAGAAAACAGTACACACCCGGGCTCGCCTTCGTTCGACCATACGAGTAGCCGTATCCGACCGTGACCGGCAAACGCCCGCGCGCGTTGAACGTGATGTCCGCATTCCCGCCGATCGCTTCCCGCGTGTACACCGTGAACTCGGAGTGCCGCTCGGCGAGAAAGCCGACTGAGGCGACGTGCGAGCGCGACAGAAACGCCGGCTGCCGGAGTGTGAGGCCGACGCTGTAGTTGAGGGTATCGAACGTCCAGCGGCCGCCGAAGGGGTTGCACAGCTGGTCCAATCCCGTCGATCCCCTGGGCACGCCGCCGAGTTTCGACACCCGTCCGGACAGGTCCAGCGTCCGCGCGCCGCCGAGAAAGTCGTGCGCCGCCCAGCCGCTCTGCACGCGGAAGCACTCAACACTGCCGTAGCCTCCGCCGAGACGGACCTGGTGACGCGGCCCCTCGAGGACCTGCACGAGAACGCGGACTGCTGAATCGCTCGGCACGGATCCCTGCGGCGGCACCGAGTCGATGACCGCAACGTTCACCGAGTTGAAGACGCCCATGCCGTAGAGATCGCGCTGCGTCTGGTACAGCGCGTCCTGTCTGAACCCATGGCCCGATCGCACCGACATGACGCGCCGCACGGTGGCGGTGTCCACGTCGCGCAGCCCGCGGATGACCACCTCGCCGATGCGCATGCGCGGGCCGGGCTGCGCGTCCAGCTCGACTTCGGCGCGCAAAACCCCCGCTTCCGAATCGAAGTTGCGCAGCACCTCGGCGTAGGGATAGCCGTGGTTGCGCAGCCGCGAGACGATCGTGTCGGCTGCCGCCTGCATCAGGAAGCGGTTGAAGGGATCGCCGACCTGCAATGGCAGATCGCGCTTGAGTTTTGCGACGTCGAAGATCCCGTCGAGGCCTATGACGTCGAGCCGAGTGACCCGGACCGGCTCACCTTCGTGAATCCGGAACGTGGCATATACGTCGCGGGACGTGCGCTGCACCGACGTGTCGACGACCGCGTTCATGTAGCCGCTTTGGCGGTAGAACAGAATCAGACGGACGACGTCGCGGCGGAATTCGACTTCGTTGAAGTAGCGTTTCTCACCGAGCCCCAGCCACCGCAAATACCATCTGCTGGCCCACGCGCTCGATTTCGTCGTCGCGATCACGCTCTCGAGTGTCAGACCATCGATCGCTCGGTTACCGTCGAACGACAGACCCCGAACTACCCGCTCCTGGTCTTGAGCGGACAGGACGGTTGACGCCGCCTGCGCAGCGAGCAGCAAAAGAGGTATGACACGCAATTGACGTGGTTTACCAATCTCGGCTATGTTGCGACACTTGCACCGTACTGTCAACCTTTTCGACACCGCCAAGAGCACCCTGTTCCTCTGTATTCTCGCCGCCTGTCATACTTCCGGCGGCGGCAACGAGGCTGGGGGGCGGGGGCTCATCTACTACGAGACGTACGATCCGCGCTCGCTCGATCCCGCACTCTCCACCGACGTGCCGACCGGCGAAATGGTGACGCTGCTCTTCGACGGGCTGACGCAGTTCGATCCCGACGGCAAGCTGCTGCCCGGACTGTCCGACCGCTGGACCGCCGATCGAACAGCCCAACGCTACGTCTTCCATCTGCGCCCCGGTGTCTCCTTTCATGACGGCAGTCCGCTCGTCGCCGCGGATGTAAAACGCTCGTTGTTGCGGGTGCTGAATCCGGCGACGCGCGGCGGCCGCGTGTGGCCGTTGCTCCCCATTGCCGGTGCGGCGGACTTCGCGGATGGGCGCGCGCGGGACGTCAGCGGCATCGCGGTCCTGGGCGACACCGCGGTGGCCTTCACGTTGACCGAGCCACTCGCCGTCTTCCCTAAATTCCTGGCGATGCCGGTCGCATCCGTCGTGCCTGCAGCGGTTCCCGCGGAGTTCGGCCAGCGGCCCGTCGGGACGGGACCGTGGCGCTTCATGGCGTGGCAGCACGACGATTACCTGCGGTTTGCGAAAAACCCGAGCTACTGGGGTGGCCCGGCCGAGAGCGATACGCTCACCGTCCGTATCATCCCGGAGCCGCTGACGCGCGTCGCGGAGCTCCAGGCGGGCCGGGTCTCCGTATCGGAGATCCCGTTTGGCGAAACCGGAAAGTGGGAGCGCGAGCACCCCGACTGGCTGCAACGCAAAGCGGCGCTCCGCGCCGTGTATGTGCCGCTGAACAACGGCCGAGGCCCGTTGCGCGACCCGCGAGTGCGCCAGGCGATCAATCACGCGGTCAACGTGCCCGAGATCTTGCGCACCGTTTGGAACGGCCGGGGAGTCCGGGCCGCAGGAGCGATTCCGCCGACGTTGGGGGGAAGTGATCCGGGACGAAAACCGTATAGCTACGACACGACCGAAGCGCGCCGGCTGCTGCGGGCCGCCGGATACCCGGACGGCTTTGCGGTCCAACTGTGGCGCTCCGGAACGAACATCGAGATGGGTCGCGTCGCCCAGGCGATTCAGGCGCAGCTGGCCGCCGTCGGCATCCGCGTCGAAATCGTATCCCGCGACGCCTCCAGCATGCGCGAGGCGGTTCGCAAGGGCGACACCGACATGGCCATCACCGACTGGTGGGCCGACTACCCCGACGCCGACAACTTCCTCTATCCGCTGTTTCACAGCGCCAGCTTCGGACCGGGGGGCAACTACGCCTTCTACCGCGATCGAGTGACCGACTCACTGATCATGGTAGCGCGCCGTACCGTCGACCAGCCGGCGCGCGAGGCGCTCTACCGCCGCATCGACAACCGCGTCTTTGAAGCGGCGCCCTGGCTCTACCTCTGGTTCCCCGTCGATCTCTGGGCAGTGCAGCCGGCAATCGAGGGGTGGGACCTGCCCGTCATTTTCAACGGCCAGCGTTGGACCAAGGCGCGTGTTACAACTGGTCGGTAAGCGGCTGCTGGCAACGATTCCGACGCTGTTCGGTGTCCTGGTTGTCGCATTCCTGTTATTGAACGTCGTGCCCGGCGATCCCGTCGCGGAGATGGTCGGGGAGCGGGCCGATTCCGCCACGATCGCCCGGCTGCGCGGCGAGCTGCATCTCGACGAGCCGATTCCGGTGCAATTCGGCCACTATCTCTGGGGTGTCGTCCGCGGCGACCTCGGTCGCTCCTACATCACGCAGCGTCCCGTGCTCGGGGACCTGGCCGAGCGCTTTCCCAAGACGCTGCAGCTCGCCGGCGCGGCGATGCTGCTGGCGGCGACCTGCGGCATCACCCTCGGCGTGCTCTCGGGCGTCCGCCCGGGCGGCATGGTCGACCGCTTCAGTATGCTGATCGCCTACGTTGGCGTGTCTTTCCCGGTTTACTGGGTCGGCCTGCTGCTGATTCTGCTGTTCGCGGTGGCGTTGCGCTGGCTGCCGCCGTCCGGCTACGGCGGCTTGGCCTTCCTCGTGCTGCCCGCCCTCACGCTCGGCACGCGTTCGATCGCGTTTCTCGCCCGGATGACGCGCGGCGCGATGCTCGAGATCCTGCCGTCCGACTTCGTGCGCACCGCGCGCGCCAAAGGGCTCGGCGAACGGCGGGTGATCGGGCGGCACGCGCTGCGCAACGCGCTGTTGCCGATCATTACGGTGCTGGGTCTCGATGTTGGCAATTATCTGACCGGCAGCATTCTGACCGAGACGATATTTTCCTGGCCCGGGGTGGGGCGGTACGTGCTGCTGGCGATTCAAAGACGCGATCTCCCCGCGGTTCAGGGCAGCATCCTTTTTTTGTCCGTGATCTTCGTGCTGGTCAACCTTGTCACCGACGTGCTCTATGCGAAAGCTGATCCTCGCGTCGCTTACGATTAGCGCCGCGGTGTCCCTGCAGGCGCAAAGCCGAGGCTCGGTACAGCAGCGGGTCTCGCGGCTGCTCGATCAGCCGCCGTTCGATCGCGCTACGTGGAATGTCTATGCGCAAGACGACCGCGGGCGGGTGCTCTTCAATCGCAATGGGGATCGTTTCTCGGTCCCGGCGAGCAATACGAAGCTCGTGGTCTCCGCCGTGGCGACGGCCCTGCTCCCTGCCGTCTATCGCGCTCGCACGAGCGTGTACGCCAACGGCACGGTCACCAACGGCATTCTCCAGGGCGACCTCGTGTTGTACGGGCGAGGCGATCCGACGTGGTCGCAGCGCTGCTACACGATCGACACGTTGGCACCCGGTGGTTGCGACTCGACCTGGACCGCCGTGGACGCCATTGCCGACTCGCTGCGGGCCCACGGGCTGCGGCGCGTCACGGGACGGATCATCGGCGACGGATCGTATTTCGAGCCGACGCTGACGCACTGGGGCTGGAATTCGTTCGATCTCAACTGGTGGTACGCGGCGCCGGTGTCCGGGCTCGGCTTTCACGACAACAGCGTCGATTTCCAGATCACGCCGGGCGCGGCGGTCGATCAGCCGCCGGCCATCACCTGGAATCCCGATCTCCACCTGTTCACGTTCGAAAACCGCGCCCGCACCGTCCCCGCGGACTCGGCGACGACGATCGGCGACAACTTCTTCCGTAAGCCCGGCACGCTCGAAATCTGGGCCGAGGGCACCGTGTCGCTGAGCCGCGCGCCGTGGATTGAAAGCTTCGCGCTCCCCGATCCCAACCTGTTCGCTGCACGCGCGCTCGAAGCGTCGCTCCAGAAGAAGGGGATTTCCGTCGCAGGCGGCGCCGGCAGCACGACGGATTCGATGGAGTACCGCGCGCTGCGCTGCTGCGGCAGTCCAATCGCCGAGTACCAGGGCCGGCCACTTCCCGACATCCTCTTCCCCATCCTCAACACGAGCCAGAACTGGTTCGCCGAGATGCTGCTCAAGACGCTGGGCCGCCAGGTTGGCGACACGGGCAGCTGGACCAAGGGCCTGGATGTCGAGAAGCGGTTTCTGGTCGATTCGATGAAGGTCGATTCGACCGCGTTCGACCTCGAGGACGGCTCGGGCCTGTCGGCCGGCAATCTCGTCACGCCGCACGCCTTCGTGCAGCTGCTCGCCTACATGTACCGGCATCCCAAACGGGCGCCGTTTCTTGCCGCGCTGCCGCGGGCGCAGCAGCGCGGCTCGCTGCTCAAGCGCTTTGCCGGGACACCGCTCGAGGGACGCGTGCTGGCGAAGACGGGATCGATTAACCGAGTGAATACGCTGTCGGGATACATCGAGAAAGCGGACGGGCGGGTGATCACGTTTTCAATACAAGCAAATGCGCATGACGTACCGACTCGGCAAATGCTTGCTCAAATTGATTCAGTGGTCGTCCAACTCGCACGGTAGTGTCAGATAAAAGCCACACGTCACTAGAAAAGTTGAAGCGCGGTGGCCTGGGCGTGCGGAGTCCCGCCGACACGCTGGAATAATTCTGTTAGGCTGACCAGCCTAATCCGCATGCCTAAGGGTGAAAGGTTACAAAGTCTAGCGTTCAAAGCGCGGTCCGTTTAGTCTAGACAGGTATGTCTAATTCTCGTTAGGCCGCTGCGACGATGATACCCGAGCTTCTCATTGCTTCGACTCCTCCGAACTCAGTCTAAGGTTCCGATCCGGTCACCGATGACCGGCTTGGCGGTCACGCGGGTTGGGATCAGTCTCTGGAACCCGGATCCTGGAATCCGAATTCCCGAGCGTCCATCCGTTTGCCCTATTTGCGGCCTGCCTGATTTCGCTTCGGGAGAACAACTGTCTGCTCTCCTAAATCCACTGTTTGAGAATGGTTTCAGTTATGTGGAGGGCGTCTGGGTTCACCGTGCATGCTTCGAATCCTGCCTCGAAACCACTGAGGCCGATCCAGTCCCATGGTGAAGGGTCGGGCAGCGGCCTAACAGGCGCTTGAAGCTGTCGGCGCGCGTAGATTAAGGAATGAATCCTTCTTCAGCGCGCCGCAGCTTAAGCGCGATTCGTTCGTTAGCTCGCTACACCGGTGAAGGTGACGAACTCTGACGCGTAGGCGGGGCTGTCTCAAATGCATCCGACGGCTGGCCGAGTGGGCAACGTCATCACAGCGAGACGGGGCTGTCATAACGCATCGCGAGGTAAA
>WNGD01000169.1_pt1 | contig 103081 bp, 115 predicted proteins | sample 5400671 | NCBI WGS metagenome assembly WNGD01 (sample SAMN13153369, study PRJNA577476) | soil metagenome | isolation source: 40 cm soil or saprolite under grassland replicate 2 | place: USA:California | collected 2016-06-15 | reverse complement strand
AAGACCACGCTGCTCCGTCTCTGCGCCGGGCTCGCCGCGCCGACGCGAGGCGACCTCGAGCTCGGCGTCAGCCGCGGACGCCTCGGGTACGTCGCGCACGAGCCGCTCGTCTACCGCGAGCTGACGGCGCTCGAGAACCTCGACCTCTACGGCCGTCTCTACCGCGTCCCCGAGCGGCGGGAACGCATCGGCATGCTTCTCGAGCGCTTCGGCCTCTGGGACGCGCGCCACGAGCGCGTGGCCTCCTACTCCCGCGGGATGCTCCAGCGGCTCGCGCTCTGTCGCGCGTTCCTGCACGAGCCGGAGCTGCTCATCCTCGACGAGCCGTACAGCGGCCTCGACGACGAGGGGGCGCTGCTGCTCGACCGCGAATTGACCGAGCGCACGCCGCGCACAGCCTTCGTCGTGGCAACGCACGAGCCGGAACGCCTGCGACGCCACGCGACCGAGCAGCTCGCGCTCGCATGAACTACCTGGCCGACGTCGGCGCGCTCGCGCGGAAGGATCTCCTGCTCGAGTTGCGCGCGCGCGACACCCTGCCCGCGATGTTGCTGTTCGTCGTCTCGACGCTGGTCGTGTTCCACTTCGTCCTGCCCGCCGGCTCCTCGGATCTCGCCGCCACCGGCTTGCTCTGGGTCGCGTTGCTCTTCACCGCGCTGCTGGGTCTCTCGCGCGCGTTCGCCGCCGAGCGGGAGCAGGGTGTGATCGACGGCCTCGTGCTCGCGCCGAGCGACCGCAGCGCGATCTGGCTTGGGAAGGCGCTCTCGGTCCTCGCCTTTCTCGCCCTCGCGGAGCTGATCGCCCTACCTGCCTTCGCCCTCTTCTTCCGACACGTCGACGGGACGCTGATCGGCGGCGTCGCCCTGGCGGACGTGGGGATCGCCGCCGTCGGCACGCTGCTGGCCGCGATGGCCGCCGCCAGCCGGGCGCGGGAGCTGCTCCTCCCGCTGCTCTTCCTCCCGCTCGCGATCCCGATCGTCGTGGGTGGAGTCGGCGCGAGCGTGGCGGACGACCCGGGGCGCTACATCGCCTTGCTCGGCCTCTACGACGCGCTCTTTGCGATCATTTGCTGGGCTTCCTTTGAGTACGTGGTCACGGAATAACCGCCTGCCGGCGCTCGCGGCGCTCGCCCTGGCGTTGACCACGGCGGCGATCGCGCTGATCTTCTTCTACGCGCCGCTCGACCAGGACGGCCTCAACCAGAAGATCTTCTACTTCCACGTTCCGATCGCGTTCAGCGCGTACGGGTGCTTCGCCTGGGGCGGCTGGAAGGCTCTGCGGCATCTCTGGAAGGGGGAGGAGGGCGCCGATCTCGAGAGCTACGTCGCCATTCACCTCGGCGTGATCTTCGGCGTCCTCACCCTCGTGACCGGTTCGATCTGGGCGCGCTACCGTTGGGGCCACTGGTGGGAGTGGCGGGAAGACCAGCTCGTGCTCTTCCTCGTGCTGTTTCTCTTTTACTGCGCCTATTTCATGCTGCGCTTCTCCGTCGCACCCGGACCGCAGCGGGCGAACCTGAGCGCCGTCTACGCGCTGTTCGGTGTCGTCTTGATCCCGGTGAGCGTGCTCGCAATCCGGCTCTCCCAGCGCTTCATCCACCCCGTCGCGTTCAACGAGCACGGGACGAACATGGCGGCGTCCCAGTTCTTCACGTTCTGCGTCTCGTGCTTGGCGATGTTCTCGCTCGCCGCGACGCTCTACAACCTCGAGCTCGCGGGGAAGCGGCTCGACATCCGCCTGCGCGAGCTGCGGGAAGCGCTGCAGTGAGCACGGAGGAGAAGTACGTCGCCGCCGTCTACCTCGTCGTGTTCGTCGTGCTGCTCGCGTACGTGCTGATCATCGCGCTGAAGCTGCAGCGGCTCGAGCGCGAGCTGTCGGAGCTCGTCGAGCTCGCACAGCGGAAGGCGGTGGCGGTTGGCTGAGCTTCTGTTCTGGCCGGCTTTGCTGGCGTACGGCGAGGCGGCCGTCGCCTACTTCGGCGAAGCGCGGCGACCCGGCCGTGCGGGCCGGCTGGCGACGTGGGGCGTGCGGATCGGCTGGCTCGTCCAGACCGCGCTGCTCGCAGTGCAGGCCGCGCGGGCCGACGGCTTCCCGTGGTCGAGCTGGGCGGGCTCGCTCAACCTCTTCGTCTGGCTGGTCGTCGGTGCCTACTTGATCTGGGGCTGCCGCCCGCGCTACCGGCTGCTAGGCCTGGCCGTGCTGCCGCTGGCCGTCGTGCTCTTCGCGCTCGCCCGCATCGGCGGCGGCACGGGTATCGGCGGGCGCAGCCACTACTCGAACCTCTTCCTCGTCCTGCACGTGGGGCTGGTGCTCGCCGCCTTCGCCGGGTTCACGCTCGCGGCCGGGCTGTCCGCGCTCTATCTCTGGCAGGAGCGGCGCCTGAAGCGGCGGGAAAGCTCGATCCTCCGCCTGCGCGCACCCGCGCTCGCGAAGCTCGACGACGTCGCCGCGCGAACGATCGCGGTCGCCCTGCCCGCGCTCACGCTCGGCATCGCCGTCGGGGTCGCACGCCTGCAGAACCGCGGGGGCGGGTTGGACGCGTTGATGGCCGTCACCGTCCTGGCCTGGACGGTCTACGCCGCGTATCTCGCGCTCCGACGGTTCGCCGGCTGGCGCGGGCGCCGCGCCGCGTACCTCGTCCTCGCGGGCTTCGTGCTCGTCGCCGTTGTCCGGCTCGCCCTTCCCGTCACGCACTTCGGATGACGGTCGCTCGCCTTCGGCTCGACCCCTTCTTTAGGGAGATGGTGGGGGGAAACCTCACGGTTTCCCTTCTTGCCCCTTTCCTCGCTCATCGGCGAAAGGTGTGCCGATGAGCGTCGTCCTCGTCGGCATCTCGCACCACCAGGCCCCGGTCGAGCTCCGTGAGCGCGCGGCGCTCGATCCCGAACGGGCGGGCGAGCTGGCACGCTATCTCGCCGGCGGCGACGCCGAAGCCGTCTGCCTCTCGACCTGCAACCGCACCGAGCTCTACCTGGCGGCAGAGTCCGGTGACGAGGCCGAACGGAAGGCCGAGGCGGCCCTGCTCGCGCTCGAGGAAGAGCTTGGACCCGCGCTCTACCGTCTCCGCGACGAGGCGGCCGCGCTCCATCTCTTCCGCGTCGCGGCGGGGCTCGACTCGATGGTTCCGGGGGAGGGGGAGATCCTCGGACAGGTGCGCGCGGCCCACGGCGCGGGCGCAGCCGGCCCGATCCTCGACCGCCTCTTCCGGCATGCCCTGCACGCAGGCAAGAAGGCGCGCACGGAGACGGCGATCGGCGAGAGCCCCGCGTCAGTGTCCTCGGCCGCGGCGGCGCTGGCGGAACAGGTCTTCGGCGATCTCCACGGCCGCGCGGTCCTGGTCGTCGGCGCCGGCGAGACCGGCGAGCTCGCGGTCAAGAGCCTCGTCGCGCGGGGAGCCACGATCGCGTTCGTCGCGAACCGGACGGTCGAGCGCGCGCAGGAGCTCACGCAGCGCTTCGGCGGCACAGCGCGCGCCCTCGAGGACGTCGAGCACAACCTGCAGCACGCGGACGTGGTGCTCTCGTCGACGTCGTCTCCCGGCTGGATGCTCACGCGCGAGCAGGTCGAGCGCACGCTGCACGAGCGCAAAGGTCGTCCCCTGTTCCTGATCGACCTGGCCGTGCCACGCGACCTCGATCCCGCGATCCACGAGCTCGACGGCTGTTACCTCTACGACATCGACGACCTCGAGGCGGTTGTTGCCGAGACGCTTGCCGGCCGGCGGCGTGAGGGCGAGCGCGCTGAGACGATTGTCGCGGCCGAGGCGGATCGTTTCCGCGAGTGGCAGGCGTCGCTCGACGTCGTCCCCGCGATCGCGTCGCTTCGTGCCCGTGCGGAGGAGATCCGTACGGCCGAGCTCGAGCGGGCGAAGCTGAGCGGCGCCGAGCGGCGCGCTGCGGAGTCGGTGACGGCGGCGGTCCTGAACAAACTGCTGCACCTGCCGACAATTCGCATGAAGCAGGCCGCCGCGGCAGCCGACGGCGTGATTTATGCTGACGCCGTGCGCCACCTGTTCGGTCTCGAGGACGAGCACTGAAGACCGCGAACCTGATCGGGCGTCCGCTGCCGGTGCAGGTTCCGACCGCGTTCGTCCGCATCCGCCGCCGCAGGCTGTGTGCCGGGAAGACGAGGGCGCAGCGCGGATGGTGCCGTGCTGATCCGCATCGGCTCCCGCGGCAGTAGGCTCGCGCTGACGCAGGCCGAGCGGGGCGCCACGCACCTGCGGGCCCCGGGCATCGAGATCGCGCTCGTGCCGATCACGACCGCCGGCGACCGCGACCGCTCACGACCATTCGGAGAGATCGGCGAACGCGGCGTCTTCGTGAAAGAGCTGGAAGAAGCATTGCTGGACGGACGCATCGACGTCGCAGTGCACTCCGCGAAGGACATGACCTCGACCGACACCGACGGGCTTCGCGTGGGCGCCTATCTGGCGCGCGAGGATCCTCGCGATGCGCTCTGCGGCGCCGACGAGCTTCGTCCCGGGATGCGCGTCGGCACCGCCTCGATCCGCCGCCGCGCGCAGCTGCTCGCGCTCGAACCCATGCTCTCGATCGAGCCGCTGCGCGGCAACATCGACACGCGCTTGCGCAAGCGCCGCGAGCGTGGGCTCGACGCGATCGTCCTCGCCGCGTGCGGTCTCGACCGGCTCGGCCTGGCCGGGGAGATCGGCCGGCGTTTCGAGGCAGACGAGATCGTTCCCGAGGCGGGCCAGGGCGCGCTCGCGCTCCAAGTGCGGGCAGGTGACGAGCACCTCGTCGCTGCGGCCGACGACGCCGAAACGCGGCGCCGCGTCGAGGCCGAGCGTGCGTGCGTGGCCGAGATCGGCGGCGGCTGCCTTGCGCCCGTGGCGGCCCATCACGACGGCCGGCAGCTGACCGCCCTGGTCGCGGCGGAGGACGGCAGCTGGATCGAGCGGCGCAGCGGGTCCGACCCGTCCCAACTGGCGGCGGAGCTTCTCGCATGTCTCCGCTGAGGGTGCTCGTGACGCGACCGCGCGAGCAGGCGCCGCCGCTGGTCGACGCGCTGGAGGCACAGGGTTTCGTTGTCGTAGCCGAGCCGCTGATCGAGGTCGAGCCGCTCTCGGACGATCCGATCGACGTTCGCGACTACGACTGCGTGATCGTCACGAGCGCGAACGGCGCGCGGGAGTTCGCCCGCCGGATGAGCGGGCGCCCCGCAATGATCGCTGCGATCGGCCCCGGCACGGTCGCTGCGTTGCGGCAGGAGGGGCTGGAAGCGGACGTGACCGCCGACGTGCATACGCAGGAAGGGCTCGTTGCCGCCTTCAAGGGACGCCCTCGCCGCACGCTCTTCGTCGGCGCCGAGGGCGCGCGCATGCATCTCGTCGACGAGCTCGCCGCGGATTTCGTCCCGGTGTACCGAACGGTCGAGCTAGCGGTCGGCGAGCTCCCGGACGCGGATCTCGCGCTGCTGATGTCACCCTCCGCGGCCCGGGCCTACGCACGGGCGGGCGGACGCGGCCCGGCGGCCTCCGTCGGACCGCAGACGACGGCCGCAGCGCAGGCGGCAGGCGTCGAGATCGTCGCCGAGGCGAAGTCGCACGACGTGCAGGGCCTCGTAGACTCCGCCGCGGCGTGGCGCGCTTTATCACGTTCCTGACGGATTTCGGACTGCAGGACGACTTCGTCGGCACCTGCCATGGTGTGATGAAACGCATCGCCCCTGACGCGGAGATCATCGACATCACGCACGGCATCGCACCGCAAGGGGTCCTGCAAGGCGCGCTGACGCTCGCGAACTCGCTGCCGTTCATGCCGGTCGGCGTGCACCTCGCGGTCGTCGATCCCGGGGTCGGGGGCTCGCGCCGCGCGCTGGCGCTGCGCGATCGCGAGGGCCGGCTCCATGTGGGGCCCGACAACGGCCTGCTGATCCCGGCCGCGGAGAAGTTCGGCGGGATCGCCGAAGCGCATGAGCTCGCGAACCCGGAGTACGCGCTCGAGTCGGTCTCGCGCACCTTCCACGGCCGTGACCTCTTCGCGCCGGCCGCCGCACATCTCGCGCTCGGAGTCGAGCTCTCGCAGCTCGGGCCGCCGATCGCCGCCGACGCCCTGGCGCGCCTGGACCTGCCGCAACCCGAGGTCGGCACCTCCCGGATCCGGTCCACGGTGCTCGGGATCGACCGCTTCGGCAACGTGCAACTGAACCTCGACCGCTCGCACTCGGACCAGGTCGGGATCGTGCCGGGCACACGCGTGGAGCTGCAGATCGGGCCTGAGCGCTACTACGCCGTCGCCGCGCGGACGTTCGCCGACGCGCGACCCGGCGACCTGATCCTCTACGAGGACTCGTACCGGAACCTGTCGATCGCGATCAACGGTGGGAACGCGGCGGGGATGTTCGGCATCGCCCCAGGGCAGGACGTGCGCATCCACCTCGAGCCCTCATGATCGGCCAAACCGTCGGCCGGAAGTTTGCGCGGTTGGCGACGAATGCCGCTGTCCGGAACCCACGCGTCTGGCGCTTCTTCCGGCCGCTGATCCGTTGGCAGTTCGACTCGCTCGCGCCTGTGTGGGCATCGATGCAGCTGGAGGATTCGCTCGCCTCGTACGAAGCCGGGCTGGAGGCGCTCCCCGCCCGGCCTGCACGTGCGCTCGATCTCGGCACCGGGACGGGCGCCGGTGCCGTTGCGATCGCGCGTCGCTTCCCGCAGGCAGAGGTGGTCGGCGCCGACCTCTCCGACGCGATGCTCGCCGAGGCACGCCGCCGTCTACCGGATGAGCTTCGCGCTCGGGTCGACTTCCAGCAGGCTGACGCGTCCGCGCTGCCGTTCGCGGACGGGTCGTTCGAGCTGGTGGCCCACGCCAACATGATCCCGTTCTTCGACGAGCTCGCACGAGTGCTCGCATCCGGCGGCCACGCGTTGTTCGCGTTCTCCGGCGGGCCGACGACGCCGATCTACGTCACGCCCGGCACGCTCCGCGCCGAGCTGGAGCGACGCGGATTCACGGACTTTGCGGAACTCGCGGTGGGCCGGGGCAACGGCCTGCTTGCCCGCAAAGGCGATCACGCTTAAGCTCCACGGCACAAGGTCGTTCGCGGCGCGGTAGCACCGGCCCGGACGACCTTTCTTCGTGCCGGCGCCTAGTTCAGCTCGGCGATGACGTCGAAACCGCGCGCCTTCGCTTCCGTCACGAACGCCAGGGCCTCACGCTGGTCGTCGAAGCCGGCGAGGTAGGCCTCGAAGCCGCCGCATGGGTCGCTGCGCAGCTTCACGCCCGGGAAACCCTCGGCGGCGGCGTGGGTGACGATCGCGTTGGCGGCAACCCGATCGCGGCCGTGGCCGAAGACGACCTCCCAGCGGCCGAGCGGCTTGGCCTGGATGCACTCGAGCGTGACCGAGAAGCCCTCGCCGCGCGCCTCTTCCTGAAGGTCGACGCCGATGTCAAAGGTGTCGATGCCGCGGATGACGACGCGGAATTCGTTGCAGCCTTCGATGATGTTCGCGTTCACGAAGCCGCGGCTCGTGACCTGGCTGCGGAACGTCAGCGCTTGCTGATGCGTCTTGAAGCGCCCGAAGACGGCCTCGAGCCCGCTCAGGAACTCGACCCGGCCGCAGGCCTGGTCAGCGCGTGCCGCCCTCGGCCCCGACTTCGAGAGGCCGAGCGACGGGACGGAAACTGCAATGAGCCCGGCCAGCATGGCCAAGCCAAAAAGACGAGCCGCCCTCACGGCGCACAGTCGTACCAGACCGCATCGCGCGGCGACGCAGTCTTAACGAATCCTTTAGAAGCTCTGCTCGAATCGCTGTGAAGTCCATAGCTGGTCGAGCAGAGGGTCCCGCGGGACCTCGCGCTCTACGCCGCCGGGGAAGATGTAGCGGGCGGCCACCGGCGGATCGAAGTCATCGGGAACGTCCCACTGCGTGAAGAAGAAGTAGCCGCACGACCATGCTCACTTCCGCCCGAATCAACGATCCGATCGAAATCATCATGACCGCGTAGCGGCCGGATTTCGATCGGAGGATGGCGAGGGCCGGAATCGAACCGGCGACACCACGGTTTTCAGCCGTGTGCTCTACCGACTGAGCTACCTCGCCCGGACGGCGAAGTGTAGCGGCGGCCCTACGTGATTCCTGCTCGCGCGGCGGCCAGCCGGTCGACGAGGACGTCCACGAACTCGTCCTTGACGAGCACTGCGTCCGCCCCCGCCTCGGTCACGGCCCGGTGGAGTGCGGGATGCTCGTCGCCGGTGAGCGCGATCACGCACATGCTCGGATGGTCGCGTCGAAGGCGCGCGACGGCGGTGACCCCGTCGATGCGTGGCATGTGCAGGTCTATCACCACCGCGTCGGGCGAGAGCTCGTCCGCCAGCTCGATCGCGGCGAGCCCGTCGAGGGCCGTGCCCACGATTGCAAGCTCCGGCTGACGCTCGATCAACGGAGAGAGCGCCTTTAGGAACGGCTCGTCGTCGTCGGCAAGGAGAACCCTGATCATGGCTGCTGCATCGGGATTCCCCATCTAGGGGGAAGTTAGCCTTGTCCACCGTGTCCTTGCAACCAGAGCGCAAAGTCGCCGTCATCGGCGCGCCTCTCGATCTGGGCGCCGGACGTCGCGGTGTTGACATGGGTCCTTCCGCGATCCGGTACGCCGGCCTCGCTGCCCGCATCACGGAGCTTGGCTACGAGTACGTCGACCGGGGCAACGTCGGCACCGCGGTCGCGGAGGCGACAGCGGTTGTGGACGAGCATGCGCGCTTCCTGCCCCAGATCAAGGAGACGTGCCGGCACATCGCCGAGCTCGTCGCCGGCGCGGCCCGTAACGGCTTCGTTCCAGTCGTGCTCGGCGGCGACCATTCCGTCGCGCTCGGGACGCTCGGAGGGCTCCGCGAGGTGCACGGCCCCGGTGGGACGATCTGGATTGACGCCCACGGCGACCTGAACAGTCCGGAGACGAGCCCCAGCGGGAACGTCCACGGGATGGTGCTCGCCGCCGCCCTCGGGCTGGCGGGCGAACGCTTTCGCGAGGACGGTTGGGACCTGCCTGCGCTCGCGCCGGGCCGCGTTGCCCTGATCGGGGTGCGTTCGCTCGACGACGGCGAACGTGAGGTGCTGAAGAAGCTCGACGCGCGGGTGTTCACGATGAGCGACATCGACCGCCTCGGCGTCGAGCGCGCGGTTCGAGAAGCGCTGACCCACGTCGCCGGTCCCGGCTTCGTGCACGTCAGTCTCGACATGGATGCGATCGATCCCGACGTTGCCCCCGGAGTCGGCACGCCCGTCCGCGGCGGGCTGTCCTATCGCGAGGCGCACCTTGTGTTCGAGCTCGTTGCGGAGTCGGGGCTCGCGTCGTCGCTCGACGTCGTCGAGGTGAATCCGATCCTCGATCGCGAGAACGAGACGGGGAAGCTCGCCGTCGAGCTCGTCGCGTCCGGGTTAGGTGCGCGAATCCTCTAGGAACGCCTGCAGGACGTCGGCGGTCTGCTCGTACGCGTCCCAGAAGACCATGTGGCCGCCGGGAACGGTGACGACGCGAAGGAGATCGCCGAGCACGGTCGCGTACGCGTCGATCTGGTCGTCACGCACGAGGCCGAAGCCGTCCGCGTAGACGAGCAGCGTCGGTATGCGCAGTGTCTCGGGCGGCGGCGGCGGAGTGCAGAGCTCGCCGTAGCCGGTGATGACTGCGCTGCGGCAGTAGCGGTAGCGGTAGAGGCCGTCGGCCCCCTGAGCGAGATGTTCCCGCACATCTTCGTCGACGAACGACAGCGGGGTCGGATCGCCGTACGACATGCGTTCTTCGACTGCATCCTCCGGCGAGCCGAACGCTCCGTCGACCTGTTCCCGTTCGGCGAAGTCGAAGCCGACGTGCGGCAGCAGCTGGACGGCCGGGTCGAGCAGCACGCACCGTTCGAGCCGCCCCGGCTCGAGTGCCGCAAGCTCGAGGATCAACCTGCCGCCGTAGGAGTGGCCGATGAACGCGGCACGCTCGACGCCGGCGGCCTCGATCGTCTCCAGCACGTCCGCCACATGCGTTCCGATCGTCCACGGCGGTTCCCACGACGAGGAGCCGTGCCCGCGGAGATCGGGTGCGAGCACGCGGAAGCGCGAGGCGAGCCGCTCCTCCGCGAGCTTGCGGAACCGCCGGCCAAAGCCGCCGATGCCGTGCAGCGCCACCACCGGCGACGCCGCGCGGTCGCCCCACTCGTGCAACTGGAGCAACACGGCTACAGGACGCCCGCAAGGGCGGGAACGGAGCTCTCCCAGTGGATGACCGCACCGACGTCCGCGGCTGCGAGCATCGGTGCCTCGCCGTGGTTGACGGCTGCGATCACCCCGGCCTTGACGAAGCCGGTGAGCTCCTCGAAGTCGCCGGGCACGCCGACGGTGACGAGCAGCCGCGGCGCCACCGGCCGGCCGAACAGGCCGAGCTGGCGGTTGCGCGGGACGTCGCCCCGTTCGCAGACCGTGCGCGTTGCGCCGACCGCGGCGCCTGCGGCTTCGGCGAGTGCGCGGGCGCGGGCGATGTCGGCGGGCGGCAGCTCCGAGCCGAGGCACACGACGACCGCCGCCTGATCCAGATCCCGTGCCGAGGCGTCCGTGCGATCGACGAGCTTGGCCGCCGGTACCGGCAGCTTGCCGAGCTCGACGCGCTCGACCGTCGGTTCTATCTCGCGCGGTTCGAGCGGCTCGAACATGCGTGCCCGCACGGTCGCGAGCTGCGGCGTCGTGGAGCCCATGATCACCGAAACGATGTTGCCGCCGTACGCGGGCTTCGTCTGGATCAGCCGTCCGGCGCGGTCGATCCCGAGCCCGACGCAGTCCCCGGTCATTCCGAGCTGCAGCTCCCCCGCGACGCGTGGGCCGAGGTCACGTCCGTTCGCGGTCGCGGGGATCAGGAGTGCGTGCGGTCGCAGCCTTTCGACCACCGAGCGCAGCGCCGCGCTCCAGACATGCGGGTGGAATTCGGCGAGGCGGTCGTCCTCGGCGAGCACGACGCGGTCCGCCCCGCGGTGGGCAAGCTCGGCTGCGACGCCGTCGAGCTGCGCCCCGAGCACGAGCGCCACGTTGTCGCCCCCGAGCTTGCCGGCAAGCTCGCGCCCCTTGCCGAGCAGCTCGAATGAGTGCCGCGTGGGCCGGCCGCCGGCGAGCTCGACGAGCGTCCAACAGTCGTAGCGCTTCGGCGACGGCTGTTCGCCGATCCGCTCGGGTTTCTCCCAGCTGCTCGGGTCGGGCTCGCGCTCGGCGGCGAGCTCGCGGATGCGCGCCGCGGCGAAGGCGAGGTCTGTGAACCGCTCGCCGCCGCGCACCGGCGTGACGTCTCGCACCGCGAGCACGCGCGTCGGGGATCCCGTCTGGCCGAAACGCTTGTCGTACTCGTGCACCTCGCCGACGAGGTCGTGTGCCGTCCAGACGTCGATGCGTCCGTCGACCGCTCTGTCCGCCTCCTGGCCGTACGCAAGCGAAAGCAGCGCGGGCGCTTCGAGCTCCCACGTCTCGTAGCCGTCGTCGGTCTCGCGCGTCGCACGCACCCGGCCGTCGACCACCTCGATCGCGGCGACGCTCGTCAGATGCGGCCAGCCGAGGAACGCGGCCGTCTCAGGCGGAACCTGCCACGTCTCCGAGTCGGTCGTCTTGCGTCCGCACAGGACGAGGTCGACATCTCCCTCTTTCTGGATCGCGAGCGCCAGCGTGCGCGACGTCCCCAGCGTGTCCGCGACGGCGAAGACTCGGTCGGAGAGGTGGATGCAGCGTTCCGCGCCGAGCGCCAGGCAGGTTCGCAGGGCTTCCTCGGCCTGCGGCGGCCCCATGGTCATCGCGATCACCTCCGCGCCGTCGAGCGCGGCCGCCTGCGTAACCGCGGCGGCGTCGAACGGATTGAGCAGGAGCGGCACGCCCTCTCGGCGCAGCTGCTTCGTCTCCTGGTCGAACTCGATCGAGTCGGCGCGTGGAACCTGTTTGACGAGGCAGACGATCTTCACGTGTGGGAGCCTAACGAGGCGTGCTTGCCGTTCTGTACGACATCCACGGCAACGTGGTTGCGCTCGATCAAGTGCTGAAAGACGCGCACGCCACAGGTGCCGACGCGTACTTGCTCGGTGGCGACTTTGCGTCGTGGTCGCCGTGGCCGCTCGAGACGATCGAGCGGTTGCGAGCGCTCCCGAACACGACCTGGATCCGTGGCAACGGCGAGCGCTGGCTCCGCGAGCCGCCGGCGGATCGGCCGGATGTAGCGGCGGAGCTGCGCGAGCTCGACTCCGGGCTCGGCACCGAGGAGGGCTGGCTCTACTCGTTGCAGGCGCAGGTCGAACTGGACGGTGTGCTGTACGTCCACGGCTCCCCGCTCTCCGACGCCGAGAGCTTTCCGGCGCAGGCTGGCGGGGACGACGAGCGGATGCTGGACGGCGTCCGCGGCACGACGGTCGTCTTCGGCCACAGCCATCTGCAGTTCCGGCGACCGGGCCCGAACGGGACGACGCTGATCAATCCGGGCAGTGCCGGCATGCCGCTCGACGGCGACGTCCGGGCGGCGTACGCGGTGCGGCACGACGACGGCGCGTTCGAGTTCCGTCGTGTCGAGTACGACATCGAGCGCGCTGCGAGCGCGTGGGACAAGATGCCCGGCTCGTTCGGCCAATTCGCGGGAAGCCGCCTGCGTCACGGCTCGGACTAACTGCTGGGGTCTGACCCCTTGGGGTCAGACCCCGGTTCTTCGCCGCTTCCGGACGGCTCGTAATAGGTCGTGCCTCTGAGCTCCTCCGGGAGGTAGTCGACGTCGAATCCCGCCGGGTCGGAGTGCGGATAGACGTATCCCTCGCCGTGGCCGAGCTGCCGGCCGTACCAGCTGGCGTCGCGCAGGGCCTTCGGTGGTCGGATGTTGCCCTTCTCCCGCACGTCTGCAGTTGCACGCTTCAACGCCGTGTAGCTGGCGTTCGACTTCGGCGCGCGCGCGAGATAGACGGCGGCCTGCGCGAGATTCAACCGGGCCTCCGGCAGGCCGACGTGCTCGACCGCCTGCGCCGCCGCGACCGCGACGAGCAGCGCGCGAGGATCCGCGTTGCCGATGTCCTCGGATGCGAGCACGATCATGCGCCGCGCGATGTACCGCGCGTCCTCGCCGCTCTCCAGCATCGCTGCGAGGTAGTACACGCTCGCGTCGGGATCCGAGCCGCGCATCGACTTGATGAACGCGGAGATGAAGTCGTAGTGCGCGTCGGCCGCCTTGTCGTAGACGAGCGGACGCTTGCGGGCCGCGTCCTCGATGTGCGCCTCGGACAGCGGCTCACCCGCCGCCTGCGCCGTCTGCCACGCCAACTCGAGGACGTTGTGCGCCGAGCGAGCATCGCCGCCCGCTCGCGCCGCGATCAGCCGCACCAGCTCGTCGGGCACCTCCGCCTCGAGTGCCGCCGCGCCACGGCGCACGATCGTCGCGAGCTCCTCGCCCGACAACGGCTCGAGCTCGTACACCTGCGCGCGCGACAGCAACGCCGAGTTGACCTCGAAATACGGGTTCTCCGTCGTTGCGCCGATCAGCGTGATCACGCCTTCCTCCACACCGGGCAGCAGTGCGTCCTGCTGCGCCTTGTTGAACCGGTGGATCTCGTCGAGGAAGAGGATCGTCCGCTGCCCGTTCGCTCCCAACCGTTCACGCGCGCGCGCAAGCACCTCTCGCACCTGCGCCACCGTGGCCGAGACGGCGGAGAGCTCCTCGAACGCCGCCCCCGTCACGCCCGCGATGATGCGCGCAAGCGTGGTCTTGCCGCTCCCCGGCGGGCCGTAGAAGATCGTCGACCGCACGCGGTCTTCCTCGATCGCCCTCCGCAGCGCAGAGCCCTCGCCGAGCACGTGCTCCTGGCCGACGAATTCCTCGAGCGTCTTCGGACGCATGCGCAGCGCGAGCGGCGCGATGTCCGGCAGCCGCTGTTCCGCCGCGTCTGAGAAGAGGTCGCTCATTGCAGGGGAAGTATGCTCCGCACGGCCCGTGGCAACCGAGACGCACGAGGATTTCTCCGAGCCGATCCTGCCCGGGAAGGGTGCGTCGGACTACGAGCGCTACCTCCGCACGGACGACCTGCTCGCGCTGCAGAAGACGCCCGAGGAGCGTTCGCATCCCGACGAGCTCCTCTTCCAGACCGTGCATCAGTCCTCCGAGCTGTGGCTGAAGCTCGGCACGTCGGAGGTCGCACGTGCCACCGCGCACGTGCGCGCCGGCGAGCTCGGCGCGGCGCTGCGCCTCCTGCGGCGCGCGTCGCTCTGCCTGCAGTTCATCACGCGGCAGCTCGACATGCTCGAGCAGATGTCTCCGTGGGAGTACCAGACGATCAGGCGCGTGCTCGGCCACGGCAGCGGCTTCGACTCGCCGGGCTTCCGCGAGGTGCGACGCGTCACGCCGCCGCTCGGCGAAGCCTTCGAGGCGGCAGCGGGCGCAGCCGGGCTCGATGTGGTCGAGGTGTACGTCCAGGGCCGCGAGCAGGAGGAGCTCTACCAGCTGGCGGAAGCGCTGATCGAATGGGACGAGCGAGTGACCATGTGGCGCATCCGTCACTACAAGGTCGTGGCGCGCATCATCGGCGACCAGGTCGTCGGCACGCAGGGGACGCCGGTCGAGGTGCTCGGGAAGATGATCCACCACAACTTCTTCCCGGCGTTTTGGCGTGCGCGTAACCAGCTGACCGCGCGTGCGAAGGAAGAGGAAGCCAACGAAGCGGAGGTGCCTGGAGATGGCCTTTGAGGCGCTGAAGCAACAGCAGGCGGCAGCGTGGGGATCCGCGCCGTTCGAGAACGTCGCGGCCGAGCTCGCCGACATCCACGACCACCTCGTCCGCGAGCTGGATCCGCAGCCGGGAGAGACCTGGCTCGACGTCGGAACGGGGACGGGTGCCGTCGCGTCTCGAGCCGCTCGCGCCGGGGCCGAGGTCACGGGCTCGGATCTTGCGTCGGCCTTGATCGAGACCGCGAAGCGCCTCGCGGCCGAGGAAGGGCTGGAAATCACCTACGAGGTCGGCGACGCGGAGGAACTGCCGTACGGCAATGCCGACTTCGACGTCGTCTCGTCCAGCTTCGGCGCGATCTTCGCACCCGATCACAAGGCTGTCGCCAGAGAGCTCGCGCGTGTCACGCGCCCCGGCGGCCGCCTTGGATTGACGGCCTGGGATCCCACGGGCGGGGGCGCTGACTTCTTCAAGATCATGGGGAGATTCCGGCCGCCGCCTCCGGAAGGCGTCGGCAACCCCCTCGACTGGGGGCGCGAGGAGCATGCGGCGGACCTGCTCGGCACCGACTTCGAGCTGCGCTTCGTGCACGGCGACGACCGTCACCCCGGAGACCCCGAGCAGATGTGGCAGCTGACGCTGACGTCGTTCGGACCGATGAAGGTGCTCTACGAGTCGCTCGACGAGCAGCAGAGAGGGGAACTGCGCGACGCGTATTGGGGGTACATGCAGCGCTACGAGAAAGACGGCCAGGTCGAGCCGCCGGGGGAGTACCTGATGATCCTCGGAAGGAGGAAGTAGATGGCGGTCGCGACGACGCTGCGCCAGGAAGTGACGGAGCTCCTGCAGGAGTTGATCCGCATCGACACCACGAATCCCCCCGGCAACGAGACGCGGGCCGCGGAGCTGCTGCGCGACTACCTCGAGGACAGCGGCGTGTCGTGCGAGCTCTACGCCAGGATTCCCGAGCGCGCGAATCTTGTCGCCCGCATTCCCGGCCGCGGCGACGGGCCGCGCCTGCTGTTCCTCTCGCACACGGACGTCGTGCTCGCCGATGCGTCGGAGTGGGCGGCGGACCCGTTCGGCGGCGAGCTGCGCAACGGTGAGGTGTGGGGTCGCGGCGCACTCGACATGAAGGGGCAGGTCGCGGCGAGCGCTGTCGCGATCGCCTCGCTGGCACGCGAGGGTTTCGAGCCGGCAGGTGACTTGATCTTCGCCGCCACCGCCGACGAGGAGGTCGGTGCCGGTTTCGGGGCGCAGTGGTTGTGCGACACGCACGCCGACGCGGTGCGGTGCGACTTCTGCATCAACGAGGGCTCGGGCGACCGCGTCGAGCTCGGCGGCAACCCGTTCTACCTCTGCTCGGTGTCCGAGAAGATGAGCGCTCCGTTCAGGCTGCGCGTGCTCGGCCGCAGCGGTCACGCGTCGATGCCCGGCATCGCCGACAACGCGCTCGTGAAGGCTGCGCCGCTGATCACCGCGCTCGGGACGTACAAGCCGGAGCTGCACCTGATCCCGGAGGTCGAAGCGTTGCTCGAGACCGTCACGGGCGACCGGCCGACGTCGCCGGACGACGTGCTCGAGCGTGCCCGCGCGGCCGCGCCCTTGCTGGCTGAGCTCGTCGAGCCCCTGCTCTCGATGACGCTCTCTCCGACCATGGCGAGCGCGTCGCAGAAACGGAACGTCGTGCCCGCCGTCTGCGACATCACCGTCGACAGCCGCCTGCTGCCGGGCACGACCCCGGACGACCAGCAGGGCGTGGTGCGGGAGGTGCTCGGTGAGGGCGACTACGAGCTCGAGGTGCTCGAGTCGCACGGCGGCACCCGCTCACCGATGGACACGCCCCTGTGGCGTGCCGTCGAGTCGTGGGTGGAGAGCGTCGACCCGGGGGCGCGCCCGGCGCCGATCTGCGTCGCCGGCTTCACCGACAGTCACTGGTTCCGGGAGGCCTTCGGCACCGTCGCCTACGGCTTCTTCCCGTCGCGCGCGATGGGGATCGAGACCGCGGCGCGCCTGATCCACTCGGCCGACGAGCGGATCCCGGTCGAGGATCTCGAGCTCGGCGTGAGCTTCCTACGGCATGCCGCGCAAGCGGTCCTGTAGCTACCCTCGAAGACGTGAGCGACGAAAAGGTCCGGCTTGGCGGGATGGCCCTCGCGAACGGGGTGCTCGTCCACGGTCCCACCTCCTGGGCGTGCGCCGTCCGCACCGATAGCGGCGAGCTGAAGGTCGTCGCCCGCCGCAAGCGGTTCAGCGGCGCGAAGATCGAGAGCCCGCTCCTGCGAGGACCGGCGCGGCTGGCAGATGCGTTGGCGATCGTCCCTCAGATCCGCCGTGCCTTGCCGGAGGCCCGTCTGCCATTCCAGCGTCCCGGCGTGCTTGCCGCCATGTTCGGCAGCGCAATCGTCGTGAAGCTGGTCCGCACCTCCACAAAGCTCAGTCCTGCCGCGCAGGAGCTGGCGAGCGGACTTCTCTCCGTTGCGCCGGCCGCACTCGCGTTGCGCGGCCCGGACGTGGCCGCCTATCACGGCGCCGAGCACATCTCGATCGGCACGTACGAGCACGGAGAACGCGCCGAGCGCGAGCACGAGCGCTGCGGCTCGCACCTGCTCGGGCCGCTGCTCGCGACGACCGCAATCGGCAACACGCTTGCGTCGCGTGCGCCGGCGCACATGCGCAAGGCCGCGCGCCTCTGTGCCCAACTCGCCGCCGTCGCGGCCTCGACGGAGATCTTCGGCTGGATGGTGCGCAATCCCGAGAAGCCCCTCGCGCGTGCTCTGGCGAAGCCCGGCCACGAGTTGCAGCACCGCGTTGCGACCGCCGAGCCGACGCCTGAGCAGATCGAAGTCGCAGAGGCCGCGCTCGCCGCGTGCCTCGAGCTCGAACGGGCGTAAGCGTGGTCGTCGAGGAACGCACGCACGACCGGCTCTCGCCGGAGGTCTTCGACCTGCCCGTTGAGAAGATGCGTGCCGGCTACTACACCGACGCGTACTTCAACCACGCGCGCGCGGCACTGCTGCAGGACGGGCGGCGACCGCGTGTCGTGATGCAGGTGTTCGAGAAGAAGCACTCGTTTCTCGGCGGCATGGACGAGGCGATCGCCATCCTCAAACTCTGCTCTCACGACTGGGAGGCGCTCACCGTCCACGCGCTCTATGACGGCGACCGCATCGAGCCCTGGGAGACGGTGATGACGATCGAGGGCGACTACACGCTCTTCGCGCATCTCGAGACGCTCTACCTCGGCGTGCTCGCGAGGCGCACGTTGATCACGACGAACACGGTGCGAGTGCTCGAGGCTGCGAACGGGAAGCCGATCATCTTCATGCCGGCACGGCACGATCACCACCGCGTGCAGACGGGAGACGGGTACGCCGCGTACGTCGCGGGTCGCATCGTCGGCGCACCGGTCGGCGTCACGACGGACGAGCAAGCGTCGTGGTGGGGTGGGCGCGGCATCGGGACGGTGCCGCATTCGCTGATCGCGTCGTACGGCGGCAACACCGTGCTCGCCGCCACGAAGTTCGCGGAGTGGGCGTCCGACGACATCAACATCACCGTGCTCGTCGACTTCGCGAACCACTCCGTCGAGACCGCGCTCGAGGTCGCGCGTGCGCTCGGGCCGCGGCTCTGGGGCGTCCGGCTCGACACGTCCGAGTCGCTGGTCGACCGGTCGCTCTGGCACGAGCTGGGCGACTTCGAGCCGACTGGCGTGAACGAGCGGCTCGTGCGCAAGGTGCGCGACGTGCTCGACCGCGACGGCTTCGAACAGGTGAAGATCGTCGTGTCGGGCGGCTTTACGATCGACAAGATCCGCGACTTCGAGCAGAAGCACGTGCCCGTCGACGCCTACGGCGTCGGCTCCTCGCTGATCCGCGGCTCCAACGACTTTACGGCGGACATCGTGCTCACGGACGGCCGCTCCTCCGCGAAGGTCGGCCGCAGCTACAAGCCGAACCAGCGACTCGCGCTCGTCGAGTGATCCTCTGGGACGTCGACACGCAGACCGACTTCATGCTTCCGGGCGGCAAGCTGTACGTGCCCGGAGCCGAGACGACCGTGCCGGCGATGAAGCGCCTCGTCGAGGCGGCTCGTGCTGCGGGCGTCGTCCACGTCGCGTCGGCGGATGACCACGAGCTGACCGACGACGAGATCTCCGAGCAGCCGGACTACGAGCGGACGTATCCGCCCCACTGCCTGCGCGGGACACGCGGGGCGCGCAAGATCCCGGAGACGGAACAGGAGGATCCCGTTCCGATCACGCTGACGCCGCTGCCCGAGCGGTATCTGGAGGGCCGCGAGTTCCTGCTCCTGAAGAAGAGCTTCGACGTCTTCACGAACCCGAACACGGAACGGCTGCTCGCACGGCTCGATCCCGACGAGATCGCCGTCTTCGGGGTCGCCACCGACGTTTGCGACGATGCGGCGATCCGCGGCTTGCTCCAGCGTGGCCGGAGGGTGCGCTTCGTCGAGGATGGCGCCCGCGGCCTGGACGAGGGCCGCGTCGCCGCTTGCACAGCCGCCTGGCGGGACGCCGGTGTCCAGTTCACCACCGCCGACGAGGTGATCGCGGCCTTCTAGCGACCCAGAAACTGGGCGGCATTACTGGAAGGAGCACTAGTTGACGCGCGGCATTCCCTGGAGATGATGAGTACGGATGCCGGGAGTGGATCTTCACCAGGCCTTCGTCGCCATGCGCGACTTCGTGGTCAACTGGTGGCCCCTGCTCGGGATCTCGTTCTACATCCTGCTGCTTTACATCTTCTGGCGCATGCTGCAGCTGATGCCGCGCGTCAAGCCGGCGGAGGTCGACACCCGGTCGAAGACGGCGGTGACCTGGGACGACGTCGCCGGCGTGGACGAGGTGCGCGCGGAGCTGCAGGAAGTTGTCGACTTCCTTCGCAATCCGCGCAGGTTCGAGCGCCTCGGCGCACGCGTCCCCAAGGGCATCCTCCTGCACGGGCCGCCGGGAACCGGGAAGACGCTGCTGGCGAAGGCGGCGGCGCAAGAGTCAGGCGCGACGTTCTTCGCTGCGAGCGCGTCGTCCTTCATCGAGATGTTCGCCGGCCTGGGCGCGGCGCGCATCCGCCGGCTGTTCAAGGATGCGCGCAAGAGGGCGCCCGCGATCATCTTCATCGACGAGCTCGACGCGATCGGGACTGCGCGCAGCGGTCACAGCCTCAACCGCGAGCAGGACCAGACGCTGAACCAGCTGCTGGTCGAGCTCGACGGTTTCGGCGGCGAGGATCAGGTCGTGGTGATGGGAGCGTCGAACAGGTTGCAGCACCTCGACGCGGCACTGCTCCGGCCCGGCCGGTTCGACCGCCAGGTGCTGGTCGGCGTCCCCGACCTCACTGCGCGGTCCGCGATCTTGCAGGTGCACACGCGGAACAAACCGCTCGGGCCGGACGTCGATCTTTCGCTGGTTGCGCGTCAGACGGCCGGGCTGACGGGAGCGGATCTCGCCAACATCGCCAACGAGGCGGCGATCTTCGCCGGTCGTGAAGATCGTGCGTACGTCATGCAGGACAACTTCGACGCCGCGATGGAGCGGGTCGTCGCCGGCCTGCAGAAGCGGCGCGTCGTGACGGAGAAGGAAAAGCGCGTGCTCGCGTACCACGAAGCGGGCCACGCGGTGATGTCGTACCTGATGGGCGAGCTGATGCCGCTGCACAAGGTCTCGATCGTCGGCCGCGGCGAGGCGCTCGGCTACGCGTACTACCTCCCGACGGAGGATCGATATGTGCGCACGAAGGAGGAGCTGAGCGATTCGATGAAGGTCACGCTGGCCGGCCGCGCGGCCGAGCAGGTCGTGTTCGGCCGCATCAGCACGGGCGCGGCGGACGATCTCGAGAAGGTGACCGAGCTGGCACGGGCGATGGTGTTCGAGTTCGGCATGTCCGACCTGGTCAGCTCGCGCACGATGCGCGCGGACAACTACGCGTTGTCGGAGGAGACGAAGAGTCTGCGAGACCAGGAGCAGAGCCGCCTCACCGACGGGGCGTTCGCCGAGGCCGTGCGGCTTCTCACCAAGCATCGCGTCTCGCTCGACCGGGTCGCCTCGGCGCTCCTGCAGAAGGAGACGCTCGTCCGGGAAGAGGTGCTCGAGCTGCTCGAGAACGTTCCGGCCGAGTCGCATGCGTCCGAGACCGTCGGCATGCCTCGGGTCGTCTCCGCCGAAGGCTAGAACTGGGGTCTGACCCCTTCGGGGTCAGACCCCGGCCTTTCGTACGATGGGCCGGATGCGCTTCGGGCTCTCCTCCTTGGCCCTGCTCGTAACGGCGCTCTGCCTCGCCGGTGTGACCGCGGCGTCCGGCTCGGAGACGTTCACGGATCCCACCGCCGATGCGCCGGCCGAGGCACCCGATGTGACGAGCGTGGCCGTGTCCAACGACGATCGGGGTCTGATCACGTTTCGGGTCACGCTGGCGAACCGCTCGGCGCTCGGGCCCGACGATGTGATCGCCGTGCTGATCGGAACCGACGACCCGAACGTCTTCGCGGGGAAGCGCGACGACGGGATCAACTTCGCTCTGGTGCTGGACGGCACCCAGGGCGCCTTGCTGCTCGAGTGGAGCGGCATGGACCTCGACGCCGTCGATCCCAGCCCGGCCTCGTTGAGCGGTTCCTTCTCCGGTGGCGTGGCGACGCTGACCGTGCGGCAGGAGGACCTCGCACCAGGGTTCCCGGATCTCTCCGTCCCGATCGAGCTCGAGTTCTACGTGCTTGGAATCGCGTTCAACGGAAACGAGGTCGTGGCCCAAGACGTCGCGCCCGAGGCGAATCTCTACCCCTTCCGGCTCGTGGAGCCGCTGCGCGTGATCGTGACGAACTTCGACGCAGGCAAGACCGTCAAGGCGGGCAAGACGCTCGTCGTCCTGATGGGCGTCGCGCACGGCGACACGGGCGCGGCGGCGACGAGCGGCAAGGTCACCTGCCGTGCCAAGCTCGGCAACAAGGCGCTGCGCGGCAAAGGCGCGTTCGTCACCGTGACCGTGAAAATGCCGTCGGGGGCGGTGCTGAAGAGCCCGAGCGCGGCCTGCTCCTGGAAAGTGCCGAAGAACGCGAAGGGCAAGACGATCCGCGGCTCGATGACGCTGCGCGAGAGCGGCGTCGCGAACACCCGGTCGTTCACCACGCACGTTCGGTAGCCTCGCCTGCGTGCAGGCGCGCGGGATCCACCATCTTGGTGTCGCGGTCGACGACCTCGAAGCGGCACTCTCGACGTACGAGCGTCTCTTCGGCGCCGAGGTCGAGCACCGCGCGACGGTCGAGGAGCAGGGTGTACGTGCGGTGTCGCTGCGCATCGGGGACGGTCGCGTCGAGCTGCTCGAGCCCCTTGGCGCCGACACTCCCGTCGGCCGGTTCCTCGCGAAGCGTGGCCCGGGCATGCATCACGTCGCGTTCGACGTGAGCGACCTTCCCGCCGCGCTCGCCGAGCTCGTGGGCGCCGGGGCGGACCTGATCGACGAAGCTCCGCGCGAGGGTTTGTTCGGGCTCGAGGTTGCTTTCATCCATCCGGACTCCGTGCACGGAGTTCTCGCGGAGGTGGTTTCGAGTGAGTAGCGCGGAGCGGGTCCGAATCGAGATTGCCTTCGACGGCGGGCAGATCATGGGCGCGCTCGTGTCGCCCGCGAGCGCGGATGCCCTCGAACAGGCGCTCGGGTCGGCCGAGCTGCGCGCGGGGACAGGGGAGGCGGCGCTGTCGCTCGATGCGGAGGACGGCCGCTACACGATCGCCCTGCAGCGCGTGGTCTACGTAAAGCGGTTCGCGCGGGAGAGCAGAGTGGGATTCGGGGCGTCCGGTTCCACGTAGTTGGGGGAACCTCCCCGGCGGGCGCTGCCGCTCCCAGAGTTAGAGGGCGTGGCGAGAGGGAACTCTCAGGCTTGATGGCCGAGGAAGCCACCCGCGCTCCGGCGCCGCCTGCACATGATCCGGGCGCGTACGTGCGGCGCCTGGTCGAGCGGGGCCAGCAGGGTGACCGGGACGCGCTCGAGGAGCTCTACCTGCTCCATTTCGACCGCATCTACAGCTACCTGCACATGAGCGTCGGCAACCGGCACGACGCCGAGGACCTGACGACGCAGACGTTCCTGAAGATGCTGGAGTCGATCACCCGCTTCCGCTGGCGGTCGGCGCCGTTTTCCGCCTGGCTCTTCCGCATCGCTCACAACCTGGCCATGGACCACTTCCGCTCGTCGCGCCGGTGGCAGCCGGAGGAAGACGTCCCCGAACCGATCGGCGAGTCGGAGCCCTCCGCAGAAGCCGTCGCCTTCCAGGCGATCGGCCGCCAGAGCATGCTCGAGCTGATCGAAGGCCTGTCGCAAGAGCAGAGACAGGTGCTGACGCTCAAGTTCGTGTTCAACCTCCCGAATGCCGAGGTGGCGACGATCCTCGGCAAGACGGAAGGCGCGGTGAAGTCGCTCCAGCATCGCGCGCTCGTGTCGTTGCAGAAACAGATCTCGACGTCGTCGTAATGGCGATCGAGGTCGGGATCGTGGGGCTTCCGAGCTCCGGGAAGTCGACGCTGTTCCACGCCCTGACCGGCGCGCGTGCAACCGGCGACGTCGGCATGGCTGCGATTCCCGATCCGCGCCTCGCACGGATCGCGGAGGTGATCAGGCCTCGTAAGGTCACGCCCGCGGCGATCCGGGTCGTGGAGGTGCGCGGCACCGGGCCGGAGCTGCTCGGCAACCTGCGCCAGGTCGACGCTCTCTTGGTCGTGCTCGACGGATTCTCCGGCACGCGTGTGCCCGCGGACGATCTCGAGACGCTCCGTCTCGAGCTGCTCGTCGCCGATCGCGACCACGTCGAGCGGCGGTTGGAGCGCGTTGCCAAACAGGCGAAGTCCGGTGAGCAGAAGCTGAAGCAGGAGGCCGCCGAGCTCGAGCGGGTGCTCGCGCACGTCGACGGGGGCGGCTCGCTCGCCGACTGGCCCGGTGAGCTTCCGGCAGAGCTGGAGCCGCTGACGACCAAGCCGTTGCTCGCCGTCGAGAACGGGCTGGGCGGGATCGACCTCAAGCTCGAGGCCGAGCTCGCCGACCTGGGCGCCGAGGAGGCGGCCGCGTTCCGCGAGGGCGAGTCCGCGCTCGAAGAGGTCGTGCGCAGGCTGAGCGCCGAGCTCGGCCTGATCAGCTTCTTCACGGCCGGCGACAAGGAGACGCGTGCGTGGACGCTGCGCCGCGGCCAGAACGCGCTCGAGGCGGCGGCGACGGTCCATTCCGACATCGCCCGCGGCTTCATCCGCTGCGAGGTCATCCGCTGGGACGATCTCGTCGCCGCAGGCTCACACGCGGAGGCCGCGCGACAGGGCCTGCAACGGCTCGAAGGCAAGACGTACGTGGTTCAGGACGGGGACGTGTTGAACGTGCGCTTCAACGTCTGAGGCGAGCTAGTGCCCCTCCCAGCAATACATGCCCGCTTCTGGCCCGCTATCACGCGGCGCGAGAGTCCACCCTCGTCCTTACCCAGGCTTCTAGCCTGGGCTGCGGACGAGTGCGGCCTCTCGCTTGGTGCTAGCGACCCAGAAACTGGGCGGCATTGCTGGAAGGGGCCCTAGCCGGCCGAGATCAGCACGACACCCGCGAGCGTAAGGCCGATGCCTGCCTCCTGCGAGCGTGCGACCCGTTCGCTCAGCACGAGGCGAGCCAGCACGACGGTCACGATCGGGTAGAGCGACGCGAGCACGGAGGTGACGCTCACGAGCCCGCTCGTCGACGCGGCGGCGAACAGCAGGTTGCCCATCATGTCGCCGAAGCCGATCAGTGCGAGCAGCGACATCCGCAGTGGAGGGACTGCCAGCGCCGGCCTGCGCACGGCGACGGCAGCGAGGATGACGGAGGTCGACGTCATCCTGAAGATCAGAGAGGCCCACCAGAAGTCCGCGTTGCCGGCGGCGTGCATGAACGGGAAGTAGCCACCGAATCCGAGTGCGGCGAGCATGGCGAGGCCGACGCCCGGTGCGAAACGGGACAGCCCTGGGGGAACCTCCCGGTTCCCCCAAACCCCCTCCGCTGGTCCGCGCTGCGCGCTGACGGGCCGCTCCGCGGCCGGCTCGCGCGCGGCGAGGAACACGCCGGCGAGCGCGGCAGCGATTCCAAGCAGCTGCCAGACGGACGGCCGGTCGCCGCTCGCGATCCCCACGATCACGGGCAGCAGCGCGGAGATCCCGGCGATCGGGGCGACGATGCTGATCGCGCCGACGGCGATGCCGCGGTAGAACGCGAAGAGACCCAGCGTGCCGGAGATGGCCGCCGGCACGGCCAACAGCGCAGCGCCGTCGCCCAGGCCCTTGCCGCGTACCGCGACGATCAGCGCGATGCCGGCGAGGCCGCCGAGCTGGACGTACACCAGCGTTCGCAGCATCCCGAGGGCGCGCCCCTGGAGTGGGCCGAAGAAGTCGGCGAGCCCCCACGACAGGCTCGCGCCCAGCGCGAGGGCAATCCCCATGAAACGACGCTACCTAGATGGCTGCTGGCCGTGCGAGCGCCAAGTCGGCGCCTGGGCTACTCGGGAACAGGCCGGGTGGCAGCGACCGCGTCGAGCTGGTTCGCGTGGTAGAGCGCGGCGGCCTCGGCCGTCCGCGCCGCGCGAGCGTCGTGGTGGCACGAGATCGCGTGCAGCAGCTCTGCCCGCACCTCCGCTTCGAGCGCCGCGGCGCGGGTCTCGACGAGTCGCAGGCCGAGGTGGACGTGACCGAGGAGGCGACCCTCCTCGGTCTGGCGAAAGGTCGGCCCGGCGGTGAGCTCGGCGGTGCGTCCGACGTCGTGCAGCAGCGCAGCTGCCAGCAACAGGTCGGTGCGCAGGCGCGGGTGGAGCTGAGCCGTCTCGCGGCAGATCGTCGCGACGGCGACGCTGTGCTCGAGCAGACCGCCTGCGTACGAATGGTGCGTCTCCGCCGCGGGGAGCCGCCGCAGCGCGGTTCGGATCGACTTGTCGTCGAGGAAGCGGTGGACCGTGGCGCGCAGTCCCGGGTGGGCGATCTCGGCGGCGATGAACTCGAGGAAGCCCTCCAGCTCGTCCGCGTCACGGCGCAGCGCGGGTGCGAGCTCGGCCGGATCCGCGTCCGGAGCAGCCTCGAGCGTGCGCACGTCGACCTGCAACCGGTTCCTGAACTTCTCGACGCGTCCGAGCACATGCACGGCGTCGCCTTCCGCAAACCGTGCGTCGAGCAACTCGACGTCGTGCCAGACGCGCGCGTCGATGCGGCCGCTCGGGTCGACGAGCTCGAGCGCGAGGTATGACGCGCCGCCCTTCGTCCGCAAGCGCTCCTTGCGCGCGACCGCGTAGATGCCCTCGACGACCCGTTCTTCCGCCAGCTCGGCGATCGCGCTCACGAGTCCAGTCTAGGTCCGGGGACGGATGCTAGGGTCGAGCCGCATGGCCGAGGTCAAGCCGTTCCGCGCCGAGCGCTACGACGAGGCGAAGGCCGGTCCGCTGGAACAACTCGTCGCGCCGCCGTACGACGTGATCTCGCCCGAGGAGCGCGCGAAGTACCTCGCCCTCAGCCCGTACAACGTCGTCCATCTCACGCTGCCGGACGACGAGGAGCAAGCCGGCCGCGAGCTGGCCGAGTGGCGGCAAAGGGGTGTCCTCGTCCGGGACGGCGAGCCGAGCTTCTGGTTCCTCTCGCAGGACTACACGGGCCCGGACGGGATTGCGCGGCGGCGGTCGGGGCTCGTCGCGTCGCTGCGCGCCGAGCTGTACGAGCGCGGCGTCGTCCTCCCGCATGAGCGGACGCACAGCGGCCCCAAAGAAGGCCGCCTGCGTCTCCTGCGCGCGACCCGCACGCAGCTGGAGCCGATCTTCCTGCTGTACGACGGCGATCCGCTTCCCGTACCGGACCGCGCGCCGGACCTCGAGAGCGGCGGCGACAGGCTCTGGCGCATCCAGGACGCGCCGAGCTTCGACGACACCGAGCTGCTGATCGCCGACGGGCACCACCGCTACGAGACCGCGTTGGCGTATGCAGCCGAGGGAGGCTCGCCGTATCTGATGGTCGTGCTCGTGCCGACGCGGCAGGAGGGCCTGACGATCTTCCCGACGCACCGTGTCGCGCAGCACGTGAACGGGGCTCGAGGGACGCCGATCGAGAAGCCGGGAGACGAGCTGCCCGGCGTCGTGCTCTACCGCGACGGCAGGTACGAGCTGCTCGAGGGCGACGCCCTCGACGTCGAGGTCGTGGAGCGCATCGCGCCGGAAGGCGTCACGTACACGCCGCAACGCGAGGAGGCGGTCGCGACGGTCGACCGGGGCGACGCGGAGGCGGCGTTCCTGCTGCGGCCGACGCGGATCGAAGATGTCTGGGCAGTCGCGCGCCGAGGCGAGACGATGCCGCAGAAGAGCACGTACTTCTATCCGAAGCTCACCTCGGGCCTGCTGTTCCATCCGCTTGACTGACTGGCTCGCGCTCTGCCGCGAGGCGGTCGTCGACGTCCGCCAGGTGCTGGCAGAGTTGCCTACACGGGCCGATCGCGAACCGGTCGTCGGCTCGGGGAGGGGCGGCGACGAGACGACCGCGATCGACGCCGCAGCCGAGCGCGCAGTGCTCGCCCGCTTCGACGGTGTCGACGACGTCACGGTCGTCTCCGAAGAGATCGGCACGGTCGGGGACGGCAGGATTCACGTCGTCGTCGACCCGATCGACGGCTCGCTCAACGCGAAGCGTGGCATCGGCTTCTTCTCGTTGTCCATCGCGATCGCCTCGGGCCCGACCATGGGCGACGTCGAGTTCGGCTTCGTGCACGACTTCGGCAGCGAGGAGGAGTGGACCGCGACGCGCGCCGAGGGCGCGCGTCTCAACGGTCACCTGCTCGACGGCGAGGGGCCGAAGGATCGCATCGAGATCCTGTCGTTCGAGGCGACGCGCACGGCGTCCGTCGCCGAGAAGGCGGCGGCCGTCGTGGATCTCGCCTACCGCCTGCGGATCATGGGCTCGCTCGCGCTTTCTCTCTGTCACCTCGCGGCCGGGCGTGTCGACGCCGTCTGCTCGCTCAAGCCGGCGCGGTCGGTCGACATCGCCGCCGCACAGCTGCTCGTGCGCGAACGCGGGCTTGCGATCGACCTGTTCGAGGCGCCGCCGTTCGACGAGGCGCCGCTCGACGTGGAAGGGCGTTCGCGTGTGGTCGCAGCGGGAACGCCGGAGCTATGCCGCCAACTGGCGCACGCTCTGTCCGCATAGGCTGCTCCGGCTGGAACTACACGTCGTGGAAAGACGAGTTCTACGAAGGGAAGCCCGCGCGGCTGTGGCTCCAGCACTACGCGCAGCACTTTGACACCGTCGAGGTGAACAACACCTTCTACCGCCTGCCGCTGAGATCGTCGGTCGCCTCGTGGGTCGCGCAGACGCCGCCGCCCTTCCTCTTTTCGGTCAAGGCGAGCCGCTACCTGACGCACATCAAGCGCCTGACCGACCTGCGCGGCGGTATCGCACGCTACTACGAGCGGATCGAGCCGCTCGTCCGCTCGCCCAAGCTCGGACCGGTGCTGTGGCAGCTCCCGGCGACGTTCAAACGCGACGATGATCGCCTCGCGGCGGCGCTAGAGGCGTTTCCGCCGGGCCGGCACTGCTTCGAGTTCCGGCACCCGAGCTGGTTCGCCGAGCCCGTGTACGAGCTGCTCCGCGCCCATGACGCTGCCCTCGTGATCGGCGACCGGCCGGAGGTGAAGGAATTCCAGGCGCACGTGTTCACCACCACGTGGACGTTCGTGCGTTTCCACTACGGTTTGCGGGGCCGGCGCGGCAACTACAGCACGACCGAGCTGGAGGAATGGGCGCGCCGCTTCGAAGAGTGGAGCCGAGACGTTGAGATCCTCGCGTACTTCAACAACGACTGGGAAGTGTTCGCGATTCGCAATGCGCTGTGGCTGAAGCGAAGACTGTCAACCTGACGTCGCCCGACCGCGTCCTGTATCCGGACGACGCGATCACGAAGGGCGACCTCTTCGCCTACTACCAGTCCGTGGCGACGACGCTTGTGCCGCATCTGCGTGACAGGCCGTTCACGATGAAGCGCTATCCGCACGGCATCACGGGCGAGGTGTTCTTCCAGAAGCAGGCACCGAGGGGCATACCGGACTGGATTCCGACGCGCCAGTTCCGAACGCACCCGCGTGAAGGCGGCTCGCGCCTTGTCGACTTTCCGCTGGTCAATTCGACGGAGGCGGTGCTCTACATGGTCCAGATGAACTGCGTCGACATGAACGCGTGGTACTCGCGCGTCGACAAGCCGCATCGCCCGGACTTCGTCCTCTTCGACCTCGATCCGCCGGACGACGGCTTCGAGCTCGCGATCGAGGTCGCGCACCTGATCCGGGAACTCCTGGACCAGCTCGAGCTGCCGGGCTACCTCAAGACGAGCGGCGCGGACGGAATCCACGTCGTCGCGCCGATCGCACGCCGGTCGACGTTCGAGCAGACGTACGCGTTCGCCGAGCGCGCCTCACGGCTGCTCGAGCAACGCCATCCGGGCAAGGTGACGACGGAGTGGTTGAAGAAGAAGCGGCACGGCGTCCTCGTCGACCACCGGCAGAATGGGTGGGGCAAGACGATCGCGTCGGTGTACAGCGTGCGGCCCAAGCCGGGCGCGCCGGTCTCGACACCGCTGCACTGGGACGAGCTGACGCCCGACGTGCGTCCGTGGGACTTCACGATGCAGGTCGCGCTCGAACGCATCGACCGGCACGGCGACCTGTTCGCGCCGGTGCTGGAGAAGCCGCGGCCGCTTTCGGCCGCCGCCAAGGCGCTCGACCGGCTCTACGATTGAGCCATGCTCGAGTTGCTCGTCGCGCTGGCGCTGCCGTTCAAGGCGACGCTCCATGCACCGACGCACACACCGCGTGTCAATCGGCCGTGGCCGATCTGGGTTCACGTCACGGATCGTTCGGGGCGGCCGATCCGCGCGCGGCTGACGATGCGCTTTCTCCTCGCGGGCGTCCCGGTCGGCAAGGTCGACAACGGCCGCGTCTACACGTTCACGGGCACGTGGCGGGAGCGGAAGGGTGAGGAAATCACCTTCCCGGCCGAAGGCCGCGGCCACCGCCTGACCTTCCAGGCGCTCGTGACGGCCCGTGGCCGCACCGCGAAGCTGAACTACTGGGTGCAGCCGCGTTGAGCCGCGGCGCGCGGGTCGTCGTCGACCGCGTCAGCAAGGCCTTCGACGGCGGACGGATCCGTGCGCTGAACGAGGCGTCGCTCGAGCTGGACGCCGGCGTGTTCGCGTCCCTCACCGGACCTTCGGGCAGCGGCAAGAGCACGCTGCTCAATCTGATCGGCGCGCTCGACCGGCCGGACGCCGGCTCGATCTCGGTCGACGGAGTGCCTCTCCACGGCGGCGACGCGGCGGAGTACCGTGCGGCGACAGTCGGGTTCGTCTTCCAGTTCCACAACCTGATCCCGACGCTCACGGCGCTCGAGAACGTCCAGGTGCCGATGCTCGGCCGCGGGGTGCCACGTGGCGTGCGCGTGAGGCGTGCCCGAGACCTGCTCGACGAAGTCGGGCTTTCTGCTCGAGCCGGCGCGTTCCCGGGAACGCTGTCCGGTGGCGAGCGTCAGCGGGTCGCGCTTGCCCGTGCGCTCGCGAACGAGCCGCGACTGCTGCTTGCCGACGAACCGACCGGTGCGCTCGACTCGGAGACCGGCGCGCAGGCGCTCGAGCTCCTAGAGCGCATCCGCCGCGAGCGTGGCATGACCGTGTTGCTCGTGACGAACGACGATGCGGTTGCGGCCCGCGCAGACCGCACGCTGCGCCTGCTCGACGGCTCCGTTATTCGCGCCGTAACGCCTCGATCGGCGTAAGCCGCACCGCACGCCAGGTCGGATACGCGGCACCGATCAGCGCAACCCCCAGCGCGAACGCGAGCCCCCACGCGAAGACGCCTGCGGTGAAGTCCGGCCGCACGAGTCCCGATGTGCTCGTGTGGCCGCTGAAGGCGCGCGCCGCGAGCACGCCCAGACCCAGCCCGACGCCGAGGGCCAGCAGCGAAATGCCGATCGCCTCGCTGACGATCAGGACGGCGATCCGCCACGTGCGCCAGCCGACCGCGCGCAGGATCCCGATCTCCCGCACCCGCTCGAATACGGACATCGCCATCGTGTTCGTGACGCCGATGCCGCCGACGATCAACGCGAGCAGCGAGATGATCCAGCCCGTGTCGACGATCAGACGGCTCGACGTGTCGACCTTGATCGCCTGGCTCGGCTCGTAGACGGCGACCGTTCCCGGAAAGCGCCGCTCGACACGGCGCGCCACGGTGCGCGCACGAAGTCCGGGCCGCACCGAGACGGCGACGGTCGTGATCTCCCCCGGCCGGTGAGCGAGCCGCTCGAGGGTGTGCAGTGGCAAGACCGCGCCTGCGTCCTCGAACTCGTCGCCGCTGTGGTACACGCCGACGACACGAAAGCGCTTGCCCGCGATCGTGAGTTGTGTGCGTTTGAGATGGTCGCCTGCGAGCGCCTCTCCCGTGTGTGGAAATCGCCCTTCGACCAGCACCAGCCGGCGCCAGACGAACTCGTCCGAGGCGAGGCCGAAGACGAAGAAGCCCTGATTCGCGAAGAGCTTCAGCTTCGCCACCTTCGCGACGCCGGAAACCGACGCGACGCGACCCGCGATCGTCTCCGGCAGCAGTGAACGGCTGAAGTCCGAGACGTCTTCCTGGAAGAGGCCGAAGTCCGCACGGCCGACGTGGATCAATTCGTCGGCGCTGTTCTGGACGCCCGTGGCTAGCGACAGCAGCGCCACGATCAGGCCGACGCCGAGCGCAACGCCGGCCGCGGTGAGCGCCGTGCGCGCCGGCCGCCGCAGCAGGTTTCGCCAGACCAGCGCCACCCAGGTCACGAATCTGCATATTGCTACGCTCAGGGCGGGGATGGAGCCGAACCGCGACGACATCATGCGCGCGCTCGAGGGCGTCATCGACCCTGAGTTGCGGCGGCCCGTGACGGAGCTCGACATGGTGCGCGCCGTCGAGATCGACGGCGGCGACGTCCGCGTCACGATCGCGCTGACGGTTGCCGGCTGCCCGTTGCGTGACTCCTTCCAGGAGCAGGTCGCCGAGGTGATGCGCGAGGTGCCGGGAGTCGAGCGCGTCGCGCTCGGGTTCGACGTCATGACCGCGGACGAGCGTCAGGCGCTGACGACGAAGCTCCGCGGTGGAATGCAGGAGCGGTCGAAGGGGCTCTCGCTCGACGCTGCGACGCGTGTGCTTGCGGTCTGCAGCGGCAAGGGCGGCGTCGGCAAGTCGACGCTGGCCGCCAACCTCGCCGTCGCGCTCGCCCAGCAGGGCAAGCAGGTCGGGATCCTCGACGCCGACGTGTACGGACATTCCGTTCCGCACGTGCTGGGCATCCGCCAGAAGCCCGTGCTCGTCGACAAGATGATCGTCCCGCCCGTGAAGCACGACCTCAAGCTGATGTCGATCGGGTTCTTCCTCGACGACAACCAGCCGGTGATGTGGCGCGGGCCGATGCTGCACCGTGCGCTCGAGCAGTTCCTGTCTGACGTGCACTGGGGGCGGCTCGATGTCCTCGTCGTCGACATGCCGCCTGGCACCGGCGACGTCGCCATCTCGCTCGGGCAGCTTCTCCCGCGTGCGGAGACACTCGTCGTGACCACGCCGCAGCCCGCGGCTCAGGAGGTCGCCTCGCGCGCCGGGGCGATGGCGCAGAAGACGGGCATGCGGTTGATCGGCGTCGTCGAGAACATGACCGGCGATGTCTTCGGCTCGGGCGGCGGGGAGCGGCTCGCGGCAGAGCTCGGAATTCCGCTGCTCGGCTGCGTCTCACTCGATCCGCTGCTACGCGAATGTGGGGACGCGGGTGAGCCGCTGATGCTGACCGCTCCCGAGTCTGAAAGCGCGCTCGAGCTTCGCCGTATCGCAGACGCCGTCCTCGCGCTCGACCGCGGCTCGATCGTCAAGCCGTTGCCCGTCCTCTCCTGACGCCCGACCCGTTCGGGCGGATCAGCGCGCTCGGCTTCGCCGACAAGGACGCGCGGACACTCGCCGACCACTTCCTCGACGCGGAGAGCCGTGGCAAGCGCGGTCACGGCTTCGCGCGGGTCGACTGGCTGGAGACGCTGGAAGGGCTCGACCCGAAGGCGGAGCCCGAGTGTGTCGTTGCCGAGGCGTGCTACGAGCGCTGGGAGGGGCGCGGTGCGCTCGGCTATTTGACGCTCGCAGCGATCTGCGACGGCCAGCTCGACGATCCGCCGGAGGCCGCGCGGCTCGTCGTCGCGCACGACTGCTTCCCGACGGGAATGCTCGGCTACTGGGCCCGGCGGCTTGCCGAAGGCGGGCTGCTCGCCGTACTGACGGCGACGTCCCCGCCGCGGCTGGGGCACCCGGACGGTGGCCCCAAGCTCGCCGGCACCAACCCGCTCGCGATCGCGATCCCGAGCTCGGACGGCCGCCCGGTCGTCAGCGACGTTTCGATGGGACGCGTGACGTACGGGGACGTGATCGCCGGGGCCGCGTCTGAGGACGAGCTCGTCCCGTTCGGCGGCGAGCACGCGCACAAGGCGTTTGCGCTCGCGCTCGGACTGCAACTGCTTGTCGATTCCCTGATCGGCGACGGGTACGGGGCCGTGCTGCTCGTCGCCCGGCCGGCGGCGGACCCGGTCCCGGCGCTGCGCGGGCGCGCGGCGGGCGTGCGGCTGCCGGGAGATGCGTGACCCTCGCGCTCCCGCCCGCGATCGTCGCCGGGGGAGATCGTCCGGCCTCAGAGGCGCGCGCGGGTACTGCTTCGTGCGGGGATCAGACCATCGCGCTGAAGCGCGAATCGTCCCGCAGCGAGTCGAGATCGGTGTCCGTGCGTGCGTATTCGCGCAGGCGTGGATTGGTGAACGCCTGCGCCAGATGGTCGAGGGCGTCCTCGCGGTCGCCCATCAGCGCCTCGACGCATGCGAGGTCGTAGAGCAGCGTCGTGTTGCCCGGATGCCGCTCGAGCCCTTCGAGCAGCAGCGCCTTCGCCTCGCCGTAGCGTTTGCCCTCGAGTGCCGGCGCGCCGGCGAAGGCGGACTCCCACGGCGAGACCCGAAACGCACGGCCGCGCTCGCCTCCGATCGCGAGCACCGTGGTGCCGTCTTCGAGCGCCCGCGCCCCACGCCGTTCCTTGGGATCGTCGAGGAAGACACACGTCCTGGCCGGCGCGCCTCGAACGTCTCGCCGTTGACGGTGAACGACGCTTTCCCGGTCACCACGAGGTAGAGCTCCTCGTGATGTCCTGCCCCGGCGACGGGGATCGGCTCGATCTCGTCGAGGCGGACGACCTTCAGGCCGACTCCTTCCGCAGCGCCGTGAGCACGATCGGATCGATGCGCGTGAGCCCGTCCACACGTTCCTCGAGGTTGGCCGTTCCCGCCCAGTCGGCGAACGCCCGCTCGAGGTCGCCGGCGTAGCCGAGCTTGGTCAGGCGGTCGCGCAGCTCGCGTGCGAGCGTGTCGTCGACGTCGAGCCAGTCCTCCTGCGGCGTGACGCCGAACAGCTCGCGGTGCAGCGAAAAGAGCCGTCGCAGCTCCGCGATCGGACGCTCGTGGTCGTCGACACGCAGGTCGACGACCGTGTCGGACAGCTTCGCGTAGCCGGCATCCTTCTCGACCAGCAGGAGCGAGGCCGATTGCTGTCCGCGGCGATCGCCTCCCGCGGCCTGCGCGGCGGCGAGGCACTCGATCAGCCGCTCGGCGAGCTCGAGGTGGGAGTTCGACTCGAACGTCGCCGCGAGCGCGTCGACGGTCGCGGCCGAAACGAGGATGTTGCCCTGGGCCGCGTAGCACTCGCCTGTGCGGCCGCCTGCCCATCCGTGACAGGCCTCGCCGGTGAACGTCGCTGCGCGCCCGGTGCCGTCGACGACCCCGACCTGACGTTCCGCACGGGCCTCGTCGGCGGAGGTGAGGGCCTCGACCACCTCCGCCGCCGAGCTGCCTTCGCGCAGCAGGGCGAGCCCGTCCGGGCCGTAGCGCGGGTTCGCATACGACTGCGTCGCGATCGCACCCACGTACGGCTCGGCCCATGGCACGACCGAGCCGACGGCCAGGAACTTGGACTGCACGGCAACTCCCCATTGCGAGGCCGCCAGGTCGCAGGCGACGATCGAATACGTCGCGACGACGTCGCTACGGCCCATACGTGAGCTCACGGAGATCGACGTCGAGCAGATCTCGGTGGTCCGCCGGGACGATCGCGACCGCGACCTCGGGATGGGACAGCGCCTCCTTGATCGCTTCCGCCGTCGCGGCCCGCACGACGATCGGCCGGCCGGCTTCGTGGGCCTCGTGGAGGCTCTCGGTGTCGGACACCTCGTCGAGCACGAGCGCGTCGTCCAGCTCGAGCTCGCCTTCGACGGCGATCTCCGGAACACGCCGGCCGGTGGCGCCGAACCAGCGCTCTCTCACAGCGTGACCGACTCCCCGGGCGCGATCGCGAGCACTTCGACGCCCGGAGCGTGCTGTCTCAGCTGGTCGGGCGTGCCGGCGAGTAGCGGGAACGTTCCGTAATGGCACGGCACGACGCGCTTCACGCCGAGCAGCTCGCAGGCGACGCCCGCCTCGCGCGGGTCCATCGTGAAGTGGCCGCCGATCGGGAGGACGGCGACGTCGGGTGCATAGATGCGCCCGATCAGCTGCATGTCGCCGAACACGCAGGTGTCCCCGGCGAAGTAGACCTTCGTGCCGTTCTCGAGCTCGACGACGATGCCCGTCGCCTCGCCGAGGTACGTCCCGTCGTCGGCTGCGCTCGAGTGGAACGCATTCGTGAGCGTGAACTTGATTCCCTCGGCCTCCACCGTGCCGCCCTTGTTCGGGCCGGGCATGTCGTCCGTCTGCGCGCCCTGTTCCTTGAGCCAGCCCTTCAGCTCCACGAGCGCGACGATCGGCACCGGGCCGAGCTTCTTGCTCAGCTCGACAGTCGAGCCCGTGTGGTCCGAGTGTCCGTGCGTGACGGCGATCACGTCGCAGCGGTCGGGATCCTTCTCCGAGTCCGGACACTTCGGGTTGTCGAACCAGGGGTCGACGTAGACACGCTTTCCGCCCGGCGTCTCGAGGCGGAAGGAGGCGTGCCCGAGCCAGGTCAGTGAGGCGTCAGCCATCGGTCTCCCTTCGTTCTGGTGGGGGCCGCGAGCGTAAAGGAACGTCCGGCGCCGAGGCGAAGCTTGGCCGGGATGGCCCGCCGAGCGCTTCCGGCCCTGCTCGCGCTGATCGCCCTCGTCGCCGACCTCTCGGGCAGCCACGGTGTCGCCCTCGCGTTCCTCCTGGCGGCCATCCCGGCCGCCTTCGCGCTTGCGCTCGAGTGTTACGGCGATGCGCTCGAGGCCCGCTGCGGCGGTCTGCGGCCACTAGCGGCCGCGGGCGCCCTGGCGCTGCTCGTCCTGAGCGCCGCCCTGCGCAGCCCTGCCGTCGTCGGCGGGGTCCCTCGGCTCGCCGTCTCCGCCCTCGTCCTCACGCTGCTGCTGTACGCCGGGGCTCTCCTGGGAGCGTTGCTCGCGCCCACGCCGGCCGCTCGCCACATGCGTGCTCAGGAGCCCGAAGCCGAGCGACTCGCTGCCTAGGTTCGGTTAACCGCACCACAGGACGCCAGCCGCCCGCCCCTGCCCAGCAGGTAGAACCTCGGTGGTGCTCGCCCGTCTCGCCCATGTCGTGCATCGGCGCCGCGCGTTCGTGGTCGCCATGTGGATCGTCCTGACGCTCTTCGGCGCGTTCGCGGCTGCTCGCGTCTCGAGCCGCTGGTTCGAGTCGTTCTCGATCCCGGGCTATTCGGCATACGAGACGAATCAGAAGGTCGTGAAGACGTTTGGCACAGGCGAGCAGGCGCCGTTCGTCGCCGTTTTCCAGTCCAAGGGCGACGTCACCAAGAAGGACCTCCGGCAGGCGATCGCACAGGCGGCTGCGGTCAACCCAGGCTCGCGCGTGAGCTCGTACGCAAACACGCACAGCAACATCTACGTCTCCGCGGATCGCCACACGACGATCGCGGAGATCTATCCGCCGGGGCAGAACACCTTCAGCGGCGACCCCCACATCTCGCGGGTGCGTGCTGCGCTGAAGGCGAACGCCCCCGCCGGCGTCACAGCAAACCTGACGGGACTGCTGCCGCTCGAGAACGCGTCGAGCGGCGGGGGTAACGGGCCGAGCGTGCTCACCGAAGCGCTCATCGGCGGCGGGGGCGCACTGATCATCCTCCTCTTCGTTTTCGGGACTCTGCCCGCCGTCGGGATCCCGCTTGCCATTGCCCTCACGTCGATCCTGAACACGTTCACGCTCGTCTGGTTCCTGACCTATCTCACGGATGTGTCGATCGTCGTGCAGTTCCTGATCGCGCTCGTCGGCCTCGGTGTCGCGATCGACTATGCGTTGCTGATGATCTTCCGCTTCCGCGAGGAGCTCGCGTCGGGGGAGGATCTCGAGACGGCCCTGGTCGAGACGATGACCCATGCCGGGCGGTCGGTGATCGTGTCCGGCTCGACCGTCGCCGTCGGTCTGCTGAGCATGGTCATCCTGCCGCTGCCCTTCATCCGCTCGATCGGAATCGGAGGGATGCTCATCCCTGCGGTCTCGGTACTCGTCTCGATCACCCTTCTGCCGGCGCTCCTGTCGTTCCTCGGGCCGCGCATCAACAAGTTGCGAGTGATGCCGAGGCGCTTCGTCGCCGTCAGCGATCCCGAGCGGGGCTGGTGGGGCAGGTGGGCGCAACTCGTCGTTCGGCGCCCCTGGCCCGTCGCCGCGGTCGGCACGGCGATCGTCGCGGTGCTGCTGGTCTTCGGCTTCCAGTTGAATCCGAGCGAGGCGCAGGCAAAAGACTTCCCCGGTAGCGGAGACGCGATCGCAGGGCGGCAGGTCCTCGAGCACGCCGGTATCTCGCCGGGCGCGATCAAGCCGTTCGTCATCCTCACGCCCGCAGCAAAGGTGAGTGACGTCGTCGCACGGGTGCAGAACCTGCCGGGCGTCGAGGGGGCTGTGGCGCCGGCGTTGTGGCGGCGCGACGGCCTGGCGCTCGTCGAGGCCATTCCCTCGGCCGACGGCTCCAGCAAGGCCGTACGGGGCACGATCAGCCGCGTCAAGGCGGCACTGCCACCCGGAGCGAGCCTCGGCGGAGTCGCGCCGGAGGACCGTGACTTCGTCCACGCCGTCTACGGGAACTTCCCCTACGTGCTGCTCTTCGTGATCCTTCTGACCTACGTGCTGCTGGCGCGCGCCTTCCGGTCGCTGCTGCTGCCGCTCAAGGCCGTGATCCTGAATCTCGTCTCGCTTGGCTGTGCCTACGGGATCATCGTGTTCATCTTCCAGCAGGGCCACGGCTCGCAGGCGATCTGGAACGTGCCGGCGACGCAGTCGATCATCCCGTGGATCCCCCTGATGATCTTCGCGTTCCTCTTCGGGCTCTCGATGGACTACGAGGTGTTCATGCTCACGCGCATGCGCGAGGCGTACGACGAGACGCGTGACACGCGCCAGGCGATCTCGCGCGGGCTTGCGCGCACGGGCAAGCTCGTCACGAGCGCGGCGCTCGTGCTGATGTTCGCGTTCTTCGTGCTCTCGACGAGCCCGGGCACGGACATCAAGCAATTCGGGATCGGGCTCGCGGCCGGCATCATCTTCGACGCCACGGTGATCCGCGCGCTGCTCGTGCCTGCGCTCGTCCGCCTGATGGGCCGCTGGAACTGGTGGTTGCCTCAGTGGGCGGCACGGCCGCTGCGGACGCGGGCGAGCCAGCCCGTGCCCGAGTCTGCCTAAGCGAACGGCCGGGGTCTGACCCCTGCCGGGGTCAGACCCCGGCTCTGCGGTCTAGAGCGGCAGCGCGTTCGAGGCGTGCTTCGCGAGGTCGATCAGCGGCTGCACCGCGAAGAACGACCCGACGGTGACGACGAGGCACGTGAGCACGGCCGCCTGCAGGAGCGCATCTCGCGGCGGTGAGCCGCCGATCGGCGCCAGCTGCAGGTCCTCCGGGCGCCGCATGAAGATCGCGCGGACGAGGCCGAGGTAGTAGTAGAGGCTGACGAGCGTCGCGAGCACGCCGACGATCACGAGCCACGTCCAGCCGTGCCGGTAGGCGGCGGCGAAGACGTAGAACTTGCCGACGAAGCCACCGGTGAGCGGGAAGCCGGCAAACCCGAGCATGAACGCCCACATCGAGATTCCGAGCAGCGGACGCTCCCAGCCGAAGCCAGCCATGTTCTCGTAGGTCACGGGGACGCCGAGCTCCCGCTCGCGCGCCGCGACGACGGCGAACGCGCCAAGTGACGTCGCCGCGTACGGGACCAGGTAGTAGAGCAACGCCCGGGCGCCGAGCGCCGAGTCGGCGGCGACGGCCATCAGCATGAAGCCGGCGTGCGAGATGGAGGAGTACGCGAGCATGCGCTTCACGGTTCGCTGCACGAGCGCGGCGAAGTTGCCGATCACGAGCGAGCACACCGCGATCACCGCGAGCGCGACCGTCCAGAGGTGCGCGTTCGCCGGAAAGGCGGTCGTGAGGATGCGCAGCGCGACCACGAGCGCGACCGTCTCCCCAACATGAGCACAGCCGAGCCGAATCCGCCGACCACGAGGTACTTGAGCGCCGCCTCGAGCCCACCGAGCCGGTTGCGGTCGATCGCGCAGAGGATGTACAGGCAGATCGAGAACCATTCGAGCGCCAGGAACAGCGTCATCAGGTTGTTCGCCGCGACGAAGAACGCCATTCCCGCGCCGGCGGCGGCCAGCAGCGAGTAGTACTCGCCGACGTGATCCTCCCGCGCGCGCTCGCGGTAGGAGATCGCGGCGGCGAGCAGACCTGAGCCCGCGACGATCATCGTCGCGAGCTCGGCGAGGCGGTCACGCCGGAACGCGTCGGCGACGACGCCGTGTCCGTTCGCCGAGCGCACGTAGAGCGCGACCGCGAAACCGAAGGCGGCGAGGTAGCCGAGTGCGCAGAACGTCGCTGCGAGGTCCTTCCGCCTGGCGCGTGGAACGAGCACTGCGCACAGCAGCGCCAGGGCCGAGGCGAGCAAGAGCGCGTTGACGGGCGCGAGCGCAAACCAGTCGACGTGCGGCCGGTGGATCATCGGAACTGCGCCGCCACGTCCGCCTGGCCGCGATCCCCGCGGAAGGAGTGCTGGCTGATCGCGGCCGGCCACACCGACAGCGCCAGCAGGCACGCGACGAGCGGCACGGTGACTCCGAGCTCTGCCGGTCTCAGGTCGAGTGCCGCGTCCGAGACGGCAGGCCCCGCTTCACGATGCAGCACGGCCGAGATCAGCCGCAGCACGTACATGGCCGCGAGCACGATCGCGACGGCGCCGGCCGCCGCCCAGCCCCAGCCGCGCTGGAAGACGCCGGCGAGGATCAGGAACTCACCCGCGAACGCAGACGACAGCGGCACCGCGAGGGAGATCACCCCGGTCGTCATCAGCACGGTCGCCAAGGCCGGCCGTCCCCGGGCCATCCCCCCGAGCCGGCCGAGCTCACCGGTCAGAGTTCGGCGCTCGACCATGCCGGCAAGCAGGAACAGCGTCGCCGAGAGCAGCCCGTGGTTCACCATCTGCAGGACGGAGCCGTCGAGCCCGAGGTCGTTGACCGCGAAGACGCCCATCGTGATCAGGCCCATCTGGGCGAGCGACGAGTACGCGACCACGCCGCGCAGGTCGGGGGCGCGAAACGCGAGCAGCGAGCCGTAGATCAGCCCGATCGCAGCCAGCGCCAGGATCGGCACGCGGAAGTCGTGCACGGGTTGCGGGAACTTCGCAACGGCGATCCGGAGGAAGCCGTACGCGGCGGCCTTCGAGACGACGCCGGACAGCACGGCGGCGACCTCCGGCGACGATTCCCGGTACGCGTCGGGCAGCCAGCCGTGCAGCGGGAACAGCGGGGCCTTGATCGCAAACGCGGCGACGAAGCCGAGGAAGATCCACTGACTCGAGCTCTGGCCGATCTGGACGAGATCGAATGTGTGCTGTGACAGGCCGTAGACGACCACCGAGGCGAGCATCAGCAGCGAGCCCGCCATCGTGTAGAGGATGAACTTGAGCGTTGCGCCCATGCGTCCGGGGCCGCCCCAGACGCCGACCAGTACGTAGAGCGGGATCAGCATCGCCTCGAAGAACGCGTAGAAGAGCAGCAGGTCCTGTGCGGAGAAGACGCCGACGATCGCGCCGGTGAGGAAGAGCATCAGGCCCATGTAGGCGCGCGTTCGTTCGCGGCCGACCCAAAACGCGTACGCGATCGCCGCGGCCATCACCACGACGGTGAGGCCGATCAGCCAGACGGAAAAGCCGTAGACGCCGACGTGGTAAGAGACGTTGAGGTCGCTGAACCAGCTGTGCCGGTCGGAGAACTGCAGCCCGCCGCGGGCGAAGTCGTAGCGCACGAGCAGCTGGATCCAGATCCCGACTTCGGCAAGCGCGGCCAGCACCGACAGCGCGCCGGCCGAGAGGGGATTGAGTGGCAGCAGCCACACGATCAGCGCGGCCGCGAGCGGCAGGACGATCAGCAGGGTGATCACGGCAGAGTCACTTGACGGCCACGAAGACGACGGCGAGGACGGCGACGCTGGAGGCGATCGCCAGGGCGTAGGTGCGCAGGAGCCCCGTCTGCGCGCGCGCGACGAGACCGCCGAGGTCGCGTGTGTCGTCGCCGAGGTCGCGCCCGCTCTCGGCGATCAGCGGCTGCTCGACACCGCGGCGCAGAATGCCCGCGAGGAACACCGCGGGTGCGTAGAAGAGGGCGTCGTACAGCTCGTCGAAGTAGAACTTCCGCTCGAGCGTGCGCTGCGAGAACGCCAGGCGGGGCACGGCGACGCGACGTGCGCCGTACAGCAGCCACGCGACCGTGATCCCGGCCAGGCCCAGCACGAACGCAAGCGCGCTCGAGATCGCCTCCTGCCAGCTCGTCGGGCTGACGACCGGTTCGGCGACCGTCTGCAGCCACGTCTCGACGGGATGCCAGACCGGCGCGAACTGCAGCCACCCTCCGATCACGGAGAGAACGGCGAGCACGCCGACCGTCGAGGCCATCGACACGCCGACCACGTCCCGGCGCAGCGCATGGAAGTGCTCGCGCACGAACGCGCTCGGCTCACCCCAGAAGACGAGGAAGAACATGCGGAACGTGTAGAGGCCGGTCAGGAACGTGCCGGCGAGCCCCACGACCCAGAGGACGTAGCCATAGGCGCCGTGGTCCATCGCCGCGGCGAGGATCGAGTCCTTCGAGAAGAAGCCTGCGAACGGCGGGATGCCGACGAGGGCGAGCGCCCCGATCAGGAAGGCCCAGTACGTGCGCGGCATCAACGTGCGGAGGCCGCCCATCCTGCGCATGTCCTGTTCCGCAGCGAGCGCGTGGATCATGATCCCGGCGGCCATGAACAGCAGCGCCTTGAAGAAGGCGTGCGTCAGTAGGTGGAACATCCCGTTCGCGTACGCCCCAAGGCCCACGCCGAGGAACATGTAGCCGATCTGGGACATCGTCGAGTACGCGATCACGCGCTTGATGTCGACCTGGACGAGCGCGATCAGCCCGGCGAGCAGGAGCGTCGCCGCGCCGAGGCCGGCGGCGAGGTCCGCGATCTTCGGCGCCTGCTCGAAGATCGCGTGCGTGCGCACGATCAGGTAGACGCCGGCGGTCACCATCGTCGCGGCATGGATGAGGGCGCTGACCGGCGTGGGCCCCTCCATCGCGTCGGGGAGCCACGTCTGCAGAGGCAGCTGCGCCGACTTGGCGACGGCGCCGCCGAGCAGGCCGAGCGCGACCAGGTTCGCGACGGTCGAGCTGTATTGGCCACCGAGGATCCCGAACTCGAGCGAGTGGCCTTTCTTGATCAGTAGGAAGAAGGCGAGCGCCATCGTCGCGTCGCCGATCGCGTTCATCACGAACGCCTTCTTCGCCGCGGCGATCGCGCTCGGCCGGTCGTGCCAGAAGCCGATCAGCAGGTACGAGGAGAGGCCGACCATCCCCCAGCCCGCAAGCAGGAGCAGCAGGTTGCCGCCCTGTACGAGCAGCAACATCGAGAACACGAACAGCGACATGTAGGCGAAGTAGCGACGCTCCTCGACGTCGCCGTCCATGTAGCCGATCGAGTAGGCGACGATCAGCGCCCCGACCCCGGCGACGACGAGCATCATGAACACGGACAGCGGGTCGATCAGCACCTCTAGCCCCGAGCGGTACGAGCCCCCGGTCAGCCACAACCACGCCGTCGAGACGACCTGACGCTGACTGCCGTCGCGTCCGAGCAGGCCGATGAACGTGGCCAGCGCGCCCCCGAACGCGACGAAGCACGACAGCGTCGCGAGGTAGCCGGCGGCGCGCCGCGTCAGGCGTTGACCGCCGAGCGTGATCAGCGCCGCGGCCGCAAGCGGCGAAAGCAGGCAGATCCAGGCGCCGTAGATCAACCGCGGAGGGTGTTGAGCCGGTCGACGTCGAGCGTCACGCGCTTGCGGTTGAGCGCCACGATCAGGCCGAGCCCGACGACGACCTCGGCTGCCGCCACGGCCATCACGGCGAGAGCGAAGATCTGGCCGCTGCCGTCACCGAGGTTGCGGGCGAAGCCGATCAGGGCGAGGTTCGCGCCGTTGAGCATGATCTCCAGCGACAGCAGCACGATCAGCGGGTTCCGGCGGAGGAGGACGCCGAGCGAGCCGGTGCCGAAGAGGAACGCGGCGACACTGAGGTACCAGGCGACGCCGGGGCCAATCACAGGGAAGGCACCTCGTCTGCCCCCCGGCGCGAGTGCGCGCCGAGGATGACGCCGCCGATCGCCGCGACGAGCAGGACGATCGACGTGATCTCGAAGGCGAGCAGGTGGTCGGTCAGGAAGAGGCGGCCGATCTCGGCGGGACTCCCGAACGCCGCACCGACGTGCTCGGAGTGCGCGAGGTGGCCGCTCGCCTTCAGGCCGATCACGACGATGATCTCGACGAGGAGCGCGCCGGCGGTCAGCACGGCGCCGACCGCTTGCCAGGTCGGGCCGCCCATCCACGGTGACTCGCCGTGCGGCCCGATGTACGCGATCACGAACAGGAACATCACCATCACTGCGCCCGCGTAGACGAGCACCTGCGCGGCGGCGACGAACTCCGCCGACAGCAGCAGGTAGAGGACGGCGAGCGAGCCGAGGTTCCCGATCAGGGCCAGCGCCGAATAGAACGGGTTCGAGAACGAGACGACGGCGATGCCGGAGCCGAGGCACGCGAACGCGGCCACGACCCACACCGCCCAGACGAGCACGTTGCCGACCGAGGCGACGATCACGAATGCGCCTGGTAGTAGGGGATCGGCGTGTCGTAGAGGTCGGGATCGGCGACCGGGACGCGCTTGACGGGCTCGGCGAGCAGCATGTCCTTCGTGTAGATGAGGTCGTCGCGCGAGTACTCCGAGATCTCGTACTCGTTGCCGAGCGTGATCGCGTCAAACGGACACGCGAGCTCGCAGTAGCCGCAGAAGATGCAGCGGCTCATGTTGATCTCGTAGATGCGCGCGTAGCGCTCGCCGGCCGAGACGCGGTTATCGGGTGTGTTCTCGGCCGCGACGACGCGGATGCAGTCCGCCGGGCACGCCGCCGCGCAGAGCGAGCAGCCGACGCACTTCTCCAGCCCGTTCTCGTACCGGTGGAGCCGGTGGCGGCCGCGGAAGCGCGGGTACACCGGACGCTTGTACTCCGGGTATTGCTGCGTGATCGGCTTCTTGAACAGCTGCCGGAACGTGACGGCGAAACCCTTGACGCTGTCGAGCGGCTGCGGCACTAGATCCAGACCACCAGGAGGGCGGTGATGACGGCGTTGATCGTCGCGACCGGCAGCAGCACCTTCCAGCCGAAGCGCATCAACTGGTCGTAGCGGAGACGCGGCACCGACGCGCGGATCCAGATGAACGCCGACACGAACAGGAAGACCTTGAGCAGGAACCAGATCGGCCCGAGCGGCGCGTAGGGCCCGTGCCAGCCGCCGAAGAAGAGCGTCACGGCCAGCGCGGAGAGCGTGATCATGTTGATGTACTCCGCCGTCTGGAACAGGCCCCAGCGCATGCCGCTGTACTCGGTGTGGTAGCCGGCCACGAGCTCCGTGTCGGCTTCCGGCAGGTCGAACGGCGGCCGGCTCGTCTCGGCGATCAGCGCGAACAGGAAGACGAGCAGGCCCGCGAACTGCGGGATGAAGAACCAGATCGTCGCGCCCTGCTTGTTGACGATGTCGACGAGGTTGAGCGACTGACCCATCAGGACGACGCCGAGCACCGACAGCGCGAGCGAGACCTCATAGGAGACGAGCTGCGCGCACGTCCGCATCGAGCCGAGCAGCGAGTACTTCGACTCCGACGCCCAGCCGCCGATGATCGCCCCGTACACCCCGAGCGAGCCGAGGGCGAAGATCAGGATCAGCGCGATCGACACGTTCGCGATCTCCCCGTTGACGTGGTAGCGCCAGATCTGCCAGCCCGCACCGAACGGGATCACCGCGAACGCGGCGAGGGCGGTGAACATCGAGATGATCGGCGCCGCGATGTAGAGCGGATCGCGCGCGGCGACCGGGAAGAAGCTTTCCTTGCGGACGAGCTTGATCAGGTCGGCGAACGGTTGCAGTAGGCCGAACGGGCCGGCGCGGTTCGGGCCATAACGATTCTGCATGCGCCCGAGCAGTTTCCGCTCGAGCCACGTCGTGTACGCGAACGCGACCATGACGAGGTTCACGATCACCGCCGCCTTGATCAGCGAGATCCACCAGGGCTCGGTCACTTGGCGAGCTCCACGGTCGGTTGCAGGTCGCCGGCGTGCTGGTCGGCGATGCGCACGACCCCGGCGCGCAGCTCGCGGTTGAGGCGCGCGCGTAACGTGACGGACGTGCCGTTCGAGCGCACCGTCACCTCGTCGCCTGGGCGGATGTCGCGCGTGCGCGCGTCGTGCTCGGAGAGCTCGACCTCGGCGTCGGGCCGCTGGAAGCTGAGCTCGGGCGTACGCTCGACCGCCGGGCCGGAGAACAGCGGCCGGTAGCGGACGAGCCGCAGGCCTTCGGGCCGGGCCGGCTCGGGCGTGGTCTCGACGGCGGCGGGCGTTCCCGTCGTACGCGGCAGCGCGGCGCGCTCGCCGACCTCGCCGAACGGGATGCCTCCGAACGCGATCCCGGACACCTCCTCGAAGACGGCAGATGGATGCGGCGAGATCGAAACGCCGAAGCGCTCGGCCAGCCGCGCAATCCATGCGAGCTCGTCGGGCGCGGGCGGGATGACGGCGCGGCGGAGACGCTGGACGCGGCCTTCGAGGTTCACGTACGTGCCGTCGCGTTCGAGATAGCTCGTTCCCGGCAGGACGAGATCTGCCCAGCCGGCGGCGAGGCCGTGGAACATCGAGATCACGAGCACGCGCTCGGCCTGCTCGGCCAGCGCGCGCACGATGGGGTTCGCGGCGGCCTCGTCGCCGGAGACGATCAGCAGGCCGATCGGATCGGGATTCGTCGGTTCGGTGTCAGCGGCGGCGGCCCACGCATCGGAGACACCGCGCGCATTCGCCGTCTCGGGGAGATAGAAGGCGCCGGCTGCGCCGAGCCTTTGCGCAAGCGCCGCCACCGTCGCGCCGGCGTGTCCGCCCGGGCCCGACCAGATCAGGATCGCGGTGTCGGCGCCGCGCACGGCGACCTCGTCGAGCTCGTACAGCACGCGCGCGCCGTTGCGCGTCGCCTGTTTGAGCCACAGCTCGACGATCGGGGCTCGTTCAATGACGGGCGCGTCGCCGAGCACGGCGATCACGTCGGCGCGGGCGAGCGCAGACAGCGGCAGGCGGTGCGAGTCGAGCGCATCGGAGACTTCCTCCGGCAGCACGGCGGTGTGCGCGTCGAGCCCCTGTCGCAGCAACTTCGCGAGCGCGTAGGCCTGCTCGACGGTCTCGGAGCCGGAGAGCGCGGTGACGATGCGGCCGCCGGCGTCCCGCAGCAGCCGTTCGGCCTCGTCGAGCGCCCGCTCCCAGGAGACCTCCTCGAACCCGCGCCGGCGGACGCGGAGCAGGGGATCGCGCAGGCGATCGTCCGCCTCGAGGTGCCGGTACGCGAAGCGGCCCTTGTCGCAGAGCCAGCCCTGGTCGACGTCGTAGTGGTTGCGCGAGAGGATGCGCTTCACCTTTCCCTCCCGCGTCGTCGCGTTGACGTTGCAGCCGACGGGGCACAGGCCGCAGACGGTGGGCACGTCCTGGATCTCCCACGGGCGGGCCTCGAAACGATACGTCGTGGAGGTCAGCGCGCCGACCGGGCACAGCTCGATCACGTTGCCGCTGAAGGGCGCGCGGTACGGCTCGTCTTCGAACGTCGCGATCTGCGTCTGCGAGCCTCGGTTGACGGCCACGAGCTGCCCATCCTCCGCGACGAGCTCGCTGAAGCGCGTGCAGCGGTAGCAGAGGATGCAGCGTTCGCGGTCGAGCGCGATCAGCGGTGAGATCGGGATCGGCTTGTCGAACGTCCGCTTCGGGAACGTCATGCGCGTGTTGCCGGGCCCATACCGGAACGTGAGGTCCTGCAGCGGGCACTCGCCGCCCTTGTCGCAGACGGGGCAGTCCAGCGGGTGGTTGACGAGGAGGAACTCGAGCGTCGCGTTCTGCGCCTCGGCTGCCGTCTCCGACGTGAGCGCCGTTCGCACCACCATGCCGTCTTGCGCCTGCAGCGTGCACGCCGCCTGCGGTTTCGGCGGGCCCGGCTCGATCATGCACAGGCACATCCGGCAGGCACCGACGGGCGGCCCCAGCCGCGGCTCGTAGCAGAAGACGGGAATCTCGATCCCGGCCGCGAGCGCAGCCTCGACGAGCCCGATCCCCTTCGGAACCTCGACGGCGACGCCGTCGATCGTCAGCCTGACGAGCTCGGGGGCGCTCACCGAAAACCACCTTGTGGCTCAGAGCCACAAGCGCGGTTGCTCCGGCCCCGGCGTCGCATGGACGCCCGCTCGTGAGGACTTAGTGGCTCAGAGCCACGAGGTTGGACAGGTCTGTTCATGCGGCACCGTGGCGACCGGGGAATGGGTGTGCATGGCCACCGGTGCGAGGACGTTGTGGAGCGGTGACGAGTCGCCGAACGGACAGCCCATTTCGTCGATGTGGGCTTGGAACTCGGGACGGAACTTGTCCACGTAGCTTGCGACGGCGATCGCGGCGGTCTCACCGAGCGGGCACAGGCACTTGCCGTTGATGCGGTCGCAGACGTCGAGGAGGAGGTCGAGCTCGTGTTGCTCGGCCTCGCCGGCCTCGAGCCGTCGCAGGATCTGCGTCATCCAACGCGTGCCCTCGCGGCAGGGCGTGCACTTGCCGCAGGACTCGTGCTCGTAGAACTCCGAGATGCGGATGCCCAGCTGCACCATGCAGCAGCGGTCGTCGAGCACGACGACGCCGGCCGAGCCCATCGCGGTCTTGAGCGCGAGCAGCGAGTTGAAGTCGTAGCCGACGTCGATCTCGTCGTACCGCAGGATCACGGTCGACGAGCCCCCGGGGATCACGGCCTTGAGCTCGCGGCCACCCGTAACGCCGCCGCCGAGCCCGTAGATCAGCTCGCGCACGCTCGTGCCGTTCTCGATCTCGTAGTTCCCGGGCCGCTCGACGTGCCCGGAGATCGAGACGACGCGCGTGCCGCGCGAGTCCGGCACGCCGAGCTTCGCGTACTCCGCGCCGCCCAGCTCGATGATCGGCGGCACCGTCGCCACCGTCTCGACGTTGTTGACGACCGTCGGCGAGGCGTACAGGCCCTGGGTCGCCGGGTAGGGCGGTTTCGTGCGTGGTTGCCCGCGCTTGCCCTCCAGCGACTCGAGCAGCGCCGTCTCCTCGCCGCAGATGTACGCGCCGGCGCCGCGGTGCACGACGATCGCGACGCCGCCGAGGATGTCGTCGCGCGAGCCGAGCTCGTCGAGGGCCGCGCTCAGCACCTCGTATGGCCCCGTGTACTCGCCGCGGATGTAGATGAAGACATGGACGGACTCGACGGCGTGCGCGGTGATCAGGCAGCCCTCGATGAAGCGGTGCGGAACCAGCGCCATGATCTCGTTGTCCTTGAAGCTTCCCGGCTCCGACTCGTCGGCGTTGACGACGAGGTAGTGGGGGTTCGGGTTCTGGTCCGGCTTCGGGATGAACGCCCACTTGCGACCGGTCGGGAAGAACGCACCGCCGCGGCCGCGCAGCTCCGACGCGACGAGCTCGTCGATGACGGCCTGCGGCGTCATCGCGCGCGCCTTGGCGAGCGCGCCGTAACCGCCGCCGTCCTCGTATTCGGCGAGCTTCGTCAGGTCGCGGTCGGCGGCGCCGCCCAGCACGAGCTCAGTCGCCATCGCGCAGCTCCTGCACGATTCCCGCGACGTCGTCCGGTTTCACGTGCGTGCGGTAGTGATGGTCGACGGAGACGATCGTCGCCCAGCCGCAGCCGCCTAGGCACTCGCTCGGGCGCACTGTGACGGCCCCGTCCGGAGTCGTCTCGCCGGCGGAGATGCCGAGCTCCTCTTCGAACGCCTCCAGAACCTGCTGCGCGCCGACGAGCGCGCACGAGACGTTGGTGCACACCTCGACCATGTGCCGCCCGACGGGAGCGAGATGCAGCATGTCGTAGAAAGACGCGACCGCCTCGCACACCGCCGGTGTCGTCCCCAAGGCGTCCGCGCATTCGCGCAGAGCCTCCGGCGACAGGTAGCCGTGCTTTTCCTGCGCGAGTTGCAGCGCGGGCAGCGTCGCAGAGTGCCAGTCGGGATAGCGCTCTTTCAGCTTCTGCACCTCTTGCTGGAAGTTCATGAACATTCCTCCGCCGAAGGCGGACTTGATCTCCCGAGCGAAGCGAAGGGACTAACCCTCACCCGCGAAACGTGCGTAGCACTTTTCGCGGTATTCATCGATCGACCTCGCCCATGACGGTGTCGAGCGAGCCGACGATCGCGATCAGGTCGGCCACGAGCGCGTTGCGCATGCAGGTCGCCGTCGCCTCCAGCGCGACGAACGACGGCGCGCGGAACTTGACGCGCCACGGCTTCGGGCCGCCGTCCGACACGACGTAGCACCCGAGCTCGCCTCGCGGCGACTCCACCGTGACGTAGATCTCGCCCTCGGGAACGCGGTAGCCCTCGGTGACGATCTTGAAGTGGTGGATGAGGGACTCCATCGACGTGTGAAGCTCCTCGCGCGGGGGGAGCACGACCTTGCGGTCGTCCACGATCCACGGCCCGCCGGGCATCCGCCGCAGCGCCTGGTCGACGATGCGCACCGACTCGCGCATCTCCTCCATCCGCACGCGGTAGCGCGCGTAGACGTCGCCCTCCTGGCGGACGGGCACGCGGAAGTCGACCTTGTCGTACGCGAGGTACGGCTGCTCGCGCCGCAGGTCCCAGTCGACGCCCGACGCGCGCAGCACCGGGCCGGACTGGCCCAGCGCGATCGCATCGTCCGCAGACAGCAGGCCGAGGCCCTGCGTCCGCTCGAGCCAGATCTGGCTGCGGTCCACGAGCGCCTCGTACTCGTCGATCGCCTTCGGCATCGTCTCGACGAACGTCGCGCACTCGCCGAAGAAGCCGGGCGGGATGTCCTCGGCAAGCCCGCCGGCCTGGAAGTAGCGCGTGTGCATGCGCGCCCCGCCGACGAGCTCGAACAGGTCGAGGATCCGGTCGCGCTCGCGGAAGCAGTACCAGAACATCGAGATCGCTCCGAGCTCGAGCGCGGCTGTGCCGAGCCAGACGAGATGCGAGTGGATGCGTGTCAGCTCGCAGAGCAGCATCCGCATCCACGTCGCGCGCGGCGGCACCTCGAGCTCCAACAGCTGCTCGATCGCGAGGACGAAGACGAGCTCGTTGTACTGGAACGAGAGGTAGTCGATCCGCCCGGGATACGTGATCGCCTTCCACCACGTCTTCTGCTCCATGTTCTTCTCGAAACCCGTGTGCAGATAGCCGATCACCGCGGCCAGGCCGACGACCTCTTCGCCGTCGAGGTCGACGACGAGCCGGAGGACGCCGTGCGTCGAGGGATGGTTCGGGCCGAAGTTGACGGTCATGATGTCGTCCGAGGTGCGAAGCTCAGCTGGAACCTGCAGCACGCTGGGGGTCGGCGAGGGGATGCGCGTGCCCTCGTAGATCCGGGGGCGTTCCGGCGCGATCGCCACTTACTCTTCTCCGGAGAAGCGCACCGGCTCGCCGCCGATCGGATAGTCCTTGCGGAGCGGGTGCCCTTCCCAGTCGTCGTCCATCAGGATGCGGCGCGGGTTCGGATGGCCGTCGAAGCGGATCCCGAACAGGTCCCAGGCCTCGCGCTCATGCCAGTCCGCCGTCGGCCAGACTCCGACGACGCTCGGCACCGCCTCGCCGTCGTCGACCCAGACCTGAAGCCGCACGCGCGCCGCGCCGCCCGCGCGCAGCGCGAGCAGGTGGTAGCTGACGGAGAAGCGGCGCGGCTTCGGGCGCGGCAGTCGCTGGAACCCCTGCGTGGAGGGCTTGTTCAGATCGCGGCCGCCGGCCGTGCCGATGTAGCCCGACACGCCCTTGCCGCCCCAGCCGAGGTAATCGGTCGCTGCGACGTCGGAGAGGAAGTCGAAGCCGAGCTCGTCCCGCAGGTGCCGGGCGGCTTCGGGCAGGCGCGGCGCATCGACGACGACCGTCGTCTCGCCCTTGGCCTCGCGGATCTCGACGAGCCCGGGAACACGGTTGAAGTTCAGGAGGCGACTCCGCGCAGCTCGTAGGCCGGCGGCACGCCCGCCATCACCTTCTCGTGCAGCCGGACGATCCCCTCCATCAGTGCCTCGGGGCGCGGCGGGCAACCCGGCACGTGGATGTCCACCGCGACGATCTTGTCCACGCCCTGCAGCGTCGTGTAGTTGTTGAACATCCCGCCGGAGCTGGCACACGCGCCCATCGCGATCACCCACTTCGGCTCCAGCATCTGGTCATACACCTGGCGCAGTGGCGCTGCCATCTTGTGCACGACGCGGCCCGAGACGATCAGCAGGTCCGCCTGTCGAGGCGATGAGCGGAAAGCCTCCATCCCGAAGCGCGCGATGTCGTAGCGCGAGGAGACGATCGACATCATCTCGATCGCGCAGCACGCGAGCCCGAAGGTATCCGGCCACATCGACTTCGTCTGCGCCCACGCGACGGCCTTCTCCAGCGTCGTCAGCCCCACAGCGCGCTCCATCGCCTGCACCTCCCGCTCGAACGTGCCCGGGCCCTTGTCCGGCCACAGCACGCGCTCGGATTGCAGGCCGAAGTCGGCCAGGCGAACTCTTTCTATTGCCACTCGAGCGCGCCCTTCCGCCAGACGTAGACGTACGCCACGACGAGGATCGCCACGAAGAACAAAAACTCGACGAAACCGAACCACGCCAGCTTGTGCAGGATCACGGCCAGCGGATACAGGAAGACGATCTCGATGTCGAAGACGATGAACAGCATCGCCGTCAGGTAGAAGCTGATCGTGAACCGCTGCTCCCGAGGGGGGCCGGCCGAGACACCCGACTCGAAGGGGATCGTTCGCGCACGCACACGGCGGCGCGGTCTCGTCGCAAAGGCGAACGAGAACCACATCATCGATGCGGGAATCACCAACGCGAAGATCGCGTAGATCAGGAACGGCAGCCAGTTGTCGAGCACGCGTTCCCTCCCCTTCGAGCGGACGGGAACCTAACAGGTCCCCTGGTGCGCTACGAAGAATGGCGAAAACGGCTCAACGATGCGTGAGACGAGTGTTACAAAGTCTCCGTCCTCCGGGGGATTCGCAGGGGCCGACACCGTTGCTACGATCGGTCTCGAAATGGCGATTCAGGAACGGGTGCTGCCGCTGATGACCGTGACGGAAGCGGCGGCGACGAAAATCAAGCAGCTGATGTCCGAAGAGGAGGACGTCAGCGTGTTGCGCGTCGCGATCCAGGGCGGCGGCTGCTCGGGCTTCCAGTACGGCCTTGGCTTCGACCGTGGGCCGGTGGAGGGCGACGTCGAGTTCGAGATGCACGGCGTCCAGGTCGTCGTCGATCCGTTCAGCGCCCCGTACCTGCAGGGCGCCGAGGTCGACTACGTCGACTCCATCCAGGCCGCCGGTTTCGCCATCAACAATCCCAACGCCGTTTCATCATGCGGTTGCGGCCACTCCTTCCAGGTAGAGGAAGGCGACGCCGACGCGACGGTCGGCGGTTGCGGGAGCGGCTGCTCCGCCTGAGCGAAGCTTTCGTCCGACCGAACGGCTGATGCCTGTGCGAGTCGCCGTAGTCGGTTCGGGCCCGGCCGGCTTCTACGCCGCAGGCGCCTTGCTCGACGCGGAGCTCGGCATCGAGGTGGACATGATCGAGCGGCTGCCGACGCCGTGGGGGCTCGTGCGGCTGGGCGTTGCTCCGGACCATCCGAAGCTGAAGAGCGTGTCGCGTGCGTTCGAGCGCATCGCGGAGAAGCCCGGCTTCCGTTTCTTCGGGAACGTCGAGGTCGGACGCGATCTTGCACACGCCGACCTGCTCCAGCTCTACGACGCCGTCGTCTACGCCTTCGGCGCCCAGACCGACAAGCGGCTCGGGATTCCCGGCGAAGACCTCGCCGGCTCGTGGTCGGCCACGGAGCTCGTCGCCTGGTACAACGGCCACCCCGATTATCAGGAGCTCGAGTTTCACTTGAACGTCGACCGCGCCGTGGTGATCGGGAACGGCAACGTCGCCCTCGATGTCGCTCGCATGCTCGCGCTCACGCCGGCGGAGCTCTCCCCCACCGACACCACTGACCCAGCCATCGAAGCGATCGGTGAGTCGACGCTGCGCGAGATCGTGATCGTCGGCCGCCGCGGTCCGGCGCAGGCGTCGTGGACCACGCAGGAGCTCAAGGAGATGGGTGAGCTCGCAGGTGCAGACGTTCATGTGGACGCCGCGGAGCTCGAAGGAGCGGCGGAAGGCGACACGCACACGCAGCGCAACATGGATGTGCTGCGCGAATTCGCCACGCGCCGGCCGACGGGCAAACCGCTCACGATTCGCTTCTTGTTCTTCCGCTCGCCGGTCGCCATTCACGGTAAAGGGAAGGTCGAGGCGGTCGAGCTCGTGTGCAACCGGCTCGAGGAGCACGATGGCCGCCTCGTCGCCGTCCCGACGGAGGAGCACGAGACGCTCGAATGTGGCCTCGTCTTTCGCAGCGTCGGCTACCGCGGCGTCGGGCTGCCCGACCTCCCTTTCGACGAGCGCCGCGGCACGATCCACAACGAAGGCGGCCGGGTCATTGGGCACCCGCGCGCGTACTGCGCCGGCTGGATCAAGCGTGGCCCGACCGGGATCATCGGGACGAACAAGAAGGACGCGACGGAGACGGTTCGGCTGCTGCTCGAAGATCTCGAGCAGGGTGGCATCGTGCACGGCGAGCACGTCACGGCCGAAGCCGTCGAGGCCCTCCTGGCAGACCGCGGCGTCCGCGCGGTCGTCTACGCAGGCTGGACGTCGATCGACGAGCACGAACGCGCGGCTGGGGAGAAGCTCGGCCGGCCCAGGGTCAAGCTCCGCACGTGGGACGAGCTGCTCGAGGCCGCGGAGCGCGTGGCCGAGACCGCCTGATCACCCGCCCGGGGGACGCCGTGTGCCCCGGTTGAGCGACAATTGAGGCATGGAGTCGCTCGTGGTCGAGTGCCTCCGCTGCGGTAGTCACAGAGAGATGGACGGATCCCCGCTGCGGCAGGCCACCCCCGAATGTCCCCGCTGCGGTTACGTCGGCTGGGCTCCTGTCGAAGACCTCAGTGAGCGCGACCGCCGTGCGCTCCGCCGGCGGCCGCTCGAGCGGCGTCGGCTCAGGATCGCCTGAGCAGCTCGGCCAGCAGGTCGGGCTCCAGCGCGTAGGCCGTGTTGCCGTCGCGGCCGGTCATCGTCTCGGCCGCGAGCAGCGCGTTGAGGATCGCCTCCTCCGTCGCGTCGATCACTGCGTCGTAGAACGGGCCGATCTCTCCGTCCGACAGCATCCGCAGAGCCAGTTCCCCGGTCTCCGCCGCGAGCCCGCCGTTGCCGGTCGAAAAGGCGAAGAAGAGATCGCCGCTCGTGGGTGCAGCGGTGCCGCCTACCCGCGCGATCCCGAGCCCCACGCGCTGCGCCAGCCGGTCGCACTGGTGCGGGAGGAGGGGCGCATCGGTCGCGACGACGCCGATGATCGACCCTGCCTCGTCTGCGCGGCTCGGAGTCGGGACGCGGTCGCCGATCAGCTCACCGACAGGGACGCCGTCGACGCGGAAGCGGCTCCGGCGGCCGTAGTTCGCCTGCACGAGGACGCCCACGACGTGCCCGCCGACGGCGCGCGACGCCGTCCCGATCCCGCCCTTGAACTGGTGGCAGATCATGCCGGTGCCACCCCCGACGTTCCCCTCAACCACCTCTGGCGACGCGGCGGCAAACGCGGACTCGACGTGCACCGCCGTCACCCGCTGCGCGCGGATGTCGTTGAGGAACCCGTCATAGGTCTCGCCGACGACCGGCAGCGACCAGGCGTCGTCGTCGGCCGAGCGCGCCGCGATTGCGTCACGGACGACGCCGACGCTGAACGTGTTCGTGATCCCGATCGGCGTCGTCAGCAGGCCGGATTCGCGCACCCATTCGAGGCCCGTCAGCTCGCCGTTCCCGTTCAGCCGGTGGCAGCCCGCGAACAGCGGCACCTCGGGCGGGACGACCACCGTCACGCCGGTTCGGATCGCCTCGCCTTCGATCAGCGTTGAGTGGCCGACCAGGACTCCGTCGACATCCGTGATGGCGTTGCGGGGCCCTGTGCTCCCCTCGCCGATTGCAATGCCGAGCTCGCGTGCCCGCACCGGTACACCCTAAATGCGCCTGCCCCTTATTGTTCCCCCGATCCTGGGCAGGGGATCCGGGAACGACACCGACCCAGACCGCGGATCCGCAACGGTGGCCGACCTTCCTGCCGCCGACGTACGAGTCGACGTTCGGTGTCGGGACGGAGAGCGGACGTCCGGGTAACGAGCAGACATCATGCGAGGGGCCGGCACGAAGCCGGCCCCTCGCCACTAGACTCGAAACGTGGCGCGAACGGAGGAACGGCGCGAGCTGTGGGGTGGCGAGACGCGTAAGGCGGTCGAGAACTTTCCGGTATCGGGCCAACCGATTCCGGTCGCCGTAGCGCGCTGGCTCGGCCGGATCAAGGCGGCCGCAGCGCGCGTCAACGCAGAGCTCGGACTGCTCGACGAGGACAAGGCCCACCGGATCGCGGAGGCCGGCGACCGCGTCGCGGGGGGAGAGCTCGACGACCAGTTCCCGATCGACGTCTTCCAGACGGGCTCGGGCACGTCGTCGAACATGAACGCCAACGAGGTGATCGCCGCCCTGGCGGGCGAGGACGTGCACGCGAACGACGACGTCAACCTGGGGCAGTCGTCGAACGACGTGTTCCCGTCCGCCGTGCATCTGGCGGCCCTGGACGAGATCACGAACGACCTGCTCCCTGCACTGCGGAGGCTTGCGCAGTCGCTCCAGGCGAAAGCGCACGAGTTCGACGACGTCGTCAAGTCGGGCCGCACGCACCTGATGGACGCCGTCCCGGTCACGCTCGGGCAGGAGTTCGGCGGCTACGCGGCGCAAGTGTCGCAAGGTGCCGAGCGTGTGTCTGCGGCGCTCGGACGGCTGGGACAGATCCCGCTCGGCGGCACGGCGGTCGGCACCGGGCTCAACACGCATCCGGAGTTCGCGGAGCGTGTGCGCCGGCGGCTGTCCGAGGAGACGGGCCTGACCATCTCGGCGCCCGCGGATCCCTTCGAGGCACAGGCGGCCCGAGACGCGCTCGTCGAGACGTCGGGCGCGCTCAAGACCGTCGCCGTCTCGCTGACGAAGATCGCGAACGACCTGCGGCTGATGGGCTCGGGCCCGCGCGCCGGTCTCGCCGAGATCCTCCTCCCGGAGTTGCAGAAGGGAAGCTCGATCATGCCGGGGAAGGTCAACCCGGTCATCCCGGAGGTCGTGACGCAGGTCGCGGCACAGGTGATCGGCAACGACGCGGCGATCACCGCCGGCGGCATGCAAGGCCACTTCGAGCTGAACGTGTTCGTGCCGCTGCTCGCGCGCAACCTACTCGACTCGGTGAAGCTGCTCGGCTCGGCGTCCCGGCTGCTCGCGGAGAAGTGCGTCGACGGGATCACCGCGAACCGCGAGGTGTGCGAGCGCTACGCCGAGCTGACCCTCTCGGCGGCGACGGCGCTGAACCCGTACATCGGCTACGACGCCGCGAGCGAGATCGTCAAGGAGGCGGCCTCGACGGGGCGTTCGCTGCGCGAGGTCGCGCGGGAGCGAGGCGTCGCCGAGGACGTGCTCGACAAGGCCCTGGACTACAGGGCGATGGCGAAACCGCACCAGACGCCGGCGCAGTAGGGCTCGCGGCACTTTTAGATTTCGAGGGCGTGTGGTAGGTTCCGCACGCTTCGAGATCGAGGCACGTGTATCTAGGTCAGGCTTTTGTGCCGCCGGGGAGGCGGCCTTCGCAACAGGGGGAGGGACATTGAAAGCACGCGTCGGACTGCTGGTGGCAGCCCTGCTGCTATCAGCGCTCGTGATCGGCGGCGCCGTCAGTGCGGCGTCGCTGGAGGGGCCGGATGTGTCCGGTCTGGCGATCGATCCGGCCTCGGCGCTCGCGGCCGGCTCGCCGATCGGTACCGCCGGTAAGACTGTCAACGCAGTTGTCCAGCTCGCAGACGCACCGCTTGCCGTGGCCTACAAACAGGCAGGCGGGATGACCAAGGACCAGCAGCAAGCTTACGTCCGCGGCCTCAAGGACAAGCAGAACGCTCTGAAGGGGCAGCTCAACGGCCTGGGCGCTCACGAGCTCGGCTCGGTGACGAAGGCACTGAACGCGGTGATCGTCTCGGTCGACGCCGCCAAGCTGAAGGATGTGTCTGGTCTACCGGGTGTTACGTCCGTCAAGCCGATCGGCGACTACCAGCTCGATCTCAGCGAGACGGTGCCGTACATCGGGGCCAAGGCCGTCCAGGACTCCGGCGTCGACGGCACCGGCGTCAAGGTCGCCGTCCTCGACTCGGGCGTCGACTACACGCACCAAGACATGGGTGGTGCAGGGACCGTTGCGGCGTACACGGCCGCTTACGGCACCACTACCAGCGATTCGAAGAACAAAACGACCGACGGGCTCTTCCCGACGTCGAAGGTGGTCGGCGGCTACGACTTCGTCGGCGAAGGCTGGCCGACCTCGGCCCTTGCCCCGGACCCTGATCCGATCGATTGCGGGACGTCCACGATCCCGGCCCCCTGCGCGGGTGGCCACGGGACGCACGTGTCGGACATCATCGCGGGCGTCGGCCCGGCGAAGGGCGTCGCGCCCGGCGCGAAGCTGTTGGCGATCAAGGTCTGCAGCTCGGTGTCGACCGCTTGTAGCGGCGTCGCGCTGCTCGAGGGCGTCGACTTTGCGCTCGATCCGAACGGCGACGGTGACATCAGCGACCGCGCCGACGTCATGAACCTGTCCCTGGGCAGCAACTACGGTCAGCGTGAGGACGATCTGTCCGCGGCGCTCGCAAACGCGGTTCGTCTCGGTGTGGTCGTCGCTGCAGCGGCAGGGAACGCGGCTGACCGTCCGTACATCGTCAGCTCGCCGTCGTCCACGCCGGGTGTGATCAGCGTGGCGCAGACGCAGGTCCCGAGCGCTCAGGCGTTCTTCCTGCACGTCAATTCGCCGGCGTCGATCGCGGGTGACTACAAGAACACCGAGACCGTCGGCTGGGCTCCCGTCGGCGCCGGGGCAACCGGCGACGTCGTGTTCGCCGGTCGTGGTTGTCCTACCGATTCGCTGCCGCCGGTGGCCGGCAAGATCGCGCTGATCGACCGCGGGACCTGTGCCGTGAGCCTGAAGGTCGACCATGCCGCCAGCGCGGGAGCGATCGGTGTGCTCATCGGGCTCGTCGCGCCGGGCGATCCGATCAGCTTCTCCTTCGGCGGCGGCTCGACCTTCGTGCCGACGCTGATCATCACGCAGGCGACGTCGAACCTGATCAAGGCGAATATCGCGGCTCCGGTGAACGTCAGCTACGGGCCGGCGTTCAAGACCCCGCTCGTGATGAGCATGGTCTCGTCCTCGGCTCGGGGCCCGAGTGTGAGCGACAACGCGATCAAGCCGGACATCGGCGCACCCGGCGCCTCCGTGTCGGCGGAAGCCGGCACCGGCACGGGCACGACCTCGTTCGGCGGCACGTCGGGGGCGACCCCGATGATCGCCGGTTCGGCGGCGCTGATGCTCGCTGCTCATCCGAGCCTCTCTCCGGCTGAGGTCAAGGCCCTGCTGATGAACACGGCGGAGACCAACATCCAGATCAACCCGGCGCTCCAGCCGGGCGTGCTGGCTCCGATCACACGCATCGGCGGCGGAGAGGTCCGGGTCGACAAGGCGGTCGCCAGCAAGACGGCGGCTTGGGATGCGGATGCGCCCGCGGGCAGCCTCTCGTTCGGCTACGAGGCCGTCTCCGGTACGAAGACGTACGCGAAGCAGGCCGTGATCAGGAACTACGACTCGGTCGCGCACACGTATGCGATCTCGTCGGCGTTCCGCTACGCCGACGACGCAGCCAGCGGAGCGGTTTCGCTCGACGTTCCGTCGAGCGTCACCGTTGGAGCGAACAGCTCGAAGCAGATCTCCGTGAAGCTGAAGGTCGATCCGAGCAAGCTGCCCATTTGGACCCTCAACGGCGGCAGCTTCGGTGGAGACGGCTTCCGGTTGCAGGGCGTCGAGTTCGACGGCTACATCACGATCAACGGCGGGGCGAACAACACCGTTCACCTTGCGTGGCAGTACCTGCCACATCGTGCGGCCGCCGTCCACGCAGCGGCCACCAGCGTCGCCCTCTCGGGTGGCACGGGCCAGGTCCAGCTGCAGAACTTGAGTGGTGTCCTGGCCGGCAGGACCGAGGTCTTCTCGCTGACAGGCTCGAGCCCGCGCATCGGGACGGGCTTCCTGCCGAAGCCCGGCGACAACTTCGCCGTGATCGACCTGAAGTCGGTCGGAGTCCGGCAGGCCGGTGCCTCCGCCCTCCAGTTCGCAGTTGACACGTGGGGGCAGCGGGCGACGCCGACCTATCCGGCCGAGTTCGACATCTACATCGACTCGAACCGTGACGGCACGCCCGACTACATCGTCTTCAACTCCGAGAACGGCGGGTTCGGCGTCACCGGCCAGAGCGTCGTCTCGGTGTTCAACCTGGCGACGAACGCGGTCACCGGGCCGTTCTTCTTCACGGACGCCGATCTCAACTCGGGGAACGCGATCCTGACGGTGCCGATGGCGGCGGTCGGGCTGACGCCTTCGACGAAGTTCGACTTCGCCGTGTACGCATTCGACAATTACTTCACCGGCTTCCTGACGGATGCCATCGAAGGGATGACGTACACGGCTTCGACGCCGAAGTTCGTCGGCACCGGGATTCCTGCGGCGGGCGTTCCGGCCGGCGGCAGCAGCACGCTGGCGATTCACAGCGTCTCGGGGGGCGACACCGCGTCGCCCTCGCAGACGGGCCTGCTGCTGCTCTATCGAGATGCGAAGAGCGGCGGCAACCAGGCGTTGAGCGAAGGGGAGGCCGACGCGATCTCGGTCACTCCGTAGCGTTTCCGACGCTTCCGGCGTTGAGGGGCCGCCCATTCGGGCGGCCCCTCTCGTTTGGAGGGCTCACATCCGTGGTGCGCCTACCATGTGTGCGGATGCGCGCCCTCGTCTTGCTCTCGAGCCTCGCACTGGTTCTCGCCGCCGGAGCGCAAGGGACGGTGCGCCGCGGCGGGCTCCACGGGCTCGTCACCCGCGGGCCGATCACCCCAGTGTGTGTCGTCGGGCAGCCGTGCGACGAGCCGGCCAAGGACGTGACCCTGCTCTTCTCCCGCAATGACCGGGTGGTTGGGCGCGTCGTGACGGACGAGCAGGGGCGCTACCGGCTGTGGCTCCCGGCCGGGCGTTACACGGTCAGGCGGCCCGCGCCCGCCTCGATCGGCCGCAAGCTCGAGCCGACCCACGTCCGGGTCTACGCCGGCCGCCTGACCCGGGTCGATTTCTCGATCGACACCGGGATTCGCTGAGCCGGCATCCTCATAGACGTTCCTACATTTCTCAAGTAAGATGGGAACTCTGCCGACGCTGTCGGTTAGACCGAGGTCACTACAAACTGGGGAGTTCCACCGTGGGACGATTGCTCACCGCGATCGCCGCCGCTGCAGCGGCCGTCGCTCTTCTGACTGCTCCGGCGGGTGCCGTCCAGGGCGGCACGCCCGACGGGAACGGTCACCCGTACGTCGGGATGTCCGTCTACTCCTACCACGGTGTGCCGCTCTGGCGTTGTTCCGGCACGCTCGTTTCCGCCGACGTCTACGTCACCGCCGGCCACTGCACCGGTCTCGATCCGGCCTTGGGCATCGCGCCCGACCACGCGGAGATCTGGTTCGGCGCGGGCCCGATCGCCCGTGGGAACTATCCGTTCGACGGCTCGTCATGTGCCGGTTACACGGGCTATCCCTGCCGGGGCGACGTGGGCGGAACGCCTCATCCGCATCCGGGTTGGAACGGCTTCCTCACCTTGCCGAACACCCACGACACCGGCGTCGTCGTGCTCGACCGGTCGATGGCGAGCCTGGGACACGCGACGATTGCCCCGCGCGGGTATCTCGACGCGTTGGCGACGAAGCGCGGCCGGCAGGACGTGAGCTTCACGATCGTGGGCTACGGAGTGCAGTTCGAGCGCCCGAACCTCGAGGTCGCCGTCCGTGAGCGTTACGTCGGCACCAACCAGCTCACGAATCTGCGCAGCCACATCTCCGACGGCTACCAGGTGATCATGACCGACTCCGGCGGCAACGGCACCGGCGGCGGCGGCGCCTGCTTCGGAGACTCGGGTGGTCCGGTCTTCCACACGAGTGATTCGGGACAGACCTACCTCGTCGCGGACATCTCGTTCGGGACGAAATACTGCAAGGGCATGTCGGGTGCGTACCGGCTCGACCAGGACTCCGCGCGGAGCTTCCTGTCGAACTACGTCTCGCTGCCGTAGCTGCTGCTAATACGCGACCGCTCCGCGGCCCTCGGCCGCGGCGTGTCGCTGCTCGTCGGCTCTGTATGACGACCGAACGAGCGGCCCCGAGAAGACGGAGCCGAAGCCGAGCGCCTCGCCCTGCTCGCGGAACCAGCGGAACTCATCGGGATGCACCCAGCGGTCGATCCGTGCGTGCTTCGGGCTCGGCTGCAGGTACTGGCCGATCGTGACGACGTCGACATCGTGGGCACGGAGGTCGCGCATCGTCTCGACGACTTCGTCGTTCGTCTCTCCGAGCCCGACGATGATCCCGGACTTGGTCAGCACGGGGTAGGTCGCGATCTCCTTCGCGCGCTGCAACAGCCAGAGGGCCTTGTCGTAGCTGGCCTTGGCCCCGCGCATGCGTGCGTGCAGGCGTCGTACGGTCTCGATGTTGTGGTTGAAGACGTCCGGCCGCGCGGCCAGGACGGTTTGGAGGGCCTCCTCCTCGACGTCGAGGAAGTCGGGCGTCAGCACCTCGACCGACGCGTGCGGCAGCTTCGCCTTCAGCGCGCGAATCGTCGCGGCGTAGTGCCCGGCGCCACGGTCGGGGACGTCGTCCCGGTCGACGGACGTGACGACGACGTGCTTCAGTTCCATGCGGGCCGCGACGTTGGCCAGCCGGAGCGGCTCGAGCGGGTCGGGCGGGCTCTCCGGCTTGCCGCTGTGGACGTAGCAGTAGCGGCAGGCCCGTGTGCAGGTGTCGCCGAGGATCTGGAAGGTCGCGGTGCCGCGCCCCCAGCACTCGCCGATGTTCGGGCAGCGCGCCTCTTCGCAGATCGTGTGCAGGCTGGCGCCGTGAATGAGCTTCTTGACGTCGTGGTAGCGCGAGTCGGCTTTCGGCGCGCGGACCTTCATCCATTCGGGGCGGCGGGGCCGCTCGGCAACGGGAAGCGAGCTCTGCATCTCTGTCAGTCTATGGACCACGATGGTTCCTGAAGCTCCGCTCGGACAGGTGGACGAGGGTCTCGCCCCCGCGGGCGACGGGTGGTTCGTGCTGAACGCGCGGGACGCACGGTGGTACGATGGGACTTCGTCCACTGCCCGGTCGGCATGAATCACGTGATCGTCGGGGCCGGCGACGGGCCGTGCGTGGTGGTCGCCGTCGGAGCCCGCCAACATCAGGACAGCCCCGACTGGGGCGGCTACCCGGTGGACGACGCGGCGCGCCGGCACAACGCCGGCGTCGACGTCGAGACCACCGTTTCCGAGGAGGCGTACGCCCGCTTCACCCCGCGGCAGCCCGCGCGTTACCGCGACGGCTGGCTGCCGTAGCGTCCGCTAGGGCTTCGCCGCGAGCTGGCCGTGCACCGGCTGGGCCCAGAGCCCGTGGCCGTCGTCCGCCGGCAGCGGTTCGAGGGCGAGGTCGAACACCTCTGCGAGCGCAGCGTGCGCGAGCGGACGGACCTCGTCGAGGGTGACCGTTCTCCCGAGCTCGCGGGCGATCGTCGTGAAGGCCGCGTCCTCGAGACCGCAGGCGGTGATCCACTCCGTGAACGGCGACGGGTCGAGGTCGACGTTGAGCGCATAGCCATGCGTCGTCACCCAGCGGGAGATGTGCACGCCGATGGACGCGATCTTCCGCGGCGGCTGCTGCAGCCACACGCCTGTGAGGCCCTCGAGACGCGTCGCTTCGATTTCGAGCGGCGTGAGGGTGCGGATCAGAGCCTCCTCGAGGTCGCGCACGTACTTCTTGACGTCCTTCCCGTGACGCTTGAGGTCCAGGATCGGGTAGCAGACGAGCTGGCCCGGGCCGTGGTACGTGGACTTGCCGCCGCGGTCCGTCTCGATGACGTCGACTTCGGCGCCTTCGGGAACGTGCAGCTCCTGCTCGTCCGCCCGACGTCCGAGCGTGACCACAGGCGGGTGTTCGAGGAAGATCACGGTGTCGGGAATTGCGCCCTGCGAGACCGCGCCGGCGAGCGAGCGCTGGAGATCCCAGGCCTTCTGGTAGGGGACGTGCCCGAGGTCGAGCAGATAAGCGCCGCGGCTCACGCGTTCAGCCTAGCCGCGGCGTGGGAAGCTTTCGCAAGGATGAAGGTGACTCTGCTCCTGGCCGACTTCGCGCGTGTGGCGGCGGGCAAGCTGGACGTGATCGGGGGCGGCTGGTCGATGATGAACGCGCAAGGGCCGTTCGGGTTCTTCGTCGCGGCGCTGTTCCAGATTCCTTGGGATCAGACGAATGAGAAGCACATGTTCCGGCTCGAGTTGCTCGACGCCGACGGCCAGGGCGTGCCGACGCCCGACGGCGAGTCGATCCGAGCCGAGGGGGAGTTCGAAGCGGGCCGGCCGGCCGGGCTGCGGCCGGGCACTCCGGTCGACGCGCCGCTCGTCGTCCCTTTCGGCCCGCTCGTGCTGGACGAAGGCCGCTACGAGATCCGGCTGACGATCGACGACGAGACGAAGGAAGACTGGTTCGTCGCCTTCACGGTGCGGCAAGCGGCGCAGTAGCGAACTGCTGGGGTCAGACCCCTGCGGGGTCTGACCCCAGCCTGCTAGTACGCCGACTCGTCCCAGCTCTCGAGCTTGTGCCGCAGGTCGCGGAGGAAGCGGCCTGCGAGCGCGCCGTCGACGAGGCGGTGGTCGTACGTCAGCGTCAGGTTCATGATCGGGCGGATCGCGATCACGTCCTCGCCCAGGTCGTCCTGGACGACCCACGGACGCTTCACGACGGCGTACGTGCCGAGGATCGCCGCCTGCGGTTGGCTGATCACCGGCGTGCCGTGGAAGGTGCCGTAGCCGCCGGGATTCGTGATCGTGAAGGTGCCGCCCTGAACCTCGTCCGGAAGCAGCTTCTTGTCCCGGGCGCGCTGGGCGACGTCGGTGACGGCCTTCGCCATCCCGAGCAGGTTGAGCGTCTCGGCGTTCTTGACCACCGGGACGATCAGGCCCTTGCCGTCCTGCAGCTCGACGGCGAAGCCGAGGTTGACGTAGCTGCGGGTGACGATCTGGTCGCCGCGGATCTCGCCGTTGACCCACGGGTACTCGCGCAGGGTCTCCGCGGCGGCGCGCGCGACGAAGATCAGGTACGTCGGGTTGACGCCGTAGCTCCGCTGGTACTCCTGCTTCAGCTTCGCGCGGATCGCGCTCACCTTCGACATGTCGACCTCGATCGCGCTCGTCACGTGCGCGGACGTGTCGAGCGAGCGGCGCATGTGCTCCGCGATGCCCTTGCGCATCGCCGTCATCGGCTCGAAGCTCTCGCCCGGCTGCGCTGCCGCCGGTGCGGGCGGCGGGGCCGGAGCCTTCGGAGCGGGCGGCTGTTGCTGCGGGGTGGCTGGTGGAGCTTCGGGCTGTGCCGGCGGTGCTGCAGGAGTGGCCTGCGCGCCGGACTCGATGAAGCCGAGGATGTCCTTCTTCGTCACGCGTCCCCCGCGGCCCGTCCCCTGCACCTGGCTCGGATCGACTCCGTGCTCGGACGCGATCTTCGCGACGACGGGTGAGACGAACGTCTTCCCGTTCGTCTGGGCGGCCTGCGCAGGCTCGGGCGCGGGCGGCGGTGCGGCGTCCCCGCCGTCCTCGCTCGCCGCGGCCGTCGGCTCGTCGGCCGCAGCCCGCGTCTCCGGCGCAGGCGGGGCCTCCTGAGCTTGTGGCTCTGAGCCACTTGCTCCGTCGGCGCCGTCGCCGCCGATGACGGCGAGCTTGGTGCCGACGTCCACGGTCTCGCCTTCCTGCACGAGAATCTGGCTCAGGACGCCGCTGCCGGGGCTCGGGACCTCGGTGTCGACCTTGTCCGTCGAGATCTCCAGCAGCGGCTCGTCGGCCTCGACTTGATCGCCTTGTGCTTTGAGCCACTTGGTGATCGTGCCCTCCGAGACGGACACGCCCATCTGCGGCATGACGACATCGATTGCTTCCGTGGTGGCCATCTAGTACGCGGCCAACTCTCGCAGCCCGGCCGCCACGCCGTCGACCTGCGGGATGAATGCCTTCTCCAGCGGCGGCGAGAACGGCACCGGCGTGTCGGGCGCCGCGATGCGTTTCACCGGCGCGTCGAGATCTTCGAACGCCTCCTCGGCGATGGTCGCCGCGATCTCGGCGCCGAACCCGCCCGTGCGCGTGTCCTCGTGCAGGACGAGCGCCTTGGACGTCTTGCGCACCGACTCCAGCACGGCCGCCTTGTCCCACGGCATCACGGTGCGCAGATCGATGATCTCGACGGAGACGCCGTCCGACTCGAGCTGACCCGCAGCCTCGGCCGCCGTGTAGACCATCGCGCCCCAGGTGATCACCGAGACGTCGTCCCCTTCGCGGTGGACGCGCGCTTTCCCGAGCGGGACGGTGTAGCGCTCCTCCGGTACCTCGCCCTTGATCCGGCGGTACAGATGCTTGTGCTCGAAGTACAAGACCGGGTTCGGATCCTCGATCGCGCTGATCAGCAGCCCCTTCGCGTCTTCGGGCGTCGCGGGACAGACGCACTTCAGCCCGGGAATGTGCGCGAAGGACGACTCCGGGTTCTGCGAATGGAACGGCCCGCCGGAGAAGCCGCCGCCCGACGGCAGGCGAATGGTGATCGGCACCGGCGTGCCCGCGCGGTAGCGCTGTTTCGCCGCGACCGTGACGAGCTGGTCCCAGGCACACGAAATGAAGTCGGCGAACTGCATCTCGGCGACGGGACGCATGCCCATGATCGCTGCGCCGGTGCACGCGCCGACGATCGCGGTCTCCGCGAGCGGCGCGTCCATCACGCGCCAGTGCCCGAACTCCTCCTGGAAGCCGAGCGTGACCTTGAAGGCGCCGCCGTAGACGCCGACGTCCTCGCCGATCAAGAAGACACGCTTGTCGCGCCGCATCTCGGTGCGCAGCCCGTCGCTGATCGCCTGGAGGTACGTGAGCTCGGCCATTACTTGTGGTGGGGCGTGTCGAGGTCCTCCGGCGTCGCGTAGACGCCTTCGGTCAGGGACGACGGCTCGGGCAGCGGTGAATCCTCGGCGCGCTTGAGCGCGTCGTTGAGCGCCTTCTTCACGTCCGCGCCGATCTCCTCTTCCTCCTCGTCGGACATGTCCGCGTTGTCGCGGAGCCAGGTGCGGAAGCGCTCGAGCGGATCGTTCTCCGCCCACCGCTCGAACATCTCCTTCGGCACGTAGAACGCGTCGTCGTGCACGGCGTGGCCTTCCATGCGAAGCGTGACGCTCTCGATCAGCGTCGGCCCGCCGCCGGCGCGCGCCTTCTCGATTGCGCGCTTCGTCTCGCGGTAGACGGCGAGCACGTCTGTGCCGTCGACGACGATCCCTTCGAACCCGTACGACTCGGCCCGGTCGGCGACGTGCTCGGTGGCGAACTCGAGATGTGTCGGCGTCGAGTACGCCCACTGGTTGTTGTCGCAGATGAACACGACGGGCAGCTTGCGGACGCCGGCGAGCGTCATCGCCTCGTGGCAGTCACCGCGCGCCGACGCGCCCTCCCCGAACCAGCCGACCGCGACGCGCTTCTCCTCGCGGATACGAAACGCGAGTGCGCAGCCGACCGCAACCGGCAGCATCGCGGGCAGGTGGCTGACCATCGCGATCAGGCCGAGCTTCGAGTCCGCCATGTGGACGTTGCCATCCCTGCCCTTCGTCGGCCCGTCCGCGCGGCCCATGTACTGCGCGAAGATCCGCCACGGCTCGACGCCGCGCACCACGTGGACGCCCATGTCGCGGTGCAGCGGCGTGCCGACATCGTCCGGCCCCATCGCGGTCGCCACTCCGACCGACGCAGCTTCGTTCCCGCGGCCCGTGTAGAACGAGCCCGGGATCTTCCCCTGGCGGTAGAGGATGTGACCGCGCTCCTCGACCCCGCGCGTCAGCAGCATGCTGCGATAGACGCCGAGCAGGTCCTCGCGGTCGAGGCCCGCGTCTCGCACTTCCTTCAGCGAGCCGACGGGCTCGGCTTCCCGGGCGATCGCCATGGCCGTGCAACTCTAACGACTGGCCTGCCGGGAACTTCGGCTCCTGAGGGGGTGTAATACGACCGTGGTCTCGGCCGTCTTGGCTGCCGCCGTTCTGCTGGGTTCGGCGCAGAGCAACTGCGCCGCCACCACCGTTCGCTACCAGGCCTCGAAGGTCCCCGGTCTCAGCAACGCGCCTTGGGTCGTCGCACAGCCGGCTTCAGCCGGGCTGATCGCAGCGCTCGTGAGCTACCCGGCCTCGCTGCGCGATCCACGCGTGAACCGGTCGGACGAGCTCGTCCTCTGGCGCCTCGGCGCCGCGATCGCCTGGTACAGGCCCGGCACGCTGCGCGCGCGGCGACTCGACGGGCGCGGGTCGTTCTCGACACCGCTCGACGGCGGCGGGCGGTCGCAGCTCCGTTTTCCCTCGTCCGGTTGCTGGCGGTTGACGCTCTGGAACACCTCGGGGTTCGGGTCGAAGATCGCCTACGTGGTCGCCCGCGTCGTCGACCTGCCGAAGAAGCTCGCCTGCGGCGCCACTCCGGTCGAGTCGGACTGGGCACGTGCGCGGCCGCGCTCGTCGCGTATCCGCGGCGGCTGGGGGCCGTGGCTCACTCCGGCGGGCGGCGCCCTGCTCTACACCCACGGCCACGGCGCCGGGCTCAACATGAAGGTGCCGTGGTGGGTGGGCGGGAAGGCGGGCCAAACACTCGCGCTCGACGGCATGCGGCTCGACGCGACGGGCTCGTTTCACCAGGACTTCCCGATGGCCGTGTCGCCTACGGGTGTCTACCCGTCGATCGTCGACATCCCCGCGGCGGGGTGCTGGCTGCTCCGGCTGCGAACGGCGCGGCTGGCCGGCGTGATCGTCGTCCGGGCGGTGGACGCGCACGGCTAACATCCGGGCGCCGTGAGCGCGAACGACGCCTTTGCGCACGATCGCTATCTGGTCGACCAGCTGATCCGGCCGATCGCGAATCTCTACCGGATCACGCCGCTGGCCGCAGGCGAGACGCCCCTCGGTGGGCCCGTCGCGTTCGTGCGGCAGAAGAAGATGGCGATCAAGGAGGACATCCGCTTCTTCGCCGACGACTCCGAGTCGCAGGAGCTGTTCCGCCTCAAGGCGAGGTCGGTCCTGGACACGGGCGGCTCGCGGTACGACGTCGCGGATGCCGCGGGGAATCCGATCGGCGTCCTCCATCACGTCCTGCGCAAGTCGCTCTTCCGCTCCACGTGGGAGGTGAGCGAAGCGAACGGCGGCGAGGTCGCGACCGCCCAGGAGCGGAGCCTCCCGATGGCGATCGCGCGCCGCCTGATCGATTTCGTCCCGTACGGGGAATGGATCCCCATCCCGTACAACTTCGACCTGGTGATGGACGGCCGCGTGATCGGCTCCCTGAACCGCAAGTTCCAACTGCGTGACCGCTACGTGCTCGACCTGACCGGCGACCACGAGCGCAAGCTCGACCGCCGGCTCGCCATCGCGCTCGCGATCGGCCTCGACGCGCTGCAGAACCGGTAATGACCCCGCTCCTCGCCGCCGTTGCGTTGCTCGGGTGTCCGGCGGCGCCGGTGCACTACACCGGAACTCCGTACGGGACGCCGTGGGTTGCGACGCGCGCGATCACCGGGCAGCTGTTCGCCTACGGCGGTCGCACACTGATGGACAGCCGCGTCAACTCGTCGGATGGGCTCGTCCTCTACACGCACGGACGCACACCCGACGGTGCAACGAAGATCCTCTGGGTGGTGCGCAAGGCCGGGACCGCTTTGCGCCTGAACGGGACGCGCCTGGACGCACCGGGTTCGTTCTCGCAGCGCTTCGTCGCCAGCGGCCGGGCGCGAGAGCGTAGCGGCATACAGTTTCCGTCGATCGTGGACGTGCCGGCCGCCGGCTGCTGGCGGATGACCCTCCGCAGCAGGCGGGCGCGGGCGAGCTTCGTCTTCGCCGCGCTCGACGCGCCGGCGGCGCCAGTGTGCGAACCGACGCCCGTGTACCGGCATACGCTGCACCCACGGTTTGGAGCCGTCACGTGGCTGCCGGCCGAGCCTCGGAGCTCTGGGATCGCAGCGGTCCTATTCGTCAGCACCGTGCCGGGCGCCGAACGTGCCTTGATCTACGCGGGCGGGCAGTCGCCTCAAGGCTGGAGCACGAAGTTTCTCTGGTGGTCGCCTCATCCCGGCGCAGCGCTCGACCTGTCGGGCAGGCGCCTGGACGGAACCGGAACGTTTAAGCAGCGCTTCGGCGGCGCGTGGTCCGACGATCCGCCGGTGACGGGCGTGATCTTCCCGTCGATCGTGAGCATCCCGACGCCCGGTTGCTGGGCGGTGCGGGTCAGCACCGGCGGCCGCGCCGGGCTGGTCGTCTTCGAGGCGGTCTGATGGGCAAAGCTTCCGACTGGCTCCGCGAGGAGCGGCGCAAGGTGCTGGGCGACTGGGTCGCCTTTTGCGTGCAGTGCGGGGCTGCCCGGCGCTGGTTCGAGGAGTTCGAGGCCGAACTGCCGGCGGAGTGCACACAGTGCGGCGGCGAGATGCTGCGGCGCTGTCCCTCCTGCTCGGCCCCGTTCAGCTCGACCTTCACGGTCGACTGCGAATCGTGCGGCACGCAGCTGCGCAATCCCGAGCTGTTCGGGACGAAGATCCGCCGCCGCTAGTTCTTGATCTGCGAGAAGCGGATCACCGTGACGGTGTCGTCCGGCGTGACTTCACGGTTGTAGAGCTGGCTCAGGAAGGACGCCATATCCTCGGTGCGGCGGATCTCGGGATTGTCGTGCTCGATCTCACGCGGCGACAGCTCACCGAGGGTCTTCACCTCGACCTTGTCGATCACGGCGTCGAAGACGCGGTCACGCGGGCTGAAACGTGCGCCGACGAGGACCTGAACGATCATCCCCTTCTTGTACTTCGCCGCCTTGTCGCCGAGACGGATCGTCGCGGTCTTGCGGCCGCTTCGAAGCTGTTCCGCCACGATCGGGGAGTAGAAGTTCAGTGCGTACATCGGTTCGGTCACGCGGCCCGGCGCCAGCGCGTGCGCCTGCGAATGAGGAAACCGGTCACGATGCCGAGCACCCAGCCGGTGATCGCGCTGATGATGACCAGCCAGATCAACCGCGCCTGCGTGCTCCCGAAGACGTAGTCGACCTTCACCTGGCGGGTGTTCCTCGCGATCAGGAGGATCAACAGCACCGCGGCGGCGATGCCGAACGCGAGCGAGACGTAGAGACCGGTTCGGTGCCCGTAGCGGAGGCTGCGCTGGAGGCGGGATTCCTCCTCCGGCGGCGGCGCGCTCTCCCGTTCCTCGTCGCTCACGCGCGGGAGCCTAACGCGCGCCGCCCCTACCGCGAAAGCCGCGCGAGCGCCCTGGCCGCCATCTCGCGCTCGCCTTTGTACGCGAGCAGCTGCGGTGCCTCCTCGAGGGGCAGCCAGCGAACCTCCGCCACCTCGTGCGCGTGCTCGGGGGGGATGTCCCCGAGCCGGCCCGCGTGGTAGCGGAAGAGGAAGAAGCTCACCACCTTGAAGACCCGTTCTCCGGCCCAGGTGTAGACGTAGCGGATGTCACCGAGCTTCTCGACGGGCGTCGCCTCGATGCCCGTCTCCTCCGTCACCTCGCGCAGGGCGGTCAGCTCGGCCCGCTCGCCGGGCCCGATCAGGCCCTTCGGCAGCGCCCAGGTTCCCTCGGGCTTGCCGGCCGGGCGGATCGCGGCCAGCACCGGCCGGCCTCGCAGTTGACGGACGACCACGCCGCCCGCAGAGAACTCCCTCCGCACCCGGACTTTGTAACACAGGCTCCGCTCTCACTTGCGGCCGCCCGTCGAAGCACGTTAGAATGCGCTGGCACTCCTGGTATGAGAGTGCCAATGATTGTCACAAAGTCGTCTGAACAGGAGGAATGTGCATGAACCTGCAGCCGCTTGGTGACCGCTTGATCGTCGAGGTCCTCGATGAGGAGGAGACCACGGTCAGCGGCATCGTGCTGCCCGACACGGCGAAGGAGAAGCCGCAGCGCGGACGTGTCCTCGCAGTCGGCCCCGGCGCTCGTGACGAGGACGGGGAGTACATCAAGATGGATCTCGAGGAAGGCGACGAGATCATCTTCAGCAAGTACGGCGGGACCGAGATCAAGCTCGGGACCGACGAAGTTCTGATCCTGCGTGAGTCGGACGTGCTCGCCAAGGTCGTTGGCGACCGCGAGCTGGCCGGCGCGAAAGCGTAAGAAATCCCGTGCCAGGCTTCAGCCTGGCTTGGGCGTGCAATTCATAGGAGGTAGGAGAAACACATGGCTCACAAGGAGCTGAAGTTCAACGAGGATGCGCGCCGCTCGCTCGAGCGGGGCGTGAACATCCTCGCCGACGCGGTCAAGGTCACCCTTGGTCCGAAGGGGCGCTACGTCGTGCTCGACAAGAAGTTCGGCGCTCCGACCATTACGAACGACGGCGTCACGATTGCTCGAGAGATCGAGGTCGAGGACGTCTTCGAGAACCAGGGCGCACAACTCGTCCGTGAGGTCGCCACGTCGACGAACGACGTCGCCGGCGACGGCACGACGACCGCGACGGTCCTGGCTCAGGCGATCGTGAAGGACGGTCTCCGCAACGTCGCCGCCGGGGCCAATCCGATGGCGGTCAAGCGCGGGATCGAGCGTTCCGTCGAAGAGATCGTCGAGAACCTGAAGTCTCAGTCCAAGGAGATCTCCGGCAAGGAGGACATCGCCCGCGTGGCGACCGTCTCGTCCCGCGACCGCGAGATCGGCGACGTGCTCTCCGACGCGATCGAGAAGGTCGGCAAGGACGGCGTCGTGAACGTCGAGGAGGGCCAGACGTTCGGCCTCGAGCTCGAGTTCACCGAGGGCATGCAGTTCGACAAGGGCTACCTGTCGCCGTACATGATCACCGACGCCGAGCGCATGGAGGCAGTCCTCGAGGATCCGTACATCCTGGTCGCGAACCAGAAGATCGGAGCCGTCAAGGACCTGCTGCCCGTGCTCGAGCAGGTGATCCAGGCCGGCAAGCCGCTGCTGATCGTGGCCGAGGACGTCGAGGGCGAGTCGCTCGCCACGATCGTCGTCAACAAGCTGCGTGGCACGTTCACCGCGGTGGCAGTGAAGGCGCCGGGCTTCGGTGACCGCCGCAAGCGCATGCTCGAGGACATCGCGATCCTCACGGGCGCCGAGGTGATCACCGAGGAGATGGGCCTCAAGCTCGAGAACACGAAGATCGCGCAACTCGGTCACGCCCGCCGCGTGGTCGTGGACAAAGACACCACCACGATCATCGACGGGGCCGGCGACTCCGAGGGGATCAAGGGCCGGATCAAGCAGCTGAAGTCCGAGATCGAGAACACCGACTCCGACTTCGACCGCGAGAAGCTCCAGGAGCGGCTCGCGAAGCTGGCCGGCGGCGTCGCCGTCGTCAAGGTCGGCGCTGCGACCGAGACCGAGATGAAGGAGAAGAAGCACCGCGTCGAGGACGCGCTCCAGGCTGCACGGGCCGCCCTCGAGGAGGGCGTTGTTCCCGGCGGCGGCGTTGCTCTCGTGAACGCCATCGACGCCATCAACCTCGACGCCTACGAAGGCGACGAGCGCACAGGCGCGACGATCGTCCTCCGCGCGCTCGAGGAGCCTGTTCGACAGCTCGCGAACAACGCGGGCCTCGAAGGCTCCATTGTCGTCGACAAGGTCCGGAACGCCGAGAAGGGCTTCGGGCTGAACGTCGAGAGCGGCGAGTACGAGGACCTCGTCAAGGCCGGGATCACCGACCCGACGATGGTCGTCCGCTCTGCTCTGCAGAACGCAGCTTCGATCGCGAAGAACATCCTGACGACCGAGGCGATCGTCGCCGAGGCCCCCGAGAAGCAGCCGGCAGGCGCCGGCATGCCGGGCGGCATGGGCGGCATGGACATGATGTAAGCCGTCGCCGAGCGGCTCCGCCGCTCGTCGAAGGTGGTACGGCAGAAAGGCCGGGCAAAGCCCGGCCTTTCTGCTTCATGGGGGTGGCCCGGCGGTCGGTCTCGATGGTGCGGCGGGCGATTGCTTCGCGATCGCCCGCCGCATGCGTTCGCCTCCCGCTAAGACCGCTTCGCGTGTCTTAGCGTCCAGCCTTTGGCGCAGTCCGGGTCGATTGGTTTCTTTCCCTTAGAACAGCAAAACGGCCCCGAAGGGCCGCTTTGCGAGGGGGATTAGGGGGAGGTGTTTCACAAGACCTATCGACGTGTCCAGTGCGGCTCCCGCTCCCTCCAAAGGGGGAACCGACTCTAGGACCTTGGGCCCAAACGAGAGAGGCCGGGCTTTGCGGCCCGGCCTCTCGTTACGACGGTTGCCTTCTCTCCGCTACGGAGTCGCGGCTCCGAAGATGTTCTGGTCGATGCCGCCGTCGTGCGGACACTGGTCGCTGCTGAACGACGTGATCGTGTTGCCCTTCTTGTCCGTGCTGGTGATCGTGTTGCGGCACTGGTGGACGTCCGCGCTCTCGCCGGCCGGGTCACCGGCCTTCTCGCGTGGATCCGTCCCCGCGACGGTGTTGCGCCAATCCGTCCAGGTGCCGTAGGCGAAGTTGCCGAGCGACGTCACCCACAGGTAGTCGCCCGCAAACGGCACCGCACGGTTGTCGAACTGCTCGTAGTTCGGGTTCGACGTCGTATCCGTGACCCGAGTCGCCGTGGCCCAGGTGGCCCCGGCATCCGTTGAAGCGGTCGCGAACACGTCCAGGGAGGCGTCGGTCGATCCGTCGGCGCAGTTGCCGATCGGCCTCGCGGGGCTGTAGCACGGGTCGTTCCGGCTGTCCCACCAGAGAGCATGGAGGACGCCGCCGTCGGCCGAGATGTCCGGGAACACCTGCTGGCCGGTCACCTCAGAGTCGAGCAGGGTGGGCGACGTGGACGCTCCGTTCGCTCCGTTGTAGCGGAGGAAGTACGTCCCCGCCTGTCCGCCCGTGCCGGAGCCGACGGTGCCGTATGTCGTTCCAGTCGGCACCTGCGTGCCCGGCTTCGTGGCGTCGTAGACCATGTAGATCCACTCGTGCTGCGCGTCGAGCTGGTCGGCCGTCGAGCGGACCTGTGTGTCGCGGCGGAAGAACGTGTAGCCGGACGCACAGTGGTCGGCGAAGTCACCGCAATCGCGGGCCACGCTGCCGGGAGCAGCGCCGCCCTCGCCGAAGTTCGGATCATCGAGCTGCGACTGCGGGGTGGACATCCCCACGGGCTCGCTGACGTCCTGCGCATCCGACCGCGTGAACGTCGTCACGAGCTTCGGCGGTGAGAACGTCTGGCCGCAGTTCGTGGACTTCGCGATCATGATCCCATCCGGCTCCCCGCCGCCGGACGCAAACTCCCGGAACGTCACGTAGACGTGCCCGTTGTGCGTGACCGAGATGTCCGGGAACTGCACGTCGTGGATCGAGGCCGAGATCTTCATCGGGCTCGAGAAGGTCACGCCGTGATTGGTCGAGCGGACGAAGTAGATCGCAACGTCACCGGCGTTCCCGCTGAAACGCGACCACGAGAAGTACACGTTGCCGTCGCAGGGGCCGCCGGTGCGGTCGGCCTCGATCGACGTCTTGTCGTTGAACTTCCCGAGCAGGTTCGGGGCTGCCGAGCCTTTCGCCACGACGGTGGTGCCGTAGTACTCGAGCCCGTCGCGGCTCGTCGAGCCCGTCGCGCCGTCCGGGTTCCGGAAGCGAGCGACAAACTGGTCGCCGAACGTCTTCGCAGAACCTGCCGGATCGCCCGACGTCTCCGAGCCGAAGAACGCGCGACCGTGGTTGTCCCAAGCGATCACGGGATCCCCTGCCGTCGCCGTGCGGATCTGTGACAGCGCCGCGTACGGCGAGGCGTCGTCGGGATAGCCGGGTACGAGCGAGCTCGTCCAACTCGCGCCGGAGTTTTGCGAGCGGTAGTAGCCGAGCCAGATCGGGCCGACCGCGCCCGCAGCAGCGCCGCGGTTGTAGACGCCGCAGTAGTCGTTCGAGCTGCCGAGCAGCACGCTCGTGCTGCGCGGATCGACTGCGACGGCAGGCTCGTTCTCACGACCGCGCGAGACGCTGCACTCGGCGAGCGTCTGGTCGGTGTACGCATTACCCGTCGCCAGTGTGTAGGCGCTGACGTAGCCGCCGCACCCCCCACAGTCGTTCGTGAGTCTCACGTTCGACGGCGATGCGCCGGCGAGGCCGACGGCGACCAACGCCGCGAGCGTCACCAGGCCGGCGATTACAACTCGTCTCATCTGTCTCTCCCCCTTCTTGCCCCTCACTTAGCGCGCAGGAGGCTACCTCAAACCTGCGGCGCTAAAACCCGTAGCGCTCCTCCTTCCAGAAATCGGCGTCGTTGTGGTAACCGTAGCGCTCCCAGAACCCGGGCTCATCGGCCGAGAGCAACTCCAGACCACGGAGCCACTTCGCGCTCTTCCAGAAGTAGCGCGAGGGCACGACGAGACGAAGCGGCCACCCGTGCTCGGCCTCGAGCGGCGCACCGTCGGCTTCCCACGCGATCAGGGCCTCGTCGTCCTCCAGTGCCGCGAGCGGGACGTTCGCCGTGAAGCCCTGCTCCGCGTGCGCGAGCACGAACCGTGCGCTCGGCTTCGGCCGCACGAGCTTCGCGAGCTCGCGCCAGTGGACGCCTCTGAAGCTCGTGTCGAAGCGGCTCCAGCGCGTCACGCAGTGGATGTCGACCGTGATCTGGGTCTGGGGCAGCGCCTGCAGCTCGTCGTAGGTGAGGTTGATCGGCTCTTCGACCTCGCCGAAGACCTTGAAGTCCCAGGTCGACAGGTCCGTCTGCGGCACGGTGCCGGCATGCAGCACCGGCCACTTCTCCGTCAGGTACTGGCCCGGCGGCAGGCGCTTCGGGTCCAACCCTCTTTCGGCGAGCTTCTGCTCTGCTCTCGACCTGAAGAGTGACACGCGAACCTAGACTAGATGCCATGTCGAGCGTTACGTCCCAAGCCGTGGTGCGCCGGCCCCGAGCGTTCATTCGTGTCTCGGGACCGGATGCCGAGGACTTCCTGCAGCGGATGGTGTCGAACGACGTCGCCGCGGCCGATGCCTGCGACGCCCTGCTGCTGACGCCCAAGGCGCGCATGATCGCGGCGCTGCGGATCGTCCGCCGCGCCGCCGACGACTTCCTCTTGCTGACCGAGCCCGACCTCGGTGCGCTCGTGCGCGCGCAACTGCTTCGGGCCCGGTTCGCCGCGAAGGTGGAGATCGAGCCCGAGCAGCACGAGTCGTGGCTTGTGCTCGGCGGCGAAGAGGTGCTCGACGAGAGGCCCGCGGGCGACGAGGCGAGCGACGCGGACTTCGAGCTCTGGCGGATCGAAGCAGGTGTCCCCCGCTGGGGCGCCGAGCTGGACGACCGGGTTCTTCCCGCCGAAGCCGGCCTCGAGGAGACGCACATCAGCTTCTCGAAGGGGTGTTATCCGGGCCAGGAGCCGATTGCCCGGCAGCATCACCGCGGCAAGGTCAACCGCCGCCTCCGTATCCTCGAGGTAACCGGCGAAGCCGCGCCGGGCGACGAGCTGTCACTCGACGGCAAGGTCGTCGGACGCATTACGAGCGCCGTCCAAGGATTGGCGCTCGCTTACGTGCGCACGCAAGTCCCGGAAGACGCACAACTCCAGATCGCCGCGAAGGCGGGCTCTGCCCGCCTCCGCCGTTGACGGCCTCCCAAGCCCATCCGCGCAAAAACATCATGACGCGCGCAGCGCGCCGGTTTTTGCGAGGGTGAGCGCGGCGAGTGCGCCCGGCATGATTCGAACATGCGACCTCAGCCTCCGCAGGGCTGCGCTCTATCCCCTGAGCTACGGGCGCTCTGAAGCCGCACCAGTGTAGCGCCTCGCAGGACGAACGACGCCGCGCGCGAATTGCGCGAATTGGAACGTCGCCATGGCCGGCGCTCCTGAGGGGCTCACGCTAAGCCGACATCGCGACATGGAAGGGCGACGCTGGTGGGTCCAGGTCCGGCGTGTGCTGCTGGTCTTGTTGGCTGCGCTGCTCGTTGTCGCTCTTTTCAATCTCTTCGGACAACGGCCCCAGAGCTCGACGGCCGCCACGCAGCGGGCGTCGTTGAAGGTGTACGCGCCGGTGCACGCGCGAAGTGGTCTCGCGTACGCCGCGCGCTTCCACATCGCCGCACGCCAAGACATCAAAGACGCCTTCCTCGTGCTCGATCCGGGCTGGGCCGAGGGCTACACGGTCAATGGGCTCGCCCCGCAACCTCTTACCGAGACGGACCGCAACGGACGGCTCGCGTACGGGTTCGGACACATCCCCGCAGGACAGTCACTCATCTTCTTCATGTCCTTGCAGGTCAACCCGACGAATGTCGGGCGGAGGTCGCAGAACGTCGAGCTGGATGAGGGTCACGCAGAGCGACTACTCGGTCACGGGAATCATCCTCGCGGCGGGAACGATCGGCCTCTTCGCGATGCTCACCGAGTACGTCACGTTTCGGTGGTCGCGGATTCGTAACGTGATCGAGGGGGAACCCGTCATCCTCGTGGAGGACGGGAAGCTCATCGAGCGCAACATGAAGAACGAGCGGCTGACGCTCGACGAGGTGATGGAGCAAGCACGCCTGCAGCAAGGAGTCGAGTCGCTCGACGATGTCCGGTGGGCTGTGCTCGAGACGAGCGGCTCCATCAGTGTCGTCAAGAAGGAGTGAGGCGGGCTCTCGCGCTCTGCCTGGCGGCCGCTGTGCTCGCCGGGTGCAACGGTGGCACCGTCGACAAGCACGCGCTGAAGCGTGACGCCGAGAAGGTCCGGTCGCTCGCAACCGAGGGAGAGCTGCTCGCCAACGACGTCGCGAAGGGCGCTTCGACGACGACCTTCGCGCGCGGGCACGCGCAAGAGCTGTCGCGAGCCGCCTCGAACCTCGCAGACGCGCTGGCAGAGCGCCCCATCTCGCCCGGGATCGAGGCGGACGTGCACAAGCTGTCGAGACTGGCCGCGAAGGTCTCGAGTCAACTCGAGCGGCTTCACCTTCACCCGACGAATCGAGCGGTGGCGAAGGCGATGCGGCAGCCGCTCTCCGACGACACAGACGCGGCGGACCGGCTCAGCAAGTGAAGATCTTCCAGATCGCCCTCGGCATCCTCGCCGCGATCGGCGGCTTTGTCGACATCGGCGACCTCGTCTTCAACGTCTCCGCGGGCGCGACCTTCGGCTACCAGCTCCTCTGGGTCGTCGTCATCGGCGTTGTCGGGATCATCGTGTACTCGGAGATGTGCGGCCGCGTCGCCGCCGTGTCCGGCAAGGCGGTGTTCGACGCGGTTCGCGAGCGGCTGGGGTTCAAGATGAGCCTGGCGGCGCTGATCAGCGCCCAGGTCGTCAACCTGATGACACTGACGGCGGAGATCGGGGGCGTCGCGATCTGCCTCCAACTGCTCTCGGGGCTGCCGTACCGATGGCTGATCCTGATTGCCGGGATCGCGCTCGCCGTGGTCGTATGGGTGACGTCGTTCGACTGGATCGAGCGCATCTTCGGTTATGGCGGCTTGTGCCTGCTGGTCTTTGCAGCCGCCGCGGTCAAGCTGCACCCGGTCTGGAGCGCCGTCGGCCACGGTTTCGTTCCGCACATGCAGACCCAGAGCCCGCTCCTGTACGCCTACTTCGCGATCGGGCTCCTCGGTGCGGCCATGACCCCCTACGAGGTCTACTTCTACTCCTCGGGTGGAGTCGAGGAGCAGTGGGGCCCGAAAGACCTCGGGCTCAACAAGGCGAACGCGATCATCGGCTACGCCCTCGGTGGATTTCTCTCGTTCGCACTCATGATCGTCGGCGGCTCCCTCTTCCTCGAGAAGGGAATCGAGCCCGAGTTCCTCGGCTCGATCGCGCTCGGTGCCGAGGTGCCGCTCGGCCAGATCGGCCTCCTGCTCGCGCTGGTGGGCATCCTGTTCGCCGTCAGCGGCGCCGCCATCGACACACTCTTCTCGGGTGCGTACAACCTCGCGCAGTTCTTGGGCTGGGAGTGGGGGCGCTATCGTCATCCGACCGGCGCGCCGCGCTTTACCCTCACCTGGATCGTGTTGCTCGTGCTGGGCCTGGGAGCTGTGATGACCGGCGTCGATCCCGTGCAGCTGACGGAGTACGCCGTCATCTTCTCGGCGGTCGCGTTGCCGCTGACCTACATCCCGATCCTGCTGGTCGCGAACGATCGGAGCTACATGCGCGAGTACGTGAACGGACCGTTCGCAAACACGTTCGGCCTCATCTACCTCGTCGTCATCGCGATCATCTCGGTGGCCGCGGTGCCGCTCCTGATCCTCACGAACGTGGGCCAGAATTGAGCGAGACGATCGACCTCGGCCTGCTGCTCATGGACCATCAGCTGCTCGATTCGGAGGGCCGGCGTTGCGGAAACGTCGATGAGCTCGCCCTCGAGGGCGGACCGGGTGAGAGGCTCGAGGTCGTCGCGATTCTCAGCGGGCCGGGCGCGTTCCGCCACCGCGCGGGTCTGGTCGGGCGCCTGGCGGCGTGGCTCTGTGGCGGCGAGATCGTTCGCGTCCCGTGGGAAGAGGTGGCGAACGTCGCGGCCCACGTCAAGCTGAGGCGGCGCGCAGAGGACTTCGGCCTCGGCCGCGGCGACGATCGCCTCCGCCGGTACGTCGAGAAGATCCCGGGAGCGAACCGGTGAGGACGTTCTCGTCGTTTCTCGGCCGCACAGTCGTGACGGAGTCGGGCCGCGACTTCGGCAAGTGCCGCGACCTCCGCGCGTCGCTTGGCCGCGGGCGCCCGTCCGTCGAAGCAGTCGTCGTCGGCCGCCGCGGCTGGCTCGAGCATCTCGGCATCAGCCGGCCGTCCGCCCGGCCCCGGCACGCGGTCTCGTGGGAGGCGGTTGTACGGCTCGAGGGCGACCGGATCGTCGTTCGGGACGGCACCGAGCTCGTGTGACCCTGTTTCTCTCGGAGAGCGACGTGCAGAAACTGCTCTCCCTGGGCGACGCCGTGCACGCTGTCGAGGGCTGTTTCGAGCGGATGGCCGCCGGCGCGGTGCACCATGCGCCCCGCCGGCGGCTCGAGCTCGAAGAGGGACGTCTCGCGGACATGGCCGCCTCGGACCTGCAGCTCGGCTACGCGGGTGTCAAGACGTACGCGGGCTTTCGCGAGGGCACCGCATTCGTCGTCGCGCTCTTTTCCGCCGAGCGGCCGGAGCTCGTTGCGCTGATCGAGGCCGACTGGCTCGGCCGGCTGCGCACGGGCGCGGCGACCGCCGTTGCCGCGAAGCACTTGGCGCGCGAAGGCGCCACCACCCTCGGCGTGATCGGCTGCGGCACGCAGGCGGAGACGCAGGTCCGGTGTATCCGGGCGGCGCTTCCCGCATTGGAACGCGTCATTGCGTACTGCCGCACCGAGCGGAACCTGCGGGAGTTCTGCGAGAAGGTCGGCGCCGAGCCTGGCGAGAGTCACCGCGACGCGGCGGCGCAGGACGTCGTCGTCACGATCACGACGTCGCGCGACCCCGTCCTGCGCGGGGAGTGGTTGCAACCTGGTGCGCTCGTGTGCGCCGTCGGTGCGAACAACGGCAGGTCTCGCGAGCTCGACAACGTCGTCCTCGAGCGCGCCTCCTTCGTCTGCTGCGACTGGCTGCCGCAGGCGCGGATCGAGTCGGCCGACCTGATCGAGCCCGTCGAGACGGGCGTGCTGGACTGGCTCGAGGTACACGAGCTGCACGAGGTCGTCGCGGGCGAGTTGCCTGGGCGCCAGTCGCCGGACGACATCGTCGTCTTCAAGTCCAACGGGATCGCCGCGTGGGACGTCGCAATCGCCGCCGCCGCCGTCGAGCGTGCCCGTGAACGCGGAGTCGGAACCGAGCTCTAGTGCCCCTCCCAGCAATGCACCATCACTGGAAGGGGCACTAGCTCGTGCGCGCTGCTTCCAGCTCGCGCCGGCAATCTTCGACCGTCTCGTCGCCGAGTGACTGGATCACTTCCGGCCGGTCGAGCAGGCGGAGACGTTGCTGCGGAGTCAAACGGTTCTGCACGTAGCGGTCCTCGAGGATCTCGCCGAGCCCGCGTCCGCGGCCGTGCTCGCGAATGACGTAGGCGGCGACTCGCTCCTCGGTGCTCGAACGGGCGAACAGAAAGGAGAACGGGGAGCGCAGCAAGCTCGCGAGTCGCTGCATTACGACGATTGTATCCTTGCCCTGTGAGGCGGAAATCGACGGAGGGCCGCTTCGCCGAGAGGGTCGTCCACGGTGTCGACGACGCTGGTGCGGAGGAGACGATCGTGATCTGGATCGAGCGCAAGCAGGGCGCTCTCTGGGCCGTTGGCCGTGCTGTCAACCCGCAGCACCGCCCGAGCCACGAGCCGCGCCGTGACGACTATCTCTTCGAGGGCTACGAGCTCGAGGACGCGTTGTCCGCGGCGAACGACGCGCTGGAGGACGATGCCAGCGTGTCCGAACAGGACGGGCGTCCGGAATATCTGAAGCCGTTCACGCGCGGCGAGCTACTCAAGCCTTTAGAGAACTGGTTCTTCGGCCGCCGCTAGGCCACTCGAGGTTTGCATCGGGAATCGGGTCGCCGTGCGGGTCGTGCGTCGGGAAGCCGAGCGCCTTGTCGATCCTCTGCTCGAGCTCCTCGGAGATGACGTGCTCGAGCCGTTCCGCCTCGTCGTGGACGTCGTCGACGGCCAGTCCGAGCGTCTCCGCGAGGTAGAGCTCGAGCAAGCGGTGGTGGCGGATCACTTCGAGCGCGACCCGTTCTCCCGCCGACGTGAGCGTGATGCCGCGATACGGCTGGTGGACCGCGAGGCCGAGCGCGGCCAGCTTCTTCACCATCGCGCTCGCGGACGCAGGCGCGACACGCTGGCGCTTCGCAAGTGCGGTCACGGATACGCGTGGCCCCTCGGCGCCGAGCTTGTAGATCTCGCGCAGGTAGTCCTGGATCGCGTCAGTTAGGGCGGGCTTCGCCATGCACAAAGTCTAGGCTGCCCCGCATGCTGGTCCGAATCGGCCATTCCGCCGACCCTGACGACGCGTTCATGGTCTGGGCGCTCGCGTCGGGAACGGTCGACCGGCGCGGTTTCGACTTCGAGCTCGTGCCGGAGGACATCCAGGTGCTCAACGAGTGGGCGCTCGAAGCGAGGCTCGAGGTGACGGCGCTGTCACTCGCGACGTATCCGCTCGTGCAGGACAGGTATGCGTTGCTGCCGCACGGTGCGTCGATCGGCTCCGGTTACGGACCGATCGTGGTCGCGCGCGAGCCGTTGTCGCCGGCTGACCTGCGCGACGTCGAGATCGTCGTTCCGGGCCGGCTGACGACTGCGTTCCTCGTGCTCGGGATGGCGCTCGGCGCGCCGTTCGCGCACCGGCCGCTGCCGTTCGACCGCATTCTCGAGGAGGTGAAGTCCGGGCGTGCCGACGCAGGGCTGCTGATCCACGAGGGACAGCTCACCTACGCCGACGAAGGGTTGGCGAAGGTGCTCGACCTCGGCGAGTGGTGGCTGCTCGAGACCGGGCTGCCGCTGCCGCTCGGTGTCAACGTCGCGCGGCGCGACGTCCCTCGCCTCGACGAGCTGTCGATCGTGCTGCGCGAATCGATCACCTCCGGGCTCGATCACCGAGAGGAAGCCATCGCCTACGCACTCGACTTCGCACGCGACCTCGAACGCGACGACGCCGACCGCTTCATCGACATGTACGTGAACGACCTGACATGCGACTACGGCGACGAGGGTCGGAAGGCGGTCGAAGAGCTCTTGCGCCGAGCCGAGGCAACGGGCGCCTACGAGCGGCCCGTGCGCGTCGACTTCGTCAGTTAGGCCGGCGCTACGCTGATTCCGTGAGTCGGGCGGTCGTTCTAGCAGGCGTGCGCACGCCGATCGGGCGCTACGGCGGCGCGCTGTCAGACGTCCGTCCTGACGACCTCGCCGCAACGGTGATCGCCGAGGCGGTTCGGCGCGCCGGCGCGCCTGCCGAACAGATCGAGGATGTCTACTTCGGCTGCGCAAACCAGGCGGGGGAGGACAACCGCAACATCGCGCGCATGGCCGTGCTGCTCGCGGGTCTCCCGGAGAGCGTCGCCGGCGTCACGGTGAACCGCCTGTGCGCGTCCGGCCTCGCCGCGGTTGTCTCCGCGTGTCACGCGATCGCATACGGCGACGGCGACCTGTTCGTCGCGGGCGGGGTGGAGTCGATGAGCCGTGCCCCGCTCGTGTTCGCGAAGCCGGAGCACGCGTTTCCGCGCGGCAACCAGACGGTGTGGGACTCGACGCTCGGCTGGCGGTTTCCGAACCCGAAAATGGAAGAGATGTTCCCGCTCGAGTCCATGGGCGAGACGGGCGAGAACGTGGCGGAGCGCTGGAAGGTCTCGCGGGAGGAGCAGGATGCGTTCGCGCTGCGCTCGCAGCAGCGGTGGGCCGCGGCGGCGGAGGCGGGGCGCTTCGACGACGAGCTCGTCGCCCTGAACGGGCTCGACCGCGACGAGCATCCGCGTCCGGACACGAGTGCCGAGAAGCTCGCGACGCTGAAGCCCGCGTTCCATGCAAACGGAGGGACTGTCACGGCGGGAAACTCGAGCGGTATCAACGACGGCGCCGCGGCGCTCGTGATCGCGAGTGAGGAGAAGGCGAAGGAGCTCGGTGTCGAGCCGCTCGGCGAGTTCGCCGGGAGCGCGGTCGCCGGCGTCGACCCGCGCGTGATGGGGATCGGCCCGGTTCCCGCGGTGCGGAAGCTGCTCGAGCGCACCGGGTTGGGCGTCGACGCGATCGATCTAGTCGAGCTGAACGAGGCGTTCGCTTCGCAGAGCCTCGTCGTCATCCGTGAGCTCGGGCTCGACGAGGAGCGGGTGAACGTGAACGGCGGCGCGATCGCGCTCGGCCATCCGCTCGGGATGAGCGGCGCACGCCTCGTCGTCTCCCTCCTGCACGAATTGCGGAGGCGCGGTGGGACCTACGGTCTCGCGACGCTTTGCGTCGGAGTGGGCCAAGGCCAGGCCGCGCTCTTCAAGCGCGGGTAGCTGCAAGCCGATATCGGCCTCGTGAGGGTCGAAAGCCGCCTCAGCTGGCTCGCGGTCGCCGCGGGATCGGCGCTCTGTGCGTCCGTCGCCGAGGTCGGCGCCGACGCCCGCTGGCTCGCCGCGCTCGGCGGCACGATTGCGCGGGTCGGCCGGATCCCGTCCTCGATCCCGTATGCGGCCGCCCCGTCCCACGACTGGGTCAACGTGCCCGTGCTCGGTGAGCTTGTCTTCCACTGGCTCGAGGCGCTCGGAGGTGACCGGGGCCTCGTCACGGCTCAAGCAATCGCGGTTGCGGCGACGCTGACGCTCGTGTTGCGTGACATGCGCGCGGCGGGTGTGTCGGACGGCGCACGCGCGCTCGTGATCGTCGGGATCCCGTTCGCCACGGTCTCCGCACTCTTCGTCGTCCGGGCGCAACTGTTCTCGCTCCCGCTCTTCGCCCTCGCCTTGGTGTTGCTGCGGGCCGAGGCGCGCCGGCCTTCACGTCGGATCTGGTTGATCGTGCCGCTGCTCGCGCTCTGGTCGAACCTGCACGGCGCCGTCTTGCTCGGGCTCGTGGTCGTAACTGCTTACCTGCTGCTCGAGCGGATCAGGCGTGAGCGGTGGACGGCGCTCGGCGTGCTCGTCGGCTCTTGGGGAGCGTTGTTCGCGACTCCCGCGCTTGCGCGGACGGGCGACTATTACCTCGGCGTCATGCACGGTGAGCCGGCCGCAAGTGGGTTCGGCCTCTGGGCTCCGCTCTCGCTGAGGAACCCGCTCGACGTTCTCTTCGTCGCCGTCGTGCTCCCGTTGCTCTGGTGCGCGGTCCGTGCGCGGCCGAGGACGTGGGAGCTTGTGTGCCTTGCCGTGCTCGCGGCGTCCGCGGTGCATGTCGGCCGCAACTCCGTGTGGCTCGTTCTTTTCGTCGCGGTACCGGCGGCGACGGGCATGCCCTTCCAGGGGGCGCGGGCGACGCCGAGGGCTCTCGTCGCGGCCGCGTGGGCCGTGCCGGTCCTCCTGCTCGTGACCGCCTTCGTTCAGACACCGAAACAGACAGTGGCCGGCCTGGCGTTGCGCGCTGACGCCGTTCGCCTCGCCGCAGGCGAGCCGATCCTCGCCGACGCGGAGGACGCGGAACAGCTCGCACTCGATGGACGCCGGGTGTGGATCGCGAATCCGATCGACGCGTTCGACCGTCGCGATCAGCGGCTCTACGTGAGCTGGTTGCGGGGACGCCCCGCGGGTGATGCGTTGCTGCTGCACCACGACGTCGTGCTCGTGCAGATCGGCAGCGTTCCGCAAGTGCGGCTTGCGGATCAAGGGGGCTTCCGCGAGGTCGCGCGGGATTCGGCGGCTGTGCTCTACGCGCGCCGCTAGCTGAGCGGTGGGCGGATATAGATCACGCCGTCGTGCTTGATCGGCACGAACGGCGCACCGATGCTCGTGATCACGCCCTCGGCGAACGCCATCAGGTCGTCGCACGCGGCTTCGGTGTCGTCCCCGCACGGCACTTCGATGCAAACCTCCTCCACCGGGCGTGCGTCGAGGCCTGCGTCCCGCAGCTCGCGCAGGAGCCGGTCGCGGTCCGGAATGCGTGCAGCCTCGACGTGAACGGTGGTCCCCATCTACGTGATCTCTCCGTCCTTTTGCGGTGCGAAACCCGTATCCTGCCCGCCGATGGCTGTCGCGACAGGGCGTGAGTACGGGCTCTTCATCAACGGCGAGCCCGTCGAGGCGCAGTCCGGGGAGATTCGTGAGCTGAGCGAGCCCGCGACAGGCGAACCGCTCGCGCGCGTGGCCATGGCCGGAGAGGCTGACGTCGATCGTGCCGTCGACGCCGCCCGCGCTGCGCTCGACGGTCCGTGGGGCAAGACGCCGCCGACCGAGCGGTCTCGCCTGCTGCATGCGCTCGCCGACGCGATGGTCGCGAATCGCAAGGAGCTCGCGGAGCTCGAGGTGCGCAACGTCGGCAAGGCGATCTCGTCCGTGAAGGCCGAGCTGAACCAGGGCGTCGAGAATTTCCGCTTCTACGCGTCCGCAATCGCGTCCATCGCCGGACGGTCGAATGCGATCGGCGGTTCGCTCCTGTTCTATTCGCTGAAGGAGCCGGTCGGCGTCGTGGGCCAGATCGTGCCCTGGAACTACCCGCTGATGATGACGACGTGGAAGCTCGCGCCGGCTCTCGCCGCCGGCTGCGCGGTCGTGCTCAAGCCTGACTCCGCGACGCCGCTGACGGCGCTGCGGCTCGGCCAGCTGGCGGCCGAGGTGGGCTTCCCGCCCGGCGCCGTCAACATCGTTCCCGGGCCGGGGACGTCCACCGGTGCGTATCTCGTTCGCCATCCCGGCGTCGACAAGATCGCGTTCACCGGCTCGACCGAGACGGGCGGCGAGATCATGCGGCTCGCGTCCGGGCCGATCAAGCGGATCACGCTCGAGCTGGGCGGCAAGAGCCCGAACCTCGTGTTCGCCGACGCGAATCTCGACGATGCGATCCCGAGCTCCGTGTGGTCGATCTACTACTCCGCGGGCCAGAGCTGCGAGGCGCGCTCGCGCGTGCTCGTCGAGCGCTCGATCTACGACGACTTCGTCTCGCAGTTCTCGCGGAAGACAGAGCAGCTGAAGCTCGGCGATCCGCTCGACCCGGAGACGCAGGTCGGGTCGCTCATCTCGCCCGAGCATCGCGACAAGGTGCACGGGTTCGTCGAGCGCGGGCGCGAGGAGGGCGCAGAGGTCGTGACGGGCGGCGAGGCAGGCAACGGCAAGGGGGCGTTCTACCGGCCGACCGTGCTGGCGAAGGTCGAGAGCTCGATGACCGTCGCGCAGGAAGAGATCTTTGGGCCCGTCGTCACCGTGATCCCGTTCGACGACGAGAAGGACGCGATCCGGATTGCGAACGACGTGCGCTACGGGTTGATGGCGACCGTCTGGACCGGCGATCCCGCGCGCGGCCATCGGATCGCGAGCCGGATCAAGGCGGGCACTGTCGGGATCAACATGCCGTACACCGCGTTCCCGGGCATTCCGTTCGGCGGCTACAAGCAGTCGGGCTTCGGCCGCGAGCTCGGTCTCGAGACGCTCGAGCTCTACCTCGAGACCAAGAGCGTTCTCGTCTCGACGAGCCCGAAGCCGTTCAATCCCTTCGGGCTCTGAGCTCCTAACGAAGACGTCAGCCTCCCGGGCCCGACTGGGAGCGACGCGTCCCTCCGGGACGCGTCGCGGGACTGTCCCCGGCCACGTCCCGCAGGGACGTGGCCGCACTGTCACGAGCGGACGTGGAGTTCGTGCCGAAGGTGTGACGGTTTGTCCACAGAGGCATGCCGGAAGGCGTGTTCAGCGACAATTGGCCCGCGGCGGCGGCGCCACGTCTCGGCCGTTTCGGACAGGCGCTGCGGCGACGTCGACGTGCGCTGAAACGCGAAATGATGCGGGCGTGCGCGTGCTCGACAGGCTGGAGGAGCTGTACGCCGTCGGCGGCGGCGTCGGTGCAAACCGTGTCGGCGGCAGCGACGGCGAGGATCGCGCCCACGAGCTTGCGACGGGGTGGATGCAGGAAGCCGGCCTCGAGGTCGAGGTCGACGGCGCGGGCAACCTGATCGGCCGCACGGCCGACGCTGCGGTCTGGACGGGCTCGCACCTCGACTCCGTCCCCGGCGGCGGCAAGTTCGACGGCGCGCTGGGTGTCGTCGCTGCGATCGAGGGGGTCGAGCGCGTCGGGAAGGGCGCGGCGGTCGTGTTCCGAGACGAGGAGCGCGGCTGCATCGGCAGCACGGCCTTCGTCGAGGGCGGGGACCTGCCCGAAGGTTTCGTCGAAGTCCACATCGAGCAGGGACCGGTGCTCGAACGCGCGGGCGTGCCGCTCGGGCTCGCACAGGGAATCGTCGGAATCGTCCGCGGCGAGCGGATCTTCGAAGGCGAAGCCGGGCACGCCGGCACGGTGCCGATGGAGGGTCGCACCGACGCTCTCGTCGCGGCGGCCGAGTACATCCTCCGCGTGCGCGACCTCGCGGCGGGGGTCGACGGTGCCGTCGGTACCGTCGGCCAGCTCTACGTCGAGCCCGGAGCGGCCAACGTCATCCCCGCCCGTGTGCGCGTTTCGGTCGACCTCCGCGCGCCCGACCGCGAGCGCCTCGACCGCCTCGTCGCCGCGCTCGAGGTCGAGCCCGACTTCCGCCTCGAGCCCGTGCCGATGGCCGAACGCCCGGTCACGGCGTTGCGCGAGGAGCTCGAGGGCCGCGGCCTGCCACTGGTCGAGCTCCCCTCGGGCGCCGGCCATGACGCCGCGATCCTGGCGGCCGCCGGTGTCCCGACGGCGATGTTGTTCGTCCGCAGCCTGAACGGCGGCGTCAGCCACTCCCCCGCGGAGGAGTCCTCCGCGGAGGACGTCGAGCTCGCCGTCGAAGTGCTCGCGGGCGCGCTGGGGCGGCTGACCTAGGCAGCGCCGTCCGGCCGTCCTATAGTCGCGGGCGGCCCCACCCGTATCAGGAGAGAGGAGAACATGAAGAGACGGAGGTACGCCCTTGTCTTGCCGCTCGTCCTCGCCGGCGCGCTCGTCCTCGCGCTTGGCGTGTCGACCGGTTCCGCGAGAACGCACAAGCAGTCGGCTGCGTTCAAGGCCGCCTGGATCTACGTCGGTCCGCACGACGACCACGGCTGGTCGCAGGCGCACGACGTGGGTCGCCTGTACGTGCAGCATGCGCTCGGCTCCAAGGTGAAGACGACGTTCAAGGAGAACGTCCCCGAGGGACCGCAGACCTGCCAGGTGATCGAGAGCCTCGTGCGCGACGGCAACAAGATCATCTTCTCGACGTCGTTCGGCTTCCAGACGTGCATGGTGTCGGAGGCGAAGAAGCATCCGGACGTCAAGTTCGAGCAGGCCACCGGAACCGCCCGCTCGAAGAACCTCGCCGAGTACTTCGGCGCGGCCGAGGACGCGATCTACCTGTCGGGCATGGCTGCGGGCGCCGCGACGAAGAAGGGCGTCATCGGCTACGTCGTGCCCTTCGCGATCCCGGAGGTGATCAGGCACGCGAACGCGTTCGCGCTCGGCGCGCAGGCAACGCATCCGGGCGCAAAGGTGCGCCTGATCTGGACGAACTCGTGGCTCGACGTGGCCAAGGAGACGAAGGCGGCGCAGAGCCTCGTCGCAGCCGGCTCGGATGTCCTCGGCCAGAACGTCGACAGCCCGGCGACGGGACAGTTTGCAAAGAAGAAGGGCGTGCCATGGGTCGGCTACGACTCCGACGCTCACACCTTCGCTCCGAAGCAATGGCTGACGGCCGCGGTCTACAACTGGGGTCCGTACTACCTCCGCCGCGTGAAGGCCGCAATGAGCGGCTCGTGGAAGACGGGGTTTTACTACGGCAACCTCAAGGACGGGTTGGTCGGGCTCGCAGCGTACGGGCCGAAGGTGACCGCGCAGACTAAGGCGGCAATCGCGGCTAAGAAGGCGAAGCTGCTGGACGGAACGTTTTACGAGTTCGCAGGTCCGCTGTACGACCAGAAGGGCAAGCTCCGCGTCAAGAAGGGGCAGCGCCTCTCCGTCACGGATCTCTACGCGATGAACTGGCTCGTCAGAGGCGTGATCGGTAGCGCCAAGGGCTGACAGCTACGGCGGGGAGGCGCACGCCTCCCCGCCACTTCCTGCAGTCGCGCTGCGGGGGATCACGAAGCGGTTCCCCGCCGTCGTCGCGAACGAGCATGTGGATTTCGTCGCCGCCGCGGGCGAGGTTCACGCGCTGCTGGGCGAGAACGGCGCCGGCAAGACGACCCTGTCCAACATCCTGACCGGGCTCTATCGACCCGACGAGGGCGAGATCGTCCTCTTCGGTCAGCCCGTCGAGTTCCATTCACCGCGTGACGCGCTCGACGCCGGAATCGCAATGGTCCACCAGCACTTCCGGCTCGTCTCTCCGTTCACGGTCGCCGAGAACGTCGTCTTGGGCGACCACCGGGACATCGGCAGAACCTTCCTCCTGCACCCCCGGGCGATCGAGCGGAAGGTTGCCGAGCTCTCGCGCCGCTACGGCCTCGCAGTCGATCCGCGCGCGAGAATCTGGCAGCTCTCGCTCGGCGAGCAGCAGCGCGTCGAGATCCTCAAGGCGCTCTACCAGGACGCACGCATCCTGATCCTGGACGAGCCGACCGCGGTGCTCACGCCGCAGGAGGCAGACGCGCTCTTCGAGACGATCCGTGCGATGGCGGACGACGGCCGCACCGTCATCTTCATCTCACACAAGCTGCACGAGGTGAAGGCGGTCGCACACCGCGTCACGGTGCTGCGGCGGGGGCGGTCGATCGGGACTCTGCCGGCGGCCGATGCGACACCACGGTCGCTCGCGGCTCTGATGGTGGGACGTGAGATCGAGCTGGGGCGGCAGAACGGAGGCCGCGATGTTGGTGAGCCTTGCGTCGAGCTCGAGGGGGTCTCGGCCGACGGCGATCGCGGGGTGGCCGCAGTGAAGGACATATCGCTGACCGTTCGCGCGGGAGAGATCGTCGCCGTGGCCGGCGTGGCAGGCAACGGGCAGCGGGAGCTGGCGGAGACGATCGCGGGCATGCGTATGCCGTTCGCCGGCGAGATCCGCGTTGCCGGCCGCACGCTCAAGGGCGGCGACCCGCGCGAGGCGATCGCCGCCGGAGTCGCCTACGTGCCGGAGGACCGGCTGGGGACCGGTGTGGCGCCCGGGCTCAGCGTCGCGAACAACGTGGTCTTGAAGTCGTACCGCGAGCCGCCCGCGTCTCTCGGCCCGCTGCTGCTCGCGCACAAGATTCGGGAGCTCGCGGAGTCCGTGATGCGGCGCTACGACGTGCGCGCGGCGGGGCCCGACGTGCCGGCGTGGCAGCTTTCGGGTGGAAACCTGCAAAAGGTCGTGCTCGCGCGAGAGTTCTCCGGAGCTCCCGTGCTGCTCGTCGCCGCCTCGCCGACGCGCGGCCTCGACGTCGTGGGGATCGAGACGGTGCACTCCTACCTGCGCGGTGCTGCAGAGCAGGGTGTGGGCGTGCTGCTGATCAGCGAGGACCTGGATGAGATCCTCGCGCTCGCCGACCGCGTCGTCGTGATGTACGAGGGCGCCGTCGTCGGCGAACGGGCTGCCGAGTCAGCCACGGTCGAGGACCTGGGGCTGCTGATGGCCGGCGGCGAGGGGGAGCCTTGATGCGCATAGAGCGACGCCTCGACCAACCGCGGTGGCTGTCGGTCGCCGTTCCCGTCAGCTCGATCGTCGTCGCATTCCTGTTCGCGACCGTCGTCCTGCTCGCGACGCACCATCCGCCGCTGCACACGTTCAGGCGGCTGTTCGACGCCGCTTTCCTCAGCAAGCCTGCCCTCAGCGACACCGTCGTCGCGGCGACGCCTCTTGCCTTCACGGGCCTCGCCGCGGCGGTCGCCTTTCGCATGAGGCTGTTCAACATCGGCGGCGAAGGCCAGCTCTACGCGGGCGCGATCACGGGTGCAACCGTTGCGCTGCTGCTCGCGGGCGCTCCGTCGCCGGTCGTGATCGCGGCGATGATGCTCGCCGGAGGTGCGGGAGGCGCGCTGCTCGCGGCGATCCCGGGAGTCCTGCGGGCGTTCTTCTCGACGAACGAGATCATCACCTCGCTGATGCTCAATTACGTTGTCGCGCTCGTGATCGACTACCTGATCTTCGACAGCCATTCGTACTTGCGCGACACGAGCGGGTTCCAGGCGAGCGTGTTCCCGCAGGGGAAGAACCTCCCCGACGCGGCGACCTGGTCGACCTGGACGCTTCACGGCCTCGTCGTCCCGCTGGGCGCGCTCGTCGCGGTCGGCCTCGCAGTCGCCTTGTGGGGCCTCTACACCGGCACGCGCTTCGGCTTCGAGGTCAAGGTGATCGGCGATTCCGCCCGGGCAGGGCGGTACGCGGGCATGCGCACGCGCCGGAAAATCCTCGCCGTCATGTGTCTCTCCGGCGCGATCGCCGGGCTCGGGGGAGCGAGCCAGGACGGTGACTTTCGCCACCAGCTCGACCCGCGCGGCCTGACGCAGGCGAACTACGGCTACGCCGGCATCGTCGTCGCGGCGCTCGCACGGTACAACCCGTTTGCGGTTGTGCTGATCGCGTTTCTCCTCGGCGGGCTCCAGAACGCCGGCTACACGCTTCAGGGTGCGGACTTCCCGAGCGGGCTCGTCGGCGTCCTGCAGGGACTGATCCTGTTCTGCGCGCTCGGCGGCGAGCTGTTCGTCCGCTATCGCGTCCGCTTCGAACGCCGCCGGACGCCCGCGCCGGAGGCTGCGGCATGATCAACAACAGTCTCCTCGTCGTTGTGCTCGCGTCGGGCGTGACGTACGGGACGCCGCTGCTGTACGCGGCGCTCGGCGAACTGCTCGCGGAACGTTCCGGCGTCCTCAACCTCGGCGTCGAGGGAATGATGCTCGTCGGCGCCGTGATGGGATTCTGGGCCGTCCAGCGGATTCACGCGACGACGACGCTGGCGCTGATCGGTGCGATCGGAGTCGCGGCCCTCGCCGGAGCGGTGATGGCCTCGATCCACGCGTTTCTCGTCGTGACACTGCGGGCCAACCAGATCGTGTCCGGCCTTGCACTGACGATCTTCGCGGGCGTCGCGGGCCTCTCGTCGTATCTCGGCAACGACCTGAATCTCGCGCGGGCGCCGGCGCGCCACCAGTTCCAGGAGATCTTCCCGAAGTCGTTTCAGGACTTGCCGGTCGTCGGGCCGATCGTCTTCGGCCAGTCGGCGCTCGTGTACGCGTCGTGGGCCTGCGTCGTGCTGGTGGCGCTCTACCTGACCAGGACGCGAACGGGACTGAACGTGCGCGCCGTCGGGGAGTCGCCTGCTGCCGCCGACGCGATGGGGATCAACGTCGTCGCCTATCGGTATGCGCACACGTTGGTCGGCGGCGCCTTTGCCGGCATCGGCGGTGCGACGTTCAGCCTCTCGATCACGCCGCAATGGGTGGCCGGCCTGACGCAGGGCGCCGGCTGGATCGCGATCGCGCTGGTCATCTTCGCCTTCTGGCGGCCGACGCTGTGCCTGGTGGGCGCGTACTTCTTCGGCGCATTCACGGCGCTCCCGTTCGCACTGCAAGGGCACGGTGTCACCGTCGCGCCGGAGCTCTTTCAATCGCTGCCGTACGTGATGACGGTGCTCGCGCTCATGCTCGTGTCGTCGCGTGCGGCGCGGTTGCGCTTCGGTGCGCCGGCCGCACTGGGCTTACCGTACGTGCGCGAGGAGCGCTAGGAGTAGAACTCGTCCAGCACGGGGTAGACGCCGGTGCCGGAGATGCAGTCCGCGACATAGAGCGCGACGCCGAGATCGCCGGTCCAGAGCGAGTAGCGCCCTCGCCCGTGTTGCTTTCGCAGGCGGCGAACCTGCTCGAGCGCGTGCATTGCGAAGCGCCGGGCGCGCTCGAGCCAGAGCTCGTCGGCGAGTCGCCAGTACGCCTTCAGGAACGCGTAGCCGTTCCCCGCCGTTCCGTGACAGATGCCGGGTCCCTTCTCCAGATTGGGCGGCCCGGTTCGCCACGGCAGCTCGGCGCCGGCGAGCAGGAGCTCCTCGTCCAGATAGCGGAAGGCGGAGACGACCACGCCCGGGCCGCCGGCGCACCACTGCACGCGGATCTGACCGTCCGGTCCCGGTAGCTCGGGGCGTGGGCGCGGAGGCCAGTTCGCGAGCCCGTCCTCGACGACCGCGGTCTCGGCGAGAATCGCGCGTGTCCGATCGGTGACCTCGTTGTCAGGGTCGCCGAGCGCGGGCAGCAGCATCTGCACGTTGCCGGCGAGCCCGTGCGGCGGCGTCAGCCCTCGCCCCTCCCGCCCGTAGAGGCGCTGCGTCCAGTACCCGTCCGCGTCGCGGCGTGAGAGCAGCGCTCTGGCCGTCTCGTCGCGCGCCGCCTCCCAACGCTTCTCGCCGGTCAGCCGCCACATCGCCTCTGCTGCGAGCAGCGTGCCGGGCGCTCCCCACATCAGCTCCTCGGCCTCGTTGTCGACGTTCGCACGAACGAGCGCGTGCAGGTCGTCGGCGTATCCCCTGCGCCCCAGCCTGCACGCGGTCAGCAGGATGCCGGTCTCGCCGGTGAGCAGGGCGGCCTCGCGTGGTGTCGGCAGCTTCATCCCCTTCATGAAGTCCGGGCGCCCGCGGAAGAGCTCGACGTTGCGGGCGGCCAGCTCGGCGAGGTCGAGCGTCGTCTCGGCGTCACCGGCCCGCTGGAGCCGATCGAGCGCCCACAGCACGCCGGCCGTCCCGGCGTACAGGTTCTTCATCGGGCTCGTGCCGTGCCACCCGTCCCACTCGTTTGCGCGCCAGAAGAGCTTCGGGCCCCGGAACGCTGCTTCGGCGTCCGCGACGATCTCGCGGATGCCCTCGCGCGCGCGGTCTTCGCTCCACGGCGTCTCGGTCAGCGGCTCGAACGCGTCCGGCCGGTAGAGCGTCATGTCTCGCGGAACGAGATGTCCTGTGCGCCGTGCCAGAGGACGAGCTCGCCGAGCTCCGGCAACCGCTCTGCGCCCGCGACGATTGTCGCGAAATGGTTTCCGGCGAGCTGGCCGGCCTTGCTCGCGAAGCACGTCTGCCCGTACGGAAAGAGCAGCTCGGTCTCGCTGACGCCGCCCGGGTACAGCAGGAGCTCGCCCGGGCCCGGATAGCTCGTTGCGTTTTCGGGCCCGATGCCGACGTCGAGCTCCCCGAACGGGATCCAGGCCGACTGGCCGCTCCAGCGTGCCTGGATCAGCTTGCTCTCGAGCGGAAGCAAGCGCCGGAACGCAGCCACGGTCTGCGGAGCGGTCTCCTCTTCGAGTTGCGCGGTGAAGCTGAAGTTGCCGCACACGATTTCCAGCATCTAAGGCTCCGCTTGCGGTGCCGACCTCAGGACGCGCGGGCTCTGCCCGCGCGTCCGTCTGAAATCGCCGACCAACTCAATTGCAGTTTCACAGGACCGCACTACCTAATCTTCTCGCCTTGGGCGATCCAGCGCCCGAGGAGGTTGCGCTCGGCCTGTGTCATCCCGGTCACGTTCCCGAGGGGCATCACGTGCGTCTTCACAGTCAGCGCGTCGATCGCGCCTGCATAGGTCTTGATCTCCGCCGGGGTGTCGAACATCACGCCCTTCGGCGCCTGGGCGACCTTGGTCGGATGCTGCGAGTGGCACGCGGTGCAGCGCTGGTCGACGATCCGCGCCACCTGCGTGAACGGGACGGCCGGCGTGCCGGCGGCGGACTCGCTCTGCGGCCGGATCACCACCGCCAGCACGGCGATCGCGATCGCGGCCGTGACCGGGATCGCCCAGACCGTACGTCCGGCGTGGCGCAGGTTGAAGAAGTGCCGGATCCAGGCGCCGGTCACGAGCAGCACGACCAGGATCAGCCACGAGTAGCTGTGCCCGTAGGTGAACGGGAAGTGGTTCGAGATCATCGTGAAGACGACGGGCAGCGTCAGGTAGTTGTTGTGTACCGACCGCAGCTTTCCGCGCGCGTTCGCGGCCGGGTCCGGTTCGCGTCCTGCCTTCTTCGCGCGCACCAGCTCCCAGTGGGCCGGGATGATGACGAAAAAGACGTTCCCCACCATCATCGTCCCGATCATCGCGCCGACCTGCAGGTAGGTTGCGCGGCCGCTGAAGAGGTGCGAGGTCCCCCACGCCGCGAGCGTGATCAGCGCGAGCAGCACGCCTGCGAGGGCAAGCGGCTGGGACGCCAGCAGGCGGCAAAGCGTGTCGTACACGAACCAGGCGGCCACGAGCAGGCCGACGCTGATCGCGATCGCCTCCCACGTCGAGAGGTCGGCGACGCTCTTGTCGATCAGATACGTGTCCGCGTGCGCGTAGTAGAGGACGATCAGGAGCGCGAAGCCGCTCAGCCACGTCGTGTACGCCTCCCACTTGAACCAGTGCAACGGCTCGGGCAGCACCTGGGGCGCCACCCGGTACTTCTGCACCTGGTAGAAGCCGCCGCCGTGGATCTCCCACGCCTCGCCGCCGACGCCGGCGTCGCGGTCGCGCTCGTCCTGCGGCGGGCGGAGGTGATTGTCGAGTGCGATGAAGTAGAACGACGAGCCGATCCACACGATCCCCGCGATCACGTGCAGCCAGCGGGCGAGCAGGTCCAGCCAGTCGGTCGTATACGCGCCGAGCGCTAGGACTGCCGCCAACGGTCCTCCGCGATCGCGACGAGCTCCTCGACGGCCGTGTCCAGCTCTTCCTCGCGCGTCCGCTCGAGACGTTCCCTCAGCACCTCCAGGATCTCCGCCTTCGAGCGGCGGTTGACGAAGACGACGAAGCGGAAGCCGAACTTCTCCTCGTAGACCTGGTTGAGGTACGCGAGCTCGGTCAGGATGACCGGATCGGAGTCACCGGCCTGCTCTGCGGCCGAGCGCGGCGAGAGCCGCGCCGCGCCGACGGCCGGGTGGGCGTTGAGCGCCTCGAGCTTGTCGCGCTCGCTGAGTTGCGCGATCACTTCACGCGCGGAGCCGAGCGGATCCTCGAGTTGCGCGAGCTGCTCCACCAGGCGTGTGCGGCCCTCGAAGAGCTCCGCGAGCTCTTCGGCGGTCAGCTTCCGCGGTACGTCGTGCACGAGTAGGGCGAGACCAGGAGCGGGACGTGGTAGTGCCCGTCGGGCTCGACGATCGCAAGCGTCAGGTCGACACGTTCGAAGAACGGCCCGCCGACGTAGAAGACGAGCCGGTATTCGCCGGGATCGAGGGCTCCTTCAGCGAGGTCGGCGATTCGTCCGTCCTCGTCCGTCTCTTGCAGAGAGATCAGCGTGTTGCCGCGGTACAAGCCGACCTTCATCCCAGCGGCGGGGACACCCTCATCTGTGTCAAGGACATGCGTCGAGATCATTCGGCGAATCTTTCCGCCTGGCGGCGCTGCTCGCGCGCGATCTCGTCCTCGTCGCCCCGGACGAGCCGGCGGTCGCGCACGATCTCCTCGCCTCCCACGTACAGCCGGTCGACCCGGTGCGGCCCTGCGAAGACGAGGCCAGCAACCGGATCGGAGGCGCCCCCGAGCTCGAGCCCGTCGGTGCGCCACACGGCGAAGTCGGCGCGTTTTCCCGCCGAGAGCTCTCCGATGTCGTCGCGGCGCAGCACGGCGGCGCCCCCGCGCGTGCCGAGCCTGAGCGCCTCGCGTGCGGTTAGCGCTTTCGCGCCACCCCGTGCCCGGGCCACGAGCAGCGACTGCTTGACCTCGAGGAACAGATCTCCGCGCTCGTTCGACGCCGAGCCGTCGACGCCCAGCCCGACGCGTACACCGGCGTCGAGCAACCGGCGCACCGGTGCGATGCCGGCGCCGAGCCGCATGTTCGAGCTCGGGCAGTGCGCGACGCCGACGTCGTGCTCGCCGAAGTTCGCCACGTCTTCGTCGGACAGATGCACGCAGTGCGCGCACCACACGTCCTCGGCGAGCCAACCGAGCTCCTCCACGTACTCGACCGGCGTGCAGCCGAATTTCTCCTGCGCGAACTCCGCTTCCTCCACCGTCTCGGCCAGGTGCGTGTGGAGCTGCAGGCCGAGCCGCCGCGCGAGCTCTGCCGACTCGCGCATCAGCTCCTTCGTGACCGAGAACGGCGAGCACGGCGCGACTGCGATCTCGACCTGTGCCCCGTCGGCGAGCGCCGCCGCGGCTGCGGTCGCCGCGAGCACCTCGTCGCGGTCCTCGACGATCGAGTTCGGTGGCAGGCCGCCGTCGGACTCGCCGAGGTCCATCGAGCCGCGCGACGCGACGATCCGCACGCCGAGCTCGCGTGCCGCTCTGATCTCCGCCTCGAGCAGCCCCTTCCGCCCGGGCGGGAAGAGGTAGTGGTGGTCGAACGCCGTGGTGCACCCCGAGAGCGCGAGCTCGGCCAGCCCGGCGCGCGCTGCCGCGTACTCGGCCTCCTCGTCGATCGCCGCCCACACCGGATAGAGCGCGCGCAGCCAGCCGAACAGGTTCTCCTGCTGCGCGCGGGCACGGGTCAGGTTCTGCCACAGGTGGTGGTGCGTGTTCACCAGCCCAGGTGTGACGACGGCGCCGCCGAGGTCGTGCACGTCGGCGGCTTCGGGACGGCCGCCGGAGCCGACTGCCGCGACGCGCCCGTCGTCGACGTGGATCCAGCCGCCCGGGTGCTCCGCGCCGTCGTCGTCCATCGTCACGACGTGTGCGTTGACGAACAGGGTCGTCACGCTTTGAGTGAGACGATCTCGAAGCGATCGACGTCGACGAGTCCGCGGTCGGTGATCTTCAGGCTCGGGATCACCGACAGCCCTAGGAAGGACAGTGTCAGGAACGGCGTCGCGCCGGACCAGCCGAGCGCACGCGCGGCGTCGTTGCACGCTAGGCTGAGGCGGATCACGTCCGCGAGCGGCGCGTCGGCGAGCAGGCCCGCGACGGGCAGCGGCAGTTCCGCCGTCACCTCTCCGGCATCAACCACGACGATGCCGCCTCCGAGCTCGCCCAGCCGTGTGACGGCCTGCGCCATGTCCTCCTCGTTCATCCCGATGACGATGATGTTGTGCGCGTCGTGCGCGACGGTCGACGCCAGTGCTCCGCGTTGCAGGCCCGACCCGTGCACGAAACCACGCCCGATCCGACCGGTGCCGAGGTGGCGTTCGACGACCGCGATCGTCGCGAGTTCCTCGTCGGGCTCTTCCTCCAGCAGCTCCGTGACGACCTGATCGGGCACCAGGCCGATCACACGGGCCTTCCCACCGGACCACGGAATGCGGAAGTCGTCGGCGCCCACCGGCCGGTTGCGCACCGAGTGCTTCACCCACTCGGGCACGTCGGGCTCGGGGATCTCCTCGACGGGGCGGCCCGACTTCAGCGTCACGTCGGGCTCGAAGAGCTCGAGGTCCGGCAGCAGCAGCAGGTCGGCCTGGTAGCCGGGCGCGATCGCGCCGAGATGCCACAGGCGGTGCCAGGTCGCGGGGTTGATCGTCGCGAGCGCGACGGCGTCCTCCGGCGCCACCCCGGCGGCGACGGCCTCGCGAACCATCCCGTTGATGTGCCCGTTCTCCGCGATGTCCTCTGGATCGCGGTCGTCGGTGCAGAACGCGATCCGATTCGTGCCGAACTCCTTCACCAGCGGGAGCAGCGCGTGCAGGTTCCGCGCCATCGAGGCCTCGCGAATCAGGAGCCACATCCCGATGCGCAGCCGTTCGCGCCCTTCGTCGACAGTGAGCGCTTCGTGGTCGGAGCGAATCCCCGCGGCGACGTACGCGTTCAGCTCTCGCCCGAGCACGCCCGGTGCGTGTCCGTCGACGTGCACCCCGGCCGCAAGCTCGAGCTTCTGCAGCTCGTTCGGATCGGCGTTGATCACGCCGGGGAAGTTCATCATCTCCGCGAGGCCGAGCACGCGCCGGCGGCGGAGCAGGCTCTCGAGGTCGCCGCTGAGCAACGGCCGTCGCGGTGACTCGAACACCGACGCCGGGATCGACGACGACGCCATGAAGTAGAAGTCGAGCGGCAGCCCGTCGCACGCGTCGAGCAGCCAGTGCACGCCGTCCGTGCCGAGGACGTTGGCGAGCTCGTGCGGGTCGAGCACGACCGCGGTCGTGCCGAGCGGGAGCACGAGGCGCGCGAACTCGTCCGGGAGAAGCTTTGTCGACTCCAGGTGCATGTGCGCGTCGATGAAACCGGGCACGACGTAGCGTCCGGTCGCGTCGACGACGTCGCGACCGTCGTACTCCCCGAGGCCGGCGATCCACCCGTCCGCGACGGCGATGTCGACGTCCAGCCACTCGCGTGTGAAGACGGAGAGCACGCGCCCGCCGCGCACGACAACGTCCGCGGGCTCGTCCCCGCGGGCAACGGCGAGACGTCGGGCGAGCTCGTGCATGCAGGAGGAAGCTACTACCCTTGGCGCCGTGGACGTGCTCACGCCCCGCACGCTCGAGGAGGCGCTGCGGTTGAAATCCGAGACTCCGGGCGCCTTCCCGATTCAGGGCGGGACGGACGTGATGGTGGAGCTGAACTTCGACCGCGCTCGGCCTCCCGCACTGCTGAACCTGAACGAGGTTGCGGAGCTGCGCGGCTGGGCGGGGACGAACGGCCGCGTCACGCTCGGCGCCGGCCTGACCTACGCGGAGGCCATGGAGCACCCACTCGCGGAGCTGCTGCCGGCGCTGGCTGAGGCTGCGCGCACGGTCGGCGGCCCCCAGATTCGCAACCGGGGCACGATCGGCGGCAACCTCGGCACGGCCTCGCCGGCGGGCGACGCGCTGCCGCCCCTCCTCGTCGCCGGCGCCGAGGTGAACGTCGCAAGCGTTCGCGGCGAGCGGACGGTGCCGTTGTACGAGTTCCTCGTCGGGCCGAAGCAGAATGCGCTGGCGGACGACGAGCTCATCCTCGGCGTGTCGGTCCACGCAGGTGCAGGGCGCGAGACGTTTCTGAAGGTCGGCCCGCGCAACGCGATGGTGATCGCGGTCGTGTCCCTCGCAGTGCGCGTCGACGGCGAGCTGCTCGCGGCGTTCGGCTCGGCCGGGCCCGTGCCGGCGCTCGTGCGCGGACCGCTCGACGACGCGGCGTCCTTTCCCGAGCAGGTCGCTGCTGCGGCAAGCCCGATCGACGACGTGCGCGGCACGGCCGTGTACCGGCGGCACGCGCTGCGCGTGCTGACAACACGTGCGCTCGAGCGGTGCCTCGCATGAGGATCGCGCTGCGCGTCAACGGCGAGCGCTGCGAAGCGGACGTCTGGGCGGGCGAGAGCCTGCTCTACGTCCTGCGCGAACGGCTTGGCTATCCCGGGTCGAAGAACGCCTGCGAGCAGGGTGAGTGCGGATCCTGTTCCGTACTCTACGACGGCAAGCTCGTCTGCTCGTGCCTCGTGCTCGCGGCGCAGGCCGACGGGCACGACGTCGTCACGGTCGAGGGCCTGGCCGAGGACGGCCGCCTCCATCGCGTGCAGGACGCGTTCGTCGCGGCGGGCGCGGTCCAGTGCGGTTTCTGCACGCCGGGCCTTGTCGTGGCCGCAGCGGATCTGCTCTCACACAACCCGGATCCGAACGACGACGAGATCCGTGAGGCCCTCTCCGGCAACCTCTGCCGCTGTACGGGCTACGCCAAGATCTTCGACGCGGTGCGGCTGGCGGCCCGATGAGGTCTCGGGTGGTTCGCTGGGGGAACCTCCCGGTTCCCCCAAACCCCCTCCACCGGTCCGCCTCGCGGACGGACGCTTCGCGTCTGACCGTCACGCCAAAGCTCGAGCTCGGCCGAGTCGGAGAGGTCGTCCCGCGCGAGGACGGGATCCCGAAGGTCACCGGTCAGTTCGCCTACTCGAGCGACCTGCAGGCGGCCGGGATGCTGTGGGGGTACACCCTGCGGAGCCCGCACGCGCATGCACGCATCGCTGCGATCGACGTCTCCGAGGCGCTGGCGATGCCGGGGGTGCACGCCGTGCTCACGCACGAGGACGTGCCGGGCGAGAAGCTCTACGGGCTCGAGTTCCAGGACCAGCCGGTGCTTGCGTTCGAGCGCGTGCGCTACTTCGGCGAGCCCGTCGCTCTCGTCGCGGCCGAGCATCCCGAGCAAGCGCGCCGTGCGGCGGAGCGCATCCGCGTCGAGTACGAGCCGCTCGAGCTGATCGCGGACGCCGAGCGTGCGACGGAGTCCGAGCCGCTCCATCCGGACCGGCCGACGATGGGGCACGGCTACCGCGACGACCCGCGACCGAACGTCGTGCGCTCGCTCGTGATCCGCCACGGCGATCCGGAGGCGGAGGGAGACGTATCCGTCTCCGGCGTCTACGAGGTCGGCATCCAGGACCAGGCGTTCCTCGGCCCGGAGTCCGGACTTGCAGTCCCGGACGGCGAGGGCGGCGTCGACGTCTACGTCGCAACTCAGTGGCTCCACGTCGACCGTGACCAGGTCGCGCCGTGCCTCGGCCTGAAGCCGGAACAGGTGCGCATCCACCTCGCCGGCGTCGGGGGCGCGTTCGGCGGGCGCGAAGACCTGTCGATGCAGGTTCACGGGGCGATGCTGGCGCTGCACACGAATCGCCCGGTCAAGATCGTCTACAACCGCCAGGAGTCGTTCGTCGGCCACATCCACCGCCACCCGGCCAAGATCTGGGCCGAGCATCGCGCGACGCGCGACGGGAAGCTCGTCAACGTGCGCGTCCGCATCCTGCTGGACGGGGGCGCGTACGCCTCGAGCTCCACCGCGGTGACGTCGAACGCCGCGTCGTTCGCATGCGGGCCGTATGCGGTCGACAACGCGCTGATCGAGAGCCTGTGCGTGTACACGAACAACCCGCCCTGCGGGGCGATGCGCGGCTTCGGAGCGGTGCAGGTGTGCTTCGCGCACGAGGCCCAGATGGACAAGCTCGCGGCGGAGCTCGACATCGACCCGATCGAGCTGCGGCTGCTGAACGCGCTCGGTCCCGGCGGCTCCCTGCCGACCGGCCAGCGGGTGGCCGGCACGCTGCCCGTCGCGGACGTGATCCGACGGGCTGCAGCGCTGCCGCCGCCCGAGCCGGAGGAACTCCCCCGCGATCCGCTCCGTCTGCCCGGGGGCTCCGGCAACACGACGCGCGGTGAAGGCGTGCGGCGCGGCGTCGGCTTCGCGGTCGGCTTCAAGAACATCGGCTACTCCGAAGGATTCGACGACTACACGGCCGCGCGCGTCCGGCTGGGAGCGGACGGAGGCGCGGAGGTGCATTGTGCTGCCGCCGAGGTTGGACAGGGGGTGGCGAACGTGATCCTGCAGGTGGCACGGACGGAGCTCGGCACCGACGACG